>JACCDK011601630.1_pt1 | contig 14924 bp, 15 predicted proteins | sample 7445871 | NCBI WGS metagenome assembly JACCDK01 (sample SAMN15323436, study PRJNA562643) | freshwater metagenome | isolation source: river surface water | place: USA:Blue River Watershed | collected 2017-08-15 | reverse complement strand
CTCAGTTGGTAGAGCAATACACTTTTAATGTATGGGTCCTGGGTTCGAATCCCAGCGGGATCACTTCTTAATTAATTAAATGCCTGTAACACAATATGTTGCAGGCATTTTTGTTTTCAAGGTACAGGTATAGGTACAGGTTTTAATTCTGTTTGTGACTATCGTTGTGTACTCACTCCCCCATTATTTATTCCCTTTTAGTGTCTAATCTGATTTGCTTACAGTTATATATATATAGCATTATATAGAAAAAAGGAGCATACTATGTTCAGCTCCTTTCAAGAATACTTAACCACTAAAGTTATGGTTAAAAAAGCATTCCAATAAGTCAATGCTTCTTTATATAAAAATCTTAAACTAATAACTTCTCTTAATTGAAAACGCACTACTTCTTAACAAATTTCATATCTCTAAATGAAAATAGGAGGATTGCTAAAGAGCATGCTAAAAAAATAAATAATCCATATTGTGGAGTAATTTTCAATTCAGCTGTTGATTGAATACTATAATTACCTAGTTCTCCCATTGAAGTTGAGCCACTAAATGAACCTTTAGTTTTATAGTTACCTAAAGTAAAGAGATAAATTAGAGAATCTAAAGTCATAATAACTCCAATAATATAAACGTATTTTTTTTGAGTTAAACTTAATATTAAGGCAGTTAAACTTAGAGCTAAACCAACAATACCATATCCAATTTGAATTCCATTTATACCAGCTTCAACATGAGATGAATAATCTATATTACCTGTTGCACGCCCCTCCATTTTAGCAATAAACCAAGGAAGAAATACTGATATTGCCGCTCCAATCGCAAAAATTGATGTAAATAAATTGAACTTAGATTTAATGTTATTAAAAATATTATTAAAATGCTCAATTTGAGAGAAACCTAATAGAATCGAACCAACGGAAATTATTTTTAGTAATAAATCAAACAAATAACTGTTATTCAGAACAAAACTATAATTAAGATTATTATACCAATTATCCCCCAATATTATTTCATAGACAATAAAAGACTTACGTAAAATAGCAAATAAGAGTAATCCAGCTCCTATAAAAATGAAAGGTTTAGACTTTAAAGGCAATTCATTTGGAAGAAATGCTTGAATAGAAGTTAAAATAACATAAATAGACAAAACCTCAGCGAAATACGAAACAAATGATGTTGTAAATTTGTGAGCAGCATCAGAGTTAATTTCAATTAAAAGCAGATTAATGAAAGCCGCCAAAAAAATATAAGAAATTACGCCTAACACTAAACAGAAAAAGTTGATCTTATTACTTTGGAAGTAGTTTAGCGAGACAACTTTCGTAATTGAAGTTGGTGTATTTTCAAACCCAGAAACGATTTCTGTTCCACATGCTGAACAGAATTTTGAGGAATTTAAATTTGATTCGCCACATCTTGTACAATACGTTTTATTCTGTATTTCCATTTTAATATTTTTTGATTTTTTCAGTTTGGGAGTCTACTAACTCCACAATTTTGCCATTTGTATCAAATTTAACATACCCTTTTATTTTATAATTAAACTCCTTATTATCTTTATTTCGAGTAATAGTGTATGTTTTACTATAGTTGTATTCATTTTCTGATACTTTTTCAATTGATTCAAAAGTTTCGGACACAATAGTCCATTTCTTTAGATAGTTTTTAGCCTCATTGGAAATATCATTAACTGAAATATTGTTTACGCTATGAAACCTCAATATATGATCTGAAAATATACTATTCAATTGTTCAAACTCGCCAGAAGAAATTATTTTAGTATACTCATTTAACCTTTGAAGAACATAATCATTATTAACGGTAGACTCACTTGAATTTTCCATTGGTGTTGTATACTCAGAATCTATTTTTGAATCTTCAATATTATTTGATTGCTGTTCTATTGGGTTAACAGAACTATCGGTAACAGTGGATTCAGTTGAATTAGAGTAACTGTTTTCTACTTCTGGTTCAGGCAAGAAAAAAAATGGTATTGTTATTAAAATAGAACCAATTAATAACACTAATAAAGATTTAACGAATAGCTGGATTTGAGATTTAGTATCTATTTCAACATTATTTAATTCATCAGAAATTGCTTTTGCATCCTTTAAAATATTCTCATTTTCGGGCAATGCTAATTCTCCAAGCTTATTCCCACATTTTGAGCAAAAAAAACTTTCAATCTCAATTTTGCTACCACAAGTACGACAGTATTTCATAAAATGATTTTTTTATATAACTATTGTATGAAATTATGTAATAATTTTAATTTATGTAAAAATTATTTATTTAACGGTATATTCATTAAAATTTATTAACTACCTCACTACCCTAACATATCCCCCTCACTTGGCTATTATCGTATGAGGGAATAAACGGTATCCTGATGTGAAGGTGTCATACAGGCAATGTAAGGGTGCTGACGATATCTAAACTTTCACACATACTAATCTACTTCAGTATCATTTAAATCAAATTTGACCGGTTTACCATTTATAATTTGATAATATTCAAAATATTGCTCTTCTACCTCTCCATCTTCGGGAACATACTCTAGTAGCTCATTACCTTCAAATTCATCATCGACTCTGAAGGTTACACCACTAAAATTATAAGCTAAACCAAAATAAACTGTTCCTGGCTCGTAATCTTCAGCATTGGGGTCAAAATATGCATCGATTGATTGAGAATTATAAACATTTATCTCTCTTACTAAAATTTTACCTTCCAATTCATCTAGATTGAGATCTTCCTCTTCTGGATGATTTACGGGAATTTCATATTGAAAAATTACTTTATCCCCGACGGTAATTTGATATGAAGTAGTACCTGTAGAATTCGCATCAGATTCACCCAAATATTCAAAATTTTGTTCATCAATATCCTCAATTTTATCACAAGTATTAAGAAAAATAAATGTTGGCTTATACACAAATTTACATTTAATAAAATTAAGGTAGGAATTGGAACTATCTGGATTATTTAATGAAGTTAATTCAAATCCGTCTTCATGAGCGTTATGCTCAGCAAGAGCTTCTTCCAAAAATTTATCATCATATTTCCCAATTCCATTTAAGTTAAAATCAGATACGATTTTCCCTAATTCATTGAAATTGAATGTCCCACTCGCACAGCCCTCCGATGTTTCTACTTTAGCATTAAGTTTAAATTTAATAGCATCATTTTGCAATTGTGTTAATTTTACAATGGCTGAATAAAAACCATCTTCAAATCCCACTTCACCTAAATCAAATTTACAATCGCCCGAAAATTCAATTATATTATTTAAGCAAGCAATAACAGCTTTATCTTTATTAGATAGATACTCATCCTCATTATACAAATCTTCATCAGAAACAATTAAAGGTTTATTGGGGGACGTCAATATCCATACATCTCCATTTTCATCCTCTACTAAAAACTCATCATCAAAATAACACAGAGTATTATCCCATTGCTTTAAAAAATCACTTATCTCTTTTTGACACTTTGATTTATTGCCTATTTTATTGGAAATTCCATCTGAAAATATTTCAATTTTTATTGATTTTTTATTGTTTTCATTGACTTCCCGATTAACGCTATTGTTGTCAATTGAATAATTATTTCCATCAGTGGTATTATTTTCATTAGAAATTATTTCTTCATTACTCCATTCAATATACTCTTTTAATGTATTAAAATTTACAATATCAATACCCATTTCTAAAACTGAATTCCAACCTATTATAGGTTGATCTTTAAACTCACTTACTACTTTTTGCCAAACATTTTTGTAAAAAGAATACAATATTTTTAGGCTTTTAGAATTCTCCTCCTTAATAGGTGCCACATTTCCATTATACAATTCAATTTGAATTTCAACGCCATCATTTTCTTCAATTAACTCTAAATCAATTATATTATCCCACGAAAGAATAAATTCCATATCATCACCAAGACAGTTACTATAAAAACCATCCATATTTACATACAAAAAGCCTTGAAGTTCACGATCTGTTATCAAAACATCAGAAGTAAAAAAATATGCTTGATGATTATCTACTACAATATTTGATTCATTAAATGCATCATTTACAAATGATAATTGCGGAATTATTTTTTCCTCTGAAATTTTTCTACATATTTTTTCAATAGCAATTTCATCTTGTACATTTAGTTTATCGAAGTTGGTTAAATGACCACCTAGTTTATCAAAAATTTCTTGATTTGACATATTGTATTTTTTATAATTATTAGCAATAAAAAAGTATTTTGTGAGAAAAAATATATTTCAGGAAGAATTATTGATAAAATTTTAAAAACTATTAATATTACAAGATAAATCATTTTTAAAAATTACAATTATGAATCATAAAATTTACGTAGAAGAATTTTCGGAACTACAATTAGTGTTATTCCCGGCAATCACTATCCTATTAGCGGATGGAAATGTTAGTTCAACTGAATTTGATTATTTAATTAATGAAAAAGTTTATGGATTAGTCGGCGAAAAAGGAATTTTCCCCGACTTATCGGAAGAGGAAGTTACCAACGAGTTCAAAAAGACAGTGGCTCAACACAATAATGAAATCAAAGACCTTAAAGAAAAATGTTTTGTTTCCAACGAATGTTGTGCAAGATTATGGCAAAGGTCATTTTTTCCCGGTGCTACTAAAAATGAGCAATCACGAATTCTGGAATTATGGTATGACTTATCAAATGCTGATAAAATAATTACTTTAGAAGAAGGTCAAGTTCTTGAACAATTTACTCATATAATTTTATTTGGCAATTTATTGCCAGAGGATAAAAGAGCTGAATTTAATAAAGCTAATCCTAATTCTCCTTGGCTTAGAAACTGATGTATTTCTAAAAGAATTTTTATCTTTTCTTTAAATAAAAGTTATGCTGAAGAAATCTACAGAACAAATTTGGTATAATCTTACTTCTAATAAATCGAAAGAATTGCTAGAAAGTTAAGAAGAAATCAGAATTTGCTATTGGATAGATTATATCAAACAATTTAAGGAAGATGAACGAAGAAGAGAAAAAGAAAATAATAGATAAAGAACCACCTTCGGTAAATGCATCATTGGAAGAGTGGAAGGCGTTTAGGCCTTATTCTTTTATGACTGCAATAATGACTATGGAACGGATATATACATTATCTAAAGAGTTTAAGAAAGATCAAAAGAACTCCAAAGATAAAAGGATATAGGTCTCAACTGAATAAAGTGTAGATTGATGATACAGCTAAGTTCACTTAAGGAAAAGTCCACTTTAGTTTGACGACGTACAATTGTAAGTGTCCTTAAATAACAGACAGTTTAGAATTGAAGAAAAAACCTTTAATTTTAAATTGCATATGAAGAATCATTGAATAACCAAAGTCCTATTGACTATCTAAAAGCTAATACCCACCTTTAATTTCCAATTTATAAGTGGTTCGAAAAACGGGGTACTTACAGAAATAGATCAACAAGTTTTTACTAAAAAAATGGAGTTTAAAAATTCCTAAATTAATTTCATTGTAGTTAAACCTTAAAGATTCAATAAAATGTCAAATTTAAAAGAAAACCATATCTCTATTGAGGAGTTAGTATTTAGAGTTGCCGCAGCAACAAGATGTTCGATGAATGAAAAATTTTCAGATGATTTAATTGGATACGGTTGGCAAGTTCCTGAAGAGGATTTTTTAAGTGATGTCCAGCGCTATGTTGGAGAGGATTTTGAGGATGGTGATGTTATTAATAAAGAGATTGTCGAGCAGAAGATTAATGAAGGTTTGTTCAATCTAGAAACATTTATGTTGGATTTTTATGAGGTTGATTATGAGGGTGAAAATGAAGATGGAGAAGAAGAAGAATTTTCCGGAACCTTATATGAATGTATGCAAAAATTCAATATAGCATCTTTCAGAAAAGAATGGAAAATGGAAGACATTTCAGCTAATTGGGAAGGATTTGACGTTTTTATCTTTAATGATTCTGCCAGTGAAGAAAGTTATGATGATATTTTAGAAAATTATTCCAATCATTGATTTTAAAAATCAGTATTACAAAAACCTGGCTGAAATAGATAAAATAATAAAGTCTGGTTTTTTTTGACCTTGCAATAATTGGCCTTTCAATCTTATTTGATTTTGTTTATAAAATTCATTTTTAAAACACCGAAAAAAAATTCGGAACTAAGGGGAAGGGATTTGGAGGATTAAAGCCCTGTTTAGGGTATGGTTTTATGAAAATGTTGGAGAGTAAATGAACGGTGAACCTGGCGTATTTCATAGTATTGGAGGTCAGTGTGGCTGGTGGAGTTCTACCGAGAGCAATGACTATGCTGCTCATATGTGTAAACTTCTTGAATCCGATGCGGAATTTAACATGTATAAATTTCATAAGGGATTTGGATTGTATATTCGTTGTATAAAGGATTAATTTAAAAAATGTTTATTATACGGCATCTCAAGAAACGAACCTTAAATTGCATTTTTTACTATTTCCAAATTAAATTGAATGTATGATATAATTGGCGATATTCATGGCCATGCAAAAGAGCTAGAAATTCTCCTATCAAAACTAGGTTACAAGAGAAAAGCTGGGGTATATTCTCATCCTATAAATAGAAAATGTATTTTTCTAGGGGACTATATCGATAGAGGTCCTAATATTCGCGAGACATTACACATTGTTAAAGATATGTGTGACGCTGGGAGCGCTTTGGCAATTATGGGGAACCATGAATTCAATGCTATTTGTTTTCATACTAAGCCCCCAGAAAATGGTGGTTTTTTTAGGACACACGGCTTAAAAGAAATTGAACAGCATATAGATACACTTAGGCAATTCAAGCACTTTGAATCCGAGTGGAACGAGATATTCTTACCATGGTTTCACACGTTACCAATTTACCTAGAACTTGAAGGATTCAGAGCTGTGCATGCTTGTTGGGATGACAATCACATTGAATGGCTTAAATCAAACAATATTTACTCCATAGTCGAGAATAAGAAAGAAATTTCAAGTAAGATTTTAACAGACTATGATAACAAAAAAGCCAAAATCTATTGGGTCTTTGAAGAGTTATTAAAAGGTAAAGAATATGAATTACTGCCTGGAGAAGAATTTTTAGATAAAGACGGTGAGATAAGAAAACACGCAAGAGTAAAGTGGTTTCAACCAATAGACCATCGTATATACAAAAAAGATGTTTTTCTGGGTTTGAGCAAAGAGAAAGGAGAACAACTAGTTGAAGATTCTACTTTAAATAAATTGCATAACTATTCCTCTGAAATACCGGTATTCTTTGGTCACTACTGGTTAAATGGAAAACCTTATGATTCTAATAATAATGCTATTTGTTTAGACTATAGTGTAGCAAAAAATGGTCATTTAGTAGCCTATAAATTTGATAAGAAAGAATTTATCGTAGTTTGACAGAAACACTGACAAATCATAACACTGGGTGTTTAACCTATACCTTTACAAGATGTACTAGATCACATTTTGAGATTACCTGTTCCATCTACCATTCCTCCTCCTCCTCCTCCTCATCATCATCTTTATAAGTGAAAGTCGCTTTAATACCACCAGATGGCAAAAATTCATAGAACCCATCATAATATCCTGACCCGTACATAACCGTGACAGTAGCATAAAATGAATATCCCTCAGAAAATTTATTTTCTAATTTGTAAAGTGCAATTAGATCTTTATAAAACTCAGCTTCAAATCCCATTTCACCAAATTGAAAATCGCAATCACCTTCAGTTTCAACAACATTACTAAACAAATTAAATATTGCTCTTGATTTGTTTGGTTTATCGTCTAAAACAGAATAGTCAGAAGTAGAGATATCCAAATCCATCCAAGGTTTAACTAAAAGCCATATATCTTCTTTATCATCCTCAACAAATAATTCATTTTCAAACTCATTTATTTCATTTACCCATTTTTCAGAAAATGCTTGAATTGCATCTTTATGTTTGATTTTGTTTCCAATTTTATTCAAACTCTTAACAAGAGTTAAATTTACTGTCGCCATAATACTTGTTTAAAAAATGATATAAATTTTATTTTTTATTCTCAAAATTATTGTAATAAAATAATCTGATAAATAAATTTTTGTAAATGTTATAAATCTTCAATTTTATAAATTTAAAGTCTTTGCCACTGGACAAAACTTGCCCCCATTTTCTATTTGTTTGTTAATTTGACTTGAAACATTTTCATAATAATCTACCCCATATTTTTTCAAATTATATGCTAACTCATACTTCCAAATCAAGCTTTCCTTCGGCTGTTTGTATACACCTCTAATTATTTTTTCAGTACAATTTTTATTTGTTAAAACATAAGCTATTGCCCCTTTAGAATAATTCCCACTCAACGCAAATTTCTCTAATACTTCCGTATTTTTAATTTTTTCGAGTAAAGTATGTATGATATTCTGATTATCATCATAAGGAAGATTTTCTACAATATATATTCTATCCTCTTCGGTAAATTTTTTAATATTAGCTTCATAAAAATCGTCTCGTTCTGAATAATCAGTAATGTCAATTAGTTGTTTAATTAAATCATTCATAAAAATTTATTGTAGTTAAAAAGTAATTAATCTTTACGTTCAAATTTATACCTAATTTTTAAATCACTACCCATTTTAAAATTCACACGATCACTTTCCCCAGAGTTTGAGTCAGAAACGCTTAAATCTAAATCGATTGATTCAAATACATCAATCAAAACTTTTAACTTGTCTTTACTGGGTAATTTGAAGTCCCCTAAATTATATTCTGGAATCCCTGAAAATAATGAAAATAAAAACCCATGTTCCCCTATTTCCCTCGTATCTATTTCCTTTTCATAATCATCAATAAAATACAATTGGTCATCTGATATAAAATATGGGATATTATTATCTTCCAAAATTTGCACCTTTTCGTCTGAAAAATCTGTAAATGTGGACTCACAAAGAATTATAATTTTTACACTACTCATTTTAAACTAAGTTTATTTTATTTAAAAAAAATATAGAATTTACAAAAGGAGAAAAATAACGGATTTGCTAATTACTTCATCAATCATATCCAGCATAATGAAAATAATCATTAAATTTTCCTCATTCAATTATATTCCCATCTTTAAACCTCGTTTAAAGCTAACCTTAATCCTGAAATTAATTCTTCGGTTGGATTGCCTTCTTTTAACAAAGGATAATTGTTTTCAACGAACTCATCAGAATCCTCTTCACAAGCTGCGCAAAAATCCCCAATCCACCCACTAGAATTATAAAGTTTTTTGCCATCATATTGCCACATATCTGCAGTGTACTCAGAATTATAGGTAAAAAAGACAATTTCAAACTCTTCGCCAAAATATTTAATGAGTTTTGGAAATGTCATAAAAAAGAATGAACTCAAAAACTCATTGAATTCATCCTCATCGTCTCCTATTGAACTACCATACATATCTGAGACATCCAAATTATAAGAAACACTCAGAATGTTATTTTCTAAATAAACGAAATCATTTTCAATGGAAATTTTTTCTAGTTAATCTTTGGAAATAATTTTCTCAAAGCCTGGCAATAACTTAATTGTTTGCATTTGATTTATTTTTAGAAATTTTAAAAACTTTAATTGATTTATGACTCCCCTAATTTCCATTCTAGCCAAAAATGAAGAGCTTCCTTTTCTAAGGCCTCCTCAAACAAAAGCTTTTCTTCAATTTTCGCCTTCTCTATACGATCCTTATTAGATTCCAAATAGTTATTTAAAAGCTCCTCAGCTTTTAGCTGGATTTGCTCTTCCGACAAATCTTTATTGTGCTTCTTCAGGTATTTCTCAATCTGGCTTAATGATGGAGTTTGCATATACTTATTTAGAATTATTTTGGGGAACAACTTTTTTCTCAAACTTTTCACAAGTATGAAATCGATGTTCGATGTTTTTCTTATCCAATCTACATTTTAATCCTAGGCCCAATGCTACCATCCACATCATATTTTCACAATTAAAACAGACTTTTTCATCTGGAGCAGGGTTCTCAATTTTATTTATTGTCATATACTATGTTTCATTTATACAGCATACGCTGCAATTGCATTATCATTTACACCCTCAATCATTTGTAAAATGATTATAGATGTTTCATTGTCAAATGCCCCTGTTATTCCCCCATCAATGATATCACTAAATGGGGATTCAAACAATCTAGATGGTTCTATGTAACCTTCATGAGCAAAGAAATCAATAATTTGATCAATAAAGCGAATCTGTTGTGAGTTGAGCGTTTTATTCTCTAAAACAGTAGAGAAGGCCGCTTTCGCAGCACTAACTTCCATCCCAATGATACTCCTTACAAATGTCCCTAGAGGTTTACTACCTAAGGCTGATTGGAGTTCTTCTTTTGTACTAACTGCTCCTTGTTCAAACAAAAGTTCTTCTAATTCCACTAACTCCCTGGCAGATATAGGAATGTTTCTACGGAGTTTTTGAATGACCATCAATTCAGATTTCTCTCTTAGGTAATCAGCTACTCTATTCCGATAAGTCTCTAAATCTTGTACTTGATATACTACTTTCTCCTCCCCAACTCCAATTATTGCATCCTCAAAGTCGGTGTAAACTATGGGTTGCTTTTCAAAATCAAGAAACTTAATGAGATCTCTCAACTCATTACGTAAATGTTCAATACCACGAATTGAAACATCAGTCCAATATTCTTGTCTTTGAACATCTCTTAAAAGACCCATTTTGCTGCCTATTGACGGAATAGACGCTTTTTTACCTAATTCAACTGCTGTTTTCCGCACTTTGCCTATCAAGGCTATTTGTTGAGGATTGTTTTCTAGTGTTAAACTTTGAATATCGTACATGAGTAAGTCAAAGCGTTTTGCTAGTTCATCCTCATTTGATTCACTAACTAATGGAGCAATTTTAGATATGAGTTCCTTTATATCTAATTCACTCAATGAATTCCAATAATTAGGATCTTTGTATTTTTCGACCACCTGTTTATTTGCCCTAACAATAAAACTAGAAGTATTAAGTTGTTGCGTTTGATGAATTAAATGCTCAAATAATTCATCCGAATATGCTTTTAAATCAACGTCTTCTTCATTTCGCAATAACTGAGCTAATTTTAACCGAACTTCGAACAATCGTTGAGATAAGCCTTTTGCTATTTTACTATCTAGTCCTTTAGGATTCTCTTCGAAGTATTCGAAGTTTTGACAAAAGTCGAAAATTACAAATTGACTTTTATTTATTCCTGGCCCAAACAAATCCCTACAAAGTCGTGTTCCTCGACCAATCATTTGGAAGAATTTAATTCGACTTCTAATTGGCTTGAAGAAAAGTAAATTACAAACCTCAGGAACGTCAATACCTGTATCCAACATATCAACCGAAACGGCAATTTGAGGAAATTGATTTTTCGTTTTAAATTTAGCTAGTAGGTCATATTTATATTCTTGTTGATAATCGATGACGCTTAAAAAATTACCTGCGTATTCTGGAAATTGTATATTGAATCGTTTTTGAATGAATATGGCATGCTTGTGAGATCTAGCAAATATCATCGTTTTGGCAAGTTTATCACCACCTTCTACCTTTATGCCATGTTCCATTAAATGAGCCAACACTTTATCTACAGTATCCGTGTTAAACAACCATTTATTTAAGGCGGCAGAATCTATTTCTTCCGGTATCTCACCAGTTAAAGGGTCTGAAAATTCCTCTTCATATTTCTGTTTCTCCTCTTCACTAAGAGCTGAATATTTAATGCCCTCTCTTTGAAACTTTAAAGGAACAGAAATAGCTTTTGGTGGTACTAAAAATCCATCTTCTACAGCTTGATCTAGTTCATAGGCAAAAGTTGGGACACCAGGTTCCATATTGAATAAACCATAGGTGTCGCGATCAGATTCAGATCTTGGAGTGGCAGTTAAACCTAAGCGAATCCCATCAAAATAGTTGAAGATAGCTCTATAACGATTGTAAACTGAACGGTGGATCTCGTCAAAGATAATCAAGTCAAAGTGACCAACTCCATAGAAACGATTTTCTCCATCTACCTCACCATCTATCATATTTATCATGGTTTGATAGGTGCTGAATACGATACGAGAACTATCATTCTCTTTGTCTTTAGTTAAGTCAACTGCCGGTAAATGAGGTAGACTATCGTTTAGGCTAGCCTTAGCCTGGTAAATTAGTGCATTTCTATCAGCTAAAAATAATACTCGCTTTACCCAACCTGCTTTACTTAGAAAATCAATAATGGAAGCAGCTACTCTCGTTTTACCCGTACCGGTTGCCATTACTAATAATCCTTCCCTGTGCTTCGTTTCAAGCTTTTGTGCAAAACTCCGAATAGCCTCATGCTGGTAAGGTCTTTCCGTTATCGTATGATTGATCGTTTGATCAGCAAGATTTTTCCGATAGGTTCTCCTATGAATCAGGGTAGTTAATTCTTCTTTGGTATAGAATCCTTGTACCTGTCTAGGTCCATAGTTTTTATCATCCCAAATGTGGGTAACATATCCATTCGAGTAAAAAATGATAGGTCTTTGTCCAAATTTCTTTTCTAAACAATCTGCATAACATTTTGCTTGATGCTGACCCACCTCCGGATCCCTTGATGTTCTTTTTGCCTCTACTAGGGCTAAGGGTTTCCCATCATCTCCCCAGAGCACATAATCAACGTTTCCATTACCATTGTTTTTCCCTTCTCCCGTAGGCATGCATCCTTCCACTGGATACTCCTCGACATTGGTCCCAAAAGGATCCCATCCTACTTCTCTTAGTAAAGTATCAATGTATGTTTTGCGGGTAAGTGCTTCATTAGGATCGATAGGAATAGGTACTGTTGTTATATTCTTTTCTTTACGTGCCTTTATTTCCTCAAGCTCTTCTAGCACTTTTTTGAGCTCTTCTTGCTGCTCATGAAAGGCTTTTTCTAGTCTTTTTAATTCCTCTTTTGATTTTTCATTATTTTCTGACTTTGGAACAAGGTTCTCATCAAATGGAACACTTGGTACTCTAACCTCTGAATAGATTAACATGACCCAACGAATGAAGCCGTGTAGCAGTTGTAAGCAATGCAAGGCCTCCTCAGATTTAATTTTAGCTGAAGTATGAACAGCAGAGTTTCCTAACTTTCTAATCAGGTTTATTTGCTGAAATTGGGAGATTTTAATGATATCCTTAAATGCCTGATTATGCATTAGGGAGTTTAACGTTGTATCATAGGGCAATTCTAAGTCCTCATCGTGTTCATATATCCAACGAACCCATTCTTCCAAACTTTTTCGACAAAGCATCGCACAATACAATGGAGCACTGTGAACATTTTGTTCCGCTTCTATTGGTGCTTGGGCAAATTCAGCCCACTCTGTATTTGATATAAAAGAAAAATTACTCATTGTATTTCTTTAACTAGTTTCAGTCTTAAATTAATAAAGTGATTAATTGTATGCTTCGCTTATATTTAAATCTCATTTACTCTTTATTCCTAACATAAAAACAATTTTACCTATTTCTCTATGATTAAAAAAGATTATCAAAATCAAATGGTTTATTACTTGAATCAATAAGTCTCATAGTAAAAAGTGTTGCATCAATTTTAAAAGGTTTATGTCTAACCCACATTTGCTGCGCCCCAAAATTTGTTTCATCTAATGAAGTAGTCCCCCCAGTATTAATTTCTCCTCCAGATAATACTTGCATCAAGTAATACATTGGATTTTTTGCTCCTCCTTTTAAAATTACAGCATATTGCCTTCCATTGCCTTGTCTGTAAACAGCCTGTACATACCCATCATTTAATTCTTTTTCATTAGATCTTAGAACTTCGCCTTGTTCATCAAGTTCTCTCATTTTTTGCTTATGCTCAAAATCTTGCTTTCTTTTTATCATATCCAGCAATAGATCGCACATTTTATAGTTAATTGCTTTATCAGAAGTCAAATTAACATCAGATAAAATATTACTAATTTCTTCTTCTGAAACATTGTAGGAACTAAGGCATTCAGAAACTAATAGTTGTTCTTTGTCATAATTTGGACACCCATTATATTTTTCATATCCAAATTCGTCAGGACAATCATCGTCTTTGTCAGGAATACCATCCTCATCTGTATCTGGACAGCCATTAAATTTTTCTAAACCAGCTTTATCAGGACATTCATCATCTTTATCAGGAACTCCATCCTCGTCAGAATCGGGACAGCCATCAAATTTTGCTAAACCAAAGGTTTCTGGACATTTGTCATCATTATCATTAACATTATCACCATCAGTATCTCTATTGCAGGAAGCTAATTGTATGCAAACGATTAAAAGTAAAAATAACTTCTTCATATCAATTCACCTTTGAAAGCTTTTTGGATAAGGGAATCAAATAAATTTTCACACAAATACGATTCTATTTTTTGTTTTAGAATTACGATTTGGTTTATATTATTAGCAAATTTATTTTGTAATTCTATAGAGGGTGTTAAGTATGGCAATGATCTAACAAAAGTTAAATTTGCCATTTTAAATTTATCTCCGCCTATCTCTTCAAACTTACTGTAAATAGATTTTAACATAAAAAATGTGTATACCTCATTAGCAGAATTTTGAACTCTAGGAATTAATGCAGCAACATTTTGATTAGTAGAAGTCTCGAATTTGATTAATCCAACTTTACCAATGGTAGCACCTACTAGAGCAAGTATTACTGTGTCTGAAGGTATTATTTTTGCTGATGAGTTTTTTAATCCTTCGTATGTAATAAATTTTTTATCATGATTTAACACAATTTTATCCTTACATAAATTTGAGCCTATCCAAGGGATTGTTCCATTATCCCAATATTCTGGTTTTTTTGTAGATGGCGTTCCTCCACTTACAACATCAAAAATTTCTGATATTTGTTTCACATCCCAACCCTTCTCATTCT
>JACCDK010286769.1_pt1 | contig 14924 bp, 13 predicted proteins | sample 7445871 | NCBI WGS metagenome assembly JACCDK01 (sample SAMN15323436, study PRJNA562643) | freshwater metagenome | isolation source: river surface water | place: USA:Blue River Watershed | collected 2017-08-15 | reverse complement strand
CCAATTATATTCAAAACTTCAATTTGAACAGGCTTATTAGAGTTTAAACCACGTATAATAAATTGATTTTCAATTGGATTAGGAGAAATGCTCACCTTAGATAATTCCATTTTGTTGAGCCCATTTACATGTTGAATTTGGGCATTTACAAGCATACTTTGATTTACATAGGTACCTGCGCCTGTGGTTTCAAGCTTAACTGCGGCGACTGCGTATGTGTACTTGCCTGATGTCCAGTTACAATCATCTGTAAAAAATGTATCTGTTGTATTTGAGCTCGTGCCACAACTTGTTCGAGCCAAAGTAATTGAATTGTTAGAGGTGTCAATTCGGTAGATGTTATACGATTCTGCGTCGGCGCTTTTATTCCATTTGAGTAAAACGTTTCCATTTGTAGATTGAGCAGTGAGATTTGTAGGCGGTTTTACATGATTCATTGTAAGCGTTGGATCTCCAAGTAATTCAATAAAAACACCATTCCAAGAACCATTAAAAGCACCATTGAAATAGTCGGCATCATTATTTATGGTTAATTTAGCTCCAAATCCACTATTTAATCCCAATGCCATGTGATGCAAATACCATTTTGGAATTCCTCCCCAACAAACATTGAAAGAACCAGCAGCCAAGGCAGCTTTCATGAGGTTGTTTTTAGAATCATAATCGCCAAAAAATGAACCTGCTAACATTGTGAATGCGTTAGAGAAAACTCCTTTGTTGGCAGAAAAATCGTTACTAGTGCCGATGCCGCTGCATGAATTATATGAACCAGCGCCACAACCATAACTCCATAAATAGGAACCTGAATTTTGTTCGGTGAAATAATCTTTTGTATCCGAAACGCTATCCAATCCCACAAAACAAGGTAAATTTTGATATCCTGTAGATGCTAAATTTAAACCGGTGAAATTGTTGTCGATCAAGGCTCTTTTTGTAAAGTTGATTTCACCCATTCTGAAAAGGTGAACACGATTTAAATACTCACGGGTGAGTTGAGTGTCGTTATTTGAAAAAGCGCTCATATCAAACATATCTAGTCGACCAATTTCGAGTTCAATTTTAGCAGGTGGCACAGATTGGTCGAATTTTCCATCTTTAGGGATATTGTGGTGACGGGTTGCTGATCCGGTGGTGCAATTCACAGCATTGTCAGACCAAATTCCCTCAAAATCACCATAATAACAATCAGCAGGCCAAGCTCCTGTATGATTTCCAGAGCCTTCAACATGTCCATCAGGTGGTGGACGATCTCCCGAGTTAGAAAAATAACCAGAATAAGGTACTGGCACATGTCCTATTATATAAAGCGTTTTAGGCCTAGGGGTTTTAGCATCCACTAATTTTTGGATTCTTGTTTTTACGGCTTTTACATTTTCTTTTCTTCCGGCATACATTATATATACATTCCATCCTGAATTGATTAAATCTTGTTTTAAAGTTGAAATTTCATTGGACAATGCGCTGATATAAGAACTATCAATTAACAAGACAACTCCACCTTTTTGAAGAGGAACATTGTATTTGTTGCCTGCAAATATGTACCCCAAAGCATCGGTAGAACCGGTAGAGCTTATTTTTGAAACTAAATATTCTTTAGAAGATACATTGGCAGATTCGGTATAAGTATTAATGGTTCCAGCCACCTCAGCAATTTTAGTGTAATTTATTTCTCCAAAATTTCGAGAATAAATCATAAATTTACCTGTGTAATTTTCTTTTGGCCATTTGAGTGTGATTTTATCATTAATCACATTTGCTTGTAATTGCACAACTTGAGTTTTTGCAATTTGCCCGAATAACACCATTTTGCTGCTTGAGAGCACAAAAATGAGTGTAATTAACTTGAAATAATGGGATATTTTTAATGTCATGACAAAGGCAATTTAAAGCCAAATTTATCAATTTCTGTAATTTTGTGAGAATATTGTGGAATATTCTGTAAAAGAGAACATATTTTGATTTATTTTCGCAGCAAATTGATGTAATGAAAAAACTATTCTTTTGGGTAATGATATTTGGTTTAAATATTGCTACCTCATCATTATCTGCGCAAACTCAACCAACTGCTAAAAAAGCAGAGCAAAAAGAAGTTGAGCCTAAGGAACTAGCTCCAGCTGTTCAAATTTACTTCGACAACAACAAATACGAAGTAAAAAAGGATGAAATTAAAAAACTAGATGCTTTAGTTGATCGTTTAAAGTCTATCAAAGAATACAGATTAGTTCTAACTGGTCATACTGATAGTACTGGAAACGACGATTACAACATGGAATTATCTAGAAATCGTGTTGATGAAGTTTTTGACTATTTAGTTGAAAAAGACATTGAAGACGAGTTTATGATGAAAAAGTATTTTGGAAGAGCAAAGCCTCGTCAAAAAAACGAGTCTGATGCTGCTTTGAAAGCTAAAAATCGTCGTGTAGAAATTACCATCATCGAAAAACCAAAGCCAGTTGAAGTTCCTAAACCAGTTATTAAAGGTGATACTTGTACCAGAGATACAACTGTTACTGTTGGTGCTGGAATGTCTATCACAATGAATAAATGTGAATACATTAGAATGTGTAAATCAACTCCAGGCAAATGTGTTACAATTCGTAAGACAAGTGATATCATGGAGATCATCAAAAGTGGTCATCCATTAACTCTAAAAGGGAACGAAGGTTTAGTTTGGGCTGGAATTTTAGAATTCAAATTCCCTGGTGATTCTTGTTTGTCAAAGCCATTCACAGCAAATGTTAAAGTTGAAGGATATGATGGATACAAGAAGGCAAAAATCAAATTGTATGTAAAAGATGAAAAAACTGGTAAATTAAAAGTATCTGCAGATAGAGAAAAGAAAATTGTTGCTGATAAGTCAGACAAGAAGAAAGAGTCTATTAAATATGCAGTGACTGTAAAATGCCCAACAAGTAAAGATAAAGAAGGTACAATTTTTGTAGCTGGTGGAGCAGGTAAAGGAAAAACTTCAATTATTAAAGACAAAACTGGCCAAATTGATAGAGTATTTGTAATTCAAGAAGCAGATCCTTCAAATGGTTTACCTTTAACAATTATTGAAGGTGATAAAAAAGAGAATGTGTTTACAGTTAAGTATAGTAAATTAACAGATGCTCAATTTATTTTCCAATTAAATGATGGAACATTTACTTCACAGGTTCCAGTAAGTCAGGTTAGAGCTACCAAGGTTAAAACTGAATTACGTAAAAAATACAAAGTAAAATTAAAACACCTTAAAGATTAATAGCCAATAGGATGGAGCGTTTAACGTCGAGATCGAAAGATGTTGTAAATAAAAAAATGAACTTCTGGGAGAGAATCTATCTCCCAGCAGTTTTTGGTGGCATGTGGATTACACTAAAGCATTTTTTTAAGAAAAGTAATACCCTTCAATATCCAGAAGTAAAACGACAAATGAGTCAGATCTACCGTGGTCAACATGTGCTGAAAAGAGATGAGCAAGGAAGAGAACGTTGTACCGCTTGTGGATTGTGTGCTGTTGCTTGTCCTGCAGAAGCAATTACAATGATTGCCTCTGAAAGAACGAAAGAACAAGAAACTTTATACAGAGAGGAAAAATATGCATCAACTTATGAAATTAATATGTTGAGATGTATTTTCTGTGGACTTTGCGAAGATGCTTGTCCTAAAGAGGCCATATTCTTAACGGAAAGAATTGTAGATGCAAATTTTGGTCGTGATGAATTTATTTTTGGTAAAGATAAATTGGTAGAACCAGTAGATGCGAGAATCGACGTAAGTAAGCGTCAAGTGTGGGATTATCAAAATTCATAAACATGCATATAACAAATTTGCCTTTGCCGTTTTTGATACTATCGTTTATCACAATTTTATGTGCTTTGTACGTAGTAACGAGTAAGAATCCAGTACATAGTGTATTGGCATTGATTTTAACATTTTTTAGTATATCTGCACATTATATTTTACTCAATGCTCAATTTTTAGCGATTGTAAATCTAATGGTTTATGCTGGTGCCATCATGGTATTGTTTCTCTTTGTATTAATGTTGTTAAACTTAAGCAAAGACACAGAGCCAGTTAAATCAAATTTATGGGGTGTTGCGGCAGCAATTTCTGCAGGCCTATTGCTTATTGTAATCACAGCTTCTCTTCAAAAGTCGGGAATTGCTGTCATGAAAGGCAATGCACCAGAAATTGGATTGGTGAAAAATTTAGGTCGTGTACTCATGACCGAATACCTCGTTCCATTTGAGCTTTCTGGAATTTTATTCATTGCGGCCATGGTTGGTGCTGTATTATTGGGTAAGAGAGATTCAGAAAAACAAGATTTATTACAATCAAACGACATTCAAGAAAATGCTTAATATTTTTCAAAGTTTAGATATAAGCCATTATATATATCTGAGTTGTGTACTCTTTTGTATAGGTTTATTTGGTGTCCTATTTCGTAGAAATGCAATTGTATTGTTAATGTGTATTGAACTAATGTTGAATGCAGTTAATTTATTGTTTGCCGCATTTTCTGAATATATGGGCGATAAAGATGCAAACGGTCAAATGTTTGTATTCTTTATTATGGTGGTTGCTGCAGCAGAGGCTGCGGTTGGTTTAGCCATTTTGGTTATGGTTTATCGTAATACTCGAAAAACCGATGTGAGTTTCTTAGATAGTTTAAAAGATTAATGAATAGCATAGCTTTAATTTTAGGATTGCCAATTGCTGGTTTTTTAATCAATGGTTTATTTGGTAAATCATTGCCTAAATCGGTTGTAGGTTGGTTGGGTACTTTTGCAGTGCTTGCTTCATTTGTAATTGCGTTGGGTGTTTTTAACGAGATAAGAACAAACCCTGAATTTCAAAACGGATTAAATTTCAAATTATTTACATTTTTAAACGTTGGTAATTTCCATGTTGATTTTGCATTTACATTAGATAGATTATCGGTAATGATGACACTCATTATTACAGGTATTGGTTCATTAATTCATTTATATTCAATTGCATACATGCATGAAGATGAAGGGTTTTATAAGTTTTTTGCTTATTTAAACTTGTTCATATTCAATATGTTGATTTTAGTTTTAGGATCAAACTTCATGATGCTTTTCTTTGGTTGGGAAGGTGTTGGTTTATGTTCTTACTTGCTTATCGGATTTTGGTATAAAAATGCTGAATACGGAAAAGCGGCACGTAAGGCTTTTGTAATGAATAGAATTGGTGATTTGGGGTTGTTAATGGGATTGTTTTTAATTTTCCATCAATACCAATCACTAGATTATAATATTGTACTCCCAAAAATTGCTGAAGGTTCTACTTCAGTGTATATGCTTACTGCAATTAGCTTTTGTTTATTTGTAGGAGCTATGGGTAAAAGTGCTCAAATTCCTTTGTACACTTGGTTACCTGATGCAATGGCTGGTCCAACTCCAGTTTCAGCATTAATTCACGCTGCAACAATGGTTACTGCTGGTATTTATTTAGTTGTGAGATGTGAAGCTTTGTTTTATTTATCTCCAATTACCAATAATGTAATTATGTGGGTAGGTTTGGCTACTTCACTGTTGGCTGCATTTATTGGATTAAAGCAGAACGACATCAAGAAGGTATTGGCATACAGTACAGTAAGTCAATTGGGTCTAATGTTTGTAGCATTAGGTTGTGGTGCTTACACTGCTGCCATGTTCCATTTGGCAACTCACGCTTTCTTTAAAGCATTGTTGTTCCTGGGTTCAGGTAGTGTCATTCATGCTATGCACCATGAGCAAGATATCCGTCAAATGGGTGGCTTAAAATCCAAAATGCCAATTACATACATTACTTTTTTAATTGGTACCTTGGCAATCACTGGATTTCCTTTCCTTTCAGGATTTTTCTCTAAAGATGAAATTTTAATCGCGGCATTTGAACATAACAAAATTGTTTATGTATTGGCCGTATTAAGTGCTACAGTTACAGGTTTGTATATGTTTAGAATGTTTTTCACAACATTCCACGGTACATATAGAAACCACCACCATTCATTCGATAAAGTTCATGAATCTCCTTGGCAAATGTCAGTTCCATTGATGGTTTTGGCGGTTTTATCTGTTTTAGGAGGATTGTTGAACTTACCTAAGTATTTAGGAGAAGGTGTCTCACATAAATTAGCACATTGGTTAGCTCCAATTTTACCAATGGCAGAAAACCATTCAGAAATTTCACATTCAACTGAATTTGCATTACTGGGTGTTGCTGTGGCTGTATTTATCGTAGCATTTTTATACACTAGATTTAAATATGTTAGCAAAAATGCAGTTCCTGAGTCAGATGATAAAACACCTGTCTCGGGTAAATTACTTGCAAATAAATTTTATGTTGATGAAATTTACGATGCTATAGTTGTGAAGCCATTAGAATTATGTTCTCAAATGGTTGATTCATTTGTTGATTCTAAAATCATTGGTGGATTTGTATCAGGAATCTCAACGGTGTTGTTGAAAATTTCGGGTTTGAATAAACGCATTCAAAACGGAAATATTGAGTATTATTTAACGTTCATGGTTATTGCTTTGGCGTTGTTTTTAGGCTTTAATTTATTATTCTAAGTGGAAATCATAATTTTACCTTTGTTTTTATCGGTCTTAGCTGCTGCTTTTGGCAGTAAAGTCAATAAAATAGTTTGGGGTGCATTGTCTGCATTGACCTTACTCGCAATGATTTGGGTGAAATCAAATCTAAATATTCAAAATGATGGTGTATGGCATACCACTTATGATATGCCTTGGTTTTCAAATGGAATTCATTTTACCTTAGGAATTGATGGATTTACAGGTTTAATGTTATTGTTAACGAATATTGTATCTCCAATCATTATTTTTTCCCTCCAAAGAGAAAATCAAAAATCTATATTGCCTCTAATACTATTCATGCAAGCTGCATTGAATGGTGTTTTTATGGCTAAAGATGGATTGATGTTTTATATTTTTTGGGAACTTGCTTTGATTCCAATTTACTTCATTTGTTTGTTGTATTCTTCAAAAGACGCCTTCAAAACAACCATCAAATTCTTCATTTACACGTTTATTGGTAGTTTGGCTATGTTGGCTTCATTGATTTATTTGTATTTGAAAACTGAAAATCATTCATTTGCTTATGATGAATTACTTGCGGTTCAATTGAATCATATCGAATCAATTTGGGTAGGAGCAGGGTTTCTTTTCGCATTTGCGGTAAAAATTCCAATATTCCCATTCCATTCATGGCAAGCAAATACATACACATATGCACCAGCTCAAGGATCAATGCTCCTGTCTGGTATTATGTTAAAAATGGGATTATACGGTTTAATTCGTTGGTATATGCCAATTGCGGCTGAAAGTATTTCTTTCTATCAGCCAATCATTGTAACCCTTTCCGTTATAGGCGTAATTTATGGTGCAGTCATAGCAATCAAACAAAATGATCTTAAACGATTGATCGCATTTTCTTCTTTGTCTCACGTGGGCTTAATTGCGGCTGGTTTTTTCACTCTAACCGAAATCGGTATTCAAGGTGGAATCCTTCAGATGTTTGTACACGGTGTCAATGTAGTTGCTTTGTTTTACATTGTTGAAATCATTGAAAATCATGCTGGATCAAGAGAATTATCGGGATTAGGCGGATTGGCGAAATTCAATAGATTATTTGCCGCGGTCTATTTAATCGTTGTTTTAGGTACTGCGGCAGTTCCATTTACCAATGGTTTCCCTGGTGAATTTATGTTGTTAAAAGGTGTTTTTGATTACAATACAATTTCAGGAGTTTTTGCTGGACTTACCATTATATTATGTGCGGTTTATATGTTAAGAATGTACCAATTTTCTATGCTTGGAGAAACTAAAACATCCTTCAAAGAAATTGGTATTAAACAACTTTGGCCTCTAATTATCTTAGTCGTGATTATCCTAGTCATTGGTATTTCACCAATGCTAATTTTAGATAAAGTGAATCCTGCTGTTCAAAAAATCATGTTAGAAATTTCAAATTCGAAAGGAGTATTGTCGTGATCGGAATATTCGTAACTTTTATTGGAGCTATTTTAGTTCTTTTCTTAGGAATCTCTAAACAAGAATCCTCTTCGAAAAATCTTTCTTCAAGCTTTTTATTTTTAGCTGGAACTTTATCATTGATTGAGGCTTTAGGCTTTGCTAATTTTAGCGCAATTGCTACTTGGGCTCCAAAGTCAATGATTGATTTCTCTCATGGCGAACTAATGTTTGTTAGTTTGCTCGCATTTGTGACAGCCGCTATTGTGGCTATTTTTCCTTCATCGGACCACAAAGGTTCTGATAAATTAGGTCTAATGATGCTCAGCTTAACAGGTGCTTTCATGATGATAGGTGCCAGTCATCTTGTAATGTTATTTTTAGGGATTGAAGTCCTTTCGATTCCTTTATATGTTTTAGCTGGTAGCGATAAGTTAAACCTAAATAGCAATGAGGCTGCAATCAAATACTTCTTAATGGGAGCATTTTCAACAGCAATTTTCTTGTTGGGTTGCGCTTTCATTTATGGAGGGACAGCTACTTTGTCGTTAACAGAAATAGAAATTAGAATGTCGATTGTTGGTCATTTTGCTGAGTTTCCATCTTTGGTAAAAGCAGGGGTCGTGTTAATGTCGACAGGATTATTATTTAAAGTCTCTGCGTTTCCATTCCATTTTTGGGCACCAGATGTTTACCAAGGTAGTCCGAATAAAATAACAACTTTCATGGCTGTTGTGGTTAAAATTGCTGGTTTTGTTGCATTTGCTAATTTCTTACAAGCCTTCAGTGCTTTATCTGCTTGGAGCAATAAATGGATTATTGTGCTTGCAGTTGCAACCATTATTTTTGGGAACATTGCTGCAATTTCTCAAAAATCGGTGAAAAGAACACTTGCATACAGTAGCATTGCGCATGCCGGATATTTATTATTGTTTTTAATCACCCCAATGCAGGGAAATATGTGGGTTTTGTTTGCGTATTCCGTAGCCTATGCTCTGAGTACAGTGGTTTTATTCTATTTTAACGATAAGTTTTCAGCGAATGGAGAATATGGATTTTCAATGTTCTCAGGTTTGTTTCATTCGAATAAATCTGCTGCTATTTTGATTACAATTGCATTATTTTCAATTGCTGGAATTCCGATCACTGTTGGATTTACCGCTAAATACTATCTATTTACAAGTGCATTTGACGTTTCTCCTTTGGCAGTTTGTATTGCTTTACTTGGCTCTGCAATCAGTATTGTATATTACTTTAAAGGATTTAAAAATATATATGAAGCAAATTCAAATCAAAATGAATTACATGCCTCTAAAGCGCACTGGATTGTTTATGTCATGGTTGGCATGTCCATTGTACTGGGTATGTTTCCATACCTATTTGAAAGATGTTTCTAAAATAATCGTCATTAAAAATATCATAAAAAAAGCCTCAAACTAGAGGCTTTTTTTATGATTTAAAATCTAAATCCAATCCTGAAAACAATTGCTTTCAATGGATTAACCAACGCATATTTATCGCTAATTGCCAATCCAAAAAGAGCATAAGATTCCATAGATTCACCATACATATATCCCATTCCAACAATTGGAACTTTATACCATTCACGTTTATAAAATGGCATTGTAATTCCGTTTTGTAAACGATATTCACCATGTAAGAAAAATTGATTCACGGGGATTCTTAAAAAAACATTTGCTCCATAAGTTGTGAAAATCTGATTATCTAATGAATAAATAGCTCCAAATACGCCACCACATAAATAAATTCTTTCATTGAAGTGAATGCCTGTATATGGATTTGCTTCCATCGTTAGACTATATGATATTGGATCTATCATTATATCTATTCCGTGTATACTATAATCGGAATAGGCTAATTTTTCGGTATAGTCATCTTTAACTTTTTGTATATCTTTCGATTGCCTACGATTAGAGTCGAGTCCATCGTATTGAGCCGTTAGTTCAATTGAACATATGCACACAATAAGTGCAAAACAATGTCGGAACTTCATTCTATTTTTCTTGTTTCAACGCAATTATACGCTTAAAATTGTAGTAGTTTATGTCGAACACGATAAAGATTCACAATTTTTCTGCAGGTCCGTCTATTCTTGCAGAAAGCGCCCTCGAAAAAAGTATTGCAGATATTCAAAATTTTGCAAATTCAGGCCTTAGTATTTTAGAAATTTCTCACAGAAGTAAACAGTTTGAAGCTGTGATGGATGACACTAGAACTTTAATTAAAGATTTACTAGGTTTAAATGACAATTACGACATTTTATTTTTGGGTGGTGGAGCTTCTACACAATTCTATCAAATTCCAATGAATTTTTTAAGAACCAAAGCGGCTTATACCAAAACTGGAACTTGGGCATCTAATGCTATCAAACAAGCAAAAGGATATGGAGAAACTTTAGTTCTTGCTAGCTCTGAAGAATCTAACTTTAGTTATATTCCAACAGATTATGAAGTTCCTACAGATGTAGATTATTTCCATTGCACCAGTAACAATACCATTTTTGGAACACAAATGAAATCATTCCCGAAATGCGAAGTTCCATTGTTTTGCGATATGAGTTCTGATATTTTTTCGCGTGAGATAAATGCCTTAGATTTTGATTTGATTTACGCTGGTGCTCAAAAAAATATGGGTCCTGCCGGTGTTACATTGGTGATTGTTAAAAAAGATCTTTACGAAAAGAAAGCTGAACGACATATTCCAACCATGCTTGATTATAAAACACATGCCGATGGCGGAAGCATGTATAACACTCCTCCAGTTTTCCCAATACTGGTTTCTAAATACAATTTAGAATGGGTGAAAGAAATGGGTGGATTAAAAGGAATGGCGCAAAGGAATACCGATAAAGCCAATTTATTATATAACGCTATTGACAATAGTCCATTATTCAAAGGAACTACAGCTGTTGACTCTCGCAGTCAAATGAATGCTTGTTTTGTTTTCGAACCAGAACATATCCATTTGGAAGCACAATTTGAAAGTGCCTGTAAAGAAGCTGGTATTAGTGGTATTAAAGGACATAGGAGTGTAGGTGGTTATAGGGCATCAATGTATAATGCTTTACCTATTGAAAGTGTTCAAGCTTTAGTGAATGTAATTGAAACTTTTTCTAAATAATGAAAATTTTAGCTAACGATGGTATCGACACTGCTGGAAAAGCAATTCTTGAAGCAGCTGGATTTGAAGTCATTACAAATAAAATCCCACAAGATCAACTTGCCGATCAAATCAGTCAATTTGATGTAATTATTGTTCGAAGTGCAACAAAAGTCACATCGGAAATAATCGATAAAGGGCATCTTAAATTGATTGCAAGGGCAGGAGTTGGTTTGGATAATATTGATATTAAACATGCTGGATTGAAAAATATTCCAGTTGTAAATACTCCAAACGCATCTTCTAGATCAGTTGCTGAATTGGTTTTTGCACATTTGTTTAGTGTTGCAAGATATTTGCACCTCTCAAACAGAGAAATGCCATCGAATGGTATTGAACAATTTAACGCACTTAAGAAAATAGGTTCTTCAGGTTTTGAATTACAAAATAAGAAGATTGGTATTATTGGATTTGGCAGAATTGGTCAAGAAGTGGCTAAAATGGCCATTGGGTTGGGAATGGAAGTGTTGGTTTACGACTATAAACAACGTGAATTTGACGTAACTGTTTCATTACATCCGAAATATCAAATGAACAACTTCAAAGTTACATTGAAGGGCATTACCATGGATCAATTGTTAGCAGATAGCGATATCATTACTTTACATACTCCTGGCAGTGCAGAAGTCATCACTGAAACTGAACTGAACAAAATGAAGCAAGGCGCTGTTTTGATTAATTGTGCTAGAGGTGGGGTTGTGAATGAGGTTGCTTTAAAAAATGCTATGGATTCTGGAAAAATTGCTTTTGCAGGCGTAGATGTTTTTGAAAATGAACCACCAATCAATGATACCATGCTTTCTATGAAAAATGCATCTTTGTCGCCACACATTGGTGCAAGTACATCAGAAGCTCAAGAAAGAGTGGGTATTGAGTTAGCTGAACGTATTTGTCAATTCTTTAAATAAACCAACGTGATTCGTATTTTACCATTTAGAGCGTTAATACCGGCATCTAAATTTGAAAAAACTTTGCCTACATTGGGTTCTGGTAAAATTTCTGAGTCAATTCTACGAGAAAAAGCGCTGAATATTCCCGAAAGTTATATTCGTGTGGTTAAACCTCAATATTTAGAGAACTCTATTGAGCAAGGCACAGAGTTGTTTTATCAAGCTTCCTTAAAAAATTACACGCAATTAATTGAAAATCAAATCCTTGAACCCCAATTAGATGCATTTTATTTTTATAAACAAAAGCATCATTCAGGCGTTGAACTTTCTGGTTGGATTGTAGGTGTAGATGCGTATAATTATCTTGAAGGTTCAGTAAAGAAGCATGAAAATACTTTAATTGGTAAAGAAAATAGACTCATAGAGCACATTCGTGTCCTTGAATCTATGGGTGAGCCAGTTTTATTAACTCAAAAACTCCCTCAAGAATTAAAATCAATAGCCAATGAAATATTGAATCATCCAATCTCTGAAATTACGGATGAATATGACAATATTCATCAATTATGGCAGGTAACCGATCTAGAAACGATACATAAAGTCATTGCAATATTCAATCAATTCGATTCATTGTATATTGCCGATGGACATCATCGTGTGGCATCTGCATCGAGGTATTTAATTGAAAATAAGCCAATGGAATCTGAAAAAGGGTTCATGGCATTGGTGATGGATGAAAATGAATTGTTAATCAATTCATTCTTTCGTTTGCTGAAAGATGTTGATGAATCAAAGTTGATTGACTTTTTGAAACATCACGAAATTGCTTATACAATGATTGAATCGAGTTCTGAGGTTCATTTAACTCAAGGGAATGTGCTTTGTATGGCAAACGATTTTTCTTTAATTATTCATTTAGATAAACCTAGTGACGATTTAGATGCAAAAGAAAAATTAGATGTATCTAGGATTGAGCAATTAATCTTTAAAGAGCTATTTAAAATAAATGACACCAGCAACGATGTAAGAATTTCATTTTTACGTGGTGATAATCCTGTGAGCAATGTTTTAGATTTATTACAACACAATGAAACTAGATTGGCTTTTCAATTTGCTCCGAATACAATGCAGGAAATTAAAGACGTTGCAGACGCAGGTTTGATCATGCCACCGAAAAGTACATTCGTTGAACCCAAATTACTGACAGGGATGTTGATTGAAGATTATCGTTCAGTTTAAAACAACGATAACTGCTTTTTCTCAGGTTTTAATCTAAAAACTTCTTGAATTGATTTTTGAAGTTCCAATAAAGTTTCAGTTTTGATATCATAAATACTTGAAGTTTTATGCAACTTTAAAGTGATATAATTATCCTCTTTTAATTTCTGTAAATGGCCAGAAACTGTACTTTGAGAATACGGCAACTTATCTACGATGTCTTGACAAGTGCTCGCGCCATTATCCATTAAAAACAATAAGATAGAAATTCTTGCTGGGTGACCAATTGATTTACAAAGTTTTGCAAGGAATTCTATGTCTGCTTCAAATTTGTTTCTGTTTTTCATACACTAATTTGCTTTATCGTAAAATGCAAATATAGTGATTGCGCATTATATATTTTTAGAATATTGTTAAATTTATTGTTTTCATCGGCAAAAACAAATTATACATTTCAAGCACATGTTATTTTTCCTTTTTATGTTTCCACCTTCTATGACTCCACAGCCATATTTCTGGTTGCGCTAAAATTTCTTTCTCAGTCCTTTTTGCGATGATTTCAGTAATTTCACCATCGCCATATTGACTAGGATCTTCGATAAGAATTTCACTATGTGCTAAATAATGTCCGCGTTTGATTTTTGTAGAAGATAAATAAACAATAGGGTAATTAAACATTTTTGAGATTTTCTCAGGTCCATTCATAAATGGAGTGTCCTGATTTAAAATATATGACCAATGTGCATTTTTTCCTGAAGATGGATTCTGGTCTCCAATAAATGCAGTCACAGTTAACACCTTTTTGTTCGACGTCATAACCCTCAAGGTTTGCTCCATCGCCATTGGTATAGCACCGAAACGACTTCTAATTTTGTACATCAACCAATCAAACCCTTTGCTAGACAATGTTTTGTAGACACATTGCACTTGTTGCTTACAGACAACTTGCGACATATCACAAACCCATTCCCAGTTTCCACAATGACTCATAACTACAATGAAGCTTTGTCCTTTCGAATAAAAATCATCATAAACTGTTTGGTTTACATTCTTCATTCGTTGCTTCAATTGATTTTTAGAGAATGTTAATCCTTTTAAAGTCTCAAAAAACAAGTCTGAAAGGTGTTTGTAATATTTGATTTCAATTTCCAATCTTTCTTTATCAGATTTTTGAGGGAAAGCGTTTCTAAGATTCTCTTTTACTACTTTCACCCTGTACTTAACTACCTTATATAGTATGAAATAGACTACATTACCTAAACCTTGAGTGATGAAAAATGGGAGAGAAGCAAATATGTAAATTATAGGAAAAACGAACAGTTTAAAGCCTGTTGTTCCTTTGGGTTGAACTGTTCGTTTTGCTTCCATATATGATTAAAAGTAATTTAGCGATTTGGTATGATCTAATTGAATGACAGTTTGATACATTAACTGAATACATCCCTCAACATCTTTTTCATCCACCATTTCTACTGTTGTATGCATGTATTTCAAAGGAAGTGAAATTAACGCCGATGGAACACCCGTTCCTGAATATGCAAAACTATCTGTATCAGTGCCAGTTGATCGACTAACAGCATTTCTTTGAATGCTAATTTCAGATTTAACAGCAGTTTGAATGATGAATTGTAATAAATTATTCTGAACAGCT
>JACCDK010455471.1_pt1 | contig 14928 bp, 10 predicted proteins | sample 7445871 | NCBI WGS metagenome assembly JACCDK01 (sample SAMN15323436, study PRJNA562643) | freshwater metagenome | isolation source: river surface water | place: USA:Blue River Watershed | collected 2017-08-15 | reverse complement strand
GGTCACCCCGCCATTCGCCAGCGCACGGCTGAAGCCGGGATCCCGCGGCCAGACAGAATGTTCCGCCCAGACTTCGGGCGTGGTCGGCGCGGTCGCCTCGTTCCCGTCCGAATGCGCCTCGACGCCGGGGGCGGGGTAATCACCGAGGTGCGAGTGGATGTCGATGATTCCGGGGGTGACGAACTTGCCGGTGCCGTCGAGCACCGTGACCTCAGCAGGGATCGGGGTGTCGGGGCCGCCGACCGCGACGATCTTGCTGCCGGACATGAAGACCACACCGCCCTCGATCCTGCCGCCGCGCCCGTCATAGACGGTGGCGCCCCTGATCGCGGTCGGAACGCCCGGGAAGGGCTTGTAGGTCGAGGCGACGACCGGCTCGCCCGCCGGGGTGGCGACGACAGCCTTTTCGGGCTTGGCCGAGGCGCTGGCTGGCTTGGCCTCGCCGCCGCCGGTGGTGCAGGCCGCCAGCGCCAGAGCACTCGCCAGCGTTGTCAGCGCGCCTGCCCGGGCGCGCGCTTTCTTTTCTGCCAACATTCAAACCTCGCGTTATTCCGATTCCGGCCTTGGAACGGAAAACGCGAGGCTTGTAAATCGTCTTGGACGAATAGTGTGTCCGTCGGGGCTTACTCGGCCGGACGGGCGGTCACGGGGTAGGCCTCGTCGGCGCCTTCGGCTTCGGGCGTGTCGTCGCGCAGCGTGTCGAGGTGCATCAGCTTCTTGATCAGCGGGCTGACCAGTAGCACGCCCACGCCGACGCCGATCGCGATCCAGCCGATCTGGCTGTAGACGCCGAGCACGGTTTCCTTGCCCGCGCTCTCGCCCGAGGCCGCTTCCGAACCGGTTGCCGCCGCGATCAGCCCGGCGGCGAAGTTGCCGGTCGCCGAGGCGAAGAACCACGTGCCCATGATGAGGCTCGCCATGTGCGCGGGCGCAAGGCGGTTCATCGCGGAAAGGCCCACGGGGCTGAGGCACAGCTCGCCGGTGGTGTGGAGCAGATAGATGAGGAAGATGAACAGCACCGGGGTCATCTCCCCGGTCGCCGCGCCCGCGACCAGCACGAGAAAGCCCCCGCCCAGCTGCATCAGTGCAAGGCCGAACTTGGCCGGAGCCGAAGGCTCCAGGCCCCTGCGGCCCAGCCACGTCCACAGCGTCGCGAACAGCGGAGCCAGCAGCACGATGTAGATCGCGTTGATCGACTGGAACACCGAGGCAGGCACGCCGCCGCGATCGACATAGCGGTCAGTGTAGAGGTTGAGGCTGGAGCCCGCCTGTTCGAACAGCGCCCAGAACAGGATCGAGCCGAGGATCAGGAACATCGCCGCGAAGATCCGGTCGCGGTCGTGCGGCGCGAGCTTCACCACCGCTGTGAACAGCACATAGGCGACGAGCGCGGCACCCGACAGGCCAAGCAGGCTGCCGACCACCGACTGGTTCTGCACCATCCACCAGCATGCGCCCACCGCTGCAACGCCGACGGCATAGAGGCCCCACTCGGTGCTCTTGACCAGCGGCTTGGGCGGCTCGCCGCGCCCGAGCAGCAGCGGCTTGAACAGGGTGAAGACGATCAGGCCGAGCAGCATCCCCACGCCCGCCGCGCCGAAGCCATAGGCCCAGCCATAGGTCTCGCCGAGGTAGCCGCACAGCAGCGAACCGATCGCCGCGCCGAGATTGATGCCCATGTAGAAGATCGTATAGGCCCCGTCGCGCCGCACATCGGTGCGCGGGTAGAGCTGGCCGACGATCACCGAGATGTTCGCCTTGAGGAAGCCCGAACCCACGATGATGAAGGCGAGCGCCAGCCAGAAGATGTTGAGGCTGGCGGCATCCTGCCCGCCGTTCCCTTCAAAGCCCATCAGGAAGTGCCCGAAGGTCAGCAGCACCGCGCCGTAGGTCACGGCCTTGCGCTGGCCGAGATACTTGTCGGCGAGATAACCGCCGAGCACCGGCGTGATGTAGACCAGCGCGGTGTAGGCGCCGTAGATCACGCCGGCCTGGCTGTCAGAGAACAGCCAGTGCTTGGTGAGGTAGAAGATCAGCAGCGCCCGCATGCCGTAGTAGGAGAAGCGCTCCCACATTTCGGCGAAGAACAGGACGAACAGACCCTTGGGGTGGCCGAGAAGTGTCCCGGCGCTGTCCCCGTGCGGAAGCTCAGCTGTAGCCATGTAACGGATATCCCTAAAGCGCGCCTCTCTCCAGGCGCGGTCCCATGGGCGCGCACCCTAGCGCGTGCCTCGCGCATGTGAAGCTTTTGTTTCGCGGGAGCGTAATGGAATGCCTCACGCCCCTGTCCCCCGGACCTGACCAAACGCCAACAGGCTTGTGGCGCAGGATACCGGCCCGCCACCGGACGGGCCGCGAGGCCGAACGGCCGCCCGCAGGCGCTCGAGCGCGCAGCGAAGGATCAATCGCCCTCAAGTAGCGAAGCGGTAGGGCAACAAAGACGCGCCGAGGACGGGGGCGCGGAGGCGCCCCCGCAAACCAATTGACCGCATGGCTGTATTATGGCACTGATGCACCCCATGAGCGCGCACCCGAACCGCCCCGTCTATCTCAAGCTGCGCGACCAGATCGCCGCGGCGATCATCGACGGGGTCTATCCGGAGGGCGCGATGCTGCCTTCGGTGCGGGCGCTCGCGGCGGAGCAGGGGGCGAACCCGCTGACCGTCGCCAAGGCCTACCAGCAGTTCCAGAACGACGGGCTGGTCGAAGTCCAGCGCGGGGTGGGCATGTATGTCGTGCGCGGCGCGGCCGAACGCCTGCGCGCCGCCGAGCGCGAGGCCTTCCTGCGCGAGGAATGGCCCGAGATCCGCAACCGGATGGCGCGCCTCGGGCTTGATGCGAAAGATCTCGCTCTCACCTCCTGACACACGCATGGCCCTGACTTTAGTGTGTGTTGCGCAAGCGCGCGCGATGTGACAGGGTCATGGCAATCGCGCCGGACAGGATTGCATATCCCTTTGCCCTGCGTGTAGACGGAGCGCCTCACGGGTCGGAGGTGGAGACAGGAAACGACGGGGTAACCCGCAACACGGCGCGACGTGGCGGCCAGTCCGCGCACCCTCGCCGGGAGATCGCCATGATCAGATCCGAATTGCTGCAGGAATTGCACAGGGACAATCCCGACCTTCGCGCCGACGAGATCGAGCAGGTCGTGGACATCTTCTTCGACGAAATCGCCCAGCGCCTGGCGGAAGGCGGCCGCATCGAACTGCGCGGCTTCGGGGCCTTCTCGACCCGCGACCGGGAGGCCCGCAGCGGTCGCAACCCGCGCACCGGCGAGACGGTCGACGTGCCTTCGAAGCGCGTCCCCTATTTCAAGGCCGGCAAGGAAATCCGCGAGCGTCTGAACAAGTAGGGGACGCCTCCGCGCCCCCGTCCTTCGCGCCAGATTTCACGGTTGAGCCGCAGCGCGCGGCCCGCAAGAGCAATGCCGGGGCACTGGCATTGCCCCGGCAATCTGTGGCAAGGGCTGCGCCATGCGGGCGTGGCGGAATGGTAGACGCCGGGGACTTAAAATCCCCTGAGCTTTGCTCGTGCGGGTTCGAGTCCCGCCGCCCGTACACCGGTTGTGCCAATGATTTCGGGCAATTGGCAACCGGCCATTATCTTCGCCTTAACGACTTTGCCGCTAGATTGTGGTCGGCTTGGGCATTCGCGTCCCGCCAGCGCCGGGACCAGGGGCTGTCGGGCTGGGACACGGGATATGGAAAAAGCGACGAATTCGGCACGGCTCGAACCGGTTCCCTCTGCGCCAGGCGCCGAACAGCGCGTGGCGCCGCGCTTCACCCTGCTGATCCGCGCGGCCAAGATCATTTCCGCACAGGGCGAGTTCGTCTGCGTCATCCGCGATGTTTCGGAAACGGGCGTGAGCGTGCGCCTGTTCCACGCCCTGCCGGCCTGCGATGCCTTCGCGCTGCATATGCCTGCGGGCGCCAGCTACGAGATCGTTCCGGTCTGGCAGCGTGACATGGAGGCGGGCTTCCGCTTCGCCTCCTCCGTCGAGGTCGAGACGCTGGTGAACGAATCCGGCGACTATCCCAAGCGCGGGCTGAGGCTCTCGGTGTGCTTCCCGGTCACGATGAACATGCTCACCGGCAGCTGCGAGGCGCTGGTCGAGAACCTCTCCCAGCAAGGTGCCCGGCTCACCTGCAACCGGATGCTGGCGATCGACCAGACGATGAAGATCGAAATGCCCGATCTTGGCGGGCGACTGCGCGAGGTGCGCGCCAAGGTGCGCTGGCGGCGCGACCGGCACTACGGGGTGGTGTTCGACGACACCTTCACGCTTGGCGATTTCGCGCGGCTGGCGGCGCTGCTCCAGGCCCCTGCGCTGCTCGGCGAATAATCAGGCCGGCACGAATTTCAGCGCCACGCCGTTGATGCAGTGGCGCTTGCCGGTGGGCCGGGGCCCGTCACCGAAGATATGCCCGAGATGCCCGCCGCAATCGGCGCAATGCACCTCGGTGCGCGGATAGCCCAGCAGGTAATCGGTCGAAGTGCCGACCGCGCCCTTGTCGATCGCCTGCCAGAAGCTCGGCCAGCCGGTGCCGCTGTCATACTTCGTCGCCGAGGCATAGAGCGGGTTGGCGCAGCCCGCGCACACAAAGGTGCCCTTGCGCTTCTCGCTGTTGAGCGGCGAGGTGAACGCCCGCTCCGTTCCCGCCTCGCGCAGCACGTAATATTGCTCGCGGGTGAGCAGCTTCCGCCACGCGGCATCGGTCCTGCCCTTGGGGAAGGACTTCGCCGCGGCGGGCGAAGCGCCGCAGGCGCTGACGAAGGGCAAGGCCGCGCCCAGAACGGCGCTGGCGGCCAGCAGGCGGCGGCGGCTGAGCGGGGAAGGGCGCATCGGGGCGGGTCTCCGTGACGGCAGGGCTTGTGCCCTGCAGCCTTTACGTCGGCAAGGCCCCGCCGGTTTCAAGCCCGCATCAGAACGTGGTGATCTCGACCTCGAGCTTGCGGAAGCCGTGGACGAAGTTCGCCCGCACCCGTTCGACATCCCCCGCGACATGCACGCGCATCCGCCGCTTGTGCATTTCCTCGAGCAGGATGCGCAGCTGCATCTCGGCCAGCCGTGCGCCCACGCAGCGGTGGATGCCGTAGCCGAAGGCGAGGTGGCGGCGGGCGTTCTCGCGGGTGATGTCGAGCTTGTCGGGATTCTCGAACACCTCCTCGTCGCGGTTGGCGCTGATGTACCACAGCACCACCTTGTCGCCCGCCTTGATGGTCTGCCCGAACACCTCGGTATCCTCGGTGCAGGTGCGCCGCATATGCGCCAGCGGCACCTGCATCCGCAGGATTTCCTGCACCGCGTTGGGGATCAGCTCGGGCTGTTCCTCGTAGAGCTTGCGCTGGTCGGGGAACTTGTCGAGCGCGTGGATGATCCCGCTCATGGTGTTGCGGGTCGTGTCGTTGCCGCCCACGATCAGCAGCACCAGGTTGCCCATGAATTCCTCGGGCCGCATCTGGTTCATGGCTTCGGAGTGGATCATCATCGAGATGAGATCAGTGCCCGGCTCCTTGTCCATGGTCCGCTCGATCCACAGCGACTGGAAATAGGCTGCCATCTCCTGAAGGATGCCCCAGCGCACCTCGTCGAGCTCGCGCACCGTGGCGAGTTCGGTGTCGCCCGCCCAGTCCGACCAGAAGGTCAGCAGGCGGCGGTCTTCCCAGGGGAAGCCGAAAAGGATCGCGAGCATCCCGGTGGTCAGCTCGATCGAGACCGTGTCGACCCAGTCGAACACCTGCCCGCGCGGCAGGCTGTCGAGCAGCTCGCCGGTGCGCTGGCGGATCTCGGCCTCCATGTCGGTCATCGCGCTCGGCGTGAACTTGGGCGCGACGGTGCGGCGCTGGCCGGTGTGCTGCGGCCGGTCCATCGCGATGAACATCGGCAACTCGCGCGGGGCGTCGATTCCGGCGGCAGCGGCCTCTTCCTCGGTCAGGCGGTTGAGAATGGTGATCCCGCCATGCTCCCAGCTCGAGGAGAAGGTCTCGGGCAGGGCCTCGATATGCTGGATCGCCTTGTGGCCGACCACCGCCCAATAGGGGCCGAAGGGGCTGTCGGGAATCCAGTGGAGCTGGCCCGCCTTGCGCATCTCGGCGAAGACCGGCTGCCAGCGGTCCTCGAAATAGATGTCCGAACGGCTCACGTCCCAGGGGTGGGGATGCTGGAGCCGCTCCTCGGGATGGGCGGCGAAGTGCGCTTTCAGGGCATCATAGGCACTGGGCTCGCGGCGCACCTTGGGGCGCTGCACCGGGCTCGGGGGGGCGATGGTGGCCATGTCTGTCTCCCGTCAGGGCAGCCTCTCCTGCGGGCCGCTCGCTACGAATCGCATCCTGCCCTAACTGACAGCCATGTCAATAGTGAGTTGCGATTCGGGACTGATTATGTCCTTGCCCACAGCCCTTTTTTCGCCTTGTCGCGTCCCGCTCCGCCCGATTTCATCACCCGCTTGCGGAACAGGAGCGAGCCGCCCTTGACGATTCCCAGCACCGCCACGGCCTGCCAGGCAAGCGCGCCCGCATGGGTCCACAGTTCCGGCTCCATCGCCGCGCGCGCCAGCATGGCGAAGGGCGAGGACAGCGGGAAGGCGATCGCCGCCATCTCGAGCGCGGAACCCGGCTGCTTGATCGTGTAGGCGGCGAGGAAGAACACCATCAGCTGGAGCATGGTGACCGGCATCGACAGGGTCTGCACCTCGCGCACCGAGGTCGCCATCGAGCCGATGGTGAGGAACAGCGCGCCGAGCAGCAGATAGGCCATGGCGAAGTAGACAACGCCCAGCACCACGAACAGCGGCCAGCCGACGGCGGGGGCGGGGAGGTTCGCCGGGTCGAAGCCCGTCACCTGCGTGATCGCATCGCCGCCTGCCGTCCACAGGCCGAAGGCGGCAAGGCCCCACACCGCGATGCCGACAAAGGACACCGCCAGCATAGCGAAGAGCTTGCCCATGAACACCGCATCCATCGGGATCGCGGCGGCGAGAATCTCGATGATCTTGTTGGCCTTCTCCTCGACCAGATTGGACAGCACCATGCCCGCCAGCAGCATGGTCAGCAGGAACAGCAGCATCTGCGCGATCTGCGCGGTCTGGATGCGGCTGGTGCGTTCCGATGCGGCGCTGGTGGCGACCGCTGCGGTGGCGACTTCCGGGAAGCGGGCGGGCTCGGCGGCGAGGGCATGGCCGGCGATCAGGCCGACCGGCCCCTGCCAGCGCGCGATCTGGCCCTCGGTCCCGACCAGTCGCGGCGTGGCGAGCGTGCCGGTCACGATCGCCGCGTAATTGCCGCGCCGGGCCTCCATGAAGCCGCGCGCGTCGAAGGCAGGGCCTTGTGCCGCCTCGGGCACCTGTTCGAGCACGGGAAGCGCCCGTCCGAGCTGCGGGGAGAGCCGGTTGGCGGTGGCGATCATCGCGGCGTTGTCCTGCGGGCTCATGGCGAGCCCGACCTCGATGCTCACCGCCTCGCGCTGCACCTCTCCGCCGATGCTCCCGGCGAGCCCGCCGACGATCACCGGGAACAGCGGGCCCAGCAGGAAGAACAAGAAGGCGCGGCTGAACAGCACCGCGACGAAATCGCGCCGGGCGATCACCCAGGCGGCCTCCATCGCCGAAAGGCGCGGGCGGAGCGGAAGGTCGGTCATGCGCGGTCCCCTGCGTTGTCGGCGGCAAGCTGGCGCGCGGCGGCCTCGCCCGCGATGGCGACGAAGGCATCGTGCAGCCCCGCGCGCTCGATCGAGAGCGAGAGGATGCCCGCCTCGCCCTCGATCAGGCCCTTCAGCAGCGGTTCGATCCCGGTTTCGGGCAGGGGGAAGTGGAAGAAATCGCCGTTGCGGCGGGTCTCCTTGGGCAGGGCGGCGAGCCATGCCCCCTCGCGCGCCCGCGTCTCGAGCCGCACCTGCGCCGGGATGCGGTCGCGCGCCGCCTCGACCGAGCCCGCATAGGGCACCTTGCCCCCGGCGATGATCGCCACGCCCTCGCACAGCCGCTCGGCATGGTGGATGACATGGGTCGAGAAGATCACCGTCACCCCGTCCTCGGCAAGGGCGCGGATCATCATCTCGAGCTTGCCCTGGTTGATCGCATCGAGCCCCGAGAAGGGCTCGTCCAGCACCACCAGACGCGGATTGTGGACCAGCGTGCCGAGGAGCTGGACGGTCTGGGCCATCCCCTTGGAGAGCTGGCGGATCTGGCGGTCGGCGGCGTGGGCGAGGCCGTGGCGTTCGAGCAGTTCCGCCGCCCGCTTGCGCCCTTCCCTGAGCGGCAGGCCCCTCAGCGCGCCCATGAAGGCGATCGCCTCGATGCATTTCATCGCCGGGTAGAGCCCGCGCTCCTCGGGCAGGTAGCCGATCAGGCGGCCGATGTCGTGCGGGCGGTCGTGGCCGAAGACGCGGCGCACGCCCTCGTCCGGGTCGATGATGCCCAGCAGCATCCGCAAGGTCGTGGTCTTGCCTGCGCCATTGGGGCCGAGGATGCCGTAGATCGCGCCCTCGGGCACGGCGATGTCCACCCCGTCGACCGCGCGCGTGCCGTCGAAGCTCTTCACCAATCCGGTCGCCGCGATGGCGAGGGGACGTGCATCGGCCGGAGCGGCGCTGAAGCTGCCGCCGTGATTGCCCGAAAGGCTCTGTTCGCTTACCGCCATATCCATAGCTTTAGCCGGTTAGCCGGAAGGATTGAACGGGAGCCTCTCCGATCATGGTAAATGCCCCCCTAACATCCGGCCTTGCGGGCCGGATCGCGGCCGAGGCGGAGGCGCTGGGCTTTGCCGCTTGCGGCTTTGCCGGAGCGGAGGAAGACCCGCTGCGCGCAGCCCGGCTGGAACAATGGCTGGGCGAGGGCCACCACGGAACGATGGAGTGGATGGAGACGCGGCGCGAACACCGCCGCTCCCCGCAAGGCCTGTGGCCCGAAGCGAAGAGCGTCATCGCCCTGGGCATGAGCTATGCTCCCGCACATGATCCTCTGGCGCTGGAAGGCTCGCCCGCCCTTGCCCGCATCTCGGTCTATGCCCAGGGCAAGGACTATCACGATGTGGTGAAGAAGCGGCTGAAGGCGCTCGCCCGCTGGCTGGTGGAGGAAGTGCCGGGGGCGCAAGTGAAAGTCTTCGTCGATACCGCGCCGGTGATGGAAAAGCCCTTGGGCGAGGCGGCAGGGATCGGCTGGCAGGGCAAGCACACCAACCTTGTCAGCCCGACGCATGGCAGCTGGCTGTTTCTCGGCGCGATCTACACCACGCTCGATCTCACTCCCGCCGAACCCCACCGCGACCAGTGCGGTTCTTGCCGCGCCTGCGTCGATGCCTGCCCAACCGACGCTTTCCCCGCACCCTACCAGCTCGACGCGCGGCGCTGCATTTCCTACCTCACCATCGAGCACAAGGGACCGGTCCCTGAGGAATTCCGCGCGGCCCTCGGCAACCGCATCTACGGCTGCGACGATTGCCTCGCGGTGTGCCCGTGGAACAAGTTCGCCTCCGCCGCGCAGGCGATGAAAGAGTTCCTCCCCCGCGCCGAGCTGATCGCCCCGCGCCTTGGCGAGTTGCTGGCGCTGGACGATGCGGCGTTCCGGGCCCTGTTCTCGGGCTCGCCGATCAAGCGCATCGGGCGCGACCGCTTCATCCGCAACTGCCTCTATGCCGCCGGCAACAGCGGCAATGCGGCGCTCGCGGGGTTGGTGGAAGGACTGACGCGCGACCCCGATCCGGTGGTCGCCGACGCGGCGCGCTGGGCGCTGGACCGCCTTAGATCAGATCCTTGAGCGCCACCTCGGGATCGGCGAGCTTCGCGGGATCGATCTGTCCGCAGCCGCTCTCCAGCAGCTTCCTCGCCTGAACGTAGTCCTTCATCGTCCCCACGCAGTCGAAGGCGATCGGCACCCCGGCCTTGAGGTAGACGACGGTGAACTTGCGGCTGCCGGGGTCGCCCCGCAGCACGGTTGCGTCAAAGCCGAGACTGAGCCCAGCGGTCTGGAGCTTCAGGTCATACTGGTTCGACCAGAACCACGGCAGCGCATGATAGGGCTCCTTATCGCCCATGATCGCCTTGGCCACGGTGCCCGCCATGTCATGTGCGTTCTGGACCGATTCGAGCCGGATCACCGCTCCGCCCGCAAAGTCATTGGCATGGGCGGCGCAGTCACCGATCGCATAGACATCATCGAGGCTGGTGCGGCAGAATTCGTCGACGTCGACCCCGCTCGATCCGGCCGCGCCTGCCGCGATGAGCGGCGCGACGGCGGGGACGATGCCGATGCCGACCACCACCATGTCGCAGGGCACGTCCTCGCCAGTGTCGAGCCGGACGCCGGTGACCTTGCCCTCCCCGAGCACCGAATGGACGCCGGTCGAGAGCCGCACGTCGACCCCCTGCCGGCGGTGCTCGGCGGCATAGAAGTCGGACAGCTCCTCGCCCGCCACGCGGGCGAGCAGGCGGGGGAGCATCTCGACCAGCACGACCTCGCAGCCGAGCTTGGTGAGCACCGCCGCCGCCTCAAGCCCGATATAGCCGCCGCCGATCACCACCGCCCGCTTCGCGCCGTCCTCGAGCGCGCGCATCATCGCATCGGCATCGGCCTTGTCGCGCACATAGAAGACACCCGGCAGAACCGCCCCCGGCACCGGCAGGCGGCGCGGATCGCCGCCGCCCGACCAGATGAGCTTGCCATAGGTGACGTGTCCCCCGTCCTTGAGCGTGAGGCTGTGCGCCGCCGCGTCGATCGCGGTGACGGCTGCGCCCAAGCGCAGGGCGATGTCCTTTTCCGCCCAGAACTTCTCGGGCCGGATCATGATCCTCTCGAAGCCCTTGTCGCCCGCGAGGTATTCCTTGGAGAGCGGCGGGCGTTCGTAGGGCGGCGCGTCGTCGCGGCCGATCATCAGGATCGAACCTTCAAACCCGTGCTGGCGCAGGGCGATCGCCGCCTGCGCGCCGCCGTGGCCGGTGCCGACGATGACGACGTCGGCCTGCTGGGTGCTGCTTGCCATTGCCTGATTATGCCCTTTGCCTGACCCCGGCCCCTGATGTGGCGCAAATCCGCCGAGGGTCAAGTAGCGGTTTAGGCGCTACGGTTCACCGCTCCAGCAGGTTCCGCGCCTGACTGGCGATCTGCGCGAGCATCGCCGCGCCGACCGGCGGGCGGGCCTGCGCACGGGCGATCATCGCCCGGAACTGCGCCACGCCCTGGGCATTGCGCTCGGCCCAGGCGGCGACGGCACCGCGCGGATCGTCCTTGCCCGCCTTGCTGCGCATCAGCCGCCGCAGGAACTCGATGCGCATCTGCTGGATGTCGCGGGCAAGACCCGAGACGAGCAGCCGCTCCCACACGTCGGTGGGGGTCATGTAGGCCGCCGTCCCCTGCGCCCAGTCCAGACCGAGCTGCGTGCCGATGTCGGTGAAGGCGTGGGTGAGCAGGCACGGCTCGATGCCTGTGTCGAGCGAGGCCTTGGCAAGCCCCACGGCCCCATCGAAATCGAACAGCGCCGCAACCCGGCCGGCCAGCGCTTCGGGCGACCCGCCGGCAACGAAGCTTGCCTGCAAGGCCTTGGAGCGCGCGCGCGGCTCGTCGGTGAGCAGCTCCTCGCGGCCCGCGATCAGTGTGGTGACATCCTTCTGGAGCGCATCGATCATCGCCCCGGCGGCGACCTTGCCCGCAGCGGTGCGCAGCACGTCCGACATGAGGTTGCCGACAGCGGCGGCAAGCCGGTCGAACAGCGCCAGACGCGCGCCTTCCGGGATCGCGGCGTTTTCGATGTCGCGCCACAGCGGTTCGAGGCCGAACAGGCGCTCGGCCACCACAAAGGCGGCGGCAACCTCGGCGAGGCCCACGCCCTCCTCCTCGGCCAGTTCGAAGGGATGAACCATGCCAAGCCGGTTGACGATGCGGTTGGAGAGGCTGGTCGCGATCATCTCGCGCCGCAGCCGGTGACCGCGGATCTCGTCGGCATAGGCCTTGCGCATCGGCGCGGGGAAGCGCGCCAGCAGCACGGCATCGAGCACCGGATCGTCAGGCAGGTCGCTCGCCTCGATCGCATCCTGCAACGCGAGCTTGGCCGAGGACAGCAGCACGGCGAGTTCGGGCCGGGTCAGCCCCTGCCCGTCGGCAGCGCGCCGCGTGAGGGTCTCGCCATCGGCCAGCCCCTCGGTGCGGCGGTCGAAATCGCTGACTTCCTCAAGCCGCTCGATCAGGCGGACATAGGCCGGCGTCGCACCCGCCCCCCCGCTCGAAGCGATCGACAGCGCCAGCGCTTGCAGGCGGTTGTCCTCCAGCACCAGCCCGGCAACCTCGTCGGTCATCGCCGCGAGCAGGGTGTTGCGCTTCTTTGCGCCGAGCTTGCCCGAGGCGGTCGCCGCGGCCAGCGCGATCTTGATGTTGACCTCGTTGTCCGAGCAGTCGACGCCCGCCGAATTGTCGATGAAGTCGGTGTTGATGCGCCCGCCGTTCATGGCGAAGGCGATGCGCCCGGCCTGCGTGACGCCGAGGTTCGCGCCCTCGCCGATCACCCTGGCGCGCACCTCGGTGCCGTCGATGCGCAGGGCATCATTGGCCGGATCGCCGACAGCGACGTTGTTCTCCTGCGGGGCCTTCACATAGGTGCCGATGCCGCCGAACCAGAGGAGGTCGACCGGCGCCTTGAGGATCGCGGTGATCAGCGCCTCGGGCTCGATCTCCTTCACCTCGATCCCCAGCGCCTCGCGCGCCTGCTTCGACAGCTTGATCGCCTTGGCCGAGCGCGGGAAGACCCCGCCGCCCTTGGAGATCAGCGCCTTGTCGTAGTCGTCCCAGCTCGAACGCGGCAGGGCGAACATGCGGGCGCGCTCCTTCCAGCTGGCGAGCGGGTCGGGGGTCGGGTCGATGAAGATGTGGCGGTGATCGAAGGCGGCGACGAGCTTCAGCGCCTTCGAGAGCAGCATTCCGTTGCCGAACACATCGCCCGACATGTCGCCGCAGCCCGCAACGGTGATCGGCTGCGTCTGGACGTCGATGCCCATCTCGCGGAAGTGGCGCTGGACCGAGACCCAGGCGCCGCGCGCGGTGATGCCCATCGCCTTGTGGTCATAGCCGTTCGATCCGCCGCTGGCGAAGGCATCGTCGAGCCAGAAGTCGCGGCTCTGGGCGATGCCGTTGGCGATGTCGGAGAAGGTCGCGGTGCCCTTGTCGGCGGCGACCACGAAATAGGGGTCTTCGCCGTCGCGCACTTCGACGGCCTGCGGGTGGACCACCGTGCCGCCGACGATGTTGTCGGTGACCGACAGCAGCGTGCGGATGAAGATTTCATAGGCGGCGCGGCCCTCGGCGGCCCAGCCCTCGCGGTCGATGGCGGGATTGGGGAGCTGCTTGGGATAGAAGCCGCCCTTGGCGCCGGTCGGTACGATCACCGCGTTCTTGACGCGCTGGGCCTTCATCAGCCCGAGGATCTCGGTACGGAAGTCGTCGCGCCGGTCGGACCACCTCAGCCCCCCGCGCGCCACCGCGCCCGAGCGCAGGTGGATGCCCTCCACGCGGGCGCTGTAGACGAAGATCTCGCGCCAGGGGACGGGCTTGGGAAGGCCGGGGACAAGCGCGGAATCGAGCTTGAAGGCGAGCGCCTCGGTAGAGGCCGGGGCAAAGGCATTGGTGCGCAGCACCGCGTCGATCACCGCGCGGTAGAGGCGCAGCAGCCGGTCGTCGTTGATCGCGGTCACCTTGGCAAGGCCGCGGGTGAAGGCGCCCTGCGCGGCGGCGATCGCCTCCTCGCGGTTGCCCGTGAAAGCCGGATCGTGGCGCGCGGCGAACAGCTCGATCATCGCGCGGGTGACCTGCGGCGCGGCGACCAGCGCGTCGACCACGGTGTAGATGGTGAAGCTCATCCCGGTCTGGCGCAGGTAGCGATAGATCGCGCGCATCCAGTTGGCCTCGCGCGGGAGCAGGCCGGCGGCGGCAACGAGGCGGTTGAAGGGATCATCTTCCGCCGCGCCGCCCAGCACTGCGGCAAGCGCCTCCTCGATCAGCGCGGCACGCTCGAGCAGTGCCCCGGCCTCGCGCCCGGCGGGGAGCGCCAGCAGGAACTCGTCGATCGCGCCGAGCGAGGCGTCCGACAGGTAGGTCGGCACTTCGGTGAGCACCCGGAAGCCGAAATTCTCGAGCGCCGGCACCGCGTCGGACAGGGCGAGCGCGCCCTTGAGGGCATAGACCTTGAGCCTGAGCGTCTGGGGCCCGTCGGCGGGCAGGCGGTAGAGCCGCACCAGCCGCTCGGTGCGCTCGCCCTCGCCCTCGCCCTCGCCGAGCGCCAGGCTGCGCAGCTTGGCGATGTCGAGCGCGGCTTCCTGCGGGCCGTAGGTGAGACGGTAGCCGGTCGGAAAGGCGGGGGCATAGCGCGCCGCGAGCGTGGTCGCGCGGCCTTCCTCCTCGATTGCGGCAAGATGGGTCGCAACCGCCTCGTTCCAGCCGCGCAGCAGGTCGACGAGCCGGGCTTCGATCTGTTTTTCGTCCGGCAGGGTGTCGCAGGCGCGCACGTCGATGAGGAAGCGCAGCAAAGCGAGCGTGCTGCTCTCGACCGAGAGGCTCCAGTCGAGCAGCTCCGCGCCCCGCGTCGCCAGCAGCATCGCCTGGATCTGGTGGCGGACCTCGGTCGAAAGCTGGTCGCGCGGCAGCCAGACGAAGGCGAAGACGTGCCGCTCGAGGATGGCGGGCACCATGATGACACGCGGACGCGGACGATCGATCAGCGCCATCTTGGCAGTGACGAGATTCGCCACACGCTCCGGCTCGAAGGCAGTGATGAGATCATTGGGGAGCGAGGTGAAAGCATGCACCAGCGCCTTGCCGTTATGCCCGGCGGGATCGAAGCCGAGCTGGCGGGTGATGTCGTCCACCATCGCCCGCAGCACCGGCACTTCGTGCGGGCGCTCGTTCATGGCCGCGCTGGTCCACAGCCCGGCATGGATCGACAGCGCGG
>JACCDK010749424.1_pt1 | contig 14936 bp, 12 predicted proteins | sample 7445871 | NCBI WGS metagenome assembly JACCDK01 (sample SAMN15323436, study PRJNA562643) | freshwater metagenome | isolation source: river surface water | place: USA:Blue River Watershed | collected 2017-08-15 | reverse complement strand
ATAATTTTGTAGTCGCTCAACTTCAAATAATCAGCAACATATTTTCTCAACCCTTCCTCGTACTGATCATCTTGAAGCAATGCTGGAGTAAACAAGGTGTATTCAACTAAGGCTTGGGTAGACGATAAAGGCATCACATAAACAAAGGTTGCTCCATGATCTTGGTTCACCCTAAAATCCATCAGTGTTGCTTTATCAGTCTCAAAAAAATCAGAGGGAGTCTCAATGATCCAACCTTTAAAATGTTGCAACAAAACAAGATCATCTTTCTTGTATGCTGGTTTTTCCGTCATGATACTATTAAACGCATATACACCGGCTACTGTCTTCTCGCTTGTTCTTACGTGCACAATTCCATCTTCTTGAAGGATTTCTTCTACAGTAGCATGAAGGATATCTACTTTACCTGATTGCCGAATGGAGGAATAACAATATTCATAGAAATCCAATCCCCTGATCATTTTATAAGCATATGGCCCAAGGGTTTTGAGAGAGGAATAGCCTTCCCCATGAAACCAAGCATGGTGCCATTTGCGGTGAACGATTTTTTCAAAAAAGCCATCGCCTTTTTCCCAAAAACACCAGGTTCGATCATTTTTGTTTTTTTGCTCTTTTTCAATGAGCAGTATACGCTTATTGGATAGTTGAGGAGACGATAGCAAATGCATGATCAAACTTAGACCTGCACAACCTCCTCCAAGAATAATATAGTCGTAATCAGGCTTCTGGGGCATACTCGACTTTCTTGCCTTTCATGAGCTGTTTGTCGCGTCTAACTTTCTCCCAGTATTTCTTGTGCACATAAAGCATTCCAAAACTTTCACCATCGTGCTTACCAAGATGTTTATGGTGCATTTTATGTGCCCAACGGATAGCACGGACATACGTATTGTTGCTTCTTGAAAACCATTTAAAGCGCTGATGAATGATTACATCGTGCACAATAAAATAGGCAAATCCATAGGCCATAATACCAAAACCTATGGCCATCAGCCACCATTTTCCCTGTTGAGCACCATACATGATGCTTAAGAAACTGGGTACGGCAAAAATGACAAAAAAGGCATCGTTTTTCTCAAAAAATCCAGGTTCTACCTGATGGTGATCTTCATGCAAATACCACAAAAAACCATGCATAACCCACTTGTGTGCACACCAAGTAATTCCTTCCATTAAAAGAAATACTCCCAAAACTATTAAAGCAAAATATACAGGAACCATAACCCAATAAAGTTAAACTAAAGTACGGATTATAAACACAGATCAGTCCGACAAAGTTCAAATTTGTGAGCTGCAATTTGACAAAAATTAGAACCTAGCATGATGATTGTCAGCATTCCAGCAGGCAGAGGGGTGTTTATTTGTAAAAAAGAAGATTATGGGCAATTCACTTTTTTACAAAGAACTTGGCAAGTTGCTCTATGCGATTGCAGCAGCGGACAACAACATTACAGCAGCAGAACGAAAATCACTTGGAAAAGAAATTACTGAACGACTGCTTCACAAAGAGCGATCGACCGATCGATATGGCACGAGTAAAGCATGGGATACACAGTTTTCATTTGAAACTTCAGAAGATCAGGGCGTAACTGCTGATGATGCGTTTGACGAATTTTTGGGATACATCAAAAATTATAAAAATGAGTTGAAAGAAGACGAAGTTGATATCTGTCTCAAACTCGCAGATCACATTGCCGACTCTTACCATCACATCAACAAGAAAGAAAATAAATTATTATCCCAATTAAGACATTCCCTCATGCAAATGAGAGCTTCTCAACTCATCTTTTAAAACCCAACTTACTATGAAAAAAATACTCCTGGTTTTTGATGGCACACATTTTTCTGAAGGTTCATTCAGAATGGTAAATTTTTTAAATGAAATGGAAACCTCAATGGTTACAGGCATCTTTCTGCAACCAATCGACTACCGTGATATTGTAGGATATACAGGTGTTGGCAATGCTAGTCCCATTACCATTTCTCCTTTTCAAACAGATACAGAAGTCATTAAAAAAAATGTGGAGCGTTTTGAATCTAAATGCATTCACGCAGGAATAGAATTCAGAACGCATGTTGACACCGACCTATTTGCTTTGGAAGAATTACAGAAGGAAACAAGATTTGCTGATCTAATGATCATTAGTACTGAACTATTCTATGAGAACATAGGGAAAGATCAACCCAATGAATACTTGAAGAAAGTATTGAGGCAAACGGAATGCCCTATTCTACTCGTTCCTGAAAAATATAACTTACCCAATAAGTTAATGCTGGCTTATGATGGAAAACCTGACTCTGTTTTTGCCATCAAACAATTCACTTATATATTTCCGCAGTTAAACAATTGGGACACCAAATTAATTACAATGGAAGATGAAGACGACGCACTTCCTCACCAAGAATTAATTGAAGAATTAGCGGCCAAACACTTCTCCAATCTTACCATAGAAGTACTCACTACCGAGACAGCAGCATCTTTTGCCAATTGGATGGCTGAGCACGACGACTATTTATTAGTAGCTGGGGCTTATGGAAGAAGTGAACTATCTAATTTATTCAAGAAAAGTTTTTTATCAGAAGTAATTGAACAACACAAAACTCCGGTTTTTGTGGCTCACAAATGAAATAGTTTTTGAAACCAATTCTTTTTTACAATTGATTCATCACTACTTTTTTCTGAAAGCGATTCAATGCGGTAGCGCGTTTGAAAAGCATGACTATCTTCAGGAGCAAGTTCGATAAGCCCTATTTTATTGTTAAACGCATCAGGTGCTGAACTCAAGTTTTCAATTGCAATGCTTTTCCGATGTGGTGGCGTATAGATCTGCAAATAAGGATATGAACGTTCTGGATAAATATACAATGCAAGTCCTAGTGATTGATCTACAAGACTACAATGTGGTAAAGGCTCATCCATGTCGAGCACAAAACAATTATCCAGAAACTCATCAGCAATCAGTGCACCTTTGAACCATTTGTTGTTGCGGACTTTTTTACCTGTCGGCAACAAATCCTTATCGAACTCCAACATGGTTTTTGAATTGAACTGTAGTGTTGCAGTATTGATGGTTTCCCCCAATTGGAAATAGGGATGCCAACCATCAGACATTGGAATCGTCTTGCCACTTCTGTTATGAACAGTCGTGATGACAGTCAGCCTATTTGCTTCCTCCAACCGATAACGCACATTCATGTCAAACGCAAAAGGAAAACCTGGATGGTCTCCTTTGTACCTGTACAACATTTTACATTCACACATGAATGCAGATGCTTCAGCAATTTGAATTTCATGTGCTACATCATACAAGAGTCCATGTATAGCATGCCCGTTTAAAATAAATTTATCTGCAGTATAGGCTTTGCCATCCCACGAGTAAGCAGAATTGTTAAGGCGACAAACAAAAGGTGAAAGTTTAGATCCCTTGAAACCATTGGTAACATTGGCTTTCCAGTCATCTGCATCTTTGAAACCATCGATGATGTTAATCACTTCACCGTTATGAACTACTTCAAGTTTATTCAAAATAGCACCTGCAGCAGGAATGATGGTAGCCTTGCATCCTGTAGCTTCATCACGAAGCACAATTTCCTCCCACCCATTTTGCTGAAGGCGGTCGCAGTGAAACGTAAGTACCGATTGTTTCTTTTCCTGCTCCATTTACCAACCTAAAATGTAGGCAAAAATCAGTGGAGCTACAATTGTAGCATCACTTTCAACAATAAATTTCGGTGTGTTGATATCGAGCTTACCCCATGTGATTTTCTCGTTAGGAACCGCGCCAGAATAAGATCCGTAAGATGTTGTAGAATCACTAATCTGACAGAAATAGCTCCAGAAAGGAACATCATGCCACTCCAAATCTTGGTACATCATCGGTACAACACAAATTGGGAAATCACCAGCAATACCACCACCAATTTGGAAGAAGCCAACACCTTTTCCGCCACTGTTTTGGCGGTACCAATCAGACAACCATACCATGTATTCAATACCACTCTTCATGGTAGTGGCTTTCATTTCATTTTTGATAATATAAGAAGCAAAAATATTACCCATGGTACTGTCTTCCCATCCACCTACAATAATTGGAAGATTGCGCTCCATTGCGGCAATCATCCAGCTGTCCTTGGTATCAATTTCATAATCCGCCTTCATCACTTCACTCTTCAAGAGCTGATACATGAACTCATGCGGAAAATATCTTTCACCTTTTGCATCAGCATCTTTCCAAAGTTTTACAATGTGGTGCTGAATTCTTCTGAAGGCCTCTTCTTCTGGAATACAAGTATCTGTAACCCTGTTTAATCCTTGCTCAAGTAATTCCCATTCTTGTTGTGGAGTAAGGTCGCGGTAATTAGGAACACGCTTATAATGCGTATGTGCAACCAAGTTCATGATATCTTCTTCCAGGTTAGCTCCTGTACAAGAAATAATATCCACTTTCCCTTGTCTGATCATTTCAGCAAGTGAGACACCCAATTCAGCAGTACTCATGGCACCTGCAAGGGTCACCATCATTTTACCACCTTCCAACAAATGCTGTTCGTATCCTTTTGCCGCATCTACTAGGGCTGCTGCATTGAAATGACGATAGTGATGCTGGATAAATTGAGAAACTGGTCCTTTTGACATACTTATTTATTTAGGCAGCGAAGTTATGTAATTAGCAGCAAGCTATCAAGCTGGGACGAGCTGCTAGTGGTCTTTGAGCTGGTAAAGTTCATCCCAGCGTGTAGTAAACCTTTTACTCCTCATTTCCTGACGCATTTTCCAATTGCGCGACAAGCCGGATGCTGCAAATTTGACCATATCATCCCTCATACTGAAATTGATATTGTCCAGCGCCTGCATCAATGCACGATTTTGGTGTATCGTAGCATTAGAAAATAAATTTCCCTGCAATGCATCATCTGGCACCAATCCGCCTAACACCACACCAGCTTTGAGGTATTTTGCCCCTTTAATGAAAATTGTTTCTACCAAGGGCAGTGCAGCTTTGATCAATTGTGCTGTATCAGAAGTAGGCTTGAGCAATAAAAAATGATGATACAAATGTTTAGGCTCATACACATACGGCTTCCCCTCCATACCATTATACACCAGAAACACATCTAGTGTAGAAGCAGCGCTGTTTTGGCGCCTCAACTTCTCCGCTGCACGCGCCGTGTAAGTGGCTACTGCTTCTTTTAATTCCTGCAATGCAAAGACCGGCTTACCAAACATGCGGGTAGTCGCTATCATTTTCTTTTTCTCTAAAGGATCTTTCATTAAGATACACGACTCTCCATTGAGCTCTTTAATCATTCGAACACCTACAACTCCACCTAAATTTTTTCTGGCCCATTCAACGGGCATATGTTTGAGCTGCCATGCGGTATTAACACCATAAAGATCTTTGAGCTTGCGTGCATAACGCCTACCAATCCCCCATAAATCAGACACGTCTGTCGACATCAACGCCTGCTGCAACTTTTCATCATTATCCAACACCAACACGCATTGCGTTTTTTGTTTGTCTTTTTTAGCGATGCGGTTGGCCACCTTGCTCAATACTTTTGAAGGTGCAATCCCAATAGATACCGGTATGCCTGTCCACCTGAACACCACATCTCTTATTTTTTCTGCAAAAGGATATAATGCATCAAGCGGCAGATGATCAAGGTTGATAAAGGCTTCATCAACAGAATACACTTCCACACAACGATGCAGCTGATCATCTGTCAATACCCTAAGCGTATCCATCACCCGCATACTCATGTTGCCATACAAATGGTAATTGGAAGAAAAGACAGCGACTTGTTTTTCTTTAATGAGCTTTCTGCTCTCAAACAAAGGAGCACCCATATCAATCCCTGCCTTTTTGGCTTCATCACTTCGTGATACGATGCAGCCGTCGTTGTTGCTGAGTACCACTACAGGCTTGTTATGCAAATCCGGACGAAACAACCGCTCACAAGAACAATAAAAACTATTACAATCTACAATCGCATACATGCAGCTTGGTTAAACCTGATGAATAACATAAGTCACTACTCCCCAAATAGAAAATTCTGCAAAAGGATCCACTTCAATAGGAGCCAACCGATTGGTCTCTGGCAACAACCGTAGTTTACTGAAACCTTTATCTAGTCTTCTGATCAGCATATCCCCATTGAGTACCGCAATCACAATCTTTCCACTCACGGGCTTGATGCTGCGATCGACAATCACCGTATCGCCATCAAAAATGCCTGCACCTATCATGGCCTCACCTTTCACACGCATGAAAAAAGTAGCTGGCTTGTTCCGAATCAATTGCTCATTGAGATCAATACCTCTTTCGGCATAATCGTCTGAAGCAGCACCAAAACCAGTGGCATTGGCGGTCTTCACCTCTTGCTGCTTGAAGGTTTTTGAGCCTGTGTAGGCTGCTTCGTAAAAAAGTTCCCCATCCATAAATACTAATTTTATTAGCAATAATATGCTAATTTATTTAGTATTCAAAAAACTGTTTGCCTTCCCCTATTTGCGTATAAACACTTAATTAATAAAACTTTAGGAAATTAAATTTGGGGAAATCGGCGGAGAATTTGTAGTTTCATATCACGATGACGGCCATTTCTATGGCAGTGAAAACGAGAATCCGACACATCCTATCTAAAGGCCCGTAAATCCAAAGTCCAAAACAAAAACCACCCAATCCAACCCTATCCAAAGTCATCAGGCATCCTCCTCTTATGAAACTATGAAACAGTACCCAATTGCCTGTAAAATACGCCCTGCTTCTGCAGGGCTTTTTGATCTGTAAACTATGGCACAACAAGAATTAAAATTTTTAGAGGGGCCCCGATCAAGATGGGCTGATTTTAAATTTGTCATCAAGGTTTGCATAGAATTCATCAAGGGTTTTCGCGCATTACATTTCTCCGGACCCTGTGTTACTATTTTTGGCTCTGCCAGGTTCAAAGAGGATAGTCCCTATTACACCCTTACCCAAAAATTTGCAGCGGAAGTAGCCAAACTCGGCTTTACGGTGTTGACCGGAGGTGGTCCCGGTATCATGGAAGCAGCCAACAGAGGCGCAAAAGAAGTTGGTGGAAGATCGGTTGGTTGCAACATCGTCCTGCCAATGGAACAAGAGCCCAATCCTTACCTCGACAAATGGGTCAACATGCGGTATTTCTTTGTCCGCAAAACCCTACTCATCAAATACTCTTATGCGTTTGTAATCATGCCAGGCGGATTTGGCACGCTGGATGAACTATTCGAGGCCATGACCTTGATTCAGACTGGTAAAATCAAAAACTTCCCTGTCATTATTTTTTGCAAGGACTACCACAAGGAAATGATTGAACACATCGAAAAAATGCGTCAGGAAAAAACAATATCAGAAGAAGATTTAAAATTATTCCTCGTCACCGACAGCATAGAGGAAGGTGTTGAACTGATCAAATCCTGCATCGAACAATATGGTCTTAAACCCATGAAAGGCAGACCGGCCTGGTTATTGGGTGAGAAAAGATGATTTAAATCATCTTTTTAGCTTGCGAAAGTCATCTCTATCCCTTCTTTTCTGCAAGAACTTTGCTAAAAATCACCTTTAAAGCAAAGTATATGGATGGGAAAATTTTGGAAATGTTCATGAAAGAAAATGACGCATGGGATGATCTAATTGCGCGACAAAGCAAAGAACTTCCGCAGTTAGAGAACATGCTTACTTCTATTTTCAACCGCAACCACAACTTGGATGAAGACGTAATTGCGAATGCCAGTCTTTTAAAAGATGAAATGCTACTGCAGGAAACACAGATGCAGGAAATCAGAGCACATCTAGCCAAACAACAAGATCTATTAGCGATTGAAAAAAGATCCTTGTCCTATCCCGCTCATTCTTTGTTAAGTCAGAATGCCTTAAGAGAAAAAATCCGCGATATCGAAAGGAAGTTCCTCGACCTTAAATGCAACTACCTCAACTATCTTGCCACAGCCATCTAATCCCTCTTCGTTACTCACCCCTCCTGATCCAATAAATTTGGAAACGGGAGGGTCTTCTTTGCAAAGGAATAAACAAAAGATCCTGCATATCAGCGCTTGTGCGCATTGTGGTGAGACATGCAATCGTTCGATATCGATTGGTGAAATAGCATTTTGCTGCGAAGGTTGCAAGCAAGTCTACCTGATTCTTCAAGATACAGATGCCTGTGATCCTGCATTGATGGAATCACTCGGATTGGTGCAGCCGAAAGGAAAATTCAAATCGGATAAATGGGACTACCTAGACGAGTGTTCAATTGCTGAAAAACTCATTAGCTTTCAAAATAATAAGCAAGTCCATATTACATTTATACTGCCCAACATGCACTGCGCCAGCTGCATTTGGCTATTAGAACATCTAGGAAGAATCAACAAAGCTGTTATTCACAGCAAAGTAGATTTCGAGAAAAAAGAAATTGCTCTGGTATACAACCCGCAATTGGCTAAACTCAGTGAAATTGCTGCTGTACTAGATTACATTGGTTATCCACCAGCCATCAGCTATGCTTCAAAAAAAGAAGATGAATTAAAATCATATAGAAGGAGCACTATTCTAAGATTAGGAATTGCTGGATTTTGTTTCAGCAACATCATGATGTTGAGTTTCCCTGATTATCTATCCGTTGATGGTGTTGATGAACAATTATTATCAACCACGTTTAATTATATCAGCATAATACTTTCTATTCCAGTTGTCTTTTATGCTGCAACACCCTTTTTTACGCAAGCATGGAAAGGATTGAGACAAAAATTTTTAAACATTGATGCGCCTATAGCATTTGCAATTACTATTACTTTTTTGAGAAGTCTCTATGAAATTGGCACCGCAACAGGTACAGGATATTTAGACTCCATGAGTGGAATAGTATTTTTCATGTTGCTGGGAAGGTGGTTCCAAGATAAAACACAAGAAAAACTTTCTTTCGAACGAGATTACAAATCATTTTTCCCAATTAGTGCAATGGTGATCAAAGATGAACATAAAAACTATGTTCCAATTGATGAAATCAAGACTGACGATATACTATTAATCCGTAACCAAGAACTAATTCCAGCTGATGGTATACTGACTAATGGTAAAGCATGGATTGATTATAGTTTCGTGACCGGCGAAAAAGATCCAGTAGAAGTTAGCGTAGGAGAAATGTTATTTGCAGGTGGTAAGCAAATGGGGGCCAACATCAGCATGAAAGTCACCAAACCTATTGCTAGCAGTCATCTTACGCGACTTTGGAACAATGATGTTTTTCATAACCAAAAAAACAAAACCACTTCCTTCATTCACCCATTGAGTAATTATTTCAGCACTGTACTCTTTAGCATTGCATTCATCACAGCCATCTATTGGGAAATCAATAACCCGGCTATAACTTGGAAAGCAGTCACTGCAATCTTAATCGTTGCTTGCCCTTGCTCTCTTTTGATTACAGCTACTTTTACATTTGGCAACCTGATTCATCTCTTTAGCAAAAAAGGCCTGTACCTAAAAAATGCCAATGTAATTGAACAATTGGCTTCAGCAAATACCATCGTCTTTGATAAAACAGGTACACTCTCTTCTTCCATCAACAGTAAAATCAGTTATAATGGTAAACACCTTGATGATACAGTTATCGCTGCAATAAAATCTATCAGCCTCCAATCGAGTCACCCTTTAAGTAAGGCACTTGCTACATGGAACGATTGGCAATCCATTCAAAATTTGCCCTCCATAAGTAACTTTTCAGAAGTGATGGGCAAAGGAATTGAAGCGACATGCAACAACATGAAAATCAAATTAGGAAAGGCAGATTTTGTGAGTCAGCAGTGGTTTGCATCCCACATCCCCAATTGGGGAAGTGCCATCCACCTGAGTATCGACGGTATGTATAAGGGAAGATTTATCCTTCAGCAACACTACCGCGAAGGTGCATTCAACATGATTGAACAAGTCAGAAATTTAGTAGGACGAGTACATATTTTAAGTGGCGATAACAACGGAGAGGAAGGTTTTCTAAAAAAATCAACACAGGAAAAAACCATACTGAACTTTAATAAGAGTCCTGAAGACAAATTGCAATACATCCAACAACTGCAACAACAAGGAAAGGAAGTGATCATGATAGGTGATGGACTCAATGATGCAGGTGCATTGCAGCAAAGCAATGTAGGACTGGCGGTTGCAGATAATTCAAATTATTTCACTCCCGCCTGCGATGGAATTCTAGATGGAAAAGCAGTGACCCATTTGGACAAACTCATTCTACTTGCGAGGTCTGGGAAAAAAATCATAGCTGCAGGTTTTATACTTTCAATTCTATATAATATTATAGGCATCTCTTATGCAGCACAAGGATCACTTTCTCCCATGATTGCAGCCATCCTCATGCCAGCCAGTACCATCAGCATTATTGTACTCACCGCCATTGGTACAAGGTGGGCAGCAAAAAAATGATTTAAATCATGTTTTGCTTTGAGCAAGATCACCATCCAGGCTGACGGCCAATTCTACATTTGGGGACAATTATAATTCGTTGAGCGTCATTTTAATTCTGATTATTGTCAGCCTTCTCGTAGCAACAGGATTCTTGTTCGCTTTCATCTGGTCTGTCTCCAAAGGCCAATACGAAGATGAAGTCTCTCCATCAATTAGAATGCTTTTTGATGATCGCACAACAGACAACAACCCTTCCTCTAGCCAAAACCCTTAACATGCAAATAGAAAAGTTCTCTTACGACAACAAGATCGTTAGAAATTTCGCCTACGCTACCGTTATTTGGGCCATCGTTGGTATGCTCGTTGGTCTCTGGGTAGCCTTTCTCATGGTTTTTCCAGAATTAAACTTCGGTGGTATTCCTGTAGGCAAAGAAACGATTGGCCTCACCTTTGGTAGGCTCAGACCCCTTCACACCAATGCCGTGATTTTTGCTTTCGTTGGCAATGGTATTTTCATGGGCTACTATTATTCATTACAACGCTTGTTGAAAGCCCGTATGGCAAGCGACCTACTTTCCAGGATACATTTCTGGGGATGGCAGTTGATTATTGTAGCTGCAGCATTAACCATTCCACTGGGCTTAACAACTGGCAAGGAATATGCCGAATTGGAATGGCCTATTGATATAGCTATTACACTCATTTGGGTTGTATTTGGCTTTAACATGTTTGCAACCATCATTAAAAGACGCGAACGTCATTTGTATGTAGCCATATGGTTTTACATCGCAACATTTGTTACTGTAGCAGTCCTCCATATTGTCAACTCAATTGAATTGCCAGTAAGCATCTTAAAAAGTTACTCATGGTATGCAGGTGTTCAAGATGCACTTGTTCAATGGTGGTATGGACACAATGCTGTTGCGTTTTTCTTAACTACACCTTATTTGGGCTTGATGTACTACTTCATGCCCAAAGCTGCAAATAGACCCGTTTATTCGTACCGTTTATCAATCATTCACTTTTGGTCGTTGATCTTCCTCTACATCTGGGCTGGTCCGCACCACTTGTTGTACACTTCCCTACCCAACTGGGCACAATCACTTGGTGTTGTGTTCAGTTTCATGTTGATCTTCCCAAGTTGGGGAGGTATGATCAATGGATTACTTACTCTTCGTGGTGCTTGGGACAAAGTAAGAGAAGACGTAATCTTGAAATTCATGGTAGTTGCCGTGACCGCTTACGGTATGTCCACTTTCGAAGGCCCAATGCTTTCCTTGAAAAATGTAAATGCCATTGCACACTTCACCGATTGGATCATTGCTCACGTACATGTGGGTGGATTGGGCTGGAATGGTATGCTCACATTCGGAATTCTTTATTGGCTAGTTCCAAGACTCTACAAAACTGAACTGCATTCAAAAAAGTTAGCCAATACCCATTTCTGGATTGCAACCTTAGGTATAGTATTTTATGCAGTCCCTATGTATTGGGCAGGATTCAAACAAAGTTTGATGTGGAAAGAATTTACTGAAGCAGGTAACCTTAAATATCCATTCCTTGAAACCGTAACCCAACTTAAATCTTTCTATGCGCTGCGTGCCTTTGGTGGTACACTCTACTTTGCAGGTGCATTGTTGATGGTGTACAATCTCTTCGCGACTGTTAAAAAATCACAGGGTGTTGTTGATGATCAAGCCGAAGCACCAGCAATAGAAGGAGCATATCAAGCACATGGATCGGAACACTGGCACAGACCCATTGAAAGAAAACCTGTTCCTTTCCTTGTACTTACACTTATCGTTATCCTAATCGGTGGTATCATAGAATTAATTCCAACCTTCCTGGTGAAATCCAATGTTCCAACCATATCCAGTGTAAAACCTTATACACCTCTAGAACTGCAAGGACGTGACATTTATGTACGTGAAGGTTGCTATACCTGTCACTCACAAATGATTCGTCCTTTCCGTTCAGAGACTGCACGCTATGGCGAGTACTCTAAGGCTGGTGAGTTTATTTACGACCATCCCTTTCAATGGGGATCAAAAAGATCCGGACCAGATTTGGCGAGAGAAGGTGTAGGCAACAACAGAAAATCAAACAGCTGGCACTACAACCACATGGATGATCCTCAAGCAGTTTCAACAGGATCCATTATGCCTTCTTATTCTTTCCTATTGGATCAAGATTTGGATACAGCATCAACTGCTCCAAAAATTAAAGCTATGCAACAATTGGGCGTTCCCTATGAAGCTGGTTATGCAGATAGAGCAAATATGGATTTGATGAAACAAGCTGATGAAATAGCCAAGAACTTAAAAGAAGATGGAATTCAAACCCCATCCAACAAAGAGATCATTGCTATCATCGCCTATATGCAACGATTAGGGACAGACATCGAAAAATTCAAAACTGCAAAACAGTAGTACCATGTTCAAGTTTATCAAACAATATGCGGAGAAGATAGATGGGATATCTATTTATCCAGTAGTGGGACAACTGATTTTTTTCACCTTCTTCATGCTGGTATTGGTATATGTATACAAAATGAAGAAGTCGAATGTTGACGAAATGAAAAATCTTCCTCTCGATCAATAACCCTAAAAACAACTAACATGTCTGCAAATAACCAATCATATTTAGAATGGGCATTGATCATCATCGCCCTGGTACTTGTAGGAGTGATATGGCTTCTTTCACAAGTATTGATTACGCTATCGAAACAAATTCTCAAAAAGAGAAAGAGTGAAATGAGTTTAAAAAGCTTAATTGTCATTGTATTCTCTTCCATCTTGTCTTCAACTGCTTCTGCTCAGGAAAGCTATATTATAAGCGGACTACCCAAAGACACAAAATATGGCAGTATGGGATTCATTGAATTCTATTCAATGGCGGCTGTAATTGGAATAGAATTAATTGTCATCCTTTACTTGGCCATCATGATTCGCAGGTCTTTTAGAGAACTCTCTGGAGAAGCGGACGCGGCCTTGGCAAGAGCCGGCGAACCCTCCAGCTTTTCTAAATGGTGGAGTACCCTTGATAAAAAATGGATGACACAAGCTGTGCCAATTGAAAAAGAGGCTGATGTGTTGTTAGACCACGACTATGACGGAATCAAAGAATTGGATAATGCTTTACCACCATGGTGGAAATATGGTTTCTATGTTACAATAGTCGTTGCCTTCATTTATATCTTCAATTTTCATGTTTCAGGAACAGGAAAAAATCCAGAACAAGAATATGCAGCTGAAATGGAAGCCGGAAAAAAGCAAGAGGAAATCTACAAAGCCAAGACAAAAGATCTGGTGGATGAAAACAATGTAACACTTGCTGATGCTTCTGGTATTTCCGCAGGAAAAGGTCTCTATACTCAATCATGTGTAGCTTGTCACGGTGCCAACGGTGAAGGTGGTATTGGTCCTAACTTAACCGATGAATATTGGATACATGGCGGTTCACTAAATGATATATACAAAACAATCAAGATTGGTTATCCTGAAAAGGGCATGCAATCTTGGCAATCCATGTACAGTCCAGTTCAAATCAAAGAGCTTACCAGTTATGTTCGCTCTTTACTTGGCACCAAACCAGCAAATCCAAAAGATCCTCAAGGCAACCTTTATCAAGAGGCTGCAGCAAAAGCCGATTCAACTTCCGTGAAAACTGAACAACCTGTATTATGATTTCGGCAACTGATAAAGAAGCCATATTAGATCAGACTTTCAGAGATTCTGTTGCAACAATAGACCAGAAAGGGAAGAGGAAATACATTTTCCCAAAAAAACCAAAGGGACTATTCTACGACAGAAGAACTTTTGCATCAATAGTCTATCTCGTTATCTTCTTTAGCCTGCCTTGGATTAAAATGAATGGTGAGCCCTTCATCATGATTAATGTACTCAAGAGGAAGTTTATCATTTTCGGACAAATATTTGGTCCGCAAGACTTCTTCATCTTCGCATTAGCCATGATCACTTTTGTAGTGTTCATCATTCTTTTTACATCCATCTTTGGTAGAATTTTTTGTGGCTGGGCTTGTCCCCAAACCATTTTCATGGAAATGGTATTCCGAAAAGTTGAATACTGGATTGATGGCGATGCCAACAAACAACAACAACTTAAGGCAATGCCTTGGAATGCTTTTAAAATCAGAAAGCGTACTACCAAGATTATTGTTTTTTACATGATCGCATTTATCATTGCCAATTATTTCATGGCCTACCTCATCAGCATGGATGAGGTATTGAGATATGTCCATGAAGGAATTGCCACACATGCAGCTACTTTTATTGCCCTTATCATTTTCACAACCGTATTCTTCTTTGTTTATTACTGGTTCAGAGAACAGGTATGTATTGTGGTTTGTCCCTATGGAAGGCTACAAGGTGTTTTGTTGGACAAGAATTCAATAGTTGTAGCCTATGATTACGTGCGTGGTGAACCTAGAGGAAAAATGTCAGAACAGAATAATGGTGATTGTATCGACTGCAAAGCATGCGT
>JACCDK011345561.1_pt1 | contig 14939 bp, 12 predicted proteins | sample 7445871 | NCBI WGS metagenome assembly JACCDK01 (sample SAMN15323436, study PRJNA562643) | freshwater metagenome | isolation source: river surface water | place: USA:Blue River Watershed | collected 2017-08-15 | reverse complement strand
TGCTAAAATTCCACCAATAGCAGATAAAGGAATAGCACTAAAAATCAAGATACTTTGTTTTACAGAACCAAAGGCAAAATACAACATCAATAAAATTAACAATAAAGATAAAGGCACTGCAACTGCTAAACGATTGGTCGCTGCAACTAAGTTTTCAAAAGAACCACCATACACGGTGTAATACCCTGCAGGTAATTTTATTAGCTTATCTACTTTTTCTTTCAATTCCGTAACTATGGTTTGCACATCTTTACCTCGCACGTTAAACCCAACAATAATTCTACGTTTTGCATCTTCACGCTGAATTTGATTGGGTCCATCAATCACTTGAATATCGGCTAATAAATTTAAGGGTACAGAATTTCCGTTTTCTCTGGCAATTAATAAATTTTCTAAGCCCTCTGTATCTTGTTTGAAATTTTTATCCATTCGTACCACTAAATCAAATTGTTTTTCGCCTTCGTATATCTTACCGCTCACTGCTCCTGCATATGCTGCATTAATGGTATTATTCACTTCGTCGATAGTTATACCATATTGTGCTAAAGCTTCGCGTTTATATTGAACAACTATTTGAGGCATGCCGCCAATAGCTTCTATGTATAAATCTTTTGCACCATCCACTGTATTTATTATTTCACCCAATTGATGAGCATATAATGCCAAGGTGTCTAAATCTTCTCCAAAAATTTTACACACTACATCTTGTCGAGCGCCTGTCATCAATTCATTAAATCGCATTTGCACTGGGTATTGAAAGCCTACGGTTAAACCAGGTACTGCCGCTAATGCTGCACTCATTTTTTCAGCGAGTTCATCGTACGTATCAGCACTGCTCCATTCCTCCTTGTCTTTCAAAATTACCATCATATCACTTGCTTCAATTGGCATCGGGTCGGTAGGGATTTCTCCACAACCAATTTTAGTAACTACCTTTTCTACTTCCGGAAATTTATCTAACAATATTTTTGCTGTTGCTTGTGTGCCTTCAATAGTAGTATGCAAATTACTTCCAGTTAAAACCCTTGTATCTACAGCAAAGTCCCCTTCTTCCAACTCAGGTATAAATTCGCCTCCCATGTTGGCGAGCATACCTACCGTGAGTAGAAATAAGATTAGTACAATGGCTAAACTTTTTCTTTTATGATTTAAAATTGTTTCCAATGCATGCTGATATCTTCTTTCTATTTTAATCATCACACGATCCGAAATATTTGGTTCGTGTTTAATATTCTTCGAGATGAATAAAGAACTCATCATAGGAACATAGGTAAGCGATAATAAAAACGCACCAATTAATGCAAAGGCTACGGTAGAAGCCATGGGCGAAAACATTTTACCTTCTATACCTTGTAAGGAGAAAATTGGTAAGTATACAATTAAAATAATGACTTGCCCGAACACCGCTGAGTTCATCATTTTAGAAGCCGAGCTTTTCACTTCTTCGTTCATTTCCTCTTGGTTCAAGCGCATTACACTGCTAAACTTTTTCGAGTGACTCAGCTGATGCATGATGGCTTCTACAATGATTACAGCACCATCTACAATTAATCCAAAATCAATAGCGCCTAAACTCATGAGGTTTCCACTTACACCAAACATGTTCATCATTATAATGGCGAACAGCATGGAAAGAGGAATCACCGAAGCAACAATTAAACCGGCACGAAGATTCCCAAGGAAAAGTACCAATACAAAAATGACAATAAGAGCACCTTCCATTAAGTTTTGCTCAACGGTGCCAATGGCATTGTTCACCATTTTGCTACGGTCGAGGAAGGCTTCTAATACCACTCCTTCGGGTAATGTTTTTTTAATTTCTTCAACGCGTGTTTTTACGTTTGATATGACTTCCGAAGAATTGGCTCCTTTCAACATCATTACAATTGCACCTGCCACCTCACCATCAGCATTATAACACATGGCACCATAACGCACCGCCTCCGAGAATTGAACTTTAGCAACATCTCGTATGCGCAAAGGAGTGCCGTTTTGATTACTCTTAACGACTATGTTTTCGATCTCGTTAAATGATTTGAGCAAGCCTTCGGAGCGGATGTATAAAATACCTTCGCCTTTTTCGATGTAAGCACCTCCGGTATTGGAATTGTTTTTATTTAATGCATCAAATACTTCGTAAATACTCAATCCGTTGGCTTGCAATTGTGCGGGGTTAATGCTTACCTCGTATTGTTTTAAGGCACCACCAAAACTCGAAACATCGGCCACACCTTTTACACCCAACAACTGACGGCGGATGATCCAATCTTGGATGGTGCGTAAATCACTCAGCGAGTATTTATCTTCATACCCTTTTGCTGGTCTAACTACGTATTGGTAAATCTCTCCAAGTCCAGTAGTAACAGGAGCCAGTTCTGGATTTCCAACACCATTAGGCAAATCGTTTTGTACTTTTAATAAACGTTCTGCAATTTGTTGTCGAGCCCAATAAATATCAACCTCATCCTCAAATACAATGGTAACGAGGGATAAGCCAAAGCGTGAAAAACTTCTTATTTTTTTAATCCCCGGAATATTGCTGTTTGCTTGTTCGATGGGGAAGGTAATGAGTCGCTCAACATCGGGAGCACCCAATGCCGGACTGATCGTTATGATTTGAGCCTGATTGTCGGTAATATCAGGTACCGCATCTATGGGCAATCTTGTTGCTTCGTAAATCCCCCAAAGCACGAGGGAAAAAGTAAACAACGCAATGATCAATTTCTGACGCACAGAAAATGAAATGATAGCGTTTAACATATCAAATTAGTTGTGAATGGTGAATGGTAAATTGTGAATTACGGGCGTACTAGCACACTAGCAAATTAGCATACGAAATTACGAACGCGGAGGTTGGAATATCTCATCCAAGTATTGAGTGCCTGGAAAAGGCGATTGATATTCTAAAAGTGGTAGTTCTGTTTCGAGTTGTGGAACTTCAATGACGATTTCTTGAACAGTTAATTTAGCGACCTGATTTACTTGAGCCTGACATTCTTTATGCGATTTGAAGGGGAGCTTCATATCCTCAGCATAATCATCGTCGATTTGTGTGGGTTGGAGATAATGAAGATCAATAAACTCCAATAAACTTAATTGGTTGGCATTTTTATGTTCGATGAAGTGCTCCACCAAATAGCCAATCTTCAGCAGCTGGTAAGCTTCGGTACTTCCCAATAGGTATAAACTGATGATGAGGTAGGTGAAGAGTTTCTTCATTTAGTAAAGGTAAGTAGAAAATCCGTTAAACCGAAAAACCTAAATCCCGTCAAGCCGTAAATCCGAATTCTCAGTGATACGGATTCACGGCCTTTCGGATCCACGGTTTCTCGATCTTTCGAAAATATGTATCTTCGCAGCAAAATGAAGCATTTCCTACACCATCCAATCTTTAAGATTATAACTGACGTAGCAAAGGAGCGTAATACGCCTGCCTACGTGATAGGAGGATATGTGCGTGATATGCTTTTAAATAGGCCATCAAAAGATGTTGATTTTCTGATTATCGGTAACGGGATTGAATTTGCCGAGCTGGTAGCTCGTAAAATTGGTCGAGGTACGCGAGTAAATGTGTTCAAGAACTTTGGAACGGCTCAATTGGTGTTTCAAGATTGGGATATCGAGTTTGTAGGAGCCCGCAAAGAGTCTTACCGCAGCGAGTCGCGCAAACCCATAGTGGAAGATGGGAACTTAAGCGACGACCAAAACCGTAGAGATTTTACCATTAATGCCATGGCTATCAGTTTAAATGCGCTGGATTACGGACATTTAATCGATCCCTTCGACGGTCAAGGTGATTTGAAATTAAAGCGTATTCGTACACCTTTAGATCCCGATATAACCTATTCCGACGATCCTTTACGCATGATGCGTGCCATCCGATTCGCTACTCAATTAAATTTTAAGATTGAAGAGGATTCGTTTGAAGCCATCAAAAAAAATGCGCATCGCATCGAAATAGTTTCGAAAGAGCGAATTACGGATGAACTTAATAAAATAATTTTAGCAAAGAAACCTTCAATCGGTTTTGAATTACTATTTGATACAGGTTTGTTAAAACTTATTTTTCCGTTGATGGCACAATTGCATGGGGTGGAAACGGTAAAAGGAAAATCGCATAAAGATAATTTCTATCATACTTTACAAGTACTCGATAATATTTGCGAAACCACCGACGATCTTTGGTTGCGATGGGCGGCTATTTTACACGACATTGCCAAGCCAGCCACCAAACGTTTTGAAGAAGGCATTGGTTGGACTTTCCATGGCCATGAAGATAAGGGGGCACGCATGGTACCGAAGATTTTTAGAGATTTACGATTACCACAAAATGAAAAGATGAAATTGGTGCAAAAATTAGTTCAGCTGCACCTTCGTCCAATTGTTTTAGCACAGAGTACCGTAACCGATTCGGCTGTAAGGCGCTTATTGTTTGAGGCTGGTGAAGATATTGATAGTTTAATGTTGTTGTGTAATGCCGACATCACTACGAAGAATGAATACAAAATAAAGAAGTATAAAAATAACTTCGAGCTCGTTAAACAAAAGCTCATAGAAGTAGAAGAGAAAGATCAGCTGAGAAATTGGCAACCACCCGTTGATGGGAACGATATTATGGAGCATTTCGGCTTAAGTGCAGGTAAGGAAGTGGGCATCATAAAAAATGCCATTAGAGAGGCCATTTTAGAAGGCGAAATTCCCAACAATCGCGAGGAAGCCTTGGCATTTATGTTTGCCAAAGGAGAGGAATTAGGTTTGAAAAGAAAAAAAGTATAGAATACGCACAAGATTTCTTTATTTTGTGTAAAGTTTTAAAATAACTATGGCAGTTTATAAATTCCGAGTGAGTTTCGAGGATTACGATGATGTAAGCAGGGATATCGAAATTAAATCGAACCAAACCTTTGCAGATTTTCATAAATGCATTCACCAATCGATTGGTTTTGATGGTAATGCTTCTGCATCTTTTTACATGAGCAACGATTATTGGCACAAAGGCAAAGAAATTACTTTGTTAGAGAAAGATCAAAAATCGGAGAAAGTAAACTTGATGGACACATCTGTATTAAAAAACTTTATTGTTGACCCCCACCAAAAAATATACTACATATTTAATTTCGAAAAACCTTGGGCTTTTCGAATCGAACTCATTAAAATTATTATTAATGAAGATGGAAAATTAACATACCCATTGTGCAGTAAAACATTGGGTGAAGCTCCGAAGCAATACGGAAATATCCCATTGATTGGTTCTGAGGAAGAGAACGATGATTTAGATTTCTTAAACGAAATGGAATACGCCGATGATGAAGAAGATCGTGATGAAATGGGCTTTGATGATGGAGCAGAGGAAGAAGAAGAGGGAGATAAAGATGAATTTGGTTCAGAGTTTGACGAAGAACTTTAATTAGCTAAAAGAGTAGGGAGCTGGGAGCAAGGAGCTGGGAGTGCCCGAATTTCAAATGAACTTAATCTACTCTCAACTCATAATCCAATATTTGAAATGCATCGTTTAATACTTATAGTAGGTCCTACGGCGGTTGGTAAAACAGCTACTGCTATTACATTAGCGAAGCATTTTGGAACTGAAATTATTTCTACCGATTCGCGTCAGTTTTATAAAGAATTGGAAATTGGTACCGCCAAACCAAACGCCGAAGAGTTGGCATCGGTGCCTCATCATTTTATAAACTCCCATTCGTATAAAGAAATTGTAGATGCAGGTACTTACGAGCGTTTGGCTCTGGAACGCATCCACGAATTGCATCAAAACTATTCTACTGTAATTGCTGTTGGTGGTTCTGGTTTATATATACAAGCCTTGTGCGAAGGTCTCGACCCGGTGGAACTTCGCGACGATAACTTAAGAGATGAGCTTGCCACTTGGAACCTTCAGCAGTTACAAGAGGAATTAAAAATGCTAGACCCCGAATATTTTGAACAAGTAGATCAACAGAATCCGCAACGATTAATGCGTGCCATTGAAATTATAAAGTTGAGTGGGAAGAAATATTCGGACTTACGCACAGGACACAAGAAAAGTAGAAATTTTGAAATTATAAAAATTGGCATCACATTGCCTCGAGAAATTTTGTACGAACGAATTAATCAGCGTGTAGATTTGATGGTAGCAAATGGCTTAGAGGAAGAAGCTAAAGCATTGTACTCAAACAAAAACAACTATGCCTTGCAAACCGTTGGGTACTCGGAGTGGTTCGATTATTTTGAAGGGAAACATTCTCGAGAAACAGCCATCGAACTAATTAAAAGGAACAGTAGGAGATACGCAAAACGACAAATGACTTGGTTCAACCGCGATAAAGAAACAAATTGGTTCGAACCATCAGAAATAAACAACATTATAAGTTATATAGCATGATTGCTAAATTATTGAAGCCATACATCCAAGTAGAAAAACCTGTTGTGCTCATGATCGCTGCAGAGTTTTTTATACAAATGGTGAATGCGGCAATGATGATGGTGCTCAATATTTACTTAGCAAAAAAAGGATACAGCGACCCTGAAATTGCCGACTTTATTTCATGGCGATTTTTGAGTGTGATGTTGCTTGCTTTCCCCTTAGGCTTGTATATTAAAGGTAGAAGAATTCGACCTTTTTTTATTTTTGCTGCTATCGGCGTTTCGCTTTTTAGCGTTGGTATTTTATTGTCGGTAGAAAAAGAACTCCCTTTACTCGTTCATCTTTGTTTAGCCTTTTGGGGCATTTCATACGCTTTCATGCAAGTGCTTGCATTACCTTTTATATTACGTAATACATCAACAGAGAATCAAAGTGCAGCCATTTCTTTAAGTTATTCTACGTATAGCTTTGCTATGATTAGCTCTGGCACTTTAATTTTTTTACTAAACTATTTTTATCCTAAAATTTTTAGAGAGTATGAATCACTCTTGTTAATCTCTTCACTCTCATTTATGAGTTTATTTTTTGTATTGAAGATGGGTAAAAAAGAAGTACTTCCAATGGTAGAGGGTAGTAGGAAAGATTTAAGTGGATTCGATTGGAAAGTAATTGCCATGGCCATGACACCCTCGTTAATATTAGCTATTGGAGCAGGACTCACCATTCCCTTTATCAATTTATTTTTTTACAAGGTGTTTAACATGAGTGCTGAACGGTTTTCCATCATTAATGCTTTTTCATCGGTAACGGTAGCGTTTGCAGCGCTCATGGTGCCACACATTAAAAATAAATATGGATACAAAGTGGCGATCACAAGAACACAAACCATTGCGGTGGTATCATTAGCATTGTTGGCTTGTACAGAATTTTATAGAGCAGAAGCTTGGGCTTATTTTGCAGCGGTATTTTTCTTCTTGCTTCGTCAACCACTAATGAATATGGCAGCTCCAGCGGCATCAGAATTGGTGATGAATTATGTGGGCCCGAAAAATCAAGAAATTATTTCGGCACTAACCGCTTCCATTTGGTCGGGGAGTTGGTTTTTAAGTGCTATCATTTTTAGAGTGCTACGAAATTCGGGCATGATGTATGCCAATGTATTTTTAATCACCGCAACGTTATATGCCTTTGGAGTTATTTGGTATTATTATTTAATTCGATTGAACGAACGAAAAAAGCAAACTTAACTTTTTAGGATTTCTACGCGACCGTTGGGTGCGAGAAAGATGTAACTGGCTTCTTCAAACGCATCTTGCATTTCCGATGATACACTTACATCCTTGGATAAGTCCTCTGCATTTTCTTCGAGCTTACATAGGAGCAAAGGTAATTTGTAGCGCTGCAAAACTTGCTTTAGTGCACCTTCTTTTAGTACTCTTATATTTATATGTTGATGTTCTTGCATAGCAAGTGCATGAATATTTTTTGCCATAGGAAGCTTTAGCAGTATAGGTTTTTCAGAGAGCTCTACTAAATCATAAGTTAGTGGATTTAGCTCTTGTACGTAACTATCTAAACGATTTACCGAGTCTATGAGGAGTTGAAAATTGTTTTTATAATTGGAAAATTTTTCGAGAACATGTTCTTTGTTAGCGTCTAATAAAACATAGGTACTCTCATCAACACATACATAAACATGAAAATTTGATTTTAGTAGTTCGATGGTTTTATGTATGTCCATTTTATTTCTCTAATATTAATTCTCGGTAAAGTTTCATGTACTCGTTCGCAATATTTTCAGGCTGAAAACGCTCTGCATATTTTTTGCCTAAATGTACTCGTTCCGAGTTTTTCCCTTCGGCCAATAAAGTCTTAATAGCATCGGCTAATGCTTCGGCATCATCAGCATTAACATATAAACTCGATGGACCACCAGCCTCCTCCAAACAAGAACCATTAGCCGCTATCACAGGCGTCCCGCATTGCAACGCTTCAATTATTGGAATGCCAAAACCTTCATACCGAGAGGGATATGCAAATACACTTGCTAAATGATAAAAACTTGGTAATTCTTCGAAAGGTACTTGATGCAAAAAAATAACACGATTGCTGAGTCCATGTAAATCGGCGAATGTTCTTAATTCATCTGTGTAAGAAGTTGCTCTGCCAACAATTACTAGCTTTACATCCTGTTCTATTTTTTTTAGAGCCTTTAAAATTAACAAGGCATTTTTTCTTCTTTCAATCGTTCCTACAGTTAAAATAAATCGTTCTGGTAAATGGTATTTGTGCTTTATTATTTGAATTAATGATTCATTTTGTTGTTTGTTAAATGCTGTTGCGCAAGATTGATAAACTACATGAATTTTTTCTTCCTTGATATTAAAAAAATGAATGATATCATTTTTCGTTTGCTCTGAAATAGCTACAATTTTGTTAGATACCTCGCAGGCATGCCTAAATTTTTTTTCATAAATTTTACGGTCGCTTACTTTGTAATATTCAGGATAACGAAGAAATATTAAATCGTGAATCGTAACAACACTTTTGATTCCTATCTTTTCTATGCCAATAGGCAGTTCATGGCTCAAGCCATGGTAAATATCGATTTGATCTTTTATTATATCTTTTACAATACCAAACCTACGCCAAGCTGAAGAAAATAACTCGAAAAAAAACGTTTTTGGAATACGAATATGTACGTCGGCATGGTGAGGGAGGTCGAGAAATTTAATCTGACTTTCGTTAGGAACACGCGGATTGTATAAATAATACGAATGCTCCGGATGATGCTCCGCCAATACTTTCAGCGTGGAACGGCTATAATTACCGAGTCCAGTAAAGTTAGAAAAAGCACGCTTAGCATCGAACCCAATCTTCATAAATTGTTAATTGTCAATTGTTAATTTTAAAATATATACTATTACCAAATTAATTATCATATAACATTTACAATGCATCATTAACAATTAACAATTAACAATTAACAATTAATTAAACAGCTACATTGTATTCTCTCAACGTATCATTGAGCGAAGTTTTTAAATCGGTTGATTCTTTGCGTTTACCAATGATCAATGCGCATGGAACTTGGTACTCACCAGCAGCAAATTTTTTGGTATATGAGCCAGGAATAACCACCGAGCGAGGAGGAACCACGCCTTTATATTCTACGGGTTCATCAGCAGTAACATCAATAATTTTTGTTGAAGCTGTTAACACTACGTTGGCCCCCAATACCGCTTCTTTTTCAACCCTAACGCCTTCAACAACTATACAACGAGAACCCACAAAACAACCATCTTCAATTACCACTGGAGCGGCTTGTAATGGTTCTAATACTCCACCAATTCCCACACCGCCACTTAAGTGTACATTTTTGCCAATTTGTGCGCAAGAGCCTACGGTTGCCCATGTGTCTACCATGGTGCCTTCATCAACATAGGCTCCTATATTTACGTAGGAAGGCATCATGATGACACCTTTCGCTAAGAAAGATCCATAACGTGCAATCGCATGTGGGACTACTCTAACTCCAGCTTCTTTATAATTGGTTTTTAATTTCATTTTATCGTGGAATACGAAAGGGCCAACTTTTATTTCATGCATCACTGAAATTGGAAAGTAAAGCAATACTGCTTTTTTTACCCATTCATTTACATGCCAACGATTCATAATAGGCTCTGCAACGCGCAACTCTCCTTTGTCTAGATTTTCGATCACAAATTCAATAGCCTGAATAACATCAGGATATGTTAACATATTTCTATCATCCCAGGCTTTTTCTATTAATTCTTTATATTTATTAATCATAACGCTTAAATTTATGCGATTTTACGAAATCTATCCAACATCTAATCATTAAAAATACGAATTGTGTGATGAGTTCCGAAAATGACAAAATCAGAATTGATAAATATTTGTGGGCCATACGGATGTTTAAAACTAGGAATTTAGCCACCGAAGCATGTAAAGCAGGTAAAGTAAAGTTGGATCAACAAAGTTTAAAAGCTTCGTATGTAGTAAAAGTTGGTGATATTTTTCAGATTCAAAAGGACCACCTAAAAAAGATAGTAAAAGTTACCGCTTTGTTGGAAAAAAGAGTAGATGCAGTCAATGCAGCTAAATATTATGAGGATCTAAGTCCTAAGGAAGACACGCCTCGTCATTTCTCCGTTTTTAACATACCTGTATTAAAACGTGACAGAGGAGCTGGTCGCCCAACCAAAAAAGATCGACGTGAAATTGATGAAATTCAGTCATCTTGGGAACAATAGCAAATATTTAAATTATTGATTATTAAATAAATATACTTTTTTGTCTTTGTTGGCAAGTCTAATATTTTTACTTTAATGCAAACAAGTGGTTATTAAAATGATTTTAAGTTTAGAATTATAGCCTAATAATGTTAATTTGGCTTCATAAAATATTTGTATTTATGCAAAATATACATATTTTTAATAACGACTACATTAAAAACCCTATAATAATTTATGTTGAGCATTGTAACTAGGATAAGGGAAAAGAGCTCTTTTTTACTATTTTTTTTATTGTTTGTCATTTCTGGCGCAGAAATGGGTCATGCGCAATCTTTTTTATACCAATCTAAAACTGGGCAAAACCCAGAACCATTAAACGAAGCAAATAATTTTGAAATAGTCATTCGTCAGGAATTGAGTAAATTTTTCTCGCCAAGCACTTTTCTAGTTGACATAAACATGTTGAGAGGAAATGTAGAAGTGATTAAGCCGGTAACAGCTCCTAAAAAGAAGAAATCGATACAACGATTACCTGGCATGCCAGTGTTACCGAAAGGATACCAGGATACCGATACTGATACAACAAAAAATTATACCTACAGTATCGAAGAAGTAGAATATTTGTATGTAAACATTATTGTTGATAGTACATATGCAAACACTGATATCGACTTTATTAACTCTTTAGTTCGTTCGATCATACCTATTGATGAAACCAAAGGTGATGTGGTAAAAATAAAGAGATCTGTTTTTCCAAAAAGCAAAGAAGATTTATTTTTAGGTGGTTCGGGTGCTAATACTCGCCCAACACCTCAATTACCAAATTACTTACCGGAGGTAAAACCCGAAAAAGCAGTTGAGGAACCAAGTGTAAAAGAACCGGAGAAAGCAGAAGCCGATAATACCTTGTTATATGTTTTTGTTGTTTTATTAATATTATGTTTTTTAATTATAGTTTTTGTAACGTACTTATTGTATCGTAAGAGCAAAGATGGTGATAAGAAGCCCGCTAAAGCAGAAGATCCAAAGGTATTACCAAGTGCTAACGGTCAAGAATTGAATGTAATTTATCCGAATAACAATTCAGAAAATAGTAGCTCAAATTATCAAACAGAAGACATTATAAATTACGAATTTAATCGTCAACACGTGATTACTAGTGTCATTAGTAATCCTAAGGAAGTAGCTGGTATGATAGAAGCTTGGATGATGACCAATCCAGAGGAGGGTAGGGTAAGGGCAGCCAATGCTTTAACTGCGGTGAATCCTAAATTATTGAATTTCCTACGTCCATTTTTATCTGAAACCGTGTACACAGAATTAAGCCAAGCGGTTTCAAATCCTCAATTAAAATCACATAACGACAAGTACCAAGAAGCTAGGGATTTTAGTAAGGAGTTATTATCATTAAATGCAGAGCCGGATCGAAATGAAGATTTATTTGAGTTTCTCAATCAAATTACAGACTCTCAAATTATTCATATGTTAAAGGAGGAAGATGATAATCTCTCGGCAATACTTTTAGCGCAATTAGATAGTAAGAGCACTAAAAATGTTTTAGGGATGATTGAGATCAATAGAAGATCATCGATATTAATGAAGATGAGTAAAATTGATTTTATTTCTTCTTCCATTTACCGTGAAGTTGCCACTTATTTCTCAAAGAAAGCAATTGATGTAAAAGGTATGAAGAATGTAGCCTTCGATGGATTACAGTCTATATTGGATATTTTAGATCAAATGTCTGACGAAGATCAGGATCAATTAATAAGTTCAATCGCATCACAAGATTTAGATTTAGCAAATAATATTAAGCAACAATTCGTTGGCTTCAAAAATGTAGTTTACTTAACAGATTTACAATTAGAAATGGCGTTAAGAGATATTGATACCGATACGATTGTTACTGCCCTTGCAGGTTTGAGTAGTCATGTTCAAACGAAAGTAATATCACAAAGAGCGCCAAGGGAACAAGCATTAATTACATCTGAATTAGATAGTGGTAATGCTGTGAGTCCTGAAGAGAGGGATCGTGCAAGAAAGATTATTATTGACTCAATACGTAAAACATTAAAACTTGTTGCATAATCATGAAAAAAATACTATTCGTCGTATTGTTTATAGCGAGTGCATTTCAACTAAAGGCGCAAGTTGATAAGAATAATCCCATTATCCGAAAGCAGTTAGAATTAGTGCAACTGATGGATGAGATTGCAGATAAAGTTCGAATTAATGACATACTTTACAAAAGAGTAGCTCTGGTCTCTTTTGATTATCCTGAGTATATAATTAACGAAACAGAAGCCATTCAAATTAGAAGTAGAATTGAAGGCGCATTTTCTGTAAGTGGCTTTACGGTTGTTTCTGCACCTGAATTTAAACAAAAACCATTAACCATTGTGAATGGTACGGATTCTAACCTCTCAATCACTCGTCAAAATACTTTAGAGCGATTAATTCTCGATGAAGAAAAAATGAATGCTGTGATTGATAAATATGCATTACAAGCTTTGATGTATGTTCAATTAACTTACGATCATATTACTGGTTACCAAGTAAATTTACAGCTAGTAAAATCAAGGTCAAAAGAGCTTATTTATAGTACGATTATAAATTCTAACCCACAATTATACAATCCACGTAAAGCGCAGTTTTCGGCAATAGGTGGTATCGGTATTTATAATACACAAGCATATTTGATTGGCGGTAAGGATATATCAAAAGGGAAAAGGTATACTACTACTTGCGCTGATTTATCGGCGAGTTGGCGACAATCAATGAATAAAAATCAAAGTGGTTTTTATGGAATCAATGCAGGGCTTTCATTTTTAAGTTTGTTAGCTCCAAGTTCCGATACAGGAATAGCAAAGTTTTCTGCAGTATTGCCCCATGGAGGTTTGTTTTATTCTTTAGCTTTTCTTAAAAAAGCAGACCAACCAAGAAAGTATTGGTTAGAAGCTTTTCAATCCATGAACGTCTATATAGCAGGAACTCTAACTCCTTATGCACGTCAAGGAATAATATTTAATGCCACTGAGAATTTAAGCTTTGAAGTTGACTTCCGGTACTTTATGTTGATCAATCAATTTTCAAAGGATAACAGTGTTTTACAGTTACAACAATTCGGATATGGGATCAGTTTTATATATAGGCCGTAAATTATTAATGTTACTCAGTTTACTTATGTTTTTTGCATGTGAAACTAGGTATACTGTACAGGATTTAGCAGAACAACAAAGAATTGCAGAGAATTCAAAAAGAGCATATTCGCTTAAAGATCCGGTAAATGTAAAGTATAAAAATAATGCAGCATCTATTGAATATGCAGTGGGTAAAGGCAATGAAGAATTTGTGCTTTCTATGAGTACTGATCCAAAATTAAAAAAAGACTTAATTGATGGTTCTTTAAATGTGAGCAGAGAAGCTAAAGATGCCATTAATGTTGCGCTAAAAAGTTATAGAAGAGCACAAGAATTTTTATACGTAGATGATTATACCTCGGCACTAGATTATATAGAAGAGTCGTTAAAAATTATTGAAACTGCTGAGGCTCTATCGTTGAAAGGGAGTATCCTTTATGTGATGGGTGACGAAGAAAAAGCAAAAGCCTTGTGGATTCAAGCTGCAAAGCTAGACCCCGAAATTAGAGTGCCATCTGCTAAAGAATTAAAAGACATAACTTCAAAGAAATAACATGAAATTTTCTATAGGGTCATTCGTTGGGTTTATCATTTGTGCTGTATTTATTGTAATTGGAATTATGGATACAGCAGGTTCAATTAAAATTGAGCATTATTTGCCAAATTTCATTAAAAATCCATTTATTCACTTTGCTGGTTTTTTTATCGTGTTTGGTGGGGTGTTGGCATCTATGTTTGTGATGTACCCTATTAATGTTGTTTTTTCGGCATTGAAAAATTTTGGAAGATTATTTAGCCAAACAAAATATAAAGCACTTGCTATTAATGAAGATATTGAGATGGTGGTTGCTTGGTCTGAAAAAATTAAAAAAGACAAGAAAGAATTCATGAACTCTATTTCGCAAAACGAAAAAGACCCATTCGTGAAAATGTTATTTGATTTGTATAATACTAACTATTCTACACAAGATATCAGAAATATGGGAGAGACCAGCATAGAGAAAGACTATGCTCAAGCAATTCAACTCTCAGATGTTTTTCATGCCATGGCAAATTCAGCTCCAGCGTTTGGTATGGTGGGTACAGTGTTGGGTATGATTGTAATGTTAAACAATCTTAGTGATCCCTCAAACATTGGTCCGGGTATTTCAACAGGTTTGATTGGAACTTTATATGGGG
>JACCDK010966513.1_pt1 | contig 14944 bp, 14 predicted proteins | sample 7445871 | NCBI WGS metagenome assembly JACCDK01 (sample SAMN15323436, study PRJNA562643) | freshwater metagenome | isolation source: river surface water | place: USA:Blue River Watershed | collected 2017-08-15 | reverse complement strand
TGATACTCGCTTAGCCGAAGAATACAACAAGTCCCACATGGTCGGGGCAATAAACATTGAAATGGAAAGCGGAGGCTTCAGTGCTGAAGCTGCCTCTCTTGAGAACGATGGAACAATCTACATCTACGGTGAAACCGTTGAGCAGGTCACCCAAGCTGTATTAGAGATGAGAGAAATGGGCTTCAATAGTGTCTTCAACATTGGCACATTCGCTGATGCTCAGAACGTGCTTCCATTGAAAGTCAATAAGTAATGGATTCAAGTACTTGGGATGAAAAGTACTCAACCGAAGAGTTCATCTATACCAAGGTAGAAAACAGATTTGTAGTTGAGTTCTGTAAAGATCTTGATGGAACCAACAAGAAGGCTATTGATCTAGCCGGCGGTGAAGGTAGAAACAGCGTTTGGTTAGCTAAACGTGGTTGGCAAGTTGAGAACATTGACTTCTCTCAAGTCGCTTTAGATAAATATCTGCAGTTTGCTAAAGAAGAAGGTGTTTTAGATAACTGTTTAGCAACCTGCTCTGATGGGCAAAACTTCGTTCCTAAGCAAAGCCCAGTTGATCTTGCAGTCATTGCTTACCTTCAGATTCCAGAAGCTGACTTAGCTGAATCGATTCAAAGACTTAGCGGTCATGTCGCCCCTGGGGGAACATTGGTAGGTGTCTGGCATTCAAGAGACAATCTTGAAGGTGGCTTCGGTGGTCCTAGGAACCCAGAGGTTCTGCCTAATGTTGAGACCATCAAAGCAGCTATTGCTGATACAGGGCTTGAGATTGAGGTTCTAGAGAACAGAGATGGGCAGATTCAGACCAAGGAAGGCCTAAAGCCTTCGGTTACCTTAGTTTTATTGGCTAAGAGACCCCTCTAGAGATACTGCTAACAAGTAAAGTTATAGAAAACGAGTAGGAATTAGAGTCAAGTGTCTAAGCAAATAAACATAGGTGTCATCGGTGGCGACGGTATTGGTCCTGAGGTCACAGCAGTAGCTCTCGAGGCAATGAACCTAGCTACTCGTGGCTCAGGTGTTGAGTTTGTAACTACTGAATATGACCTAGGTGCCAAAAGATATGCGGCTACCGGTGACATTCTTACCGATAAGGACATGGAGTCTCTAAAGAGCCATGATGCAATCTTGCTTGGAGCGATTGGTGACCCAAGCGTCCCATCAGGTGTTTTAGAGCGTGGACTACTACTAAAACTTAGATTCAGCTTTGATCACTTCATCAACCTTCGCCCAACCAAGCTATACCCAGGTGTTATTAGTCCATTGGCAGAGCCAGGCAACATTGACTTTGTTGTTGTTCGTGAAGGCACCGAAGGTGCTTACGTTGGTAACGGTGGAGCCATTCGTGTTGGCACAGAAAACGAAGTTGCTAACGAAACTTCAGTGAACACCAAGTTCGGTGTTGAAAGAACTGTTAGATATGCATTTGAGTTAGCGGCTAACCGTGAGCGTAAGAAGCTAACCCTTGTTCACAAGCACAACGTGCTGGTAAATGCTGGTTGGCTATGGCAGAGAACTGTTGATGAGGTTGCTAAAGAATTCCCAGCAGTATCAGTTGATTACCAACACATTGATTCTGCAACCATCTTCATGGTTACTGACCCAGAGAGATTCGATGTCATTGTCACAGACAATCTCTTTGGGGATATCTTGACTGACCTTGCTGCTGCTATCGGTGGTGGCATTGGTATTGCGGCTTCAGGAAACATCAACCCAACTGGAGCATTCCCTTCAATGTTTGAACCAGTTCACGGATCTGCTCCTGATATTGCAGGTAAGGGTTTAGCTGATCCAACAGCAGCTGTTCTATCTGCTGCGATGCTGTTGGATTACCTAGGTAACCCTGTTGCCGCAGCAAGAATTGAAAGAGCTGTTGCTATTGATCTAGCTGCAAGAGGCGATAGCAAGAGAAGCACCGCTGAGATAGCCCAAAGTATTTTCGCCCAACTCTAGAAAGAGAAGACATGGAATTCAAGATAATCAAATCTGATCACCCAATGGCAGATGACAAGCGTGAAGCTCTTCTTGAAAATCCAGCGTTTGGTGTGAACTTCACAGACCACCAGGTAATCATTGAGTGGACTAAAGATGGTGGCTGGCAGAATGCCAGAGTTGAGCCCTATGGCCCAATCATGATGGACCCTTCAAGTGCAGTACTTCACTACGGTCAAGAAATCTTTGAAGGCATCAAGGCATATAGACACCAAGATGGTTCTATTCACACCTTCAGACCTGAAGCCAACGCAGCAAGACTTCACAAGTCTGCTCACCGCATGGCTTTGCCTGAACTACCTATTGAATTATTCGTAGAGAGCCTAAGAGCACTTATCTCAGTTGATGCAGCCTGGGTGCCAAAGCCAGTAAACGAAAAGACTCTCTACTTCAGACCATTTGAAATTGCAGCAGAGAACTTCCTTGGTGTTAGAGCAGCTCAAAGAGCTGAGTACAGAGTTATTGCCTCTCCAGTTGGTCCTTACTTCACTGGTGGGCTAAAGCCAGTCAGTATCTGGATTGCTCTAGATTCAGCAAGAGCAGGACGTTATGGAACTGGTGAAGCGAAGACCGGTGGAAACTATGCAGCTAGCTTGCTAGCTCAAGGTGAAGGCTATGAGAATGGCTGTTCTCAGGTGCTATTCCTAGATGCCGAGACTCACACATACATCGAAGAACTAGGTGGCATGAACGTCTTCTTCGTTTACAAAGACGGGCACGTAGTGACACCATCTCTTGATGGAACCATTCTTAGAGGTATCACTAGAGACTCAATCATTCAGCTACTCAAGGACAGAAACATTTCTGTTGAAGAAAGAGCAGTGACATTAGATGAAGTTCGTGAAGGCTATAACTCAGGAGAGATCACTGAAGTATTTGCTTGTGGAACTGCAGCTGTGATTACTCCAGTTGGTCAGTTCAAGTCAAGGCTTGGAAACATTGGCCCTGAAAACCCAGAACCAGGTGTTCTAACTTCTTCACTACGTGAAGAGCTAACCGGTATTCAATACGGCCTTATCGAGGACCGTCACAACTGGCTTGTCAAACTTAGCTAATGAGAATTGCAAAGTTCATAGTCCAAGACAAGCTTTCTTGGGGTGTGGTGGATGGTCCTGAAGTAGTTGTCTTCAGAGGTCATCCTATTTTCCAGGGCTATGACACAACAGGGGAGAGAATTCCTCTAAAGGACGTTCAACTACTTCCACCAGTTCTTCCAACCAGCAAGATTATTTGCATAGGCAAGAACTATGCAGATCATGCTGCTGAAATGGGTGGAGATCTACCTACCGAACCTCTTATCTTCATCAAGCCTTTGACAACAGTCATTGGTCCTGGCGAAGCAATTGTTTTGCCAAAGATTTCTGAGCGAGTAGATCACGAAGGTGAACTAGCTATCGTCATTGGTCAAGTTGCTAAAGATGTTCCTGAAGATAAAGCACTGGATTATGTCTGGGGCTTCACTATCGCTAACGATGTGACAGCTAGAGACATTCAAGACAAAGATGGCCAGTGGACTAGAGCTAAGAGCTTTGATACCTTCTGTCCACTTGGACCATGGGTTGAAACAGAGTTTGTGGTTGATGGCCAATTACTAGAAACACGAGTTGATGGCGAAGTTAGACAGCATGCATCTATAGACATGCTGATCCATAAGGTTCCTAAGATCATCCAGCATGTGTCTCAAGCAATGACTCTCATGCCTGGAGATGTAATTCTCACTGGAACTCCTGCTGGCATAGGCCAGATAGAGTCTGGTCAATCAGTTGAGATAACCATCGAAGGCATCGGGACTCTAACTAACCCTGTCGATTGAGGCATCAGATAATGTTTTGCATCCTCACATGACTCTGAAGCTCGCAAATCAAAATGCAAAGTAAGTTGTTCGCCCGAGTCAGGTCGTTGGCTAACAGTAATGTTGCATTTCGGTAACAGACGCGAATCGCAACTGGAAGAGGGTCGGTTCCCTTATAAACTAGAGACCAAAAGAGGGGGAGTAAATGAATTCAACAATCAAATTAGCTTTACTAACAGCAAGTACGCTTCTTGCCGTGAGTGTAAACCCGTCAATCAGTGCTCGTGCCGAAAAATTGGACTTAGTCGACGAATCAAAGAACGCATGGATGAGCATCTCGGCCACGGCAGACTTAGCTGGAAAAGTTAACTTCGAGTGGAATTCAGCTGACTCAACTGCTTCCGTACAGATTTCGGGAGATTTAGAAACCGATTTGCGAGGCCAATCTCAGGGTGAGCTGACACAAAAAATAACAACTAATAAAGCTAAGCTTGAGTACAGAGTCGTGGCTCTTCGTGAATCCCCAAAGTCCGCTACTGATAACTTGGATTCAAATTCTAGTTATGAGGCTTTCCTAACAAACCTTCAAATTGACAACCCAGGATACGTAGAAAGCATTTTTGGAGTCAGTTCCGCCTCGGCATCAGCGGCAGCAGCAAAAACTTACCTAAGGTACCAGACTTTTATACCCAAAGATTTTGTTGATGCTCCGGGTGGCGTATGCACCCCAGACACTTCGAAACAATACAAGTTTAAAGGCGACAATCGTGGATTTGATCCGGCGAGTAGTGCCGTAAAGTCTAGATTTCAAGTCACTGTTGATTGGAACGCGGCCGGCAGTTCCTCAGCTAGTAAGTTTGTTGGAGCTACTCATCGTTACTTACTAAATAGCGCTGGGTTACCTGGAAGCAGCCCAGAGAAAACAGAGACTGCAAGTACTAGCGGAATGGTTTTTACTCAATTCAAAAGCACTGCAACTCTTGCGCATTTTCAATTGGAGCATTCCGTCACCAATCCAATGTGTGAAGAATTCTTCACATTCCCCATTTGGTACTATGCCAAAGTATGGATCGCCAGATCCGGGGCATACACAATCGACCTGGAGTTGAGAAGAGCCCCAAATCATGAGCTTTATATTAAGGATAGTGACCAAGCAGATTGGAAACCCATAATTCAAGAATCAACATATTCAATGGATTGTTTCAATAAATTTTGGGTAACTCAATTTGCATGTAGTGGCCCTGCTTGGAACCCAACTACGGGCACGAGATGACTAGGGGTAAATCCGCCCCTTCATTTTTCATGAGGGCAATCCTAACGCTTACCTTGTTTTTCTTGATGCAGTTGGTTCTACTTGAAACAATATATGGGCTGATTAGTTTGGCTTCCCCAGACACCCGAACTTTTGACTTGTTGCCTTTGGATCAGGTGGGTTTCATGTATGTTCTTCTTCTAGCAGGCAAGGTAGACCAACCGAATCTAATTTTCGTCTTTGTTTGGAGCATTCTTCTCCTCCTGATATTGTTTACTAGAATTTCCGCACCAGGATTAAGGGGAGTGAGGAGCTTCAACTCGAACAGAATTATCTGGCCAGCTGTAGGGTTCCTCGCGTTAATTCAATTGCCCCTGAGCCAAAGTTTTACACCCTTCCTGTCAGCAGCTTGCTTCATCGCAGTAGCAATGTACCTTCCCCTTCCGTCTCGACTTATTGCTCGATAACGACTTGGCTAAACATCGAGGAGTGCAATTCAGTTTGGTCATGCCTGATCAACTAGTCGTATCAACGCTTGTTTCACCGCGAATCTGTCCTTAGCTAGGGGTGAAAGGCGAAGCACTCATGATTTGGATACCTTCTCCAGCATTGATTTCTGCTTGACTTCAACGCTAACATCAAGCTAAAACTGTAGTCGTACAGTTCAATGGGCTCATCAACCAGTATCGAGTTTGATTGCCGTCGCCTAGACTTGTCTAGTTATGACAAACCTAATTACTGCACCTTTTACTACTGCTTCTGGCTCTGACGTCAGAGTCCGTTTCTGTCCTTCTCCTACTGGAACTCCACACGTCGGGCTAGTTAGAACTGCTTTGTTCAACTGGGCTTATGCTCGTCACACCGGTGGAACCTTTGTCTTCCGCATTGAAGACACTGATGCTGAGAGAGACAGCGAAGACTCATTTGAAATGATTCTTGATGGTCTTCGCTGGTTGGGTTTGAACTGGGATGAAGGCGTTGGTGTTGGGGGACCTAATGAACCATATAGACAGTCAGAGCGAACAGAGATTTACCTTGAGGTAATTGCGAAGCTAAAGGCATCAGGACACATCTATGAGAGCTTCCTAACCGGTGAAGAGATAGATGAGAGAAACAAAGCCAACGGCAGAGCTGTTCAGCTAGGTTATGACAACTCTGAAAGAGACCTCTCTGAAGAGCAAAAGGCTGCTTATAAAGCTGAGGGAAGATCTCCTGCTCTACGTCTGCGTGTTCCAGATGTTGACATTACTTTCAATGACCTAGTTCGTGGAGAGATTACTTTCCCTGCTGGATCATTCCCTGACTTTGTTGTGGTTAGACCCAATGGTCAGCCTCTTTATACTTTGGTGAACCCTGTTGATGATGCCTTGATGGGAATTACCCATGTGCTAAGAGGTGAAGACCTATTGTCTTCAACTCCTAGACAGATTGCTCTATACAACGCGATGTATGAGGCAGGTATCACTAAGTTCATTCCTCAGTTTGGTCACCTGCCATTTGTTATGGGAGAAGGAAACAAGAAGCTCTCTAAGAGAGATCCTGAATCTAACCTCTTCCACCACAGAGACAGAGGCTTTATTCCTGAGGGCCTATTGAACTACCTTGCTCTTCTAGGTTGGAGCATTAGTGCGGATAGAGATGTCTTCTCACTTGATGAGATGGTAAAGGCTTTTGATGTGAAGGATGTGAATCCTAATCCTGCTCGCTTTGACCAGAAGAAGGCAGACTCTATCAACGCAAGCCACCTTAGACTTCTAGGCCTAAAGGATTTCACTGAGCGAATCATTCCTTATCTTCAGTCAGCAGGTGTCCTGGGTTCAACTGTTACCGATGCTGAGATGGACATTCTTACTAAGGCAGCTCCTCTGATTCAGGAGAGAATCGTTGTTCTTTCTGAGGCAGTTCCAATGCTTTCTTTCTTGTTTGTAACTGCAGATCAGATCACCGTTGAAGATGATGCCAAGTCAGGATTACCTGAAAATAGCAAGGAAATCACTGAGGCAGCTATCTCATCCCTTGAAGGATTAGCTGAGTTTGAGACTGCCAAGATTCAAGAAGTTCTTACTCAGAAGCTGATTGAAGAGATGGCTCAGAAGCCTAGAAACGCCTTTGGTCCGCTAAGAACAGCAATCTCAGGCAAGAGAATCTCACCGCCTTTGTTTGAATCTATGGAAATTCTGGGCAAGGAAGAGACCCTAGCTCGCTTGAGCCTGTTTGCTCGAGGTTTATAGTCCTAGGTAGAATGGGGAGTCGAGCGAAAGCTCGGAGCAAAACCCTTGGGGTATGGTGTAATTGGCAACACGAGTGATTCTGGTTCATTTGTTCTAGGTTCGAGTCCTGGTACCCCAGCTTTGACAGTCAGACTGAAAAGTCTGACTGTTTTGCTTTAATAGGGCTATGCGAAAACTTGAGCGAGATGAAGCAAATCTCTACTTTGAACTTCTAGAGGCAGATAGAGCTGCTGTTCTACTAGAGCTTCGTGACCGTATGGTCAGACTTGCTAAGGCAGAGCCAGAACTGATTATCAGTTACCAACTTCCGACCATTCGGGTGAAGGGTAAGAACTTCTTAGCCTTTGCTGCTTGGAAGAACTTCTACTCCATCTATCTCTTGAGTGGTTCTCTGGGGGCAAGAGTTGCTAAAGATTTAACCCAGGGAGATCTAGATAAGTCAGCAATTAGGTTTGCTTGGGATGAAAAGGTAACCGATAAGACTCTGAAGTTGCTTATTGCTGCTAAGACTCAAGAACTACTTGAGAAAGAACACTAAATCTCTATTGATTCACCGTTTAGTAAATAGGTGAACTCTCCACCTTGGGCTTCAGTTAGTTGTTTGACTCGGCCATTGTTTAGGGCATGACCAAAATCACTTAGTAGAGCATTATGGGTTGCAATTGACTTCTTGTGTTTGATTGCAGAGACAAAGTCCATCACTTCACCAATCTTCAACCATGGAGCACTGGTTGGAACAGCCAGTAGTTCAACTTCTCTATCTGGAAGTGTGAAGGAATCACCTGGGTAGAAGACCTTGTCATTGATTAGAATCGCTCTGTTTTCAATCACCGGAATGCTGTGATGGATTTGAGCATGAAGGTCTCCCATGAACTCGATGGTGAAAGGACCCACTGGGTAGTGATCGCCATGGTAAACAGCGGTGGTTTTGTAATTAGCAAGTCGAGTGCACACCTGAGGGGGACCAAAGATCATCAGATCTGGATTAGTAGCTAGCAAGCGGTCAATCTGGGCTTCAAAGCAGTGATCATCATGAGCATGGGTAATCACAACAGCAACTACGTCTGTAAGACCTACCTGAGGTTCAGAATATGAGCCTGGGTCTAAAACCAGCTTTTTACCTGCTTCTTCAAAGATTAGACAGGCATGACCTTGCTTTGTTATCTTCATGCTTTGAGATTAGTCGCTCAGGTAACCTTGTAAGGTTATGGACACCGAAACCGAGAAGCAATCGCAAGCCAGTAGCCTTGTCGCCAAAGCATTTAGCCAAACTGGACTGAGCGCTTTAGCTCTATTAGCTCTTCTGGTTGCGGCAATCTTGAATCCAGCTCTTTGGGTTCAGTTGGTGATTGCCATAGCTGCTGTAGTTGGTTCTCACTATTTAGCAGGCCGTCTTGCTAAGTCAGTTAGCGAACAGCCACACGAACTTCAAGACCAAAAATCAGTAAAAGAAACTCAGGTGGATCTGGCTGTCAGGTATTGGCCGGTTCTATCTTTAGTTTTCTCACTGCTAGCAGTTCTTATTTCAACTGGTAATGGATTTGACCTGAGTTCTGCTCTCACAGTTTTCTCTGCAGGACTACTTCTAACTAACAGCCAGACGCTTGCTTGGGTGATTCCAGTTGGTGTCTCGAGAAGTTTGAAGGCGACCAAAGGTCTTGGGGTAGTAATCAGGAGTAGGGAAGCTTTCGAAAAGTTAGCAAAGCTAAACCTGGTTCTTTTCACAAAGGGTGGTGTTTTGACTAACTCACCCTCTGAAGTTGAATCAATCAAACTCTCTACGAAGTCCATTTTCAAGGATGAGAAGAAGATACTAACTCTGGCTGCCAGCGTTGAGTCGCTGTCAAAACATGTATTCGCTCAGGCCATAGTCAACTCCGCTAAGAAGTCAGATTTGAGAATTACAAAACCTAAGGACTTTAGAGAGATTCCAGGCTTTGGTGTTAAGGGAACTGTCACGGGCAAGCATGTCGTAGTTGGATCTGCAGCATTGCTGGTTCAACGCAACATCAGAATGGAAGTTCAAGAACTTATCTATGCAGATGAGAGCACTAAGAGCGGTCTTTCCATTGTCTGTGTTGTGGTTGATGGCACATTGGAAGCAATCATTAGATTTACCGATGTTGTGAAGCCAACATCGGTAAATGCTGTCTATCAGATTGCTAGAGAGCGAATCAGAGTAGGTCTTCTAACTGGAGATTCATCTGGAACAGCTCAGGAGAAAGCTGATCGGGTAAACATCTCGGAAGTTTATGCTGAACTTTCTCCAGAGCTAAAGGCTTTGTTCGTAGCTGCTCAGCAAGATAAGGGTGTTCTTGTTGGAGTAATTGCTAATCCTGAAATAGATTTTTTGGTTCTTGACAAGGCTGACGTTAGTGTTTCTCTGGGCTCTCCGGTATCGAACTCAATAGACATCAGTGTTCCAGGCAATGACCCGCTAAAGGCTTCAGAAGTAATTGCTCTGAGTGCACAGTTGAGAAAGAAGACTAATCAAGGGCTTGGCTTTGCAATCGGATACGGCATTTCAGCTTTGTTGGGTTATGTTGCGATTGTGTCACCTTTGCAAGTTGCTACTCCACCTGCTCTAACTGCCCTGCTAGGGTCACTTTCATTGCTAGTTGTAGCAATGAACGCTTATTCAATTGGAAAGTTGAAATGACCACTTTAGGAATCGTTATCAACCCAACCTCAGGTAGAGGTAAGGGAAAGATTTTTGGGGAACAGGCACTGGCTGAATTTGCTAAACATGCTATCGAGATTATTGATCTCTCAGCAGAGAGTTTCAAAGCAGCAGCTAAGAATGCTAAAGATGCAGTTGAGAAAAAGATTATCGATGGTCTAGTAGTTGTTGGTGGAGATGGAATGTTCCACCTCGGTGTGAATGCAGTTGTGAAGAGCAACATTCCAGTTGGACTGATTGCGGCTGGCACTGGCAATGATTCTGCTCGTGCTCTCGGTCTTCCAATTCATAATGCTATTGAAGGTGTTGCAGCTGTAGTTTCTAAGATCGGTAAAACTAGAAAAGTTGACTTGATTGAGTCACGATCTGACGATCGATCTTTCTACTCCTTTGGTGCAGTCTCAGCTGGTTTTGATGCACTCTGTAATGCTCGTGCTAACAAGTGGAAGTGGATTACCGGTCCAATCAAATACCGTTTCGCTATGTATCGAGAATTAGCTGCCTTCAAACCAATCCCATACCGCGCTGTAGTAGACGGTGTTGAAAGAGTGTTCGAGGCAATTCTTTGCACAGTGTCTAACTCACCTTCATACGGCGGGGGATTGCTAATCACTCCTGAAGCCAAGGTTGATGATGGCAAGTTGGATCTCTTCATCTTGAATGCCATTAGCCGCCTTGAGCTCATAAAGCTCTTCCCGAAGGTGTATTACGGTGGCCATGTTGACCATCCTGCAGTTGAGATTATTCGGGTGGACAGCCTGGAGCTACATTCACCTGGGATGCCTGCCTACTCAGATGGCGAGCATGTTGGGGCGGCTCCGGTTACCTGTGTGGTCTCGCCTAAATCCTTGAATGTATTGGCCTAAACAGGCCCACTCTTCCAAGCAATCAAACTCTCTGGCATAATAGAGAAGTTGCTCTTCGGCCCCATCGTTTAGCGGCCTAGGACGCTGCCCTCTCACGGCAGTAGCGCGGGTTCGAATCCCGCTGGGGTCACAAGTATCGCCTCCAAGGTTCTTGGAGGCGTTTTGTTTTAAGGCAAAGGCTAGGCTAGAGGCAATGCAGTTAGAAGACTTTCGCCCCTCACGTATCCTCTCTCTAGCCAGTGGGCTAGTAGATCAGGTCACTTACGTCCCTCATTTGCCAACTCCAGGTGGAGATGTTTTGGCGACTAGGACCTTCAGTCGTGTTGGTGGGGCCCTAAACCTAGAGGCAACCGCTTCGAGACTTGGCTTAGCAGTTTCGCACTGCACACCGCTAGGACAAGGTCCCAGAGCTGACCTAATTAGAGCTGCTATGGCGGTTGAAGGTGTTGAAGCTCTTGGTATTGAAGATTATTCAAGTGGCGACTCAGGTCTTTGCATAACTTTGGTAGAACCTAATGGACAGAGAAGCTTTGTTACTCAGAGTGGGGCTGAAGGCATTAGAAGTTTTGATGAGCTCAAGCAGTATGACTACTCAGAAGATAATTGGCTAGTTGTTTACGGTTATGAACTTGTTTATCCAACTTCTAAAGATGCCTTTGAGCAACTCTTTGAGAGTGGATTGATCAAGAGCAAAATAGTTTTTGATCCAGGACCTACTACTTCTCAGCTAACAGATGAAGTTCTGACTTGGATCGGCAAGAATGTAACTTTGATTTCTTGCAACAAGAGTGAGTTTGAAAGACTTTCTGGATTTGTTTCTGATGAGTGCTGGCTACTGCTTAGAAAAGGTTCCGAAGGTGCTGAGCTACATCACGCAGGAAAGACAGTTGCTATTGCTCCTGGTAGGAGAGTTCCTGTTGTTGATACCAATGGTGCAGGCGATGTTCACACTGGTGCCTTCTTAGCTGCGCTGGCAGCAGGAAATGGTTTGCAGGAGTCTTTGGAACTAGCCTGTCGTGCTGCTGAGTTCTCTATTCAAAAAGAGGGTGGTTGTTCAGGTCCAACTTGGGATGAACTTCTAGCTATTCGCTAAATCTTTTCTCTTTGAGATTGCAAACACCAGAATTGAAATAACGGTAACTGGAATCATTACAATTGCGTTGAGACCTTCAAATTGAAAACTTGCAAGCAGTAGACCCGCTACAGCTCCACCAAATGCACCACTGAGATTCATGAGTGAATCGCTGAGACCTTGAACATTTGTTTTCTCATCTGCTGGCAGAGTTGCTGAAAGAAGTGCCGAGCCTGCAACTGTTGCAGCTGACCAACCTAAACCAAGAAGTGTTAGTCCAATAGTCACCATCAATCGATCGGCATGACCTATTCCTGCAAACAGCAGTGCTGCAACAAAAAGCGTTTGTCCTAGGAAGATGGTCTGAATCTTTCCAATTTTGTCAGCGAAGTATCCCATCAAAGGAGACAGGGCATACATACCTGCAATGTGGAGACTGATCGTGAAACCAATGATCACTACGTCATAACCTAAGTGCTGCAGGTGCACAGGAGTCATTGCCATCACAGAAACCATGACCATGTGTGAAAGGGCAATGCTTAGGACTGCGAATCTGGCAACGGGATAAGCCTTCAGTGTTTGAACTGCCGACTTGAAAGAAATCTTGTGTTTTGCCTTGCCTGCATCTTTTTGAATCTGCTGGGCATACTTCAGTGGATCTGGTTTCAGTCCGAACCAGAAGATAAGCGTAGAGAAGGTTTGAGCTGCCACTGTGAAGAGGAAAGGACCAGCTAGTGGGGCAAGACCCAAGGCTTTTCCAAGTTCTTCACCTGGACCAAACAGGTTTGGACCAGTTACTGCTCCAACGGTTGTCGCCCAGACTACAAGTCCAATAGAACGACCTGTCTTGCCAGCAGATGGGATATCAGTAGCGGCGAATCTTGCCTGGAGAGAGGTGGCTGAACCAGCACCTAGCAAGAAGATGCCTAGGAGCAAGAGAGGGAAGGATCTAAATCCTGCAGCGCTTATGACGGTGATAGCCCCCGAGATAGCAAAACCCGCCCCAAGGGCTAGGGATACTCTTCTACCTCGGGCATAGGCCAAACGAGCTAGGGGAATGGCCCAGATGGCCGATCCAAGGGTGCTAAAGGTGGCTGCAGAGCCTGCCCAAGCCTCAGAACCGCTCAAATCCTTAGCTAGCAGAGAGCCAATAGAAAGTACCGATCCAAGCCCAAATCCGCCTAAAACCTGGCCTAAAGCCAGTACACGGATAGTTCTTCTCTGGATTTGCTCGATATCGCTCACTTAGCCAATCTAGCCCACGCTGGTAAACTTTGAGTTCAGCCATATTGAAGGTGCAAAAGTGACTAAAAAGAGCCTAACCCTCGCCGAAAAGGTGTGGAATGACCACGTAGTGGTCAAAGGGGAGAACGGTGCACCCGATTTATTGTTCATTGACCTGCACCTCTTACACGAGGTAACCAGCCCTCAGGCTTTTGATGGCCTCCGTCTTGCTGGACGTCCGGTTAGAAGACCAGACCTAACTATTGCTACCGAAGACCACAACACTCCAACTCTTGATATCGACAAGCCGATTGCTGATCCAACTAGCAGAACCCAGATTGAGGCTCTTAGACACAACGCTAAAGAGTTTGGTATTCGCATTCACTCTCTAGGGGACATTGAGCAGGGTATCGTCCACGTAGTTGGTCCTCAGCTTGGTCTAACCATGCCAGGCATCACTGTTGTTTGTGGTGATTCACACACTTCAACCCATGGAGCTTTTGGAGCTCTTGCTCTAGGTATTGGAACCAGCGAAGTTGAACACGTGTTGGCAACCCAAACCTTGCCTTTGAAACCTTTCAAGACAATGGCAATCAATGTTGAAGGAAAGCTAAGAGCAGGTGTTACTTCAAAGGACATCATCTTGGCAGTGATTGCCAAGATTGGTACCGGTGGTGGTCAAGGATATGTTCTTGAATACCGTGGCTCTGCTATTAGAGATTTGTCTATGGAAGCTCGTATGACTATCTGCAACATGTCTATCGAAGCAGGAGCTCGAGCAGGTATGGTCGCTCCAGATCAAACTACCTATGACTACCTCAAGGGAAGAGTTCACGCTCCAGAGGGTAAAGACTGGGATGAAGCAGTCAAGTACTGGGACTCACTAGCTACTGACGAAGATGCTGTTTTTGATGCAGAAGTTTTCTTAGATGCCAACACACTTGATCCATTTGTGACATGGGGAACTAACCCTGGTCAAGGTGTTTCACTAAATGATGTTGTTCCTTCACCCGATTCATTTACTGACCCGAATGAAAAAGCAGCAGCTGTTAGAGCTCTTGAATACATGGATCTAGTTGCTGGAACCAAGATGAAAGACATCAAGGTTGACACCGTCTTCCTAGGTTCTTGCACAAACTCAAGAATTGAAGATCTACGTTCAGCAGCAGATATCATCAAGGGCAAAACAAAAGCAGAGAACATTCGCATGCTTGTGGTTCCTGGTTCTGCTCGTGTGAGATTGCAGGCTGAGTCTGAAGGACTAGACAAGATCTTCAAAGACTTCGGAGCTGAGTGGAGATTCGCTGGTTGTTCAATGTGTCTTGGTATGAACCCAGACCAGTTAGCACCAGGTGAACGAGCAGCCTCAACTTCAAATAGAAACTTTGAAGGCCGTCAAGGTAAGGGAGCTAGAACTCACCTTGTATCACCTCTAGTTGCAGCAGCAACCGCCATTCGTGGAACTCTTTCTGCACCTGCAGATTTGGAGGACAACTAATGGAGAAGTTCACTACATTCAGTGGAATTGCTGTTCCACTAAAGAGATCAAACGTTGACACAGACCAGATCATTCCTGCTGTTTATCTAAAGCGAATTACAAAGACTGGTTTTGAAGATGCGCTATTTGCTTCATGGCGAAATGACCCAGAGTTTGTTTTGAATGACCCTGCATACAAGCACGGTTCTGTTTTGATTGCAGGACCTGACTTTGGAACTGGTTCATCTCGTGAGCACGCAGTATGGGCTCTGCGTGATTATGGCTTCAAGGCTGTTTTGTCTTCTAAGTTTGCGGATATCTTCAAGGGAAATGCCGGCAAGCAGGGCCTTAT
>JACCDK010862439.1_pt1 | contig 14953 bp, 8 predicted proteins | sample 7445871 | NCBI WGS metagenome assembly JACCDK01 (sample SAMN15323436, study PRJNA562643) | freshwater metagenome | isolation source: river surface water | place: USA:Blue River Watershed | collected 2017-08-15 | reverse complement strand
TAGAAAAAGTGAATAAAGTGGATAGAGTGAATAAAGTGACTAGAGGGAATTTTGAATATGCGTATTTAAATAAAAAATTACCTGTTAGGGAAAATAAAGTAAGTGTTTTTTATAAAGGGAATACAGGAAGAGAAAGAAAAGAGTTTACCATTTATGCAACTCATCATGGTCCGATAATGGCCAAGGATCATGATAAATGGTTAGCAATGAAATCGAATAACCGTTCTTTGAACGGTTTAATTCAATCTTGGTCACGAACCAAGGCAAAATCCTTTTCCGAATTTAAATCAATTCTAAATCTTCGAGAAAATGTATCAAATAATACGGTTTATGCTGATAAAGAAGGGAATATCGCTTATTGGCATGGAAATTTTATGCCAAAAAGAGATACAACCTTTAATTGGAATTTACCAGTGGACGGAAGTATCAAGGAAACGGAATGGAAAGGATTGCATACAGTTAAAGAGACGGTTCATTTGATAAATCCAACATCAGGTTGGTTGCAAAATTGTAATTCTACACCCTTCACTGCTACCGGACCAGGCATTCTTTTGAAATCTAGATTTCCTGCTTATATGGCTCCAGATGTTGAAAATTTCAGAGGGTTAAATGCTGTTCGTTTATTTCAACATACAACTAAATTAGATGCTAATGATTTAGTCAATATTGGTTATAATCGATATTTGCCTGCTTTTGATGTGTTAATTCCTTCTTTTTTAGAATCAAAAGAAATGGCAAATGCAGAATTGATGCCAGTTTTTGATATATTAGAAAAATGGAATAGACAATCATCTAATGAATCAATCGCTACTACTATTGCCATTCTATGGGCAGAAAAGTTAATGCCAATAGCAACTAAAGGTAAAAAAAATCTTGATTTAACCATTCATTTGCCATCTTTATTACAAGCTATTCCTGGTAAAATAAAAGTAGATTTATTGCAAGAGGTTATTCAAAAATTACAAAAAGATTTTGGTACTTGGAAAGTGGATTGGGGAGAAATAAATCGTTTTCAACGAATAGATAATTCTTTAACACCTTCCTTTTCAGATGAGAAAGAAAGTATTTCTTCACCATTTGCTTCCTCGCAATGGGGAAGTCTCCCTTCATTTGTTTCAAGATCTTTTAACGGTTCTAAAAAAAGATATGGCTATGGGGGAAATAGTTTTGTTTGTGTAGTGGAATTTGGAAATAAAGTTCATGCGCGTTCTCTCTTAGCGGGTGGACAAAGTGGAGATCCAAGCTCTATGCATTTTAAGGATCAAGCTGAATTGTATACAAATGGCACGTTTAAAGATGTATTTTTTTATAAAGAAGATGTACTTAAAAATAAGAAAAGTGAATATTTTCCAGGATTTGAAAAACACAAATAATTCTTTGAAAAATATATTTTAATTAGGGATAATGTTTATCAAAAAATTCCTTAGATTTAAGGCTAAGATGTAAACCTATGATGAAAAAACAAAAAACAAATTTCGACCGTAGAGACTTTATTAAGTCTGGCTCATTAGCTGCTGCTGGTTTTATGATTGTTCCTCGCCATGTGTTAGGCAAGGGTTTTACAGCACCTAGTGATAAATTATTGGTAGCAGGTATTGGAGTAGGTGGTAAAGGTAAATCCGATTTACGTAAATTTTATGAAAGCGGAAAAGCCGAAATAGCATATTTATGTGATGTGGATGATCGTCAGGCAAAAGATTCAGTTGCTGCCTGTCCAAAAGCAAAATATTATAAAGATTGGCGTGAAATGATGGAAAAAGAATCGAAAAATTTCGATGCAGTTTCTGTTTCAACACCAGACCATAACCATGCTGTGCAAGCAATGGCAGCCATGCAATTGGGTAAACACGTCTATGTGCAAAAACCTATGACGCACGATATTTGGGAAGCTAGAATGTTAACTGAAGCTGCATCAAAATATAAAGTAGTCACTCAGATGGGTAATCAAGGATCTTCTGGTGATGGGGTTCGTCAATTAGTAGAATGGTATGATGCTGGTATTATTGGAGATGTTCATACGGTACAAATTTGGACAAATCGTCCAATTTGGCCTCAAGGGATTCCTTGGTCGACAGCAAAACCACCTGTGCCGGCGGGACTTGACTGGGACTTATGGTTAGGCACTGCACCTTATAAAGATTATGTCGAAAATTTGATTCCAGGGTCATGGAGAGGTTGGTGGGATTATGGAACTGGAGCTTTAGGAGACCTAGGATGTCATTTAATGGAAGCACCTTTCCGCGTTTTAGGTTTAAAATATGCTACAGATGTACAAGCAAGTGTAGGTAGTGTTTTTACTGCCTTTGGCAAAAGAGGTGTGTTCCCTGATTCTTGTCCTCCAAGTTCACATGCAACGTTGACCTTCCCTAAAACGGATAAAACTCAAGGACCTGTAACCATGCATTGGATGGATGGTGGTATCAAACCGGAACGTCCAGAAGAATTGGGCCCAGATGAATTATTTGGAGATGGAAATTCAGGTATTTTGTTTATAGGTACAAAAGGCAAAATGATGGCAAGTGAATATGCTGCAAATGCTCGATTATTACCGCTTTCTCGTAATGAAGAAGTGAAAGTGCCTCGTAAATTAGAACGTGTTCCAGGTAGTGCAGATGGTCATTATGCCCAATGGGTAGAAGGATGTATAGCAGGATATGGTAAAAAACAATTGAGTTCACCATTTGAATTAGCAGGTCCATTAACAGAAGCTATTTTAATGGCCAATTTGGCGATTCGTGTGGCTGATATGCCTTTCCCTCGACCAACAGGAAATGGAACTCATTATCCAGGCTCAAATACCAAACTCTTATGGGATCAGAAAAATATGCGTGTAACTAATTTTGATGCTGCAAATCAATTTGTTAAGAGAACTTACAGAGAAGGTTGGACCTTAGGTATTTAAACTAATTATTTATGTCGAATTCGATTAAAGGAATTATTATACTATTGGTACTTTCTATAAGTACCTTTAGTTTTTTAAGACCAAATGATAAAGAAATTATTCCAATTGAAAAGGAGATGCATATCTCCTTAATTGGAGGTAATTTAGGATCTCGAATGATTAATTTTGATCATTTTGAAACAGAATTACATCTTCGTTATCCTGCTAACAATCTTATAGTAAGAAATCTCTGCGATGGAGGAGATACGCCAGGTTTTAGACCACATTCAGCTAGAAATAAACCTTGGGCTTTTCCTGGTGCCGAACAATTTCAAGAGGAGTTCGAAAATAATGCAGAAAGTGAGGGGCATTTGGATTCACATGATCAATGGTTGAGCCGATTAAAAACAGATGTAGTCATTGGCTTTTTTGGATTTAGTGAATCTTATGAAGGGATTTCCAAAGTTGAAAGATATAAAAATGAGTTGACTGCTTTTATTCAGCATACGAAATCGCAAAAATACAATGGTCAGCATTCGCCAGAGTTGGTAATTGTATCACCAATTGCTTTTGAAGATGTGACAAATTTATATGATGTGCCTAAAGGTACTGCTGAAAATGTTCGCTTAGATAAGTATACTGTTGCAATGAAGGAGGTTTGTGAAAAACAAAATGTTCGATTTGTGGATGTATTTTCACCATCTAAAAATTGGTATGCTACTCATAAAAATCCTTTGACAATTGATGGAATTCAATTAAATAAGGAAGGTTATCAAGTTTTTGCAAGCTATTTGATTGATCATATTTTTGGAAAAAAATCAGTAGAAATAGAATCTAAGCGTGATGCAGTTTTTGCCGCAGTGGCAGAAAAAAATTGGATGTGGCACAATGATTTTAAAATACCTAACGGCGTTCATGTCTATGGTAGAAGATATAATCCTTTTGGACCAGATAATTATCCGGCAGAAATTGAAAAGATTCGTCAAATGACGATCAATCGAGAACAAGCTATACAAGCTGCTATTAAAGGTGAAAAATTTGACTTAGAAGCAGCAGATGCCAAAACACGAAAATTGGATCCTGTCAAAACGAATTTTAATCCAGAAAAGAATGGTAGTTTAACGTATTTATATGGACAGGATGCATTAAAAGCAATTAATGTGGCACCTGGTTATAAAATAGAGTTGTTCGCATCTGAGCAGGAGTTCCCTGATTTGGCAAAACCTGTTCAAATGACCTTTGATAATAAGGGGCGACTATGGGTGGTTTGCATGCCAAGTTATCCACATTATAAACCAGGAGATCCAAAACCGAATGATAAAATCATCATTTTGGAAGACACCAATCATGACGGAAAGGCTGATAAACAAACAGTTTTTGCCTCAGGTTTGCATGTGCCGGTGGGAATGGAAATTGCTCACAATGGTGTTTATGTGAGTCAAGGTACCAATTTAGTGTTTTTGCAAGATACCGATGGGGATGATCATGCTGATAAAAAAGAAATTATTTTAAGTGGATTTGATGACCATGATACGCATCATGAAATTTCTGCATTTGTGACCGATGAATCTGGTGCAATTTATATGGGAGAAGGGGTTTTCTTACAAACCAATGTTGAAACACCATATGGCACTGTTCGTGCCACAAATGGGGGCTTTATGAGATATAATCCTGCAAGAAAACATTTAGAGCGAGTAGCTCAATTAACGATTCCTAATCCTTGGGGTATAGCATTTGATAAATGGGGGCAGAATTTCTTTGCTGAAACCTCTGGACCAGATGTACGTTGGATGATGCCAGGAACAACCAAAAATAGATATGGTCAATATGGACATAAATCCTTTACATTAATTGAAGAAAAACATTTAGTACGTCCCACTTCTGGTTTGGAATTTGTTTACAGTAGACATTTTCCTGAGGAAGTTCAGGGTGATTTCCTAATCAACAATACTATTGGTTTTTTAGGGATGAAGCAACATCAATTAACAGATGAAGGTACTGGTTACCAATCAAAACATCGAATGGATTTAATCGTTGGCTCGGATCGTAATTTTAGACCCGTTGACATGGAATTTGCACCAGATGGTTCTTTGTATGTAATCGATTGGCATAATATTTTGATTGGTCATATGCAACATAATGCACGTGATCCATTAAGAGACCATACACATGGTAGGGTCTATCGAATTACCTATCCGTCTAGACCTTTAGTTCAACCAGCAAAGGTTTTTGGAGCAACAATAGAAGAATTATTAGATAATTTAAAATTACCAGAATACAGAACACGTTATCGAGTAAGGAGAGAGCTTAGGGGTAGAAATGCAAATGAGGTACTTCCAAAAATTACGCAATGGGTTAAGAAATTGGATAAAAATGATCTTAATTATGAACACCATGTTTTAGAAGCTTTATGGGTATCATGGGGGCTAAATAAGGTAGATCAATCCTTGCTGAATCAGTTATTACAAGCGAAAGATTATCATGCAAGAGCAGCGGCTGTTAGAGTTTTGAGATACACAGGACATCAAGTAAAAAATCAAGAAGCGCTTTTAACTAAAGCAGTTCAAGATGTTCATGGTCGAGTTCGAATGGAAGCCTTTGTTGCTGCATCTTGGTTACCAAAGGATCAGGCAAATCGAATCTTTGCAATAGCAAAAAAGAAACCGTTGGATAAATGGATGGAAAAACCATTTGAAATTGCCGTTGCGCATGCAAACGGCAAGAATGTTGTTCAGAAAAAAGAAATTACTCAATCTTCAGAATTAAAAGGGAAGGACTTGGAATTATTTGTTCAAGGAAGTAAATTGTATGCTAAAGATGGTTATTGCTCAACTTGTCACCAATCTAATGGAAAAGGATTGGCTGCATCAGGTTTTCCTCCTTTATCAAAATCAAATTGGGTTACAGGAAACGAAGATCGATTAATTAAAATCGTTTTGAAAGGTTTGATGGGTCCGATGGAATTAAATGGAGTTAAATATGATGGTCAAGTCCCAATGACTCCTTTTGGTGGTTTGATGAACGACCAAGAGATTGCAGCAGTATTAACTTATGTGCGTAATTCATTTGGAAATAAAGCTTCTGTGATTACTCCAGCGCAAGTTAAATCAGTTCGAGTGGCCACAACGAATAAATCGGATCTGTATAATACGACACAATTGTTGAAAGAACATCCGATGGAGAAGTAGGAGTTATGAATTATGATTTATGAATTATGAAGAAAATAGGGATATTAATAGTATTAATAATTAGTACTTTTTATGTGGAAGCACAAAAGAACAAACCTTTGGTGGTTTTTGTATGTGGTGATCATGAATACAGTGGAGAAAGTACATTACCATTGATAGCGAAGGAATTGGAATTGACGTATGGAATGCGCACAAAGGTCTTAAATTCCTATCCGGATCAGAATGCAGAAAAAAATATTCCTGGTTTGGAAGCATTGGAAGAGGCTGATTTGGCTGTTTTCTTTTTGCGCTGGCGACAATTACCTGCTGATCAGGTTTCAAAAATTGAAGCTTATTTGAAATCTGGAAAACCAATTATGGGTTTTAGAACAAGTACACATAGTTTTAATTATCCAAAAGGTGATGCCTTAGAATCCTATAATGGATTTGCTGAACGTGCATTTGGTGCGCCTCCCGGATGGGGTGGGAAATCAGGACATACACATTATGGACATAATGCAAGTACAGATGCTTATATCATATCCAATTCTAGCAAGCATCCAATTTTAACAGGCGTAAATCCAACTTTTCATGTGCGTTCATGGTTATATCGCGTATTGCCAGATTACCCCGTAAAAGGTACAGAATGGCTAGTAATGGGTAAAGCAGTTAATCCGGATAAGCCTGCAGTAGATCAACCAATTGCATGGACTTGGAAAAATACGAACGGAGGAAAAGTGTTTTTTACAACAATGGGTCATCCAGAAGATTTTTCAGTTGAACCCTTTCAACGCCTTGTGATCAATGCCATTCATTGGGAGTTGGATATGAAAGTTCCTGAAAAATGGAAAGGGAAATTGGATATAAATGTTCCGTATAGAGGGATGAAGTAATAGAGAATAGGGATTAGGGATGAGGTGTAAGGTGTAAGGTAAAGTCCGAAGGACTTGAATATTAATAACCTGGAGTGAAACTCTAAGGCCAAGAGAGTGAAACTCCAGGACCAAGAAAGTGAAACTCTAGGACTAGTAAAATTAAAAGCTATAACTCTGATAACTTAAGGACTAAACGCAAATATAAATATATGAAATACAAAGTAGCAATGAATACGCTGGTGTATGGACCAGATATGAATGAATCAATCATTCAACATTTGTCATATATCAAGGAAGTAGGGTACGATGGAGTGGAAATTCCCATTTTTGTAACAGATTTAGAATATTGGAAGCCTTGGAAAGCAGAAATTGATCGTTTAGGTCTTGAAGTATTTACAGTTACCTTTTTAGGTGCAGATATGAATACCATTTCGTCAGATGCTGCTGTTAGAGCGAATGGAGTAGAATTCTTAAAAAAAGCTGTTGAAGTGACAGCCTATTTAGGAGCAAGCTATTTATCAGGTCCATACCATTCAGCCTTAGGTGTCTTTTCTGGCGCTGCCCCTACTCAACATGAATTAGATTGGTCAAAAGAAAGTATGTTACAAGTAGCATCTCATGCCCAAAAGTTTAATGTGATGTTGGGTTTGGAATACTTAAATCGTTTTGAAAATTATGTAGTAAGTAGCGCAGATCAATTGTATAGTTTGGTAAAAGCGATTAATCATCCGAATGTTAAAATAATGTTTGATACTTTTCATGCTCATATAGAGGAGTTTAACACAGGTGAGGCCATGGTACGAATAGCAGATGAAGTTGGACACATTCAATTATCAGAAAGTACACGTGCGACTTTAGGAGAGGGACAAGTGCATTGGGATAATGTTTTTGATGGATTATCGAGAATGAATTATAAGGGTTGGTTAGTCGTTGAAGCATTTACACCACTTTTACCTGCAGCATGTATATGGAGAAAAAATTATACCACTGAAGCTGAGTTGGTAAAAAAGAGTTATGACCACATTCAAAAGTATTTAAGTAAATAGCATGTTACAAATTAAAAAAGAGTCTGCTATTCCGAAATTTATTTTTATCGGTAGTATATCTCTTCTAATACTTTTTCATTTTATTATCGTTAATTATTTAACTGTTCCATTTCCTTTTTGGGGTGATGATCTTGTGTTTGTAGATTTTGTAAGAAGAGTTACACAAGGGGAGTTAGATTTATTACAAGGATATTATCCATTTCATGGTGGAATACATGCAAATGTGTTAATGAAAATATTTCTATTGATTCAAAATAAGATTTTAGGGATTATTAATTATAAAATCAGTGTTTTAATCGGGCAACTATCTCTTGGAATTCTTTTATGCTATTTCTTAAATTATTTTAAAAAATTATCAATTCCCATTTTTAGTCAACTTGCCTTTATTTTCTTACTATTTAGTTTGAAAGGCAATAGTGATAATTTTAACCTTTTAGGTATTTTACAACATACAATCACAATCGTTTTAATTACAATTTGTGGTTATTTAGCTTTAATTAACAAAAAACTATTTCCAGCTTTTTGTATAGCTAATTTGGGATTAATATTTATTTCTACAGAAATAATTGGTGCTCTAGTTTTATTATGTGGTATTGCATTGCTTCTTAAATCAAATCATAGATTCTTTTATGTTTTGATTTCAATTTTAAATGTCATTGTCTATTATTTAGGTATTAATTATTCAAATTCATTATTACATCAAACCTCCAGTAATTTTCATTTTTCCATACATTTTTTCCAAGGGTTGATGATTTTTATGGGTGGATTATTTTCAAATTTTAAATTAATTATTGTATTAAGTTTTAGTTATTTACTTATTCAATTGGTTTCTTTTTTACGGATTGAAGGAGATTTTGTTCAAAAAATTCAAAACCCTAAATTTTTTCCAAATTTTCTATTTTTATCAGTACTTTTTATTGGTGCATTTATTCAAGTTGGGCGTACAGATAATCCGGCGGTTGACCATGCATTTAATACATCTATAGCTCAACGATTTTCATTTTATCATTTAACTTTTTTACTAAGTTCATTTTTAGCAATCATTCAATTTGAAAAATTTAGATCCATGAAATTTTCATTGCTTTTTCTATCTTTTGGACTCTTGTTTTACAGTTATAATTTATTAAAGACTTGGAATAAACTATCTATTGATAAAAATCGAATTTATATTGATGCCTTTAATTATCGTTTTTTAAATGATAATTTAACCTACGGGGCAGATGAATCTCAAGTTAAGAGAATCGTATCTTCTAATTTGCTTTATTTTCCTGAATTCCAAGATTTAAAAGAAATGAAAATCGACAAGGAAATTCAAGTAAAAAATATCATTGAAGATGGACAGTATACAATTATGTTTTTTGAATCGAAACTTGAAAATCAAATTGCAATGATTCAAACAAAAAATAATAAAAAATTATTGGTACCAATAATCGATGTATCAAGTAATTCTCCGTCCATTAAAGTTTCTCCTAATTGGTTGGCTAAAAATCAAATTGATCATATATTTTTAATGAAAAAATAAATAATTACTATGAAAAAATACCTGAAAATTTTTGCCTGGAGCATTTTTTCCTTCTTGGTCTTAATTATTGTAGCAGGTGCGTTCTTTTTTTATAAAGTTCAAAATGGCTTCCCTGTTTTTTATGAAACAGAAAAACCTTCAATTGAATTTCCTGCCAATCAAATAGCGGTTTTGGTATTTTCTAAAACAACTGGATTTCGTCATGGCGAATCGATTGAAGCTTCATTACCTGTCATCAATAAATTAGGAGAACAAAATCATTTCTTTGTTTATACAACGGAAGAGGGTGGTGTTTTTAACGATGAACAATTACAAAAATTTGACTTAGTAATTTTTGATAATTCCACTGGTCGTGTATTAAATGATGAACAACAAGGATCTTTGGAAAAGTATGTTGAAAAAGGGGGAGCTCTAATGGGAATACACGGGGCTGGAGATGGTTCGCACCATTGGAGTTGGTATCAGAAAAACCTATTAGGGGCACAATTTTCACATCATCCACTTAATCCACAGTTTCAAGAAGCTGACCTGAATATGTATAATGGAGTAGATTCTTTGTTTAAAACTCAACTACCCAAAACATGGAAAAATATAGATGAATGGTATATCTATTATACTCAACCTGAAGGTGTAAACATTTTGTATAGTATTGATGGAGATAAAATTATTCCGGACGGAAATATGCTTTGGATCAAAGATAAAAACTTTGGAATGGGAAAAGTGCATCCGGTTGCTTGGTATAAAGAAGTAGGAAAAGGAAAAACTTTTTTCACTTCGATGGGTCATTCAAAAGATGTATGGAATAACCCCAATTTTGTCAAATTAATCGAACAAGGAATCAATTGGTCTATTCAATGAGCTGATGAACCTAAATGAAATTCAATCTTATGGGAATGCTATTGGGAAATTACATCCACTTGTGGTGCATTTTCCCATTAGTATTCCTTTTTTATTGTTGTTATTAGAATTCATTATTTTAAAAAAAGGAAGATCCGATTTTCAAATGTCTACTCGGATTTTACTATTTGTCTCTGTTGCAGCTTCTTGTTTTGCAGTTCTTTTTGGATTAATTCTTTATTGGAATCAAGGCGATGAGAGTGAAATAATTCAAAAACACATGTGGACAGGAATTGTCTCTTGTTTTTTTATCACTTGTGCTTTAATTGCTTATTTATTTCAAGAATTTAAATCCTATCAAATATTTCTTGTACTATCTGTTGTAAGTGTTTCCATCGCCGGACATTTTGGCGGAACGATGGTTCGAAATACAGATCATTCTGAAGCTATTGAAATTCAAAGTTCTCCTTCGGTCGCTGATACACTTGTTAAGACAGATTCATTGAGTTTGTTAAGCCAGCAAGCGCTTCAAATTATTAAAAAACGTTGCATAAGCTGCCATGGACCTAAAAAATCCAAGGGTAAATTACGTTTAGACAATATGCAATTCGCCTTAAAAGGGGGTAAAAATGGACCTGCCTTGCTTATTGGAAATGCGGCAAAAAGTGAAATGATTCGAAGAGTGAAATTGCCGAGCTCTGATGATGAAGCTATGCCGACCAAAGGAAAGCGTTTAACCAATATGGAAATACAATTACTTGAAAAGTGGATTAATACTGGTATTAACTATAAAAACAATTCACCAATACAAAAAGTTCAAAAGCCTGCTTTATTAGATCTGGAAGATTCGGGAGTTGATGAATCTCATGCTGAAATTAATTTGACAGAAGAACAAATTGCGGATCTAAATATAAAAGTCCGAACGATTTTAGCCCACTCTTGTTATTCTTGTCATAATGCTACCAAAACCAAAGGTGGACTCCGATTAGATAAAAAAGAGTATTTATTCAAAGGGGGAGAAGATGGTCCAATATTAGTTGCAGGTTTTCCTGAAAAAAGTGATTTGATTCGTCGGATAAAATTACCTGAGGGACACGATGATGCCATGCCTACAAAAGGGAAGCGTTTGGGTGCTGAGGAAATAGATGTTTTAAGTTTTTGGATTAAAACGGGTGCTACTTGGCCATCGGGTCCAGCAAAAAGCTTGTACCGCGTAGCAGAATTGCCCCCCCGATTACCAGAATTGCCTCCAGTTATTCACGGACAAAAACATCCTGTAGATCGATTAGTTGGGGCATATTTAAAGGGCAAAAGAAATGCGTTAAGTCAAACTATTAGTGATGAACAATTTATTCGAAGAGCCTATTTGGATGTAATTGGTTTATTGCCAAAGCCAGAAGAAGTATCTCAGTTTGTTTTAAATAAACAAAATAACAAAAGAGAGCAGTTGATTGATCAATTATTAAATCAAAATCTCGATTATGCTCAGCATTGGTTAACTTTTTGGAATGATTTACTACGGAACGATTATGCAGGTCCTGGCTATATTGATGGAGGAAGATCACAAATTGGAACTTGGATTTATCAATCTTTAAAAAGTAATAAGTCATTTGATGTTTTTGTCAAGGAGCTGATAAATCCACAAAAAGAATCTGAAGGATTTATAAAGGGAATTGTTTGGAGAGGTACTGTGAATTCTAGTCAGAGTCCGCCAATGCAAGCAGCACAAAATGTTTCTCAGGTGTTTATGGGACTAAACCTAAAATGTGCTTCTTGTCACGATAGTTTTATTTCTGATTGGAAATTAGAGGATGCCTACGCCTTTGCCAACGTGTTTTCCACTAAGACTTTGGAAATTCATAAATGCGATTTGCCAACCGGGAAAATTGCTTCTTATGGCGTGTTATATCCGGCTTTAGGTAAAATAAATTCCAATGTACCAACAGCAGAGCGATTGAAACAGTTAGCTTCCTTACTGGTACAAAAGAAAAATGGACGATTATATCGAACTTTTGTGAATCGTATTTGGGCGCAATTAATGGGCAGAGGTATCATTGAACCATTAGATGCGATGGATAATGTGCCTTGGAGCCAAGATTTATTAGATTGGTTGGCATCTGATTTTGCCAATAATGGTTCTGATGTTAAGCAATTAATTCGGACCATTATGACTTCTAAAACGTATCAAATGAAGACAGTGGGGATAAAGGCTCCTGAATTGTTGGTGGCTTCAAATTTTGTTTTTAAGGGTCCTTTGAGAAGAAGATTAACAGGTGAGCAGTTTGCAGACGGGGTAACCAAAAGTTTTTACCCGATGTATACTGATTCCATGATTGCTAAAAAATCTTTCCCTAAGGATATCTTTAAGGAAATTCCATTTGCAAGGGCTTCCTTAGTGAGAAATGATGCTTTTTTAACGGCATTGGGTAGACCTACTAGAGAAAATGTAACTAGTAGTCGTAATGTGCAAGGCAATTTATTACAAGCCTTGGAAATGACCAATGGGCAAAAGTTTAATCAAATTTTGTTTGATGGGGCAACTCATTGGGTACAACGTTACCCAATGAGTGAACAATTAGTGAGCCAATTGTATTTACAGACCCTTGGACGAAAACCAAATTCCAAAGAATTGGCTTTAGCAATTAAATATATAGGGAAAAAATCTGTTGCCAATGCCATTCAGGACTTAGCTTGGGCAATCTTTTTATTACCTGAATTTCAATTTATTCCTTAAAATCATGATTCAGCCCTTAAATAGAAGAGATTTTTTGCAAAAAGCCAGCTTTGCCAGTCTGGCTGCCATGGGTGCTGGCGCACCCAGTTTGAATTTTGGTAATAAGGTTGAACAGCTGGTCGCATCTGCTGATACCGTGGTTTTACTGTGGATGGCAGGTGGTATGGCACATACAGAAACATTTGATCCAAAGAAGTTTACTCCTTATGAAAAAGATATGGAGGCCAATCGTGTATTGAGTACATTTCAGTCTGTTCCAACGGCTTTAGATGGCATTCATTTCTCAGAAGGATTAGAATCGATTGGAAAAATAATGGATAAGGGTACTTTGATTAGATCCTATGTGGCAGCAGATTTAGGATTTATTTTACATTCTCGACATCAATATAACTGGCACACCTGTTATGAACCTCCTCAAACAGTTGCCGCACCACATATTGGTGCTTGGATTGCTAAATTAAAAGGTCCTAATAATCCGGTAATACCATCCTTTATTGATATTGGACAACGATTTACGGTTGGAGAGTCAGAGGAGTTAAAAGCATTTCATACAGCTGGATTTTTAGGAAACGAATATGGACCATTTTTTATTCCTGATCCAAGCCAGGGTTTAGATAGTGTACGACCGCCCATAGGAATGGATATTAAGCGTTTTGAAGGTCGAAATCAATTGTACAATCAATTGATTAGTAAAAGCACTTGGGGAGAATTGGGTAGTGATTATCAGAAAGAATCGCTTAGGAGATCTATGGAGCAGGCTTATCGTTTATTAAATTCGCCAGAAGCGAAGGCTTTTAATTTGCAAGATGAACCCAAGGCATCATACGATATTTACAATACAGGTCGATTTGGATTAGGCTGTTTGTTGGCAAGACGTTTAACTGAGCAAGGAGCTCGTTTCATCAGTGTAACCACCGAATATGAACCATTTGTAGGTTGGGATACCCATGAGAATGGACATACGCGTTTAGTGAAGATGAAACAGATGATTGATGGGCCAGTATCACAATTAATTAAAGATTTAGATAAAACAGGTCATTTAGATCGGACCTTAGTGATATTGGCAAGTGAGTTTAGTAGAGACATGATGATGGAAGGTCGCCCAGGAGCTTTTGTGAAAGAGCAGGTAAATCAACCTGATATTATTTCTGACATGAAGTTTTATGGCATGCATCGACATTTTACGGATGGCTGTTCTCTTTTAATGTTTGGAGGAGGAGTTAAACGCGGTAATGTATATGGAAAAACTGCTGATGAACGTCCTTGTAAAACCATTGAGAATCCAGTAAAAATTTCCGAAATACACCAAACAATCTATCATGCTTTAGGTATCAAGCCTGATACAAACATTGAGATCGAAAAGAGACCATTTTATACAACTCCAGATGGAAAAGGGAAGGCAGTGAAGGAGTTGTTGAAGAGTTGAAAGTTGAAAGTTGAAAGTTGAAAGTTGAAAGTGAAAAGTTGAAAGTGAAAAATTATATTCTCAACTTTCCACTTTCCACTTTCAACTATTTTGTGGAGTCGGAGGGATTCGAACCCTCGTCCAAACCTAGCAATTAATAGCTTTCTACACGTTTAGTTGTTTTTAATTTTCGATCAATGCCAAGCCAACAACCAGCTAATGCACTAACTTATTCTTTTGGTACTAACAAGTGATTAAAGAAATCACACTTGTCGACTCTGCATGTCGACGCCCAGATACCCTCCTCGGCAGAGTTTGGAAGAGGCTGAACGATGGCACTTGGTTAATCTATCAGATTAAGCAGCCATGGCATACGAAGTATTGCCAGTTATCATTCGAAGGTTTTTTATACAGGAAATACCAACAACTCCCGACGTGCTTACCACCAACCGATTAAGCTGTCAAAACCGGTCGACCCCAAATTGT
>JACCDK010297116.1_pt1 | contig 14956 bp, 9 predicted proteins | sample 7445871 | NCBI WGS metagenome assembly JACCDK01 (sample SAMN15323436, study PRJNA562643) | freshwater metagenome | isolation source: river surface water | place: USA:Blue River Watershed | collected 2017-08-15 | reverse complement strand
CCGCCTTCATGCGAATTGCCATTCGCAAGATGGTGGAAGGTCATGCCGACATCGAAGTGGTGGGTGAGGCACGTACGGGTCAAATGTGTGTCGAAATGGCGGAAAACCTTCGGCCAGATGTGATCACCATGGACGTTGAAATGCCGGTGATGGATGGCTTAGAAGCCACTCGTCAAATCATGGCGCGTTGTCCTACGCCCATCATCATGTTGAGCAGCTTGACCGAACGTAATTCGGTCACAACCATCAAGGCCTTGGAATTGGGTGCGGTCGATTTCATTGCCAAAAAGTCTTCTTTTGTGCAGCTCGACATTGTCAAAATTGGCGATGAGTTGGTCGATAAGCTTCGTTACTGGGCAAAAAAGCGTGCGCGATTTGCCACCAGTGGTCTGAAGCTTCAAAGTGTGCGACTGGATACCAGCAAGCCTGTGTACCAGCGCAAAACAGAGAATCAAGGCGTCCCTGGCTTGGTGGTTTTGGGCATCTCTACGGGCGGTCCCGCCACATTGCCTCAAACACTCAAAGCCATGGGCAAACTAAAGTGCCCCTTGGTGGTCGCCCAGCACATGCCGCCTTTGTTTACCAGTGGTTTTGCGCGTCACTTGAGCACAGAAACTGGCTTAGAAGTGGTGGAAAGCACCGATGGCATGGAGGCCAAGCCAGGCATGGTCATCATCATCAAAGGTGGCTCGGATGCTGTCATCCGCGAGCCATTTCCAGGCCGCATCATGTTGTATGAGCGCACCAGCGCTGAAGCCAACATCCATCCCAATGCCGATGTGTTGTTTCGATCCGCAGCCACAGTCTCTTGCCCAGTGGTCGCCGTTGTCATGACGGGCATGGGGCGCGACGGCATGGTGGGTGCACAAGAATTGGTGGCACGCAAAGCGTGTCCCGTGTTGGTTCAGTCTCCCGACAGTTGCATCGTAGATGGCATGCCATCTTCGGTCATTGAGGCGGGCTTGGCCACTGCTGTTTTAGATCCCGCGGCACTGGGTGCCCGGTTAGGTCGTATGGCGGGTGTGGGTGGGCTTTCAAGCGCATCCGTTAATTAATTTGTTTGAGGTGTAATTAAATGTCTAAGAAAAATATCCTGATTGTTGATGACTCTTTTGTGATGCGTGCTCTTTTGCGCGGCATTATCAGTGCTGACCCCGATTTGGCGGTGGTGGGTGAGGCGACCAATGGCTTGGAAGCTTTGCAAACCATCAAAGAACTCAACCCCGACTTGGTGTTGCTCGACATTGAAATGCCGCACATGGACGGTATCGAATGCTTGAAGCGTTTGCGCCTCATCAGCAACGTGCCTGTGATCATTGTGTCCTCAGTGGCGCAAACGGGTTCTCCCCAAGCCTTGGAAACACGCAAGTTGGGTGCAGCCGAAGTCATTGCCAAACCCTCTGGTGCGATGAGTCTCGATTTGAATGCCAAAAAAGGTCATGAAATTGTGACCGCCTCACGCAAAGTGCTGGGCATCTAAAGTATTCAAATTCGAAACGCATTGCATTTGCAAATCGTTCAGGTAACAAGCGCTTAAGCTAAAGGGGCACTAGTCAATGTCTGATGACTTTATCGAGACCATATGGGCTAAATATGCTGTAGAAACAGAAGAGCATATTGAGGGCATTGAGGCGTTGTTGGTGCGTGCCGATGGCGGCGAATTGTCTCCAGAAGAAATTTCCAGTTTGTTCCGCGCGTTTCACTCGCTCAAAGGCTTGAGCCGGGTGATGGAGTTGGGTGCCTTGGAGGCCGTGGCTCACCGTGCTGAAGATTTGCTTGGATTGGTGCGCGAAGGTGTCACTGGTTTGGACAAGGGCAATGTGGATCTTTTGTTGAGATCACTCGATGCCATTAAAGGTCTGCGCGACATCGCTGTGGCCGAACGCTCTGACGGCCAAAAGCCCGATGCTTTGTGCAAAGAATTGGAAGAGGCTTTCCGAAAAGCCAATGGTGGCGGTGGCGCCGAGGCGGCTGAGGCTGCGCCTGCGCCTGTCAGTGCTACGCCCGCTGCTGCTGCGCCGCCGGCTGAAGCAACCCCCGCCACAGCGTCATCGGCTAACACCAACAACAATACCAAGCCTGCTTCCGCGCCCAAGTCAGCGCCCAAGAAGCCAGCCCCTGAACCCAAAAAGTTGGTCAAGATTTCAGCTTCGGGCACGGACGAAGACACGCCCGACGACTTGTCGATCTTTTTGCGCTTGTTGAAAAATGGTTTGCCCATTTTGGAACAACTGGCGGTATCGATTGCCACCAACGAAGATGCCAAACACATTGTTGCCGTGAGCAACGATGTGCGCCGTCCACTCATTTGGATGATGCGCGCTTCTGACAAATTGGGTTATTTGGGCATTACACGACGCATCAAAGAAATCAATGATGCCTTGCCCAAGGATGAAAACATCAGCCGAGAAGTTGGCGAAAAAGTGGTAGACACCATTGTTGCCTTTCTCAGCGACTTGCGTAACTTGGGTGAGACCACGGGCACCGATTTGGGCGGTGAGTCATTGTCCCAAGTGCTCAACCGTACCTTGCGCGAAAGCCTGGAGCATGTCCTGAAGGGTGTGCTTGAAAGCATTGGCGGATTAGAAGCCAAAGCCGATTTTGCTGATGAAGCATTGGCCTCTCAAGTGGCCCAAGATTTTTCACGCGTTGAGGCCTACCTCACATCCTTGTTCCCAGACACGCATTGCGATTTGCCCTTGTTTGTCATGGACGCCTATGCGCGTGCCGGTCGTTCTGATTTGAAATTGAACGAACAGTTTTTGCAATGTGCCAAAGATGCTGTGGCATTTGTGCGCGAAGTTTGTCAAAGCAAAGACAAGAAGCCCTTGCTCAATGCAGCCATTGTTGCCAAACAAGACAGCCTGTCGCAGCAAATCAAAGATGCCGTCTGGGCGCATGACAACGCCAGCGACATGTCGGCGGAGCAAATTGAACAGTTCCACGCTGAATTGGGACTGCAGCCAGAATTGGCGCAATTGTTATCTTCAGAAAACACATTGGAGCTGAAAGAGCTGTTGGACAGCGGCTCTAAGGCCTACTTGGTGGTGGCTCATTTGGAGTCATCTGAGCAAATTGCCACGTCGTTTTTATCGTGGGTCTCAGAAAAGGGCCGCATCATTACCAACCGTTCTGTGTTTGTTCAGGAAGAGAGTTGGTATGAAATGTTGCTGGTGTCCAAGAGCAGCTTCGAAGAAATTGACGAAGAAATTAAACAATTGGACGGTGACCAGCAACTGATCAGGTTGTTGGGTCAATTTGGCGTCAAGAGTGGTCCTGGAAAAATTGAGTATGCAGAGGAACCTGCAGAAGAAGTTGTTGAAGCAGTTCAAGCCCCTGCAGCCCCAACACCAGCCCCCGCTGCCGCCGCTCCTAGCGCAGCAGCCGTTGCTGACACAGCCCCCGCCGCACCCGCTGCGACAAATGCACCTGCGCCAGTGGCAGCCTCCGAAGCGCCTGCAGCCGCAGCAGCTGCACCGATTGCAAAAGCAGCCCCTGCCGCTGATGCTGCCAAGCGAGCCCCTGCGCCGGCAGCAGCCGCTGCCAATGTGATTCGCGTGCCGGGCGAAATGCTCGACCAGTTCATGAATCAAATTGGTGAGATGGTGTTGGTGCGTGGCCAATTGGCACACGTGATTGCCGATCAAAGAATTCGTGAGCAAGCAGTGGCCTTGCGTCGTTCAAGCGATAGCAGTTCAACTGATCCTGCCGCGGTTGCGCAGTTCCAACGTTTGATCGATTTGATCGACGAACAAAATCGCCGTTTGCAAGAAACCGATGCCTTGATCCAAGGCGCTTTGTCTCGCTTGCAAGACAGCGTGATGGGCTTGCGTGTGGTGCCTGTGGAGTTGGTGTTCAAGCGCTTCCCCCGTATGGTGCGCGACCTGGCACAAGCGCAAGGTAAGCAAATTCGTTTGGAACTCACCGGGCAAGAGGTCAAGATTGACAAGGCCATGGTCGAGTCATTGGCCGACCCCTTGTTGCACATGGTCCGTAACAGTGCCGATCACGGCATTGAAACCATTGCCGAACGCAAACTCACCAGCAAACCTGAAGAAGCGGTCATTCGCATTCAGGCAGAGCAACAGGGTAGTCGCATTTTGATTCGCGTCAGCGACGATGGCAAAGGCATTGACCCCGAGCGCGTGCGCCGCAAAGCGGTCGAACGCGGTTTGGTCAAAGAGGAAGACAGCCTCTTGATGAGCCGCGACGAAATTTTGAAATTTATTTTCCGCGCAGGTTTCAGTACGGCCGACGTCGTGACCGAAACCTCAGGCCGCGGTGTGGGCATGGACGTGGTTCGTACCAATGTGATGCGATTGGGTGGCAACATTCATCTCGATTCAGAATTGGGCCGTGGCACCATCTTCACGATGCAGATGCCTTTGTCTGCAGCTGTTCAAGAAGTCTTGCTGGTTAATACGGCAGGACAAACTTTGGCGATGCCTGGCCGTTATGTGGCCGAGTTGGTGGAAATTAATGAGTCTGATGTGCAAACGGTCAAAGGCAGAACAGCCATTACCTTGCGCGGCAACTTCCTGCCGATTGTTCGCCTTGAAGAACTCTTGGGCTTTAAGCAAATCAGCGATGAACCCCACAAGTTTGTGGTGGTCTTGTCCGACGGACAGCGCACCCTGGGCGTGTCTGTGGATGAGTTTGTGGGCCGACAAGAATTGTTCACCAAAGACATTCACCCACGCTTAGCCGCCTTGCCAGGTGTGGGCGGTGCCTCCATCTTGGGTGATGGCCGTGTGGTGTTGATTTTGGATGGTCCTGCCATCTATCGTTTGGCAGAAAACATTGGCACCAAGGCCAAGTTGCCACCCATGCCAGTTGCTGCTTAAAGTCAATGGCCATCTACCTTCAAGTTCGCGCAGGCAATCTCCAATTGTTGGTAGATGCCTTGGGCGTGCATGAAATTTTGAGCTTAGACGCTTTGCCCGTTGGTGGGCAAGGCGAGCACGTTGAATGGCGTCAACAGGTTTTGAATTCTGTGCCTGTGCATGCTTTCTTCGCGCAAGATCAGGGCGAGAGAGTGATGGGCGTGGTGTACAGCGCCTCAGAGGGGGCCCCACCTGTCATGCTGGAAGTCGATGAAGTGGTGGGGCTGCGAAATATTGGCCCTGCAGACTGGCTCCCTATGCCTAGACTGCCCCATGAAACCATGGTCTTTTTTGACGCTTTGGTGCAAGACCTGAAAACTGATTCTCAGGTCTATCGCCTCAAACGTCCATTAGAGGCTTCGTTGTTCCATTTTGACCTGTTGGCAGGCGATCAGCCGACTGAGACACACAAGGCAACTTAATACTAAAGCGGGTGCCAACACCCATCTCCGATTGACAGTCGATGGTGCCATTCATCTTGGTGATGATGCTGTGGACCATGGCCAAGCCCAAGCCCGTACCTTTGCCAACACCTTTGGTGGTGAAGAAGGGTTCAAAAATACGTGGCAGAATTTCAGGCGGAATACCACTGCCGTTGTCCAGCACATCGATGCCCACAAAACCATCTGGCATAAAGCGCGTTTCAATGGTGAGTTTGCCTTTGCGATGTTCTCCAATGGCGTGACTTGCGTTCACACATAAATTCACCAGTACCTGTTGCAAGGCACCGCTCTCACCGTTAAGCAAGATGTGATCGGGAGCTTCGCCCAACAACTCGAGGTTGATGTCAATGCCCTTCAAGCTGGCTTGCAGCAATGATTGTGTTTCATCTAGCAAGGGCAAGAGCTCAAACAAACTCTGAGCTGCTTCACCGTGTTGATCGTTTTTGGCTTCCCGGCCCAAGCTGTTAAGCGTCAGCACAATGTTGTGTGCGCGGCCAATGGCTTGAACAATGGCACTCAAATTTTTCTGAGCAGGGGAGTCGGGTCCCACTTTCATTTCCACCAGTTCAGCATGACTTTGAATCATGCCCAGTAAGTTGTTGAAGTCGTGCGCAACGCCTGCAGCCAACTGACCCAAAGCGTCGAGCTTTTGCGACTGCTCCATCTTCTTCACCATGCGCAGGTTTTCTTCTTCTTTTTCTTTCACATCGCGTACGTCTTTCATTGACAGCACGGCGCCTGTGAGACGACTGTAGGGGTCGAGCAGGGGAGAGGCTGTGAGCAAGACGGGAATGATGGTGCCTTCTTCTTGGCGCAAAATTCGCCATTCACGGTTGTGAAGCATGCGAATGGCATACGCAGACAAGGAGTCAAAGTTGGGAATGATCCAGAACACGGCAGGCGCTTCTGGATCTTCCGAGGGGACCAATAATGTTGGCAACTTGAGGGGCAGTAAATTGCCAGCACGCCAAGAAATGTCAACCGTATGAGGTTTTGTTTTCAGAGTCTCCAGTCGACCTTGTTGCGAGGCCACCATCTCGTTCAACTCTGCGATGGTCTCAGCCGCAAACACATCGGCTTGTGGCGCTTCAGTGTCAAGACCAAACAACTCGCAAGCTGAGGACGTGGCCCACATCAATTGGCCTTGGGGGTTGAGACACAAGAGCGGAATGGGAATGGCTGGAACCGCACCATTCTCGTTGTGAATCTTGCGATTCAAATACGCCATGAGTTCAGGGTACTCAAATGCAAACCAGTCATTCATGCGTTGATGGCCTTGCTCGCCAGGCAACACTTCGTCAATGGCGACGCCAATGACGCCATCTTTGCGCAGGCCCAACAACTCAAGCGCCATGGGGTTGACTTCAACCAATTTACCGCTTCGGTCGATCAACAAAACGCCGTCTTGCATGGCGTCCATGGTCATTTCTTGCAACTGATTCTGAGCACGAATTTCTTCGCTCTGCAGTTCAATTTTCTTCACAATACGAACAAAGAAAATCGTGGCAGCAATAGCGCCCAAGCTCATTAAGAACGTGAGAATCAGCGTAATGGTTTTGGTTTCGTTCCAATTGGCCAAAGCCCAGTCGGTGCTGGTAGACACCTGAAGACGGAGCGGGTAGTTGGGAATGTGGCGAGAGACCACCACTTCGTTCACGCCGTTGTCGTTGCTACGAATGAAACTGGTTTGGTCGGCAAGTTTAGAGTTAGCGGGATCACGCACGCCAGGTGCAAAGAGTTCGCCAATGCCTTTGGCCTCGCCGCCAACGACTTGCGCACGAACGAAGTCGTCGTCGCCAATCAGAGCCATGGTGCCTTGTGGGCCCAATTGAACGAAGGAGTAAACACCTTGGAAATAAGTGGGGTTGACCGAAGCCACCACCACACCCACAAGTTTGCCTTCCTTGTTGGTGAGCTTGCGAGAAACTTGGATGGTCCAGAGTTTGGAGACCTTGCCCAAAACGGGCTTGCCAATGAAGAGACCATTGGCATTGATGCGTTTGCTGGCGTCGGGAACCAACTCGGGTTGTAAATGGACACGAATGTGCTCACGGTCAGACAAGTCGGGGTGACCCGACTTATCGCCCGTGGGGTCTAGGTTACTGCCCAAAAATTTGCCGTCCGGGCCCACCACACTGAACTGCGACAAAATTTCTGGAAACAGGCCAGACTCGTTGCTCAAGCGAACGGTATCGACGAGTTTTAAGAGAGAGTCATCTTTGGGTGCTGTGGAGGTGCTCTCGTTGGCACGCAGCGTGACTTTGTCGATGATGGACAAAACGCGTGTGGTTTGTTCCTGCAACACCCGGGTGATGTTGTTACTTTCCTGCAATTGGTTATTGATGGCGTCTTGGTGCAATGACTTCAGGCCAAACAGCACGGCCAACCAAACCGCCAACAAAATGACGCCCAAAATAGCCCAAATGGTGCCGCCTAAGTTAGAGAGATTCTTGTTGGGGGAAGGGTAGTTGTACGGCATGGTTCTAAAGGGAAATTCGCAGGCAAACAGAAGTCACACAGCATACCAAATATGCATGCATTTTTAAGCTTTTCGGAACTTCTGTTCCAATTAATAAGGGGGCAAACTAGGGTTAGTCGGGAGGGGCATTGCCGCTAGAACACGTTGGTAGAGTTCGCGGTCAATTTCTTCAGGTTTAAACTGATTTTCAATCACACCCGGTCCGGCTGCCGCATGGAGCAATTGCAATTGGGCGACCAGCAAACGCCATTGTTGTGCCGCCAATTCGGGATGCGTTTTGGGGTCAACCAGTACCGCAGTATTGACCTTGCTGTTTTCTCGTTTCTTTTCGTTGATGGCTTCACGAGCTTCGCGTGTCAGCCTTTTGATGTCTTCGTCTGACAGGTGAAGCCGTTCAGTCTCTTCCGCAATCATGTTTCGAGCCTTGGCATCTAACTCGCCATGCTCATAGGCATGCAGTAGTTTTTGCTTGAAGGACTCGCGGTCAATGCGCAATTGATCGGTAAAGGCGGACGCCAAAAGGCCCGCTGGAATGGCAAAAATACCAATGCCTACCAAGGCCAAAACCACTGTCAATGCGCGACCCATGGGGGTGATGGGCGATATATCGCCATACCCCACAGAAGCCAAGGTCACCACCGCCCAATAGATGGATTGGGGGATGTTTTCAAACTTGTCGGGCTGAGCTTCGTGTTCAAACAAATAACCCAAGCTGGCTGTGAGCACCACCAACAAGAGCATGACAAACACAGACGCCACAATCACTTGCCATTCACGTCTCACCACGATGTAAAGCGTTTCAACTGCGGTGGTGTAACGCGTGAGCTTTAAAAGTCTGAGCAATCGGAAGACTCGAAGGAATCGCAAATCCAAAGTGGTGGTGAGAAAGTGCTCGAGCAAGAAGGGCAAGATGGCCAGTAAATCGATGATGCTTTGGCCCGCTTTAAAGTGAGAGAAATGGGGCGAGAAGCGCTTCTTGTATTTGGGATTTTCGGGGGCTGTGTACAGACGCGCAATGTATTCAATCGTGAAAATAGAAAATGCCATTGCATCAATCACAAAGAACTCAAGCGACAGCACGCTGTGAATCGATTGAACCGATTCCAAGACCACGCAAACAATCGACAGCATCACCCAAAACATAATGAAGTTATCGACGTAAACATGCAGACGACCAGAGTGCCCCGTCGGTTCTAACAAAGCAAACAGACGGCTCCTGAAAGTTCTGCCTTTGTTGAGTTCTTGAAACTCGCGCCAGGCGGGTACCATATAGCGAGACAGCTTCATGATTCGCATGAGTCGCAACAGACGAAGCGCACGCATCATTTCGACGTCTAAATTCACAAACCCTGCAAAGTAGAAGGGCGCTATGGCCAGCAAGTCGACTATGGCGTAAAAGCTGGTGGCATAACGCAATCGGGCAAAACGTTTGCCAGCAAATTCTGGGTCTAGCGGGGCCGTTGCCAACCTGAGCAAATACTCCACCGTGAAGACTGCGACGGTGACAACGTCAAAGACATGAAAAGCAAACTCGCGACCGGCGTAGATGGGCTCGATGTGCTCCGCAATGATGGCCATCACACTGATGATGATGAGCCAACCCACTGCATTTTCAAGATTGCGTTGATAGCCTTCTTCGAAATTGGGGTCGAACAACCATTGATAGATCAAAGACAGCACGTTTTGAGGGTGAGTGCGATGAGGGTGGGGGGTGGGGTGAGACATGTCGGCACTCATTAATTCTGTCAATAGTGGTGATTTTCGAGCTTTAAGCCTTCATTTTCTTGACTCAAGTCAATATTTGGTTTTTTGGTGGAAATTGAGGCATGGGAAAACCCTTAATTGCAGGCACACTCAATCTCCAGAAAGCATTGGCATTCAATGCATTCGCTTTCAAAAACACGCCAAATGTTGGATCTATGACCACAAATGCATCGACGAATTTTGACGCTTCAAAGTCCTCCATCAGGGATCAAGCCCATCAGTTGGATCAGACGGTTCATGCTTGGATGTCGAAGGCCAGCATGGGCTTGTCGCCTATTTCTTTGACTTTGGCTTATTTGGATTGGGCGCTGCATCTGACCAGTTCTCCAGGGCAGCAAATGCTTTTGATGCAAGAGGCATGGGCGTCTTTGCCAAAATATTTCTCTCTCCAGCAGGAAGAGAAAGATGCACGTTTTCGTCATGAAGCTTGGCAGAACTGGCCCTTCAATGCCTTGAAGTCTGCTTATCAGACGCATGCAGATCATTGGCAAAACGCAAGCAATGTCGAGGGCATGTCGGACCATCACAAGCACATGGTCAAGTTTTTTAACCGTCAATATTTGGATGCCATGTCGCCTTCTAATTGGCCATGGACCAATCCTGAAGTGTTACGCAAAGGCATTGAATCGGGTGGGCAGAGCTTGCTGGCAGGCTGGCAAAAATATGTGGCAGATCTTGAATTACATCAAAAGAATCGTCACTCTCAAGCCTCGGACACGCTGACCCCCTTGGCTTTTGAAGTGGGTCAACAGGTGGCCACCACACCGGGCAAAGTGGTGTATCGCAATCGCTTGATTGAACTCATTCAATATGCCGCCACCACTGACAAAGTGTATGCAGAGCCGATCCTGATCGTGCCCTCATGCATCATGAAGTACTACATCTTGGACCTGTCGCCTCACAACTCGATGGTGAAGTATTTGGTAGACCAAGGACATACCGTCTTTATGATTTCTTGGCGCAACCCAGATGAAACTGACCGTGATCTGGGAATGGATGACTATTTGCGTTTGGGCTTGATGGATGCCATGGCAGCGGTTAAATCGCAAACGAATGAGCCTCGCTTGCATGCGCTGGGCTATTGTTTAGGCGGTACCTTCTTGGCTATCGCGGCAGCAGTCTTGGCAAAAAACAAGACTCAAAAGCCAAACAAGCGAATTCAAGATGGCATGCCTGAATTGGCTTCCGTCACCTTGTTGGCGGCCCAAACTGATTTTTCTGAACCTGGTGAGTTGGGTGTGTTCATCGATGATGACCAATTGAAGAACCTCAAGGAGGACATGGCTCAAAAAGGCTATCTGTCGGGTCGACAAATGGCTGGCGCCTTTCAATTTTTGAATTCAAGAGACCTGATTTGGTCGCGCCATACCCACCGCTATCTCTTGGGTGAGGAAGAATTGGGCATGGACATGATGAGTTGGAATGCCGACACCACCAGACTGCCAGAACGCATGCACAGTGAATATTTGCATTCCTTGTTCCTTCACGACTCTTTGGCCAAAGGCCATTTCAAATTCGAAGGACAAGGCGTTGCATTGATGAACATTCAAGCGCCCATGCTGGTGGTGGGCACTGTCAGAGACCATGTCTCGCCTTGGCGGTCAGTGTACAAAATTCATTTGCTGACCGATACCGATTCCACCTTCATTTTGGCTGCGGGCGGTCATAACGCCGGCATCATTTCTGAGCCGGGTCATGCCCATCGAAGTTACCAAATGAACCAAGTCAAGCGAGGGCATGCTTGGACGCCTCCTGAAGATTGGGAGAAAGAAGCATCCCTGCATGAAGGCTCTTGGTGGGTTCCCATGCAAGGCTGGCTTGCAAAACACGCTGGCGCGCTAATCAAAGCTCGCAAAATTGCCACAAAAAATGTTCTCTGTGACGCCCCTGGCGAATATGTAAAGGTCCGATATGTCGATTGAATCAACTACCCTAGATGCCAATGAATGGCGTGAAGTGATGCAAATTGAAGCTTCATTTGAAGCTCTCAACGAGCGCATTGCCAGATTGTCCATTAGCCTGGGAATTGAATTGAATGAGGAGCATCAAATTCATGAGTTGTTGAGCATGGCTGAACCACGACAACACCACGACACACACCAGGTGCGTTCGTGGACTGAGTTGCGAGGTTTGCTGGTGCTGCGTTACAGCATGGAAAAGAATTTTGCTGAAAAAGTGGGCGCAGAGACATTGAAGCAAATCTTGTTGGAAGCTGAATCTCACTTGGAGCGTTCAGGCTTCAAACCAGGTGCCGATGGCATTCGATTCAATTGATCAGGAACAGACGACGATGACACCTCTCAATATCTTCAATTTGCAAGGCAAAAAAGGACTGATTTTGGGCCTAGCCAATGAGCACAGCATTGCTTGGGGTTGCGCTAAATTGGCGCAAGAAGCCGGTGCAGAATTGTTCACGACTTGTTTGAATGAGAAAGCTTTGAAATATGTTGAGCCGCTCACAAAGCCCTTCAACATCCCCGTGGTGCCGTGCAATGTAGAAGAGCAGGGCAGCCTTGAAAACGTGGTGGTCCAAGCCATTCAAACTTTAGGTCACTTGGACTTTGTCATCCACTCCATTGCATGGGCACCGTTGGAAGATTTGCATGGCCAGGTGATCGACAGCTCCAGCGTAGGATTTGCCCGCGCCATGGAAGTGTCTTGCCACTCCTTCGCCACCTTGGCCAAGTTGTGTGCACCTCATATGCCCAACGGTGGCAGCATGTTGACCATGACTTATTTGGGCGCTGACGAAGCCGTGCCCCACTATGGTTTGATGGGCCCCGTGAAGGCTGCACTAGAGTCTTTGGTGCGCTACATGGCGGTTGAGCTCGGTCCTCAAAATATTCGAGTTCACGCAGTTTCACCAGGGCCCATCTTGACGCGTGCTGCATCGGGCATCGATGCCTTTGACGAATTGTTGAGCCATGCGCAAAGCAAAGCCCCCTTAAAACGCTTGGTGAGCTTAGAAGAAATTGCCCAACTCTGTGGCTTCTTGTGCGCCAACGCATCATCGGGCATGACGGGTCAAACCATTTATGTCGACGCTGGCTGCCATGCGGTGGCTTAAGTCAAAACTTCTGAATTGAAAGTACGCCAGTGACAAACACCGACTTTATAGAAAACGTGCTGTATGACGAAATCACGGTGGGGCAAAGTGCGCGCTTGATGCGAACCCTCACGGTTGAAGACATCCAGGCATTTGCCGCCGTCTCTGGCGATACCAACCCAGCCCACCTCGATCCCGAGTACGCGAATGACACTTTGTTTCATGGTGTGATTGCGCATGGTATGTGGGGCGGTGCTCTGATCTCAGCTTTGCTAGGCACGGAGTTTCCCGGTCCGGGCACCATTTACCTGCAGCAAGATTTGCATTTCACCAAACCGGTTCGAATTGGTGACACACTCACCGTCACTGTGACCGTGACGGCCAAAGACGATGCCAAAAAGCGGGTGGACTTAGATTGTTTGGTCATCAACCAGCAAGCTGAGCGAGTACTTTATGGCACGGCGCGCGTCCTAGCCCCCACCTTAAGAGTGAAAAGACCCCGCGCCTCGGTGCCTCACATTCAACTGTTTGATCCAGAAGCCAGGTTCAAAGCACTGTTGGCCAAAGGCCAAGGCATGGCTGCCGTTCGTTGTGCCGTGGTGCACCCCTGCGATGCCGAGTCCTTGAGTGGCGCCATCGATGCCGCCAACTATGGTCTGATCGTGCCTGTTTTGATTGGGCCTCAAGCCAAGATTGAGAAGATTGCAGAGGCTGCCGGGCTGAATATTTCCAACATAGAACTGATTGCCGTGCCGCACAGTCATGCTGCCGCAGAAAAAGCCGCAGAGATGGCAGCAAAGGGTGACGTTGAAATATTGATGAAGGGCAGTTTGCACACCGATGAATTGCTGCATGCTGTGTTGGCTCAATCGGCATTGCGAACTGGCCGGCGCATGTCGCATGTGTTTCGATTTGATGTGCCCATGTACCCCAAACCCTTGATCGTGACGGACGCTGCCTTGAACATTCGTCCTAGCCTGAAAGAGAAGGTCGACATTGTGCAAAACGCCATCGACTTTGCGCACATTCTGGGCTTGCCAAATCCCAAAGTGGCCATCTTGTCTGCGGTGGAAACCGTCAATGCCGACATGCCTTCAACGCTGGATGCTGCGGCGCTTTGCAAAATGGCCGATCGCGGTCAAATTAAGGGTGGCATCTTGGATGGGCCTCTGGCTTTTGACAATGCCATTTCAATGCATGCGGCCCACATTAAAAACATTGTGTCGGAGGTTGCCGGCGATGCCGATATTTTGGCGGTGCCAGACTTAGAGTCCGGCAATATGCTGGCCAAACAATTGGAGTACTTGGCAGGGGCAACAGGTGCGGGTTTGGTTTTGGGCGCTCGCGTCCCCATTGCATTGACCAGCCGTGCGGATGGCCCCACCTCTAGGGTGGCTTCAGCCTTGTTGGCTTTGTTGGCTGCGCACCACGCGCGAGCACAAGCGCCAAGGGGGTCATGACATGGCCATTCTTGCTGTCAATGCGGGGTCTTCTTCTCTGAAATTTTCAGTCCACCCTGTAGTCGGGGGTGTGGTTCAGCCCAGTGTGTTGTCTGGCAATATTCAAGGCTTGGAACCCCAAGGTGTGCCCGAGATGGGATGGACCTTTGAGGGGCAGTCGTTTTGTGAGCCCGTTGTTTCGAAGGGCATCGATGTTTTTGAAGCGGCTTTGTTGGCCCTGCGAAACTTGCTACAAGGCATGAGTCAATTGCCGCCTTTGCAGGCCATCTCGCACAGGGTGGTTCATGGGGGACAACATTTCACAAAAAGCTTAATCGTCAATCAGACGGTACTTGCTGACTTGGCCAAACTCAACTCATTGGCCCCTTTGCATCAGCCGCACAATTTGGCCGGTATCGAGGCTTTTCAAAAAGCCTTTCCCACCTTGCCGCAAGTGGCTTGTTTTGACACCGCTTTTCATGTCACGGTGCCTGAGGAAGAGCGTCAATTTGCTTTGCCACAAGCATTGACGGCTCAGGGCATTCGACGCTATGGTTTTCATGGCCTTTCTTACCAATACATCATGGGCACTTTGCAAGCGCGTAGTACGCGTGCTAATGGCAAAGTTTTGATGGCGCATTTGGGAAATGGGGCGAGCTTGTGCATGGCAGAAGCTGGTTTGAGTCGCGCAACCACCATGGGGTTTTCTGCGCTCGATGGTCTGATGATGGGGACGCGAAGCGGATCGCTGGATGCCGGCGTGCTTTTGTATTTGCTAGAGCAGTCTTGGTCGCATGATCAAATTCAAACTCTGCTGTACAATCAGGCGGGTTTGTTGGGCGCTTCAGGCATCTCTGCAGACATGCACAAACTACGACTTGCCACATCACCGGCCGCCAAGT
>JACCDK012148351.1_pt1 | contig 14958 bp, 11 predicted proteins | sample 7445871 | NCBI WGS metagenome assembly JACCDK01 (sample SAMN15323436, study PRJNA562643) | freshwater metagenome | isolation source: river surface water | place: USA:Blue River Watershed | collected 2017-08-15 | reverse complement strand
ATTTGATGCCAATGGTCTTTGTGATCATTGCAATTCTTTTACTGAGCATACGCTTCCTAATTGGCCAGTGAAGCATGATGGCGAAGCTAAGCTGAGATTGATTGCAGACAAAATTAAGCATGAGGGCGAAGGAAAGGATTTTGATTGCATTATTGGTATGAGCGGCGGTATTGATAGCTCTTACCTGACATATATTGCCAAGGAAAAGTTGGGCCTTCGTCCTTTAGTTTTTCATGTAGATGCTGGCTGGAACTCACAAGAGGCAGTGAATAATATTGAAAAAATTGTAGATGGACTTGGATTAGATTTATATACCGAGGTAATTGACTGGGGGGAGATGCGGGATCTACAGTTAGCCTACTTTAAGTCAGGCGTTCCAAACATTGATACCCCTCAAGACCACGCTTTTTTTGCCACGATGTATAAATTTGCCCAAAAGTATGGCGTTAAGAATATTCTGACGGGTGCTAATTTATCTACTGAATGTGTTCGAAATCCGGTGGAGTGGATGTACTACCAGTCTGATGCTGTTCAGCTTAAAGACATTTACCGTCGATTTGGAACGAGCTCCTTAAAGAATTTTCCTGTTACTTCGATTCTTTGGCACAAACTTTATCTTCCCTATATCAAAGGGATTAAAGTAATTCGCCCCCTGAATTACATTCCCTATCTTAAAAATGAAGCAATAGATTTGTTGGTGAAACGTTTTGGTTGGCAGCCTTATCCCCGAAAGCATTTTGAATCTCGATTTACCCGTTTCTATGAAAGCTATTGGCTATTTAATCGTTTTGGCTATGATGTCCGCAGAGTTCAATACTCCAGTTTAATTTTGACTAATCAAATGAGTCGTGATCAAGCGATTGATTTGCTGAAGCTTCCCCCTTTTGATGAGAAGACAATCGAGCAGGATATGGAGTATGTTGCGAATAAATTAAACATTAGCATTGATCAACTCAAGCAATATTTTGAGGCTCCCAAAAAGTCTTACCATGACTACCGTTCCCAAAATTGGCTTTACGATTTGGGGGCCCGAGTCATGAAGTTTTTATCTCTTGAAGTTGGTGGAAAGCGCTGATGTACCATTCAAATCCCATGATTCCATGGATGAAAGATGGCATTGTTAGATCGATTGCCTAGAAAAATATAATCTGACAATGTATGTGGTATCCAATACAGTAGGGAACATATGATTAAAGTGGAGCATGCGAAGGTGCTTAGCAATCGAGATAACCTCATCATTGGGTTGCTACACATCTTTTTATTTGCGTGATTTACAAAATCGGCGTACGAAAAGCAGGCAATCACCAAAAAAACAAAGCCTGGAAGTAAATACATTCCCCAAAGGCGGTTGGTAACAGCAAATATGGGGTTGGCAAATAAAATTAACCCTAATGCTAGAGGCATTAGTAGTTGAGCCTTTACGGCACGAGGACCAGATGATGCGGGCACAATGAAAAGTATTGCTGCAAATAATAGCCCCATGATTATTAAAATAATTTGCGCTATTAAGCTTGGAGAAAATGTCCAGCTTTTAATAAAGTAGGAGATCCAATCAAGACTGGAATATATTTCACTACTATTAAACCCCTTATTTATTTTGTAAAAAGTGGCATAGATATATTCTTCAATCGCAGATCTAATTCCCAAACTGAATGGCAGTAAATCTCTGATCGCTGGTAAGGTAATTATTCCGGCAACCGCAAATAGGCTTAATGTAATTGAAAGATTTTTATTTATAAAAATTTGCAACATAAAATAAATACTAAATAGCATTATCAGCACAATCAAAGATGGTGTAATAAATATTGGCATTGCTATATTGAAACCTACATATAAATAGATAATAGTTTTAAGTAGGAGCTCGCATTGATCGCGCATATTAATGGGAGATAAATTATTAATCCAGGCCGCTGAGATGAATAGTATGACAAGGGCTGGCAGAAAAGAGATCTTGCATCCAAATGCAATGCCAAGCCAGATCCAATAGGGCCTATTTAGCGCAAGGAAGTTCTTTTTTGAAAGTAGTAGAAATATTCCTAGGCTAAGAAGTGCAAAAGGCTCGGGCTTGGGAATAGTGGAAAAATAGCTCGAAAAGGGTAATGATAACAATATCAAAAAACAGGGGATTCTAAATCGCCAATTATTAATAAAGGTAATTGTAAGAAGAGCGTATGCGGATATTAGAAAAGATGCTGATATAAGCCTCCCGGTCAAAATGATCCCTTCGGTCGACCAAATGGAGAATGGAATGTATCCCACTGCTGCAAGGGTATACCAAAGGATTCTTCCATATCTAAGATCTCCACCATTAGATATTTCCCACCAAAATTGGGAGGCACTATCTGCTGTAAGTATTCTATACACCCCCTTAAATGTAACTTGCTCGTCAATATAGGTTTCAAGTGGATGAATCAGATTAATATTTGCATAAACACTGAACCCAAAGAAAATAATGCCAATTAATAGAAATGTGCCAATTAATAAGCACTTTTCGAATTGAGATTGATGAATAGTCATTTTGGGGTTTAGGGTATGAGTGGCTCAAGTGTATTCTGCAAAAAAAGAAATGCAAAATACCCTGTAAAATAACTCAGAAATATCATTAGAAAATAATTATGATTGGAATCATAGATTATGGATTGGGCAATATTCAAGCTTATATCAATATTTATAAGCGGCTAAATATTCCTGCAAAAGTTATCGGCAATAACGGTGATCTGCTAGAAGTAAATGGGATCATTTTACCGGGCGTCGGATCATTTGACTGGGCAATGGCTAAATTAAATCAATCTGGGATGCGTGAAAAGATTGAAGAGTTAGTCTTGGGGAGGCATATACCTATCCTAGGTGTATGTGTTGGGATGCAGATGTTAGTGGACGGTAGCGAGGAAGGCGTTTCTTCAGGGCTGGGCTGGGTCGCTGGGCAGGTAAAGCGATTTAATGATGCAGTCCTATTTCCAAAGTATCGTCTGCCACATATGGGGTGGAACGATGTAATACCAGCGCATCCATCAGATTCATTATTTGCGGGAATTGAAAACCCGCAATTTTACTTTCTTCACTCCTACTATTTGAGTCTAGAAAGCCAAGCTGATGCTATTGCATATGCTGACTATGGCCAAAAATTTGTAACGGCACTGAGACATGGAAATATATATGGAACCCAGTTTCATCCAGAAAAAAGTCATCAATGGGGCATGAAATTGTTAAAGAATTTTGCGAGCTTATCAGATGCTTAAACCGAGAATCATTCCATGCTTGCTAATGTCTCAAGGCGGCCTGGTTAAAACGCAAAATTTCAAAAGCCCAAAGTACGTTGGAGATCCGCTTAATGCAGTGAAGATTTTTAATGAGAAAGAAGTCGATGAATTAATGCTTCTAGACATTAACGCAAGCATAGATGGAGTTGCTCCTGACTTTAATTTGATTCATAAAATTGCAATGGAGTGCAGGATGCCACTTGCCTACGGAGGTGGAATAGCAAACATTGAATGCGCCGAGAGGGTGATAGGTCTGGGGGTCGAAAAGGTTGTGATAGGGACTGCGGCCATCCAAAATCCGGAATTAATACCCACGGTAGCTAAGAGACTGGGGTCACAAAGTGTAGCGGTTGTGTTGAACGTTAAAAAAAATTTATTTAATAAGTACCAAGCTTATGTTGCTAGTGGAAAAATAAAAATTAGCTTAGATTTAGTTGAATTTGCCACCAATTTAGAGTCCATGGGCGCAGGTGAGTTAGTCATCAACTCTATCGCGAACGATGGCGTGATGGGTGGGTATGACTATGAGCTATTGGGGCAATTGAGAGAAAGCACTAGGCTGCCAATTACCATCTTGGGTGGTGCTGGTACCCTGTCGGATATAGAGGACTTGATTTCTAAATTTGGAATTATTGGCGCAGGAGCAGGCAGTCTATTTGTTTTTAAGGGGAAATACAGGGCAGTGTTAATCAATTACCCAGATAGAAATGAAAAAGATGCGCTAGTTAAAAGAGGTATGGTGAGATATGAAGCAAGTACTACAAAATCTTGAGAACGGAGTAACGGAAGTTGCTGACTTACCAGCCCCTCAGTTAAAAAGGGGGCAACTGCTGATTAAAACTTCACGTTCGTTGGTATCTTCGGGAACCGAAAGGATGTTGGTTGATTTTGGTAAGGCTGGCTGGATATCAAAGGCTAGATCTCAGCCCGATAAGGTTCGCATGGTCTTGGACAAAGTAAAGACTGATGGAATATTGCCCACTTATTCGGCTATTCAAAGTAAATTAGAGCAACCTTTAGCTGTCGGTTATTGTAATGCTGGTGTAGTGGTTGATCTTGGTGCAGGATTATCCGGAAAATATAAGATCGGCGATAGGATTGCCTCAAACGGTAAGCATGCAGAAATTGTTTCTGTGCCAGAAAATTTGTGTGCAAAGATTCCGCCTTCAGTGACGGATGATGAGGCTGCTTTTACGCCGCTCATTGCCATTGCACTACAGGGGGTTAGGCTAGCAGGTCCATCGCTTGGCGAATCCTATGCTGTTATTGGTCTTGGATTGATTGGACTGCTTACAGTCCAGTTGTTAAGGGCAAGCGGCTGTAGGGTAATTGGACTTGATTTTGATGGATCTAGACTGGCATTAGCAAAGGAATTTGGGGCTGAAGTGGTGGATTTATCATCAGACGTGGATCCCGCAAGACATGCAATCGATTGGACCCAGGGGATGGGTGTTGATGGTGTTTTGATAACGGCCTCTACATCAAGTAATGATCCAATTCATCATGCAGCAAAAATGTCTCGTCAGCGTGGTCGAATCATATTAGTAGGGGTTACTGGCCTTGAGTTATCGCGTGTAGATTTTTATAAAAAAGAGCTCATTTTTCAGGTGAGTTGCTCATATGGCCCAGGCCGATATGATGCAGCCTACGAAGACAAAGGTATTGATTACCCGTCCGGATTTGTTCGTTGGACTGCGCAAAGAAATTTCGAGGCAGCACTCTATTTAGTTTCAAATAGAAGTGTAAATTTAAAAAAATTAATATCACATAGCTTTCCAATTGACCATGCAGCTGAAGCCTACGATTTAATTTCTTCCAACAGCCCGTCACTTGGAGTATTAATTGAGTATCCAACTTTGGCTCCAACTATAGATCTGCTGATAGAAAAAGTAGACGGACAAGTTGTAAGTGATATGCAGAATAAAGATATTACCCCGATAAAAAAGTTATCAGAAAATCAAGCGTGCATTGGATTCATTGGGGCTGGTAATTATGCAATATCATCCTTGATGCCTGATTTTAAAAAGACATCAGCACGTTTAATTTCAGTTTCAAATCGTAATGGTGTAGGTAGTTATTTTTCCGCTAAGAAATTTGGCATTCAAAAAACCGAAGCAGAGGTAAATGAAATTTTTAGTGATGATTCAATCAATACCATTGTCATTTCAACCAAGCATGATAGCCATGCTGATTTAGTAATTCGTAGCCTCAGTTCAAATAAAAATGTTTATGTTGAAAAGCCGCTATGTTTAGATTTAGGTGAATTAGAAGCTATAAAATCTGCGTATTTCAATGCTAATGACATTGAGAAAAAATCTGCCGCAAAATTGATGGTAGGTTTCAACCGGCGATTTTCACCTCTAACTGTAAAAATGAAGTCTCTACTCAGTCAAGTGCCTTCGACAAAAATAGTGGTGATGACAATTAACGCTGGTAGCATTGATAGAGGGCACTGGACTCAAGATGAGTTGACTGGTGGAGGAAGGATATTGGGTGAAGCATGCCACTTTATTGATCTCGCCCGATATTTGGTCGGTGTAAAAATTACAGGATTTTCTGCGGTCAGTGTAAATGCAACTGATCCTCATTCAGACTCAGCCATTATCAATCTTCAATTTTTAGATGGCTCCTGTGGCGTAATCAATTATTTAACTAATGGCAGCAAGTCCTATCCGAAAGAAATAATAGAAGTCTTTTCCGGCGGAAAAATCTTGAGATTAAGTAATTTTAAGAAATTGGAAGGTTGGGGGTGGAGTGGCTTTAAGAAAATGTCATTGTTTAGACAGGACAAAGGTCAAAAAACATGCATTCAGGAGTTTGTAAGCGCAATAGAAAATAACATGTCATCTCCAATTCCAGTTGAAGAAATATTTGAGGTTAGCGAGGTAACCATTAAGGTTGCTAAAGGTATTCTTTGAAGCTACTGAAGCTGGCACAGCTCTATTGGTGCACTATAGTAAATCTAAAACCGATACAGATTTATTACCGTATCTGGTTTAAGGCTTACTCGCCCTACTTGGATTTCCATGTTGATAGTTTGTGCAAAAGGGCCAGGATAATGAACGGGATTATTGGTATCCCTAAAAATATATCAATGTTAAGCGCTGTAAGGTTTTGTTTTTTAAATCATGCACAAGATATTAATTATTCTAGAGATTGGAATAATGAACGATTACCAAAGCTTTGGGTATATAATTTAAATTACTTTGATGATTTAAACGGGGTTGATGCCAATCAAAGACGGGAATGGCATATCAACTTAGTTGACGCATGGATAGATGCCAACCAAATTGGGATTGGTATTTCATCTGAGCCATATCCAACTTCTTTGCGAATTGTCAATTGGATAAAGAGGGATATCAATTCAGCTATCTTGAATGAAAAAGCACTGCAAAGTCTTTATCTACAAGTTCGCTGGTTAAATTTAAGGATTGAGTGGCATATTCTCGGCAATCATTTGCTTGCAAATGCTAAAGCACTGATTTTTGCCGGCCTTTATTTTCAGGGGGAAGAAGCTGACGCTTGGTTCGTAAAAGGGGTGTCGATTTGGAGTGCTCAACTTGAGGAGCAAATTCTTTCAGATGGTGCACATTTTGAGTTAAGCCCTATGTACCACTCAATTGTGCTCGAGGACATTTTGGATATCATATCAATAACCAAAAATTATCCAGAAAAATTTCCTAAATGTTTTCTACTCTCATTAAATGACATAGTAGCCAAAATGCTCGCGTGGATGAAAAGCATGATCCATCAAGATGGATCCTTAAGTTTTTTCAATGACGTTGCCTTAGAAATAGCGCCAAAATACAGTGATTTATTAAATTACGCTGCAAGTTTTGGGCTAAGTCCCGCTTCTATTGAGCCTGTAGGTAGTGACGATAGTGAGGTGAAGTTAATCTTCATGAGCGATTCAGGTTATATTCGCGCAAATTACGGTGATTTTGCAACTCTCATTATGGATATTGGCGAGGTTGGTCCAAAGTATTTAGCTGGCCATGCTCATGCCGATACATTATCATATGAGCTTTCTGCTGGGGGAAAACGCTTGATTGTTAATGGCGGAATCTCAACATATGAACGATGCCCTCAACGAGAGCTGGAACGATCAACCAGGCAACATAGCACGCTTACAATCGACAACCAGAATTCTTCTGAGGTGTGGGCTGCGTTTCGAGTTGGTAAACGGGCGCATATTCATGACTTAGAGATTTACCGGGGTAATAAGAAGGTTGAGGTTCGCTGCTCACATGATGGGTTCTCACGGGGTAATAGTCTGATTCTGCACTCTAGAAAATGGGCATTTGAGAAAACAACTATTTCAATTAGGGATGAAGTGCTCTCACCATCAAAGCTAGTTGGCCACTCATTGATTTCAAGAGTATGGCTTCATCCTGCTGTAAAGATATCCACAATAGGCATGAACTCTTATCGCGTAACTGATAGCGATGGTTTGGAGGTTTTCTTGAATGCAAAGTGCCACAAATCAGCTATTACAAATGGTGTTTATGCAAGCAGCTTCGGTAAATTAGAGTCTACAAGCTGCTTAGAGCTAGAATTAGATATTAATAATCCTACGTGTGAAGTAAATATTTATTGGGATTAATGTGCACATTCTATTTATTTCTGATAATTTTCCTCCAGAAGTAAATGCCCCTGCAAGTCGAACCTTTGAACACTGCAGAGAGTGGGTAGCAAAGGGTGCAAAAGTGACAGTTATTACTGGATTTCCAAACTTCCCTATTGGAAAAGTTTTTGATGGTTATCAAAATTCTGCTTATTCGAATGAAATAATAGATGGGGTTGAGGTTAGAAGGGTATGGACATACATAGCTGAAAATAAGGGGTTGTTAAAAAGAACCTGCGATTACTTGAGCTTTATGTTTGCCGCAATCCTAGCCTCCTTATTTGTTAAAAAAGTAGATATTATTGTTGGCACTTCACCTCAAATTTTTACAGTATGTGCTGCATATGTCATCGCTAGCATAAAAAATAGACCGTGGGTATTTGAATTACGAGATATTTGGCCAGAATCTATTCAAGTTGTCGGCGGCATTCAAAATCTTCAGATTTTGAAGATCCTTCAAGCGCTTGAAGTTTTTCTGTACCGAAAGGCAAATCACATTGTTGTGGTAACTAACTCTTTTCAGCGCTATCTTGAAGGGCTGGGTATTGAATCCCAAAAAATTACTGTCGTTAGAAATGGAATTAATTTAGAGCACTACTATCCACGTATTAAGTGCACTTCTCTGATTGATACACTGCATCTACAGGGTAAATTTGTTGTGGGTTATATTGGAACTATTGGCTTAGCCCATAATCTTGATGTTATCTTAAATACCGCCAAACTGTTTGCTCTCGATCAGAAATGGCAAAACATTCAATTCCTGATTGTCGGTGAAGGGGCGGAAAAGTTTAAGCTAATTCAGAGAATAGAAAGAGAATCTATTGGTAATGTTGCTATCCTAGGCGGTGTTTCTAAACAGGATGTTGTGAACTACTACAGCATTCTAGACGCTGCAATAATTCATCTTAAAAAAGACCCGCTGTTTGAGCAAGTAATACCTTCAAAATTATTCGAGCTAGTGGGGCAAGCGATACCTATTCTTCATGGAGTGGAAGGGGAGTCAGCCCAATTGGTAAATGAATATGGTGTCGGAGTTGTATTTCCTTCTGATGATTCTAATGCCCTCAAGACCGCTATAGAATACCTTCACGAAGATCCATTCATTTCAAGCGAGTGCAAAGTAAATGCGATGAAGTATGCCCATTTATTCGATAGAAAAAAATTGGCAGATGAAATGTATAAGGCACTCTCAGGGCAATCCTCTTTTGGAAAATGTAACTACTAACCTAAAGTTACACAGCTCTATTGTTATTAATTGAAATTTGATACCTTGTCATTTGATCTGTTTTTTTCATGATGAAACTTTAGAAGTTTTTTAGTAAAATGATCGTGTGCAGGAGTTATAAGGATCCTTGAATTTAGATTGATACTATTTAAATTTAGCATTTTCTAGTCCAATTCCAAGCTTTCTATTGTCAGTGCTATCGGAATAGAGGTTTGGCTGTACTGGATTTTTGATGTCAAATCGAATCCGAATATAAGTTACATTATTAGCTATGCCCTCCAAATTGATTTGAATAGCATCCTTATTTTCTTTTAGGGAAATTAACTTATTGGATTCCCCTTCAATTGCGGTGATAGTAATGCTGGGATTGATAGAATTTTGTATATGTGGTTGCCGTGTTTTAAGCAAGAGAAACTTAGGGCGATTCTTTGGGATGGCTAATGCAAGCTCGCTAGTGTTACTATCCGACCATCTTCCCCATGACTCTGTATGAGACCAGCCTTTGTATAAAAGGGTTGATCCTATATCTGTAGAGAATTGAATCGGATTAGAAAGTTGAAGGCTCTTGAGATATCCCGAAGCTTCTATCGGGCTTTTGTTGACAACACAATCAGGATGTTTTTTATAGTTTGGAATCAACACCCAAAAGCTGTCGATTAGAAAAACTGCATGATTGGCAGGATTAATTGAAAGTAGTGCTCTTAGGATTAATGATCGATCAAGAATGTAAAGTGAATTATCGTCGTATTGATTGCTATCCAAGATGCTCAAAAAGTGACTATTTTGATTGAATATTTTTTTTGCATCACTTCTAGCTAGATAGGCACTGTTTACACCCATATGGTGCTTTGCAGCATAGCTCGAAAATATTTCCCAATCTATATTTGCACCAGACTCTCTGAGAGGTTCCATTCTAATATTTTGATAATACTTTGAGGCGCAATTCCAAAATGGGTCGTTTAGTTTTGTGTTGTGGACCGGAGGATATTCGGGTGTTGACTCTGTTTGATGGCTATATTTTTTGTGAAGGGGTAGCCAGCCCGCTGAGGTGTCAACGATTTGTATGGCAAGAGCAATGAGCAAAATAAATTTGGCAGTCGATGGCTGATATTTTTTAATGATTAAGAATAATATCGTCATCATTAGCAGATAATAAATTGGCCAAAACATCCTGGGCGCGCTTCTGAGAGTATTTGCAATTGTTAGTAATAAACTTGGTAATTCATAAGAATACTTAAAGTATGCAAGATCGATTTTATTTGTTAGCGAAAAAATAAATAGCAAAATTAATGAGAAAAAGAAAAATTTATTTTTAACGATAAATTGAATAATGTGATCTCGACCATCTTTATTCGCATACGTAGAAATTGGGATCAGTAAGATTAGTCCAAGCCCAAGATAGATAAATCCCTCATTATTTGGGCCATCCAAATCCCAATAAGGAAGAAAGTATGACCACCCTTGTGAATTAAATAAATAGATAGGATCAATTTTGCTAAAGCCATAGCTCACATCAGTTGCTCCAGAGCCAATCGGTATTGATGAATAGCCAGCCAAATAAAATATCAAGAGCGATGCTATCCCTAATCCAATTATTTCAAATATAAATCTTGTGGCCTTAATATTTTTTTGCACCAGCAATCTATCTACATAATTGAAAATAAAAATAAATAAAACGATTGCATATAAATAGAAATGAATTAAGAGCGAAAAGATGACTAGTGATAAATAAAGTGAATAGCTATTTTTTTTGCTGATGATTATATAAATAGCTGCAAGAATCAGGAAGTGTGATGTGAGTGCTGTGTGTAACCCAATCCGATGAATCAATACTGGAGATGAGGTAATGAAAGCGGCAAAGGTGGCTTTAATCAATAGATCTTTTGTTATCAATGAGCATATTTTTATTGCAATAAACGCTTGAAAAAATAGAGAGATGAAGGTCCATAGCCCTAAGTATTGGAATGGTTCTGGAAGAATGGCATGAAAAGGCTTAAAAATAAAGGCAGCAATTGGTATGGAATCGGAGTAAACAATAGATGATCCAATTTCTAATCCAAAATTTGGATTAATGCCCGGGGGTATGGCCCAAGGACTAAAGCGAAAAAATGCCCAACCAAGATAATGTTGCATGGGGTCAAGACCTTGCAACCAAGAGGTATTTAGGGGGTTGAGTGTGGAGATTCCAGGGACGCAGGAATAGCAGACAATAGTAACGAGTATTGCTAAGCTAACGTCAACCAGACCATTTCTTTTATTGAGCTCCATATTCAGTCTGCGCCAGATCTATTTACTTTGTTTTTAGGAAAATTGCATATTAATTTAATAGCAATTATCACTGCTTTTAATGGGTGTATTGATTAATGTTATTTAGTATTTCAATACAGAAATTTTCATTTCTTTCTATTCTGACCCCATGTTTTTGAAGCGGACGTGGATTTTGGCTTTTGCCATATTTTGGGTTCTCTGATTCTGGTTTTTGACCATTTTTCTTCATAAAAGTGGAATAGCTAAAAAATGGTAGATTCCTGAAATTAAAGATTAAAATCCATTAAATCCCTTTAAAGTTGTCTCTTATTTTAAAATTGTTAAATAAACGTCAAAAAATACTCATAGTCTTTGGAACTAGGCCTGAAGCAATCAAAATGGCTCCTTTAATTCACGGATTAAAAAGGTTTCCAGAGGACTTTGAGGTTCTAGTTTGCGTCACCGCTCAACATCGTGAAATGCTTGATCAAGCACTTTCCTTTTTTGATATTGAGCCAGATATTGATCTTGATTTAATGAGGTCAAACCAATCTGTTGGAGTTTTCATTGCATCAGCTCTTTCCGCGCTATCAGATTCTATTCTTACCCATTCCCCTGATTTGTTGTTGGTACATGGGGATACTAGTACCGCTTTAGCCGCATCTATGGCTGGATTTTTTGCCGGCGTGCCCATCGGTCATGTTGAAGCTGGTTTGCGTACCTATCGATTGAGGGAGCCCTTTCCCGAAGAATATAATCGTCAAGTAATAAGCAAGTCGGCTAATTTAAATTTTGCTCCCACTGAGACTAATCGGCAAAATCTCTTGAGTTAGTCCTATAGCGACTCTTCTATTCTCGTTACTGGTAATACCGTGATAGACGCATTATTTTTAGCCTTAAAACGTATCGAATCTGATCCTATTAAAGCATCCGAAATTTCTAAAGCTTTATCGGAAAGACTTTCGTTTGATTGGATGCGTGAGCGATTTGTGTTGATTACTGGACATCGCCGTGAAAATTTTGGGGATGGTATCGAGCAGATATGTGAAGCCATTGCCTCCTTGGCTAGCAATTACCCCCAAGTTCATTTTGTTTATCCGGTGCATCTCAACCCCAGCATTCAAGTACCAGTGAATAAGTTATTACAAGGATATTCTAATATCTACTTGATAGATCCCTTAGACTATCCAGAGTTTATTTATTTGATGAAGCATAGCTATATTGTATTGACTGATAGTGGGGGGATCCAAGAGGAGGCTCCAAGTCTTGGGAAGCCGGTGCTGGTTATGCGTGATGTGAGTGAGCGTCCAGAAGCTATTACGTTTGGAACAGTTAAGTTGATTGGTACAAATGCAAATGCAATTGTCAAAGGCGTGGAGGAGTTATTGAACGATCGATTCGCTTACGAAAAGATGGCTAAAAAAACCAATCCCTATGGGGACGGCTTGGCCTGTGATCGAATTATAGAAGCATTGAGGGGAAGATGTGCAGATTAAGACTGTATGCGTAATGGGTCTTGGATATATAGGACTCCCGACAGCCGCACTTTTAGCTGGTAAGGGTCATCGAGTCATTGGCGTCGATATCAACCCTAAAGTAGTTGAAACTATCAATCAAGGGAAGATACATATTGTTGAGCCTGATTTAGATGCTTTTGTTCGCTCAGCCGTAAGCTCTGGGAGGCTAACTGCACAAACTGAGCCTGCAGATGCTGATGTATTTATGGTTTGTGTACCTACGCCTTTATCGGGACAATTAGAGGGCATTCCTCAGCCAGATATTTCCTTTGTTGCGTCTGCTGTCAGAAGTTTGGCGCCTTACTTGAAGCCCGGGAATTCAGTAATCATAGAGTCTACCTCTCCAGTTGGTACAACGATGGATATGGCTAATTTACTTGCTAGCGTGGGAGTTGATATATCGGCTATCCAGATTGCCTATTGTCCGGAGAGAGTTCTCCCTGGAAAAATTATGACGGAATTGGTTGAAAATGACCGCATAGTTGGTGGTCTGAATTCAAATTCTTCAGCTGTAATAGCTGAATTTTACAAAACATTTGTTCGTGGTGAGGTGATCCAGACAGACTCATCAACTGCGGAAATGTGTAAGCTTGCCGAAAATAGTTATCGCGATATCAATATTGCATATGCTAATGAGCTGTCCATGATTTGCTCAAATGTGGGCATTAATGTCTCTAGGTTGATTGAGCTCGCCAATCGCCATCCACGTGTCAATATCTTGACCCCTGGCGTCGGTGTTGGGGGTCATTGCATTGCGGTTGATCCTTGGTTTGTTGTTGCTAAGGATCCTGATCACGCGAGATTAATTCGTGCGGCTAGAAATGTGAATGACTTTAAAACTGAGTGGGTCATTCGGCAGATCAAGGGGCAAATCAATGCCTTGAGGAAGAATTTGAATCGAAAACCTAGGGTGGCCTGCTTTGGTTTGGCATTTAAGCCAGATATTGATGATTTGCGTGAGTCTCCAGCATTACAGGTTGCTGAAACTGTAGCGAGGATGGATTGCGAATTGATTGTTTCAGAGCCTAACCTCGAGCATCATCCATCCTTTATTCTTTGCGAGCCATATAAAGCGCAAGAATCTGCTGACCTCTTAATTTTTCTTGTAAGGCATCGCCAATTTTCGGATTTACTGAGTCGAATCTCATTAAGTGAAAAATCTATATTAGATTATTGTGGAATATTATGAAAATTAGCTATCAGATGATTTGTAATTATTGGGTCGAAAATCGAAAAATTTTAATATTTTGGCAAATAGTATTTCTACTTTTAGGTGCTATTTATTTGGCCATAACTCCAAAAAAATATGAAGCGTATTTCCAAGTAAGAACTGCAAAAATTTTAGTCAATGATCGATGGGAGGCTCTGAAATGGGCCAGATATGCCCGACGTGACTTAATGTCGCCACAGTGGTTTTCGGCAGACCTTGTTAAGGATTGTATGGGCGAAGATGGTAATGCGATTCGGCGCTCTCTAGTTAACTCTATCCAAGTCGACATTATTGATGATTCCGGTGGATTAATGGGAATTGCAGTCCGCTTGACTGGAATAGACTCTCCAAAAAAATGTGCAAACCTCTTGGCCGAAACAATAGTTAAAGCTTCAGATGCTGCCTTGGTTAAAAGACTGGCTGAAGACGGATACATTGCTGCAAACGTGACAAAGGGAAAGATCAATCAATTTGAAAAGCCGGCAGTGACATTTCCGGTTCAAATGAGCGATAGTTATGTACGTCCGCAAGCAGTCAAGGTCTTATTGGTAGGATTTATTATAGCTTTAGTTTTAGCTTTGGGTAGTGTTGTCTTAAAAGGTCGTTATCGTGGAAATTAAGCAGCAAAGTCTTAGGCATTATGTCGGGGTCATATTGCTGTGTATGGCAATAAATGCAGCAATTTTTTTTCAATCATTGAGTGTATTTTTTATACCTGATACTATTTTACTGACATATTTAATTTATAAATTCAAGGATTTAAACCAAGAAGTTTCCCCGCTATTCTTTGCTGGTTTAGCACTCATGCTTGGGTATTACTTTTTTTCTCCTGAGCCAACTGATATCGATTTCCGCAATAAATTCATTGTCTCCTT
>JACCDK011800345.1_pt1 | contig 14961 bp, 15 predicted proteins | sample 7445871 | NCBI WGS metagenome assembly JACCDK01 (sample SAMN15323436, study PRJNA562643) | freshwater metagenome | isolation source: river surface water | place: USA:Blue River Watershed | collected 2017-08-15 | reverse complement strand
GTATTTAAAGAATCCAACAAAAAACGAATTTTTTAGAAATTTGGAGTTATTGATAATATGATAATAATACCGCCAATCGGATGAAGGTATTTTAACCAATTATCAGATATATTTGGCAATAATTTGGCGAATTCAATATTGATTACTATCATTTATCAGATAATCAAGTGATTATACTAATAATAATACGTAATTTGTGGAGCTGGAGGGAGTCGAACCCTCGTCCAAACATGGGACCTGCGACGCTTTCTACATGCTTAGTTCTTGTTTGTTTTTCGATCGTAGGCTGACCGAGAACCATCCACCTACAACTTAGTTTCTTAAGCTTCAGAAAGTATAGAAACATCTACTCTCCTATTACGACTTTTCTAGTACCCCTTTGCCAGACGCGGCCGTTCAGCGCTTCTGAGAGATATTCAGCTTCTCTATCTAATAGAGACGAGGCATTTTAACATCTGTTAAAATTAAGCAGCTAAAGCGTAGTTATTTTCGCCTTTTATGGTTTGAGGATTTTCTTTATAGGGAACTCTCCACAACGCCCTGCATGCTTACATCCAAATCTTCCACCCTGTCAATTCCAAGCAGCCCCAGATGAAGTACAAAGATACGGATAATTTCAAATTTAAGATGTAAAATGTAGAATGTAAAATGTAGAATGTAGAATTAAGGGTTAAGAACGAGGAGGTGCTAGTATTAAATATCGCATCTCCCCTAATTCGAAGTCCAATTTGCTAATTTGCTAATTTTCACATTTGCTAATTGAATTTGATTATTTTTACATAATTAAATAGGCGCAGATGCTAAAAAATGACCCGAAAGATTGGGTGGGATTTATATTTAGGTTTCACAGATCTGATACTATACGTAAACTTTTCCCATTGATAATGCTGATGTGTGGGTATTCATTCATTGTTGCTTTCATCGAAATTGAATACATGAATTTAAGCGAAAACTCACATCTTAAAAACATCACCATCATGCACGGATTGTTAAGTTTCGTGATTTCGATGTTGCTGGTTTTTAGAACCAATACCGCCTATGATCGTTGGTGGGAAGGCCGTAAACAATGGGGCTCATTAGTAAATAATTCTAGAGGCTTGGCAATTAAACTTTCGGCAATTCTTTCTCCGGATGATGCAAATAATAGAAATTTCTTCAAAAAGATTATTCCTGCTTTTGCTGAAGCTCTTAAAAATCATCTAAGATCCGAAGAAACACAATTACAATTATTTGAAGACACAGATAAAGATTATACCATAGATCATAGCAAACATATACCTAATCAAATTTCATTGCTGATGAATAAAAGATTACAAAACATGATGCGTAATGGTAAAATCAGCCCTGAACAAATGCTATTCATAAACTCTGAATTACAATCGTTCAACGATATTTGTGGTGCTTGCGAACGTATTAAAAACACTCCTATCCCCTATTCTTATTCTGCATTCTTGAAAAAATTTATTTTTATTTACATTATAACATTGCCATTCGGATATGTGTTCAGCTTAGGTTATTATGTAATACCAGTTATTGCATTTATATTTTATGTAATTGCAAGTTTAGAATTAATTGCAGAAGAAATTGAAGACCCTTTTGGTACTGATGCGAATGATTTGCCGATAGAGAAGATATCGAGGACAATTGAGTGGAATGTGCAAGAAATATTATAGATAGTAAAAAAGTAGCTAGTAGCTAGACAAGCGACATACTAGCTACTAGCTACTAGCTACTAGCTACTCAAGTACTAAAATTAAAATGATGGAAAAAATTATAGATATACTAAACAAACAGTATCCTCAATTTGAATCTGAGTTAAAGAGAAAAATTGCAGAGATTGCTGTACTTAAAAAATTTAATGCGAATGATGAGTTATTGCGCAACGGACAATACTTAAAATCAATAATGTTATTAAGCAAAGGTGCTGTTAAACTAAGTACCGAAGGTGAAGAAGGTGAAGAATTTTTCATGTACTACATAGAACCTGGTGAAGCTTGTGCTTTATCATTTATTTGTGCAGCTAGAGATAAACGTAGTGATATATCAGGAATTGCTGTTGAAGATACAGAAGCAATTTTGATTCCTATAGAACATATGGACGAGTTAATGACCAAATACAAAACCTGGTATTACTTTGTGCTCGATTCATATAGAAGTAGATTCAAAGAATTATTAGACGTCATACAAAGCGTTGCTTTTCAAAGTATGGATGAGCGTTTAGAATATTATTTAGTAAAGCAAAAAGCCAGCTTGGGTAGTTCACATATACATTTCACTCACGAACAAATTGCCAGAGATTTGAATTCTTCGAGGGTAGTAATCTCTAGATTACTTAAACAAATGGAAAATAAAGGCAAAGTAAAACTCTCAAGAAACGGCATAGACCTATTATAAAGCAGGTATTTCTATTTGTAACTTTTGTAACTTATACTATGCTTTTAAGTGTTGATATTTGTATCACATTCAAAAAGCAATATGGAAATTATAGGTTACTTCGCTTCGGCATTAATTGGCATATCACTCGGATTAATTGGTGGTGGTGGTTCAATTTTAACTGTACCAGTATTAGTATATTTATTCAAAGTTGATCCGGTTCAATCAACAGCATATTCTTTATTTATCGTAGGACTTACAAGTTTAGTTGGATCGTACTCTAAGTACAGAGAGAAATTATTAAACTTCAAAACAGCTATCATCTTTGGTGCACCATCAATTGTAGCGGTATTCTTAACACGTAAATTCATAGTACCCGCAATACCTTCAGAGATCATGCACTTAGGTTCATTTGTGTTAACAAAAAATATCATGATGATGTTATTGTTTGCCGTATTAATGGTATTCGCATCATTATCGATGATACGTGATAAAAAAACCAATAGTAATAGCTCTAACATGAGTGAAAGCAAATACAAATACTTAATCATTTTAATCGAGGGATTTGTAGTTGGTGCATTAACTGGACTTGTTGGCGCAGGGGGTGGATTTTTAATAATACCAGCCTTGGTATTGTTAACGGGCATGCCAATGAAAGAAGCAGTAGGTACATCATTATTAATAATAGCAGTAAAATCATTAATCGGATTTACTGGTGACTTAGGGCATTTCGAAATGAACTGGACATTATTAATGAGCGTTTCAGCCATTGCAGTTGCAGGTATCTTCATCGGCAACTACTTATCGAAAAAAATCGATGGCAATAAATTAAAGAAAGGCTTCGGATGGTTCGTGTTGGTGATGGGGGTTTACATAATAGCAAAGGAGTTGCTATTTAAATAGTACAAAAGTAGCTAGTAGCTAGTAGCTAGATGTATCTAGTTTCTAGCTACTAGCTACTAGCTACTTCAATACTAAATTTATTATGAAAATAGAACAAATATACACTGGATGTTTAGCACAAGGTGCTTACTACATCGAATCAAATGGTGAAGCAGCGATCATTGATCCATTGAGAGAAGTGCAACCATACATTGAAAGAGCAAAGCAAGCAAATGCAAAAATTAAGTATGTTTTCGAAACACACTTTCATGCTGACTTCGTATCGGGCCACGTTGATTTATCAAAAGCAACTGGCGCTCCTATTGTTTACGGTCCGACAACCATGCCATTAGGCTTCGACGCAATCGTTGCAACTGACAATCAAGAATTCAAATTAGGAAATATCACTATTAAATTATTACACACACCAGGTCATACAATGGAAAGCTCGTGCTATTTATTGTTAGACGAGAATGGCAAAGAAACAGCATTATTCTCTGGTGATACATTATTCATTGGTGACGTAGGTCGCCCCGACTTAGCACAAAAGGTAGTTGAAGATTTAACACAAGAGAAATTAGCTTCGCACTTATTTGATTCGTTAAGAAATAAAATCATGGTATTGCCAGATGATTTAACAGTTTATCCAGCACACGGTGCAGGTTCAGCTTGTGGTAAAAACATGAGCAAAGAAACAACTGATACATTAGGTAATCAAAAAGCAACTAACTACGCTTTAAGAGCTGACATGACTAAAGAAGAATTCACGAAAGAAGTAATTACAGGCTTGACAGCGCCACCAGCTTACTTCCCATTAAACGTAATGATGAATATTCAAGGTTATGATAACATTGATCAAGTATTAGAAAGAGGTACACAAGCATTATCACCAGAAGCTTTTGAAGCAGCTGCGAATGAAACAGGTGCATTAATTTTAGATACACGTCATGCACAAGAATTTGCAAAAGGATTTATTCCGAATTCAGTGAACATTGGTATCGATGGTAGCTTCGCTCCATGGGTAGGTGCAATGATACCTGATATTAAACAACAAATTTTAATCGTTGCAGAACCAGGTAGAGAAGAAGAAATAGTTACACGTTTAGCACGTGTGGGATATGATTATTCAATTGGTTATTTAGCAGGCGGATTCAAATCTTGGGTTGATGCAGGTAAAGAAGTTGATAGCATTCGCTCAATTTCAGCAAATGAATTAGCAGAAATACAAGCAAAAGATTCAAGCATCAATATATTAGATGTTAGAAAGAAAAGCGAATTCGATTCAGAACATATTTTAAATGCAACGAGTGCACCACTTGACTATATCAACGAGAGCATGATGCAGGTAGATAAAAATAAAACTTACTATGTACATTGCGCAGGTGGATATCGTTCAATGATTTTTGCTTCAACTTTAAAAGCAAGAGGATATGATAACTTAATCGACGTAGACGGTGGCTTCAAAGCAATCAAAGAAACTGAGAAGTTCAATGTGAGTGATTATGTTTGTCCTTCTACACTACTTTAAATGTAAAATGTAAAATGTAAAATGTAGAATGTAGAATTAAAAAAAAGAAGAGCTACTGAGATGAATTTAGCAAGTCTTATCATCTCAGTACTCTATACACAGTACTCAATACTAAAAAAATATGTTAAACTCCCTTCACACTCTCCCCTTCAACAACTTAAGCGGTAGAGATTTTAAATCAAATTTCGAAAACACTAATGGTGTATTATTAGATGTTAGAACTCCAGAAGAGTATGCAGCCGGACATATTGAAGGTGCATTGAACATCGATATATTCAATCCGAATTTCAGAGATCTAATAGATGCCTTAGATAATACTAAAGAATACTTTGTGTATTGCAGAAGTGGTAATCGTTCAGGACAAGCTTGTATGTTGATGGCTGAATTAGGATATAAATCAAACAATTTAATGGGCGGCATTGGTGCTTGGCCATTTTAATTAATCGAATTATGAAAAAGATATTAGTACCAGTTGACTTTAGCGATGTATCACAATTCGGAATTGAGATAGCAAAGAAAATTGCAAAAACTACAAAAGTAGAATTACATTTATTACATGTCATTACATTGCCTTCTCATATATTATTAGATAATGAGGGGAACATTGTTGAAGATGGTGAAATAAATACTACAGAAGTAAAATCTCAAAAATTAGAAGCTGAGATAAGAATGAAATCGTTAATAGAATCGCTTACTGATTTTAATATTCATACTTGTATTTGCTATGGGCATGTGAATGAAGAGACGGTGAAGTATGCAAAGAAAAACACGATGGATTTGGTGGTGATGGGTACACATGGTTCTACTGGTATTAAAGAATACATTACAGGTTCACATGCTGAATATGTAGCAATGCATGCAACAGCACCAGTGTTTACAGTTAAATGTGATCGTTCTGAAATGCTGATTAAATCATTGGTATTTACGAATAGCTTCAGCCACGAAGTAGAAAATTTCCCAAGTATTATTAAAACAATACAAGAAGCATTTCATGCAGAAATACATCTTTTAAGAGTTAATACACCAAATTCATTTATGGTCGACGATGAAGTATTGGCGAACATGAAAAAATTTGCTGATAAGTATGAATTAGCGGATGTGAAATATTCTGTAATTAACGATAGAGAAGTAGAATCGGGTATAGAAAAATATTGTTTATACAATAATGTAGATGTAATATCAATCGGTAGCAGACAACGAACTGGCGTTAATAAATTAATTAACGGATGTGTATCGGCCGATTTAGTAAATCACGTATTTAAGCCAATTATAACTTATAAAATTTAATTAAAAGACAAACACCCTTATGGATTTTTTATATGAACCTTGGCCTTGGTATATAGCTGGCCCAATCATCGGACTATCAGTGCCGCTGTTGCTTTTACTAGGCAACAAAGCTTTAGGTATTTCTTCGTCACTACGTCATACCTGTGCAGCTGTAGCACCATTTAATATCAACTTTTTAAAATACAATTGGAAATCAGAATTATGGAACATGGTTTTCGTACTTGGTATTTTGATTGGCGGATTTTTAGCAGGTAGTGTATTTGTAAAACCTGATTATGCTGTTGCAATTTCAGATGCTACCATACAAGATATTGCAAAATTAGGAGTAACAGAAGTAAAAGGACTTTTACCTGATCAAATTTTTAATTTAGAATTTTTATTCAGTGTGAAAGGCTTATTGGTATTAGTATTCGGTGGTTTTATGATAGGCTTCGGTTCTCGTTATGCTGGCGGATGTACATCGGGTCATGCAATTATGGGAATCTCATCATTACAATGGCCTTCATTGGTAACGGTAATATTTTTCTTTATCGGTGGATTATTGATGACACATTTTATTTTACCTCTAATTTTCTAAAACATGAAATACATAAAATATTTATTAGTAGGCATATTATTTGGTGTAGTACTAACAAAATCTGAAGCTGTTTCTTGGTATAGAATTCAAGAGATGTTTAGATTTCAAAGTTTTCATATGTATGGTATCATAGGCTCAGCAATTGTGGTAGCGATGACATCCATCTTAATTATAAAAAAATATAAGATACCTGCATTAAATGGCGAGGCTATCAATATACCTGATAAGCAATTTCATAAAGGCAGTATAATTGGTGGTACCATTTTCGGTATGGGTTGGGCATTGGCAGGTGCTTGTCCGGGACCTTTATACGCATTAATTGGTAGTGGTTATGCAATCATTTTAGTGGTAATATTATCAGCACTATTTGGTACTTGGTTATACAGTTATTTAAAACCTAGACTTCCTCATTAATCAAAAAAATATATCATGAGAACGAATACTTTTTTAACAATACTTTTTGGGAGTATGATGGTTGGTACTATAATAATAGCAGTATCAGATCAACCAACAATAAATGAAGATTCGAATGTGTCAACTGAAAAAATAGTTGAAGTTGAAGTTGTAAAGCCAAGTGTATGGCAAGCACCTGAAGAATCTATGATACCTGAAAATGAAAAAGAATTGATTCTCTATGGCAAAGAATTAATAAAAAACACCTCATTTTATTTAGGTCCGAAAGGCACCGTTGCCTCTATAAGCAACGGCATGAATTGTCAAAACTGTCACCTAGATGCAGGCACTAAAGCATGGGGGAATAATTATTCTGCAGTAGCATCAACCTACCCTAAGTTTAGAGAAAGATCAGGTGCTGAAGAAGATATACCGAAGCGAGTAAATGATTGCTTTGAGAGAAGTTTAAATGGCAAAGCTTTACCTGTAGATGGAAAAGAAATGCAAGCTATTGTTAGCTATATTAATTTCTTAGGCTCGAATGTTCAGAAAGATGAAAAGCCTGAAGGTAGTGGTATTACAGAAGTAGCATTTTTAGAAAGAGCTGCTGACCCTGAAAAAGGAAAAATAGTATATCAAAATAAATGTGTGAGTTGTCACATGGCCAATGGTGAAGGTATGGCCAATGCCGATAAATCAGGTTATACCTATCCTCCACTTTGGGGTAAACATAGTTATAATGATGGTGCTGGTTTATACAGATTAACACGTTTTGCAGGTTATGTAAAATCAAATATGCCTTTAGGTGCTAACTATGAAAACCCTCAATTAACAGATGAAGAAGCGTGGGATGTTGCAGCATATGTTAACTCACAAAAAAGACCTAAAAAAGATATCAAAAAAGATTGGCCGAATATTGCAGGTAAACCAATTGACCACCCATTCGGACCATATCACGATGGATTTTCAGAGGAAGAACATAAATATGGCCCGTTTAAGCCTATAAAAGCAAAACGTGAAGAATTGAAAAAAGAAAAAAACAAAAAAATAAAGGCGTGAAAAATATATACTTCATCTTAATATTTAGCTTACTATCAATTTCATTAAAAGCAGAAAATAAAAAAGATGAACTTCAAGAAGAGAGCAAATTAGACTCTAATAAATTAAGTTATTTTTTCAAGAATGGTGAGTTCGGCGGACATGCAAGGTTTGCATCATTTTACACGAACAACTCTAAAAACTTAAGTGACTCGTATGCAATGGGAGTTGGTATGGGAATAGATTTTGAAAGTGCAAAATTTTATGGCTTTCAAATGGGTATTAGTGGTTTCTTTATTTATAATATTTATTCAAGTGATTTAACTGCATTAGATTCATTAACGAATCAGCCGAATAGATATGAAGTCGGATTGTTTGATATTGAAAATCCGAATAATAAAAATGACTTAGATCGATTAGAAGACCTCTACTTAAAATATAGCTTTAGGAAATCTAGTTTTAAAATAGGTAAACAACATCTTCAAACTCCATTTATTAATTTGCAAGATGGAAGAATGCGTCCGTCTTTAATAGATGGTTTAACTATTAACTTTAATGAAATAAATAAAATTGAAATTGAAGGAGGATATATAATTTCTGTTTCGCCCAGAAGTACTGTAAAATGGTACGATATAGAAGAGTCGATGTCAATATATGGTGCTGGAGTGAATTCACTAGGCAAAGTATCAAATTACAAAGGGAACATTGATAGCAAGTTCATTACTTATACCGGATTAAGTTATAAACCTAGCAAATCAATGAAATTAAATTATCACATTCAACATGTAGATAATATAATGAACTCACAATTATTAGAAGCTGATTATTTAATTCAATTAAATTCAAATTCTACATTAAACTTATCTGCAATGTATGTGCATCAATCAATTGTAAATAGTGGTGGCAATGATAGTGTTTACAAAAGATATTTTGAATCGCAAACACAGTCAAATATATTTAGCACACGTATCGGATATTTAACTACTAAGAATAATTTCTATGTTAACTACACTAGAATTACAGACGATGGAAAATATTTAATGCCTAGAGAATGGGGAAGAGATCCGTTTTACACTTTTATGTCGAGAGAGAGAAATGAAGGATTAGCGGATGTTCATGCATTAACATTCAATCATAAATCTGAATTAATAAAGAATAAATTATCGAGTGATTGGGGTTTGGGCTATTATGATTTACCCGATGTCAGGGACTATGCAAAAAATAAATATGGCTTACCAAGCTATGTACAATTGAATATAGATCTGAAATATAAATTTGATAAATTTTTCGAGGGACTTAGCTTGGATTTTATTTATGTTCAAAAAATCAAAAATGCAAATACTTATAATAACGACAAATACGTAATAAATAAAGTAGATTTAGCGCTTTTCAACATTATTGCTAACTACAGATTTTAAATTCGAATACTCTATCTATATTTACTTCATGAAAATTTATGGTATTAAAAACTGCGAGACAGTAAAAAAAGCTTTGAATGCATTAGATGCAAAAGGTATAAATTATGAGTTTCATGATTATAAGAAATTGGGAGTAGAGGCTTCTAAGATTCAAGAATGGTTAAAAAAAGCTGATTTATCTACTTTGGTGAATAAGAAAGGTACCACTTACAAGAAATTAGATGATTCAGCGAAAGCAGACCTAGAAAACGCTAAAACTGCCATACCAATAATGATTGCAAATACTTCGGTGATAAAGAGGCCCATCCTTGAGTTCAAGAATAGCATAATAGTGGGTTTTGATACTACTCAATATGAGCAGGTAACTAGTAAGTAGTAATTAGTTTCTAGTATAAAAATAAACATTATGTAACAATCTGTTAATTGCAATTGTACAAAAAGCCATCTGCTACTTCTCAACCTCTGGCTTATGAAAACGAAATTAACAACAACTCTCCTTTCTATAATATTATTAATTCTTTCCTTTGCATTTAAACCCTCTGCTGTTGTTAATCCTATTAGCATTTATAATTCTGTTTATGCAGTCGAGGACTTAGATAATCAAGATTTATTTTCTTTCTCTGTTATTGGTGACAACCATGGTGCAAGTCCGTATGATAATATACAAATGGCTAGTTCTGTAAATTGTGCTAGATTCGGTAATCATAACAGCTTTTTATAAATACATGTAATGAATAACCCTTTAGCATTAGTAGTTCAACATGTAAATACAAACGAAAAAGAAATTCAATTAATGTGTACACCTGATTCATTTGTGAAATTTATCAATGGTAGTGTATACCCATTAAACTTCGAGAATTTATATGCTGCTAATTTTGTAGCGAAAGCCTATTAATACTCTTCGACCTTGCATAGGTGCATATCCATAGGTAGCATCGAAAGTATAGTTATTGGGGTTATTGATATGTAATTCTTTATCAAAAGGGTCGAAGCTACGCATCAATGGATTACTAGGCAAAAAGTTGAAGATGTTTTTCATTGCAACATACATTTCCCATTTCTTATTAAATGTTTTAGTAGCTTGTATGGTATGAATAGCATACCATGGAGAGTATTCATCTCTGAAGTCATTAGGTAAAATGGGTAATCTCATCGGACTATAAAAAACTGCTGAGTAATCTAATTCTAAATTCATTTTACTGAATTCATAGCTCATAGAGAAATTACCAGAGAATCTAGAACTAAATAAAATATCTATTCTAGTGCTATCTGTTTTCTCAAATGCATCTAAGATTGTACATCCGAATTGAATATTCAAACGCTCTGTGCTTTGCCAATCAAACTTCGCGTTTAGGCCTTGACTAATTGAATATCCGTCTAAATTTTTATAAATAATTTTATTCGGATCTATATCATAATTAGCAATGATTCGATTAAAGAAATAAGTATTAAATAAATTAAACTCAGCTTTTATATAAGAGTTTTTTAAAAAGAAAATATGATCAAGTGATAAGAACGAGTTGATGGTTGATTCTGGATTTAGATTTTCTGCAAATTGAATTTTACGATCGCCTGTAAGTGCTGCATGGTCTTCAGTAAATACATTTACAACTCTGAATCCCCTACCCGCTCCCAATCTGTATTGAGTTTGTTCATTCGCCTTGAATTGTAAAGAACTTCGAGGTGATGCAACTAGACCTTGTTTGAAATCATAATCAAATCGCATTGCCAATAAAATTTTCCATCGTGTGTTAAATTTCCATTCATCTTGAATGAAAATACCTGGAATTATATCTCTTCGTATTTGAGTCTTATTTGTATCTGTACTTTCTCTTGTTAATATGGTATTATCATCATAAATATTTGACTTCATCGATACACCAGTTAGTATGTCGTGTTTCGTTGTTTGAAATCTATAAATAGATTGCAAGAATAAAGTATGTTGGTAAGCATTAAAATTCGTTATACCATAAGTGGATCTTTGATTATGGTAAACATATGAGTATTGAAACTCAAGAGGCTTGTCTTTATTAGGCTTAATAGAACTTATGATTTCAGCTCGTTTGGTTTGTATAGTTTCACCATAAATAGAATCACCTGCTCTGAAATTTTCATTCCAGTTTAATTCACCTCCCCAACGATCTTCATACATTAATCGATAGGCAAAATTTACTAATGAACGATCATTATCGAAAGTATACTTATTAAATAATGAAATTCTTTTTTGTAATGCAATATCTGTAAAGCCATCATTATTCACATCAAGTTTATTATCAAAATTAAAATAGTTTAAACTTAATAATGATTGAATTTGCTTTCCCATTCTCCATTTCAATGCTATATCATTCGAACTTTCTAATTGAGAACTCAATGAACTTTCTATGTATAATTTATCAGCAGAATTAGTACTCTTAGTAATTATGTTTATTATACCTGCCATAGCCTCTGAACCATACATTGCGGCACCCGGACCTTTAATTACTTCTACCCTTTCAATCATGCTAAGCGGTATACCACTCAATCCATATACCGTTGATAAACTACTCACTATAGGCATTCCATCAATGAGCACAGCAGTATAAGGTCCTTCCATACCATTTAAATGTATGTCACCTGTATTACATACCGAACAATTAATCTGTGGTCTAAGTCCGGTTATCTGCTGCGAAGCATCCAACAAATTATTAACAGCCGCTTTTTGAAAGAATTCGGCGCGGTAGACTTCGATGGGGAGCGGACTGTCTTTCTTAGACATTTTTTTCATGCTGCCCGATACCACAACTTCAGAAGAAGTATATGTTTTCTCCTTGCTCTTAGTATTCTCTTGAGCAAAAAGTATGTTTGATATGAATATTATGAGGATGGTACCACCGATTGAACGCATACACAAAAGTAATATTTTTTAGACAAGTCTAAATTTTATTTTATACTAATCTAATAGAGATTGTAAAATTTTAATAAATTTGGGCATGAAAAACATAATTGCAATATTTATTCTATTGATTTTAAGCAATTTAGATGCTATCTCTCAAACACCTAAAATCGAATTTAAAGAAGGTGATTTGGTCTTTCAAGATCTTGACTGCGGACCATTATGTGATGCAATAGAGGCAGTAACAGAAGGTTATAAGGGTAGAGATTTTTCGCATGTAGCTATAATTATAAAAGAAAACAATCGTTTAAGAGCCATAGAAGCAATTGGAACAGAGGTACGTACCCTCTCTATAGATTCATTGTTTTTAAGAACACCATCGAAAAATAAATATTTAGTTATGAGGTTAAATGATGAGTATCAATATTTATCGAAGAACATTAGCAAAAAATCGCTTCAATATATTGGCAAGAAATACGACGATCGATTTATCATGAACAATGATTCATTGTATTGTTCTGAATTAGTTTATGAGGTATTTAATGCATCTTTTAAAAACGAGACTATTTTTCATTTACAAGAAATGACTTATAAAGAACCTGGGACCAATAAATTCTTTCAAGCATGGATAGAATATTATAAATCTTTAAACTCCTCAATACCCGAGGGATTACCAGGCATAAATCCGGGTTTAATATCGCGCTCAGCATATTTACATATTGTGGAATAATAAATCCGCAAATTGCTGAAATGTGGATATTTTCAAAAGATATTCACATTCAAATGATAGAAAAACCTATAGATTTGAACTATTGTACAATATTTTAAGAAAAATCATGATTCTAAAAAAGTCATTCATCATATTAATATTCAGTTTGTTTTGTGTACAACTTACCTATTCTCAGGTAAGTTCAGTGAACAAAGAATTTGATACAGAATTCAGACTAGGGTTACATTTATATGATAGTCAACAATTTGCATCAGCGATGGTGCATTTTGAAAATGTAGAGAAACAAGTTATTCGCAATAATTATCGGTTCAAAGATGAGAACGAAAAGTTATTGTACATACAATCTCAATATTATATAGCGATATGCGGATTAGAGTTATATAATGAATCATCAGAAAAAAAGCTGATGACTTTTGTAGAAAAATATCCAGAGCAACCCCTTGCAAGGACAGCAAGCTTTGAATTAGGTAATTTTTACTACAGACAAAAAAATTATACGACAGCTATTGAGTGGTATAAGAAAACTGATATAAGTTTATTGGGTAATGCAAGTAGAAATGAATTAGATTTCAGATATGCATATGCTTTATATGAGACCGATCAAAGATTAGAAGCATCTGAGCATTTCGAAAAATTATTAAATAAGAATTCTAAGTATTCATATTCTGCAGCTTATTATGATGGTATCATTGCATTTGATGCTAAAGAATATAAAGAAGCTCTAGAAAGATTTGAATTTTTGAAAGCCTCTAAAACATATGCTGAAATAGCACCGTATTATATCTGTAAGATTTTATATGATACAAAAAAGTATGATGAATTAATTGCTTATGCAAATGAAGCATTGCAAATACCTCAAGTAAAAAATGCAAATGAGATTTTGGTAATGACAGCTTCGGCTTCGTTCTCTAAAAAAGATTGGCAAAAAACAATTGAGTATTATGAGCAAGCTGAGAAGAAAACAACTTTAAAAGATTTATCTGTATATGAATTTGGTTATGCCTATTTTCAAAATCAGGTTTATCTGAAGTCCATCAATCAATTAAAAAAATTAGCTGATAAGAAATCACCGTATAGTCAGCATTCTTTGTATTTAATCGGACAATGCTTTTACGAGTTGAATGATAAGCCTTCGGCAAGAAATGCATTTTCAAAAGCCTCTAAATTAAATGAAGAAGACTTTATCACTGCCTCGTCGTTATTGAACTATGCAAAATTATCTTTTGAACTAAACTTTTATCAGACAGCGATAGAGAACTTGCAAGACTTTATCGAAAAATATCCGAAGAATGAATCAATAGATGAAGCTCAATCAATTTTAGGTGAAGCTTTACTATATACTCGTAATTACAAGCAAGCAATTGAAATATTAGAAGATATAGAACCTCGAAGCAAAAAAGCTGATCAGGCATTTCAGAAGGTTTGTTATTACCGCGGACTTGAGTTATTTAACGATGGCAAGTTGACAGAAAGTTTAGCATTATTAAATAAGTCGATTGCATTCCCAGTGAATAAAAAAGTAGAATCATTATGCTTCTATTGGAAGGCAGAGATATTCTATCAACAGAAGAACTTTAATGAAGCATTGAAATATTATTCAATGTATGATCAATCAGATTTTCAAGCAGAAGATTTTAAAGTATTAGTAAACTATCAACTAGGTTATACCTATTTAAAGAAAGAAGATTATAAATCATCGATAGTATATTTTGACAAATTCATTAAATCAGAATCAAAGATAAATGCTGGTTCGAAACTATTATACGATGCGATTCTTAGAATGGCCGATGGTTACTTTGTAATTAAAGATTACGATAAGGCATTGTTCTCATACAATAAAATCATTACAGAAAAAGCAAATGG
>JACCDK011734076.1_pt1 | contig 14963 bp, 21 predicted proteins | sample 7445871 | NCBI WGS metagenome assembly JACCDK01 (sample SAMN15323436, study PRJNA562643) | freshwater metagenome | isolation source: river surface water | place: USA:Blue River Watershed | collected 2017-08-15 | reverse complement strand
TCTCGGTCATCTCGTTTACGTTGGCCAAATACACATAGCCATCTTTGTCGGCCATGGGGTTGCCAGGCTCTGGCATTTTTCGAATGGGCGCTGTGTCATCCATGATTTTTTCGATGCGCACACCGCCTGCATAACCTTGCTCATGAGCCTTTTGTTGGCCTTCCATGATGGTCTTGAACAAGGGGCGCTTGCCACGAAAAGCTTCGGCCTCGTTGCCAGTGACCGTACCCGCGTTGGCCAGGTTAGAGGCGGTGGTATTCATGCGAGTGGTTTGCGCATTGAGCGCAGAACCGGCGATATTAAAAATACGATCAAGTGACATGGTTATTAATCTCCACGCAAGGCACGGCGAATTCCGCTGACGCGGTTTTCAAGAATGTTCAAAGTAGTTTGGTAGTCGGCTGCAATCTGACCAAACTTGGCTTGTTCCACGTTCAATTCAACGGTGTTACCGTCGAATGACGCATTGAAAGGGACGCGAAACTTTTCGCCGCCAGGGCTTTCTTCCATGGGCATGGCCATGTGCAAGTTGCTGGTGGTGTTCAGTGCGTCTTCGCGTGTTTGTTTCAGGACCGATCTAAAGTCGATATCCTTGGCTTTGTAGTGAGGGGTATCGGCGTTGGCAATGTTGCGCGCGAGCACTTCCATGCGCTTGCTGCGCAATCCCAAGGCTTGAGCGTGTACACCCAGAGCGTTGTCAATCATGTTCATGATGGCTTCCTTCGCGTTACTTAAATTGCCGGATTACCGACAGCCCGAAGAATTAAAGTTCTCGGCAATGACTTCGATTGCAAGAGCCGTGCCATGCTTTTCTTGCCGTTATTCGATGTATTTTTTGACGGGGTCAAGTGGCGCTTAGTGAACATTTGCAAGGAGAAACAAGGGCTTGCATGCTGGCCTTGAACTTTGATGAGCGCTTGAAGAAAAGCGGCAAACCCTTGCCGCTGTGTGATGCGAAGTCCCTGAAAGACGTTAATTGGCTTATTAGCGCAACCAAACCTTGGGCGCTTCAATGGCTTCGTAATCAGCAGCTTTTTGAACCTGCAGACGGATTCGCGCTGCCGCAAGAGACGCTGGATCTTGCGGGGGAGTGATGGCATTGCCAACCAAGTTGTTGATGCTGTTGTTGGCTTGCAAGCTCATTTGGTTTTGCTTGAAATTTTTAAATCCCAGGCGGTCTGCCGCGTTTTGCATCAAACCTTGGGCAATGGAGACCCGCGTCATGGGGGCTTGGGGATCGCGGCCTTCGTACAAATACTTGGCTTGCTTGCCTGGAATGCCCAAGGGCTCTTCGGGACGTTTTTCACCACGGGCTGCGGGTTGTAAGACGGCTAAATAGAGTTCGTCCAAGGGCACTGGGCCTTCTTTCTTGAGGCCTACCTTGTCAAAGTAAGTGTCAACCAAGTGCAGTTGCTGATAAACGCTCAGTCCCAAGATTTGTTTGGGCGCTTTGGCAAAGCCAACTTCGGCTGCACCCCGGTCGGGGCCGTCGCAAAATTGAATGATGCCGTGACACCTTGTGTTGGAGGCTTGCGGGTTCATGCCGTCGCTCTCCATCAGGGTTAAGCGGGCAAAGTCATCGGGTGAAAAATTATGTTTGCTGGCCACCTGCAAAACTTTGTTGTAAACGTCTTGCTTCTCCACTTTTGGAATAAACCCACGCGCCACAGCGCGGTCAAGGGTTTGGCTGAGGACAGGGTGTGCCACGGCGTTGATGTAATTGCCTTTTGGTAAAGCCACTGAGGCACTCGCAGCACTTTGGTTCGTTGGCGCAGACGTGCTGGCCAGGGTATTGGGTTGTGTTTGACCTGCTTGCCATTGCGCCAACATGTTTTGCAATTGAAGGCGTTGGCCAGGAAAAATGGTGTTGGGGTTCTTGATGCCACTGTCTGCAGCCAAGGCCTGCGCCCACCTGAACTCTTCAGAGGGAGTTAATTTGACACCTTGTTGCTGGGCTTGTTCGCGGACAATGCTGGTTAAAGTTTCGCCAGCCTGAATGACCTTGACTGGGGTAGGTAATGCTTGGTCAACAGCTTTGTCCATGGCCTTGGCAAAACCTGGGCGCGACAAGGCCACCGTGGTGGCGGGTGTCTTGCCTAAATTGGCGTTGGGTAAATTTGACTCAACTCTCATGGTGGTGGCATCTTTATTGCATGAACTCCGTTATGTTCAATCCAAGTGTCAAAACATCTACACCTGCTCAAGTCATGATGCAAATCCTGTGCCTGACGGTTTTTTGGCTTTTGTTGCTAGCCTCGCCGCTGATCAGCCAAGCGCAAGTCACCAACTCGCCTGCTGACAGCATGGCTTTACAGGTGCGGCAATGGCTGTCCACAACCCATGGGGTGGCTGCCAAAGAGGTGGTGATCGCACCTTTGGACGAGCGTTTGAAGGTTCAGGCCTGTCAAAAATCTTTGGTGGTAGACCACCCCTTTGCCTCAAAAGAAACCGTTCGAGTGCGTTGCCCCGAGCCCATTTGGCAACTCTATTTACAAGTCACGTTACCAAGCGGTGGGGTTGGCAACCCTATCAATTCAAGCAAAACAGTGGCTTCTAGCGTCAGAACCATGGTCGTGGCCAAACGCCTTTTACAAAGGGGGGTTTTTTTGCAGGCCGATATGCTGGAAGAAGTTCAAGCTTCGCCAGGAAATGTCGATACCCAATTGCTGTCCACCGTCAAGGACGCGGCGCAAGCTGAGCTGACGAGGGACATTGCGGCTGGCCAACCCTTGCGGATTTCAGACATTCGGCGGGCTCTCATGGTGAAACAAGGTCAGGTGGTCATGTTGACGGTGGGCAATTCCGCAGAATTTCAGATTTCTGTCAGGATGGAAGCCATGCAAGATGGCCGCATGGGGGAGCAAGTGAAGCTCAAAAACCCAGAGTCGGGTAAGCAGGTTTCGGGGGTAGTAACGGGACCCAATACGGCCAAAGGTCTTTGAGGACTTCAAAATGTGCTATTTTTTGACACAAAACCTCAGTTATTTCAAAAAAATGATTCAAGTTCTAGAATCTGCAGTCGATACTGAGCATGTCCAACCCCCTAAAGTGTGGGTTGATGTGAAGAGTAATCAGAAAGAGAGTCAGGTATGACCGATGCAATTTCAAATTTTGGACAGCGCGCCCAGTCGGACGCGTCGCTGCGCAGCGCATTGGACAAAGCCAACCGCAAGAGCGGCTCGCAAGGCAGTGCTGCTGCCGAAACGCCCGCACCCAAGGCCAGTGCCAAAGCCCTTGGCCCCGACGAATTGCACCTGAGCAATGTAGCCGCGCGCGCCATGGCCGAACCAGATTTTGACCGCGTCAAGGTTGAGTCCATCAAGCAAGCCATTCAAGACGGCCAATATCCATTGAACCCCCGCAAAATTGCCGAGAGTTTCCACGCCATTGAGCAAATGATTCGTGAGTGAGCAAGCACTATCCGTATCTGATCAGCTGGTCCAGTTGTTGGCTTTAGAGTTCGAAGCGCTCAAGAGCCAAGATCTGGACAGGTTTGAATCTTTGCAGCCTGGTAAAAATGATTTGTTAGCCCAGTTGTCCGAACTGTGCCCCTCTTCCGAAGATCTTCAAAATTTGCCCAAATGGGAGTCTCTGCGCGAGAAACTCATTGAGTGCAGAGACCTGCACAGGCGCAATGCCGTTTTGATTGAGCGCAAACTAGATACCATCCGTGGCGCCTTGCACAGTCTTCGGGTTGGCGACTCCGGCAGCCCCGTTGAAGTCTATGACCGGTTGGGTCAGGTGGCCCGCTTTAGCCGCGGCCGTGGATATCAAGAAGTTTAATTGCCCTCGAAGCCTCAAGCTGCTGGCGGTTGATTTGAGGTGGCAGCTTGCTCTTCCGCGCTTGCTTTTTCATCTCCAGGCCGCATGCCTTTTAGCCAATAAACCCAAGACAAGACCACAGCTACCGCTGTGTAAAGCTCTTGCGGAATTTCTTGATCGACATCCAGCCTGCTGAGCAGCGCTAACAGTTGCGGGTCTTCTGAAATGAATACGCCTTGCTTGCGTGCTTCATCGATCATGCGCCATGCCAAATCGTCGTCACCTTTGGCAGTGACAACCGGCACAGGATGCTTGCCATAGGCAAGCGCCACGGCTTGACGCATGTAACGACTCATGCTGACACATCCACCACCAAGCCGCGGCCAGAAGGTGTCCAATCCGTTGGCTCTGTTGGCCTTGCCCCATGAACCACATTGAATGCGCGCATGCTGAGGCCGGCGGCGCGCAATTCATCGCCTAACAAATAGGAACGTGCTCTAGCTTGCTCAACCACAAAGGCTTGTTCCGCCCACATTGTCAGCTCAATTTGTTGGGCGTTCATCAATTGTGTTTTAAGCCAAACCGGCCCCAGGTCGGGTGTTTGGGAATGCACATTGACCGTTAAAACCGGTTGCTCGCCTTCTTGACGTGGGCCGCGCCGAATGGTCAGTTCGACGGGATTGGAATCTGCAAAGGGCAAGGTCATGCTGAACAAAACTTCTTGCTGTGCTTGCGCTTGAACTGACTGCACTTGACTGGCTTCAATGTCGTCGACGGCCTTGGTCAATCTTTCAATCAGACCAGAATCGGTATCAGAAGATTCATCGGTGCGTGAAAGAGTTAGTTCAGCAATGAGTTTTCTGAACAACTGCTTAGGATCTTGCACTGGTGGACTCATGCTTCTTGCCAGCCAAACTTCTGCGCCCATGGCACCCATCACAGCTTGACGCAATGCGGCGGGTGTGAGTTGTGCCATCGACAGTTGCATTCCACGCCATTGGGCTTGTAAGTCGGGCCTTTGAATTTTGCTGAGCAAGTCATCAAGCGTGCCTGGCTGAAATAATTGAGGCAGCACAGAATTCACATCAGGTCGATAAAGCAAATTGGCGATGCGTGAAACCAAGGGCTGTTGCGTGATGGGTACCAACATGCCGCCTTGCGCGCGCAACCAAATTGATTCACCCACTTGAGAGGCTTGCAAGCCGGGTGCGGGTAAGCTTTTTCCTTGCAGCATCAACATGGGCTGATCTTGCGATAGCTTCACAGATGCTTGGACCACTTGACCTTCGCTTAAGCCTAAATCTGCAGCCGTGGTGGTCTGTAAGATGGGCAGCTTGCCCTCTAGGAAAATGGGGTGAATGCGGCCGGGCGATAGGTTCGCCTCGGCGCCAGAAATCATGGGAACCGGACCCATTGCCTGCGAGCGGAATCGTCGCGGGCGGAGGGGCCGGGTTCTTGTGTTTCGGGTGTCGCCACCGCATGTGGCGCCAGTATGTTTCTAAGCACTTGGCCGTGATCGGGTACCGTGATGATGGTGCCCGCTTTGACGCGTTGTTGTGGGTTGCCCGAGATCACTTTGGGATTGGCATCAACCAAAATTTTTCGCAAGACAGAAACATTGAGGGGGCTGTTGGCGTAAACTTTTTGAATCACTTTGTCGATGGGCGTGCTTTGTGTGACCGTGTAAGTGGGTGCTGCTACTTCAGCAGGTTTTTCCTCGCTTGGTTCAGCGGCCAAGGCTTTGCATGTCAAGAGGCAAGACAAAAAGAAAAGCGTGCAAATTTTGCGAGTTGCAAATCCAGTTGGCATCAACAACTGATGGGCGTAGCCAAATGCATGTGTCATGACAAACTCTTTTGATCAGTAAGTTGCGGCACCCAAGCCAGGGCTTGAATTCACAATGGGTTTGGAAGGACTTTTAACAAGCTTAGCTTCGCGAATGTAAGAAGCAGAACTTGTCGTTTGCAAGTGAGGCTCTTTCAAGATGGTTTCGGTGGGCCATGCACGCCAATCGGCTTGTACTGATTGAACAGGACCTGCCAAAACCACTAGCTGCGAGTTGAATGGCGTTACCGCTTGGACTGTGGCCAGCAAAGTTTGTGGCGCACCATTTTTGCTTGCCAACTCTTTGGGGAAGCTTGCAGGATGGGCCACCAACCACTCGTCACCTTTTTTAACCCCTGCCAAGCTGCCTGCATTGATTTCAATTTGCTTGCCATTGACCGCTGTCACGGCTGGGGTGATGGGTTGGCAACTCAACCATTGCTCGGCATGGGTGCGCCAAGTTTGCAGTTGAGTTTGGATGAGTTCGCGACTTTCACTGCTCAATTGTGCAGGAGACCATTCATTGCGCACCAAGTCAAGAATCAGGCTGAAGTGGTCTTCAAATTTAGCAGACTGACCTTCGTTGCCAAGTAACTCAAAATCGAGATGCAATGCCAAACTAGGATGTTTGAAAGTGAAAGGAATTTCGAGACCCTGCGCAGGCAGCACTTCTGTGCGAACTTTGATGTTGGCTTGCCAAGGCAATGATGCTGGGCGATTGCTGATCAAAGCACGTTCATAGGCCGTCATCTTGTTGGACATTGATGCTGGCGGTAAATTGTTAACAGCACGCCAAGGTTTGACTTGTCCGCGAATGCCATTGGGAGAAAGTGCCTCCACCCAATTCGCTTGCAGCTGGGCAAGTACCATGTTCAATACCAGCGGATGGGCATTTGAATCGAGGTCTAAATCTAAACTGACCAAGTGGTTCATTGACATGCCCACTTTGTTGGCACAAACGGGCGGCACCTTGGGAACTTCTTGCAAATCCACCGCTTGCTTTAGTTTTTGTAGCAAGCCTTTAAAGCTGAGTTCGGTGGGTGCAGCGGCTTGCGTTGTCAATTCTAATGGGAGCGCAGCATTGCTAGTCACTGTTGAATTTTGCAAACGTGCTTTGGGTTGGCCTGCCTCATCACGGCTGTAAGACAAAACACGAACCCCACGAACTTCCATGCCATTTTTGAAAGAGCTGCTTTCACGCAAGCTGCCGGTGGCATCAATCCAGCTGGTGGTCATGACCTTGGTGGGTGTTTGCAATGAAGCCTCTACCAAACTTTGGCGGATGGCATCCAAACGCTCTTGCGGACTGAGTGGGGCATCGGACCCTTGTGCAAATCCAGGCGCAGCAAAGCCAAACCAGAGGCTTAGACATGCGCCTAAACACCAAGGTTTTGATTTGAGAAAGGCTTTGCGATTGGGCATGATCAACGACCTTTAGAGGCCAATTGGCTCATGTACAAAACGCGCAAATCTTGCACCACGTCTTTGTCTAAAGACAAGGTTGTTTCGTAGGTGTCTTCACCCACGGGTGTGATGCTGACCAAGCGTGCACCGTAAATAACGCCTTCTACTTTGGTCCGGAAGGTGTCGTTGGTGACGACCATGTCAGCCACGGTAGAGCTGGCATCCAACTGTTGGCCATAAACTTGCTCAGTCAAGTTGCGATAGGCGTCCAGCTTGGAGGCGCGAATGGCCATCAAGCGTTGTTGGGCTGGATTTTTGTGATTTTGCACAGCAACCACGGCATAACCGGTAGCGGTAATGGTTTCGCGCTTTTCAACCAGCGGGGTCATGAGCGATTTGGGTTCGGCTTCGGGGGCCATGGCCAAATTGATCGATTTACACCCAGTCAGGGCGGTTAAACCAAAAATCAAGCAGAGTGTGGTGATGCGTTTCATGAACATTCCTTATAAGGGTTGGACCCGAAGTCCTTCAAGCTCTGATTCGGCATCAACTTGAGAAGCTTGAGTCATTCCTGATAGACCTGTTGTGAAAAGGCGATGTGATCTGACGGTTTCCCGACATTTATAGAAAATTATGAGCAAATTTGCAATACAGTAGTGTCTTGATTCAAAAAAGCCCCTCCATTCAATTGCTCCATGGCTAAAAAGAGTCCCTCCAAAGCCTTTATTGGTTCAAGTGCCAGTGCTGAAGCCATTCGGCATTTGATTGAACGCGTGGCATCCTCCAATGCCACGGTGTTGATCACGGGTGAAAGTGGGACAGGCAAAGAGTTGGTCGCGCGGGCTTTGCACGATCAATCTGATCGGTGTGGCGGCAATTTTGTTCCCATCAATTGCGCAGCCATACCTAAAGATTTGCTCGAAAGTGAATTGTTTGGTCATCGCAAGGGCGCTTTTACGGGCGCCATGGCCGATCGAATCGGTCGATTTGAATTGGCGCATGGTGGCACGATCTTCTTGGACGAGATTGGCGACTTGTCATTGGATATGCAAGTCAAATTGTTGCGGGTTTTGCAAGAACGAACCGTTGATCCAGTGGGCGCCCTGAGATCTGTGGAAGTCGATGTGCGCGTGGTGGCTGCCACGCACCGCGACTTAGAGGCGGAAATTGAAGCAGGTAGGTTCAGAGAAGACTTGTACTACCGCCTCAATGTGTTGCCTTTGAATACGCCGGCTTTGCGCCAAAGATCACAAGATGTGCCTGCTTTGTTGGTACATTTTGCAGAACACTTCGCTTCCAAGGGCCAGACACCCATTACATTTGCATCAGATTTTCTAGAAGCGCTCAAAGACTATGCTTGGCCTGGCAATGTCCGAGAACTGTCCAATTTGGTCGATCGCTTCAACACCTTGTTCGGTGGCCAACTCTTGACCTTGGCCACAGTGCCTTCCTCCTTGTTGCCAAAGGGTTTGCGTGTGTTGCAAGCCGAACGTGTCACCACCCCCTTGGTTGACTCTTTGGAAATTGTTGCGCCTATAAGCCAACAAGGTTTGCATCAAAGTGCCAATGCTGAGATGGTGAATCCGTTTGCCAATCCAGCGCCACCCTTGGCCATGGACTTGCACAACGACGTTCAAGACATCATCATGCTGGCACAAGGGCTGCCCAGCTTGCCGCCGGAAGGTTTGTCACTCAAAGACAGGTTGGCCGACATCGAACGCGACTTGATTATTCAAGCCTTGAACCGCACCGCTGGCAATGTGTCTCAAACAGCGCGGCTGCTGAATTTGCAACGCACAACCTTGATTGAAAAGCTGAACAAGTACGACTTGCGTCAAGGCACTTTGCCTGTGGCCAACGCCGAGCCCGACAAACCGGCTTAAGACATTAGGGCTTGGTGCTTAAAACACCACTCGATCCTGCAGGCGTCGTTTCTTGAGGAAGCCTAGGGAACTGAACCATTTTTTCTTTTTGTTTGGCTTGTGCCGAAGAATTGGTGTTGGCATTGTTGGCGGCCGCAGCAGCGCGAGCAGCCGCTGCAGCAGCCGCTGCGTTTTCTGCGGCTTGACGCTCGCGTTGCAATCTGGCCAATGTTTCCATTTCTTTCTTGAAGGCGCCGGTTTCGCCCACTGCACCTTGAAGCCCATTCATCTTGCCTCCCAATGCCTCAAGGGCTTTGGATTGTTGTGCAAAGCGACCTTCTAGTGACTTGATTTGTGCGGCCAAAACCTGGCCTTTCTCACCTACTTGTTGCGCTGTTTTTTCGGGGACACTTTCGGCGTTTTTGATGGCCTCATTCAAGCGCGCTTCTAAAGAGCCTTGCATCTTGGTGATGTCGTCTTGTTTTGACACCATCTCTTGCAAACCATCGTTTACAGAACCCACTAACTCCATCGATGAATCGAGCTCTGACACGCGTTTGCTCAAGGCGTCAATCATGGTGTCCATTTGGTTAAGGCGCGACTTCAAGCTGATGGTCATGGCCGCAAACACAGCGGCCACAATGACCATCAATCCGCCCGCGATGGCCAGCATAATGAGGTGTTGCTTGTGATTGTTCTTCATCAAGGCTTCAAGATGATGGGTGGCCTTCTTCATGTTTTCGCCAGCACCTACTGCCAAATTGGCCGATCGAGTGGCCAGTTCAGCTGACTCTAGGGCCACCATCTTGATACCTTCTAGCTCATCGTTGTCGGCGACAGGTTCGGCATCAGGCGCATGTGCAGGTGCATGTGCATGGACATGCGCTTCTTGATCATGGTGATCTGCATGCTCATCATGATGCCCGTGATCGTTCCCGCCAGTGGTGGGTTGCGTACTCATAGTGAGTTTCCTTTATTCAAGAGCGTCCAGGCGCGCACGCAACTGATCGTTCTCGATTTTGATATTAATGACGCGCGCCGGAAAGTCCATCTCTGGCCCCGGGCCAAAATTTGCAACCGGCTCTTCGGCTGCAGGCGAAGCAATTTCAACATGACTCTCTACAGCATCGGCACCAACTGGCTTCTCTTGAGGCTTCAAGATGCTGTCGAGTTTGGTGACGTCGATCTCTTTGCGGACACGGCTGGGTATCGCAGCTTGTTTTTCATTGGACACAAAGCGGTCTGGCGCATCGGCTGCGCTTTGAAAACCCTTGAAATTTGGATCTTGTACGTTGATCTCTTTGTTTTGCTGAAGCGTTTTGCCAACGCCACCATCCATGACTAGGTGTTCAACGGGATGCGCGTCTGAGTCCGCCAAGACTTTGCGAACGGAGGGCTCTAAGGCCTCGCCCTTCTTACCAACGGCCACATTGGTGCCTTCAGGCATGCTGACGGTGTGGGGGCGATCTGTCTTTATGATCAAAGGCTCTTCGGGTTGTGTGTTTTCACTCATAGCGATCCTGACTTTCTAGACCTTACGCGGTCGTCAATTTACCGTTGGCATCAAATTGCATCGACGCGGGCACCTTGGGGTGGGGCTTGGGCATAGGTTCCACACCTGGGCGCACATCGGCCAAGCTGAAGACATACGCAATAACTTGGGCCACCGCCAAGTACAAAGACTCGGGCACGGGGTGGTCGACTTCAGTGCTGAAAAAAAGCGCACGGGCTAGAGGAGGGGCCGCAAACATTTCAACGCCATGCTTTTGTGCTTCTTCGCGAATACGCGCAGCCATGTGGTCTGAGCCTTTAGCCAGCAAAATGGGCGCGCCATCACCGGTGGGGTCATAGGACAATGCCACCGCAAAGTGCTCTGGGTTGGTAATGATCACATCGGCATCTTTGACTTTTTGAATCATTCGGTTATTGGCCATCTCGCGCTGACGTCTGCGAATTTGTTGCTTAACTTCGGGACGGCCTTCCATGTCCTTCATCTCGTCTTTGACCTCTTGCTTGGTCATGCGCATTCTTTTGATAAATGCGTAGCGTTGGTAGGGCGCATCAATGAGGGCAATGACCAACAAACTGAGCGATAACCACAATGCTGATTCGGCAATCATCCATCCAGCAGCTGAGAGAGCAGGTTCGACGGCCATCTGACCGAGTTGCATCATCTTGTCCATTTGTCGGCTGACCAAGGCCCACAACACAGTGGCGACCAGAGAAAACTTCAGGATGGCTTTGAGTAGCTCAATGGCTGCCCGAGCGCCAAACATGCGGCTGATGCCGGACATGATGCTGAGCTTGCCAAAATTGGGCAGGATACTTTTGAGTGAAAACAAATAGCCGCCCGTAGCACCGCTGGACAAAATAGCCAAGATGGCCGTCACCATAAGCACGGGAACAATGAGTAAAAAACTTTGACCTAGGTGATGCGCAAAGGTAGAGACCATGAGGTCCGGGTTGTCCAAAGTTTTGCGATCAAATTTAAAACCTGACGCAAAAATCTCGGCCACTTGTTTCATCCAATAGCCGCCCATCATGAACATGACCAAAACAGCGCCGATGGTGACTGCTGCGCCTGGCAGTTCTGCCGAGCGTGCCACTTGACCTTCTTCTCGGGCGTTGCGTAGTTTTCTGGCCGTTGGCTCTTCGGTCTGTTCGGCGCTAGAATTTTCAGCCATTCTTCACTGCCTTTATGTTAAGCCAACCAAGGCGCGGACTTGGAAAAAGCCCTGCATCCACAGCCATTGAATTCTTGCGCCAATGTTGGGCAATGCCAGAATTAGTACGCCGTAACCCGCAAACACCATGGCGGGAAAACCGACAGAGAAAATATTCAAGCTGGGTGCAGCGCGAGTGGCAACCCCTAAACCAATGTTGATGAACAACAATGCCACCATGACCGGCAGTGCCGTGAGCAGTGCACCCAAAAATAACATGGAACTCCAGGCAATGACTTGCTTCATGGCTTCGGTGCTCATCAGATGACTGCCTATGGGCAAGCTGGTAAAACTTTCAACCACCAAGTTGAGCAACAAAGCGTGGCCGCCTAATCCCACAAAAATGAGGGTGGCCATGACCAATAAAAACTGAGAAATGACGGGCACGTTACCCATGTTGGGATCAACCATGGTCGCCATCGACAATCCAATGGCATTGGCAATGGACTGACCTGCCACCACTATGGCTGCAGTCACCACTTGCAGCATGAGTCCCATGAGCAGGCCAATCATGAGTTGGTTGCAAATTTCCATCAAGCCAGGTGCCGACAGGGGGTCAATTGGGGGCCACTCGTGCATCGGGTAAACCAGCCAAGTAAGCGCCATCGCCAGCACAATGCGAATGCGTAAATTCAAAGCACGCAATGAAAAAATGGGAGCGGCCACCAGCAGGGCCGAGATTCGCAGCATCGGCCAGATGAGCCCATAAAAGCGCTCCATCAGTTCGGTGACTGCGATGTCCATCAGGTAAACAAGCCTGGTATGCGCTGGAAAATACTGCGCGTGTAATCGACCAAGGTATTGAGCTGCCAGCCACCGACCACCGCCAAGGTAATGGCCAAGGCGGCCAATTTGGGAATGAAGCTCAAGGTGGCTTCATTGATGGACGTGGCAGCTTGCAAAATACCAATGGCCAAGCCAACAAACAAGGCCACACCTAGCAAGGGGGCCGAGATGAGAACGGTCATCCAAAGTGCCTGGCGACCCAAATCAACAACGGTAGCGGTGTCCATCAAGCAACTCCCAATTAAGTGACAAAGCTGGCGGCCAGTGAACCCAAAATGAGGCTCCAACCATCGACCAACACAAACAACATAAGCTTGAACGGCATTGAAATCATCATGGGTGAGAGCATCATCATGCCCATGGACATCAACACGCTAGCCACAATGAGGTCAATGACCACAAAGGGGATGTAAATCAAAAAACCAATGGTGAAAGCGCTTTTGAGTTCAGAAGTAATGAACGCAGGAACCAAAGTTGAAAAAGGGACGGCTGCGGCATTGGCAGGTTCGCCCTTGTTGGCCATTTGCATGAACAAGCCAATGTCGTCTTCGCGTGTTTGCTTCATCATGAAGTTGCGAATGGGCTCTTCAGCGGCAGCCAAGGCTTTGTCAAAGGCCATGCCTTTTTGCATGTAAGGCATGACGGCATTGTTGTACACATCATTGAAAACGGGTGACATGATGAACAAGGTCAAGAACAAAGACAGACCCACCAACACAGTGTTGGGCGGTGTTTGACCGGTACCCAGCGCTTGGCGCAGGATGGACAGCACAATGATGATGCGCACAAATGCTGTCATCATGAGCAGGAACGAAGGCAGCAAGGTGAGCGATGTCATCAAGGCCAACAATTGCAGCGAGAGGCTGTATTGCTGTTGGCCTTTGGGGCCGCCTGAGACGTTCACCATGGGGATGCCTTGGGCAGAAGAGACCAAGGGCAATGCCAAAAAGGTCAGTGCCACTATGAAACTGGCTAAAACAAAGGGTTGGTTTAACAATTTACGCAACATGCGTTTCTCCGGTGGCGGAAGGGGTTGCGTGAAAAGGTGTATCGCCAGATGAATTGGCTGGCCATTGGGCCAGTGAAGTCATTTGCGTGGGTGTGATGCCTACCAGTACCTCGTGTTCGCCAACTCGCAACAATGCAAATTTTTGGCGAGGACCCACGCTTAAGGATTCAATGATTTGCATGCGCCTGCCAATGCCTTGGGTACTCATGCGTGTTTGCAATTTACGCAATGCCCACAACAGGGCTGCCATGAGGGCCAACACCAAGGCAAAACTGCCGAGCATGCGAAACAGGTCGGCGCTGCCTAAGCCAGATGCCATGGTGTGCCCTTTTCTTGTCGTTCAGAAGCCTGAAGTTTAAAGGTTCTTCATGCGTTCTGATGCGGGAGCCACGCGGGTCAGGCGAACGCCGTAGCGGTCGTTGACCAACACAATTTCACCTTGCGCGACCACTGTGTTGTTAACCAACAAGTCAAGTGGTTCACCGGCGATGCGGTCAAGTTCGACCACACTACCTTGTGTCAGGCGCATCAGGTCACGAATTTTGATCATGGCGCGGCCCACTTCAATGGACAGCGTCACACTGATGTTTTGCAAAACCTCGGGATTGATTTGGCGATGAGCCGCTTCATTTTCGATGGCTGCATCGGGGGTGGTGGTTTCGGTCATGTCGATTTCCTGAAAATTTATTGCATACCGGGAATACAAGCCCGTTCAATTTGTACAGCAGTTTGGGCGCCAATGGTACCCACTTGAACATCAAACGCAGGCAAGCCATTGACCAACAAGCGGGCTAATTCGGGTTTCTTGAAAAACAACACGTCGCCTTCTTTCATGGCTTCAATTTCGCCAAATGAAGACTCAATGCTTCCTAACAAGACACGGCCTTCCAAACTGGCGCTGTCGACTGCATCTTCCAACTCTTCTCGCCATTGCTTGTCGGATTCTTCGTTGCCGTCGCCCGACTGCACGCGACTGCGCAGCAACTCGCGAATGGGTTTCAATGAGGCGTAGGGATATACCAAGTCGATGAAACCTTGGGTGTTCTGGTTACCTTCGGCTTCAAAGCGCGTCAAGATGACCAGGTCGTTTTCGTCGGCAATTTGGGCAAACTGTGGATTGATCTCGGAGCTGACCAGTTCAAAATCAACGGGCAAAACAGCCGACCATGCGTCCGTCAATGATTTGAAAAAGACTTCCAAAATCATGGTGATGATGCGCGATTCGGTGGGTGTGAATAAACGGCCCGGCGGCAGATTGCCAACGCCTTTGCCAAAACCACCAAAGAAGCTGTCTAGCGAACTGAAAACCACAGTCGGGTCAATGACCACAATGGAGTTGCCGCGCAAGGGGTTCATGCGAACCACGTTGACCGACAAAGGTGCTTTCAAACTTTTAAGGTAATCGCCGAAACGAACAATCTCAACCTGATTGGGATTGACCTTGGGACTGGTGCGAAGCATTTCAACCAAGCCCAGACGGAAAGTTCGAATGAAGCGCTCGTTGATCATGTCGATCGAGGTGATGTTCACCCCCAAGCTGCTGTCTTCGCTGGCCAGGTCGTGTTTCTTCACCCGTGCGGCGGTGTTAAAACC
>JACCDK011859216.1_pt1 | contig 14965 bp, 10 predicted proteins | sample 7445871 | NCBI WGS metagenome assembly JACCDK01 (sample SAMN15323436, study PRJNA562643) | freshwater metagenome | isolation source: river surface water | place: USA:Blue River Watershed | collected 2017-08-15 | reverse complement strand
CTGGAAACAGCCGGCGGCATTGTCAGGGCCTTGCCATCCTTGGCGCCGATTTTTTGGGTTGTGGCGGGCGACATTTATGCGCCCGAGTTCATTTTTTCGGCGGATCATTGGAAAGCTTTTGAGCGAAGCCCCAACTTGGCCCACCTTTGGTTGGTGCCCAATCCTGCCCACAACCCTGGCGGCGACTTTGGCTTGTCAGAGGATGGTCAAGCTTTGAATTTGCCCAAACCCAATCAGCTGTTCACTTTCAGCACGTTTGCCCTGTACAAGAAAGAATTTTTTGATCCGCTCTGGACGGGCATGCCGCAGGGCAATCCGCAAGGCAAAGCAGCGCCTTTGGCGCCTCTGTTGCGTGCCGCCATGGACCGTGGCCAAGTCGGTGCCAGTCTTTATACGGGTCCATGGACCGATGTCGGTACCCCTGAGCGCTTGAGGGAATTGAATACAAAGCCCTGAGCCCCTTAAACTCAAGCCACATTCACACTGCCCTTTCAACATGAGCTTTGATTCCAACCTGTACGCCAAACGCCGTGCGCAACTGGCTGCTCAAATGGCCGCGCAAGCGCCCAACAGCATCGCGATCATCCCCACCGCACCCGAGCGTCAACGCAATCGTGACAGTGATTTCTTGTTCCGACATGACAGCTACTTTTATTACCTCACAGGCTTCACAGAACCCCATGCTTGGTTGGTGATCACCTCGGATGGCCACACCAGTTTGTTCTGCCAACCCAAGGATTTAGAGCGCGAAATTTGGGATGGTGTGCGTCTGGGCCCTGAGGCAGCGCCATCGCGTTTGGGTGTGAACGAGGCTGGTTCCATTTCGACCTTGGATGCCAAGTTGCCTGGCATGCTTGAAAACAAGTCGGTGGTCTGGTACCCCTTTGCCACGCACAAAGACTTGTCTGCACGCATCGAAACAGGCCTGAACGCGGTGCGTTCACGCGTGCGCTATGGCGCTTTGTGTCCAGAGCAACAGCGCGATGTGTGCGGCATTTTGGATGAAATGCGTTTGATCAAAGATGCGCACGAGTTGGGCATCATGCGCCGCGCATCTCAAATCAGTGCGGGCGCACACATCCGTGCCATGAAACGCTCCGCGGCCATGTTGCGGGCTGGGCAAGACGTGCGTGAATACCATTTGGATGCGGAGTTGTTGCACGAATTTCGTCAGCATGGCTCTCAATATCCCGCCTATGGCTCCATCGTGGCCGGCGGCGCCAACGCTTGCGTGTTGCATTACCGAGCCGATACGGCGCCTATTTTGAATGGTGACTTGGTGTTGATCGATGCGGGTTGTGAACTCGACGGTTATGCCAGTGACATCACACGCACTTTCCCAGCCAATGGCAAGTTCAGTCCAGCACAGCGCGAGCTGTACGATCTGGTGTTGGCGTCACAAGAAGCCGCCATCGCCGCCACCCATGAAGGTGCGCGATTCATCGATCCGCACGAGGCCACCGTGAAGGTGTTGGCCCAAGGCATGCTCGATGTCGGTTTGCTGGATGCCAACAAAGTCGGCAATGCGCAAGATGTGATTGCCAATCGCAGCTATTTCCAGTTTTACATGCACCGCACAGGTCATTGGCTGGGCATGGATGTGCACGACTGCGGCAGTTATGTTGAGCCTTCAGAAGTGGGTACTTTCAGTGAGCGCAAAGACCCATTGAGCGGCGAGCTGATCAAAGACCGCCCCAGCCGCATCTTGCGACCTGGCATGGTGCTCACCCTCGAGCCAGGCATTTATGTGCGGCCCGCACCCGGCGTGCCAGAGCGCTTCCACAACATTGGCATTCGCATTGAAGACGATGCGGTTGTCACGGCCCAAGGCTGTGAGTTGATCACGCGCGGCGTGCCGGTGAAAGCCGATGAGATTGAAGCGCTGATGCGTGCTTAACAGCCCGTGCAGCACCTGGCCATGATGAAAGCCAAGCCAATTCTTCGAACTGGCTTGTGCGTACAAGTCAAAACACTGCGTACTTTGAGTGCGGTTTCCCACATCAGCCCCTCTGTTTGGGGGGTCTAGAATGTGATTCATGGAGGACGCGAAGTCCTCTCACCTGATGACGGGGCCTCTGCTGCCCCATAGGAGTCAAACCATGCCATTGCCCAATGCGGAAGAACGACGCGCACAACTGCGCCGTGCAGCACTCGAATATCACGAATTTCCCACCCCTGGAAAAATTTCCATTGCGCCCACCAAACAGTTGGTGAATCAACACGATTTGGCGCTGGCCTATTCACCCGGTGTTGCAGCGCCTTGCGAGGAAATTGTCAAAGACCCTGGGGCGGCTTTCAAGTACACCAGCCGCGGCAATTTGGTCGGGGTGGTGACCAACGGAACGGCCGTTTTGGGTTTGGGTGACATCGGACCCTTGGCCGGCAAGCCCGTCATGGAAGGCAAGGCCGTCCTGTTCAAAAAATTCTCTGGCATCGATGTGTTCGACATTGAAATCAATGAGAAAGATCCTGAGAAATTGGTCGAAATCATTGCCGCGCTCGAGCCCACTTTTGGTGGTATCAATTTGGAAGACATCAAAGCGCCAGATTGTTTCTACGTCGAGCGCAAGTTGCGTGAGCGCATGAAGATCCCCGTCTTCCATGACGATCAGCATGGCACGGCCATTACTGTGGGCGCTGCCATTTTGAATGGTTTGAAAGTGGTGGGCAAAGAGCCCAGCAAGGTCAAATTGGTCACCTCCGGTGCCGGTGCTGCTGCTTTGGCTTGCTTGGGTTTGCTGGTCAAACTGGGCATCCCTCGTGAAAACATTTGGGTCACAGACCTGGCGGGTTTGGTCTACGAAGGCCGAACCGAGTTGATGGACGAAGACAAAATTCAATTCGCTCAAAAAACATCACAGCGCACCTTGGCTGAGGCCATTGAGGGTGCCGATGTGTTCTTGGGTTTGTCAGCCGGTGGCGTACTTAAACAAGACATGGTGAAGAAAATGGCAGCCAAGCCGCTGATCTTTGCCTTGGCCAATCCCAATCCAGAAATTTTGCCGGAGGACGTCAAGGCGGGGCGCGATGACGCCATCATGGCCACAGGTCGTACCGATTACCCCAATCAGGTCAACAACGTCTTGTGCTTCCCCTACATTTTCAGGGGCGCCCTTGACTCGGGCGCAACCACCATCACACCCGAGATGGAAATTGCGGCGGTCTATGCCATTGCGGAATTGGCGCAAGCCGAACAAAGCGAAGTGGTGGCGGCGGCTTATGCGGGTGAGCCTTTGGTCTTTGGACCCGAATACCTGATTCCCAAACCCTTTGACCCTCGCTTGATGATCAAAATTGCGCCTGCTGTGGCGCAAGCTGCCGCTGAAAGTGGTGTGGCCTCTCGCCCCATTGCTGACATGGAAGCTTACCGCGAACGTCTGCAAAGCTTTGTGTATGCATCGGGCACCACCATGAAGCCCATTTACACCGCAGCCAAGCGTGGTTCGAAAAAACGAGTGGCCTACAGCGAAGGTGAAGAAGAACGCATCTTGCGCGCCGCTCAAATTGTCTCGGACGAAGGTCTGGCGCGGCCCACCCTGATTGGTCGACCTGCCGTCATTGCAGAGCGCATTGAGAAGTTTGGTTTGCGCTTGCGTGAGGGCATTGATTACGACGTGGTCAATGTTGAGCAAGACAGCCGTTACCGCGACTTCTGGCAAACCTACCACCGCATGACCGAGCGCAAAGGCATCACAGTTCAAGTTGCCAAAATTGAAATGCGCCGTCGCTTGTCATTGATTGGCGCCATGCTCTTGCACAAGGGCGATGTTGATGGATTGATTTGTGGCACATGGGGAACCAATGCCACCCACTTGCCTTATGTGGACCAAGTGATTGGCAAGCGCCCTGGCGTCAACACCTTTGCTTGCATGAACGGTTTGTTGCTGCCCAACCGCCAAGTTTTCCTGGTCGACACCCATGTCAACTACGATCCAACGGCTGAGCAATTGGCCGAGATCACGATCATGGCGGCCCATGAAATGAAACGTTTTGGCATTCGACCCAAAGTGGCCTTGTTGTCGCATTCCAACTTTGGCACCTCCAATGAACCGAGCGCTGTGAAGATGCGTGAGACCCTGGCGATTTTGCAAAAGGATGCACCATGGCTCGAGGTGGACGGTGAAATGCACGGCGACATCGCTTTGGACGGTGACACACGGGCCATTCAAATGCCCAATGGCACTTTGCACGGTGATGCCAACCTGCTGGTTCTGCCAAACATCGATGCCGCCAACATTTCCTACAACCTGCTGAAAACGGCCGCTGGCGGCAACATCGCGGTGGGCCCGGTTCTGTTGGGTGCGGCCAAGCCCGTTCACATCCTGACACCCAGTGCCACCGTCCGCCGTATCGTCAACATGACGGCCTTGACAGTGGCGGATGCCAACGCAAGTCGATAAAACCATCACCTCCCGTGGCCTGAACAGGCCACCCTGGGCAGCAAGGAAATCCCTTTTTATTCGGGAAAGTACTTGCTTTTTTTTTCACCTTACGGCAAACTAGCGCCTTCGAATTTCCGGGTTTACCCGAGGATTTTGAGGGTTGTGAATGGGTTTCAAGACGCGTAACTTTGCTGCTTTAGCCGTTAGTTTGGCGTTTTTGACGGGTTTTTGCACTCATTTGGTGCAGGCCAAGTCGGTGCCTGATGCAGTCAGCACGGCGCCCATTGCGTTACAGGATTTGCCCAAAGAGGGTCAGGACACCTATCAGCTCATCCGACAGGGTGGGCCTTTTCGGTATGAAAAGGATGGCGTGGTGTTTGGCAATCGAGAAAAGCAATTGCCTGCAGCAAAACGCGGTTTTTACCGCGAGTACACCGTCAAAACCCCCGGTGAAAGAAGCCGTGGTGCACGTCGAATTGTGTGTGGTGGCGAAGAGCCGCGCTTGCCAAAGCAGTGTTTTTACACGCAAGACCACTATGCAAGTTTTCGCGAAATCGTGATGACGCCTTAAGAATGTGCAGCAAGGCCTGAAGTGAATCAAGTGAAGAGTGTTTGCACGCAGGCACTCCGTGTTTGTTAATACAAAGCCCACAAGGCTGGATTTAAAAAGTAGAGAGTGAGAACGGTGATGGACAAGCCAATTCGACAGGACCAAGATACACCTTTGAAAGGTGTGCGGACGAACATCGTCCAGTCGATTCGTGCATTTCGTGTCAACGACTTGCAAGAGGCGGCACAAGGTTTAGGCCAGCATTTTTTGTATGCCAATTTGGCCAAGGCCCAAAGCAAGCAAGACGTTTTGGATTTGATTGCAGCGCAATTCACTTTGCCAACGCATTTCGGCAAAAACTTTGATGCCTTGTACGACTGCATGACAGACCCCCTGCACAAGTCAGGTCCTCAACCTGGCTTCATTGTGGTCTTGGAGCAAATCCCTGCCAATGCCAAGTTCGACAAAGAGGCGCGCGAACAGTTGTTGGACATCTTCCGCGACACAGCCGATTACTGGGGTGACCGCAAGGTGCCATTCCGCTGCTTCTATTCTTTCTCCGTCGCACGCGCTGCGACAGCAGGCGGCGAAAAATTGCCCGAGCCTACACCGGAGCTCGACGCAGAAGGTGTGGAAATGCTGGCTGAAGAAGGCGAGAAAATGCCAACAGACAAGTTGGTCGACGTATCGCCTTTGGCCTTGCGCATGAGCAGCCCCTTCAATGCCGGTTACTGGTTGGCCGCGGCGTAACTTCCAAGCCATCTGAACGCCAAGCGCTGCAGGCTTTCGAGCTTGCAGCGCTTTTTTTCATCTCATGCCGTCGATTCGCGCTGCAGTGCCAATGCCAAGTGGAGGTATTCCTCAACCGGTACTTCCTCGGCTCTGCGTTGGACGTCAAAGGTGCCAGCAAAGTTTCTCTCAGTCAACCAAGCACCCAAGGTGTGACGCAGCAATTTGCGACGTTGGCTGAAGGCAACTTGCACCAATTTCTCTAACAGTTTGGGATCGATGGCAGCCGGCGATGCGCGTGGCACCATTCGGACTACCGCACTGTCAACGCGTGGTGGTGGGTCAAAACTTTCGGGCGGCACAAACAACACATTTTCCATGGCGTAACGCCATTGCAGCATGACAGACAATCGGCCGTAGTCGGACGTTGCGGGAAGCGCCACCATGCGATCGATCACTTCTTTTTGCAGCATGAAGTGCTGGTCTTCAATGACGGCAACATGTTCAAGCAAGTGAAACAAGATGGGCGTGGAAATGTTGTAGGGCAAGTTGCCCACCACGCGCAGTTTTTGTGCAGCAGCCAAAGCCGTGAAATCAACTTTCAAAACATCCGATTCCACCACCGTGAGTTGCTTGTGCAATCGCAATCGCAAGGCCAAGTCGCGGTCGAGTTCGATCACGGTGAGATGACCCAATCGTTCGACCAAGGGTTGAGTGAGCGCAGCCAAGCCGGGGCCAATTTCAACCATGGGTTGTCCGGCTTGCGGGTCGATGGCATTGACGATGGCATCGATGATGCCACCGTCCGCCAGAAAATGCTGCCCAAACCGCTTGCGAGGGATGTGTTTCATTGAGGGGGGTCGCGCAATTCGACGTAAGCGCGACCGCGCAATTCGTCCACCCATGCGGTGTACATTTCTTCCATTTTCTTCTCGCGCAATTGGTTGCGAACCATCTCACGTTGCTCGCGCAAAGTCAGCGGAACCTCACGACGTTCCATCACTTGAATCAAGTGAACACCAAACCGTGAGACCAATGGATCGCTGACTTGCCCAGGGCGCAGACGCGCCATCACTTCTTCAAACTCGGGGACGAATTGTCCAGGACTTGCCCAACCCAGGTCGCCACCCGTTTGCGCACTGCCGTCTTGTGAAAACTGACGCGCCAGCTCTGCAAAATCAGAACCCGCTTGGATACGCTGTTTGTAAGTCAGCAGGCGATTGCGCGCAGCAGTTTCGTTGAGCTCGTTGGAAACGCGCAGCAAAATATGACGCGCGCGGGTCTGAACGATGGTGGTGTTGCTGAGTTCGGTTTGTTTTTTATCAAGCACTTTCAAGATGTGAAAGCCAGCGCCAGAACGAACAGGCTCCGAGACGTCACCCTTGGTCAAAGTTTGCGTGCTGTCGACAAACAAAGTGGGGTAGCGATCGGCTGGGCGCAAACCCATTTCGCCGCCATTGGCTCCTTTGTCTGTTGTTTGAGAGAAAGTGGCAGCCAAGCTTGCGAAGTTTTCACCCGCTTTGGCACGCTTTGAAATTTGCAAGGCCTTGGCTTGCAATTCTGCGACTTCTTTGTCGGAGGCGTTTTCTGGAACCGCTACCAAGATCATGCCCAAATTCAAATCGTAAGAAAGCCCCGTTGAGGGCTTGCCGGCTTGTTGTGTTTGAATGAATTGCTCGACATCGGTGTCGGAAACGCGAGCCCGGTTGTCAACCTCACGTTCGCGCAAGCGACCGATCATGAGTTGACTGCGCAGCTGCTCACGGAAGGCCGTGACACTCAAACCCTCGGCCGCTAGGCGTTTGTAGAGTTCTTCTTTGCTCACCTGGTTTTGACGCGCGATGTTGGCTTCCGTTTGATCCACATCGGTGTCATCGATCCGAATGCCATTGTCGCGCGCTTGTTGCAATTGGGCTTTCTCGTTGATCAATTGATCGAGGGCTTGTTGGGTCAGGGCTTTGCTGTCTGGCACAGGACTGCCTGGAACCACTTGTTTTTCCAAACGCAGTTTGAGATTTTGAACTTCGTTGTTGGTGATGGGTTCAGAGTTCACCACCGCCACAATGTAGTCAGCAGGGCGAGATTTGACAGGGCCTTGTGCGAGCACGTGATGGACGTGGCCGCCCAAGGCCAAGAGGCCCACGCACCAACCCACATTGCGCAACGCTCGTTTCAAGGGGTGGCGAGCTGAGGTCATGCGCAAGTCTGTTTGCGGTTGTTGAGCAATCAAAGAGAAAGAGTTAGTCATAAGAGGTGAATCTGCTGGTGGGCGCCAAGTCTTCTCGGAGGTATTGGTATCGGGGGATATTGTCGCGCAATGTTTTCAGAGGGCTTGAACCCACCCGCGCCAAACCCACAAATTCAAGTTGGAACAAGATTCGGCTGCGCGAGGTGCTGGTGGTACTTTGCAAGCGTTCAAATACCACGCGACCCAACCAGCATCCTGCGTCGTACTCAAATCCCAGCAGTGTGTCGACCATTTTGCGATCTTTCAAGCTGAAGTTCATGCGCCCGACGCTGTACCAACGGTCTGCGCCCAATCCTTGCCCTGGCGTCAATGTTTGACCTGCCGGTGCTTCGTCAGAGCCCCAAGTGAGGTCACGCAAAGGCCATTGCCAGCCAATGTCAATTTGCTCGCTTTGATCGCGGGTCAGCCGGTAGGCAGTGTTGAAAACACGGTAAGGGCTGGGGTTGAAGCGCGTCGTGAGTGTGGTGCGCGTGGTGCGGTGCGTTTGGGCATCGAACTGCAAAGTAGAGTCGAAGGTCCACCGGTTGTCCCAACGCACGCCTGCCCCTAACAAAATATCGCTGAAGCCTGAAGATACGGGCAACTCACCCGGCAGTCGGACCAATTGGTCTGAGAAACGATAGCGTTGTGCAACGCCAAATCGCGCCAATTCAGCCCCGGTGTTGTTGTCAAACAATCGGCTGTTCACACCCAAGGTGACCAAGTTGTTGTCGGCAATGCGGTCTTGACCCACGTAGGGGTTTTCTGAGTAAACCGTGGTCAGGTTGAAGTCGGTGGCCCCGCTGTCGTAGCTGGGCAGTTGGCTTTGGTCTTTGTAAGGTGTTCGGACAAAAAATGCGCGAGGCTCGAGCGTTTGGCGCAGTCCCCTGCCAAAGAAGGAAGCATCTCTTTCGTAAATCAAACCCGTATCGAGGCTGAAAGTAGGCAACAGTCGGTTGACTTCCGATGGGCCAGAGGCCAAAGGCGTGTCCAGTTGGTAACGTGTGCCGTGCAGTTGAATTTTAGGGATCACAAAGCCCCAAGGTTTGAGCCAAGGGTGACTGATTTGCGCTGCCGCATAACTGCGTTGGCCATTTCTCAAAATGGCGCTGGTGCCACCTGGAATTTGACTGTAATCGGCCTCAAAACGCGTGGTGTCTGCGGTGAACCCAACATCAAAGCCCTGAACGTCCCACTTGTTGTAGCGGGCCACAATTTGAGGTGACCGGTCGTAAGGCGGGGTGATGGGCGAACTGATGTCTTGCAGGGTTTGAAACTTCAAGACCTGAGTCATCAAGGTCCAATCGCCTTGTCCCCAATACACGCTGCCCGAGGCGGGTAACAGTCGCTGCGTCAAAGACAGGCCAGCCCGTGGGAAATCTCGCCAATAGTTGTCATCGCTGACGCGGTTCAAATTCACATTGACACCCAGACGGCCCAACACACTGTTGCCCGTTTCAATGCCACCAACGTGCTGCGCAGACAAACCCCAGCGTGATTGTTGGCGCAAGCTGTCGTTGGGCATCACGTTCAATCGTGCTTGGCCCTGACTGTCTGTTTCCAAATATCGAAACTCTGAATCAAGTGCCACGCCGCGTTTGGTCATCACTGTGGTGCTGAGGGTGGCATCACGGTTCGGTGCAATGTTCCAGTAATACGGCGAGGACACCTCAATGCCACTCACGGTGTCAATGCCGATCAGTGGGGCCAAGAAGCCTGATTGCCTGGCGCTGTTCAATGGGAACGTGAGCGAGGGAGCGACCAAAATGGGCACATCTTTGAACCGCAGTTGCATCTCCTTGGCCTGAACCGTGTTGTCCTCTTCATTGACCTGCAAGCTGGCGGCCTTGAGCACCCACTCTGGCAACCAGCTGGGTCCGGGTACACGCGAGCACGTGGTGTAAGTGGCCTGGCGCACGGTTGCCCGTTGCGCATCGATGAATTCAATTTCAGCCGCTTCACCATGGCCGCCCCCTTTCAGCAAAGAATAGGTGGGCTGCAAAAATTGGCCTTGAAATGAATCGGCTTGCAGCTTGAGAGAAGGGCCTTCAAACACATTGCCTTCACGCACAATTCGCACTTGGCCTTGAGCCTTGAGGGTGTCTTGCGATTGGTCGTATTCAATGCGTTGCGCGCGAACGCTCAGCCCTTGTTTTCGCAAACTGGCATCGCCTTCTATCACCATGTCCAAATCGGGCCTTGCATCGATGCGCTGACCGGAGACAAACACAGGCGATTGTTTTCTTTCAAGGTCAGAGATTTTTTCTTCCAAACGAAGGCTGTTTTGGAGAATCACATTGACAGCGGGTTTCGCAGGGGGTGTGGGTGTTGTTGCCCCCTTTTCTTGGGCGACGCTGGGCAACTGCCATAGCAACACGCCACACAAAGACAGGGCTTGTGCAAGCTTTTGTTTGTGAAATGTGTGGGCGGTCTTCAAGGGGCTGTCGATTGCAAGGGCGGGTGTTTGTAGAATGGATTATCCATGAGTGCCGCCTCGGTGGCCTCGACCCTTTAAAGTGGCACACCTTGCCGTCGTTTTTCACTTGGAATGAGACCTTGAACTCGGATCAGACATCTACCGCTTCAGTGCCGTGGGCAGACCCGCAACGCCAGTTGGCCTGCCAGGCGTGGCTGCAAGCCTTGGCAACGACGCACGGCGTGTTGCCGTCAAGCTTGCGCATTGCGTCAGCGGATGCCAGCTTTCGACGGTATTTGCGGGTGGACAATCAGCAGGGCGGCAGTTTGATCGTGATGGATGCGCCGCCAGACAAAGAAAATTGTGAGCCCTTCGTCAAAGTGGCCCAACTCATGCAAGCGGCGGGCTTGAAAGCCCCAGAGGTTTTGGCGTGGGACGCACCTCAAGGCTTCATGTTGCTCACCGACTTGGGCGACCAAACCATGATGGCTGCCATTGACAAGCAAAACCCTCAGGCCAATCATGGCCTGTACATGCAGGCCGTCGATGCCCTGATTGCATGGCAGTTGTCTTCCAAACCCGGTGTGTTGCCGCCCTACGATGAAGCGTTGCTTCAACGCGAGTTGAGTCTGTTTCCCGATTGGTACCTGACACAGCACCGTGGATTGAAAGTGGAAGGCAAAATGCGCAGCACCTTGGACAGCACGTTCCAGACCTTGGTGGCGCACAATGTGGCCGCGCCCTCGGTGTTTGTGCACCGCGACTTCATGCCACGCAATTTGATGATGCCCACTGGTCAGGATGGCGCTTTGGGCATCTTGGATTTCCAAGATGCGGTGCATGGGCCCGTCACTTACGATGTGGCCAGCCTCATGCGCGATGCCTTCCTTTCATGGGAAGAAGACTTTGTGCTCGATGTCACCATTCGCTATTGGGAAAAAGCCCGAAAAGCGGGCTTGCTCGATTTTGAAGATTGGCACCAAGACTTTGGCGCCTTCTACCGCGCAGTGGAATGGATGGGTTTGCAGCGGCACCTCAAAGTGGCCGGTATTTTTGCACGCTTGACCTTGCGCGATGGCAAAGACAAGTACCTCGCAGATGCCCCGCGATTCATCGCCTACATTCGCGCCACAGCGTCCCGCTACATAGAGCTCAAGCCCTTGCTGCGATTGATCGAGGAGGTCGAAGGCACCGATGGCGTCACAGGCTTTGCGTTTGGGCGCATGTAAAGCCATGTCGCAACGGCCCCGCTTCTACTGCCCCGCAGCCCTTCATCCTGGCGACGAATTGGATTTGCCCGCAGGCACAGCACGGCACGTGCAAGTGCGAAGAATGCAACCAGGTGACGAGATCACCTTGTTCAGCGGTGAAGGCGGTGAATGTGTGGCCATCATCACACGCATGGGCCGCAGTGATGTGGGTGTACGTGTCACCCAACACATCGACATAGAGCGCGAATTGGCTGTGCGCATCCATCTGTGGTCAGGCATCACTGCCAACGAACGCATGGACTGGTTGCTTGAAAAAGCCACGGAATTGGGTGCCAGCACGCTCCTGCCAATCACGGCCGAGCGCAGTGTCTTGAAACTCAAAGGCGAGCGGTCCGATAAAAAATTGGCGCATTGGCAGGCCATTGCCGTGGCTGCCAGTGAACAATGTGGTCGCAACCGTGTCTTGCCGGTGGCGTCGCCACTGACTTTGTCTCAAGCCATCGCTTCATCGGCGCCGCAATTCAAGGGCACACGATGGCTTCTGTCTTTGGCCGACGGCACGAAAAGCTTGCAGGAAGCGCTACAAGCCTTGCCCACACCAGCGACCGGTCAAGCCCTTGAGCTCATACTTTTAAGTGGCCCCGAAGGCGGTCTCAGCCCGGATGAGGAGGCACAAGCCTTGGCCGCTGGCTTCTTGCCTGTGAGTTTGGGTCAACGGGTCTTGAGAGCAGAAACAGCCCCTGTCGCCGTTTTGTCTGCCTTGGGCTTGCTGACCTCGATACACTCGGGTGTATGAACCCCAATCTTTTCTTATTGGCCTTGTGCCAAGGTCTGTTTCTCACCAACAACGTCACGTTCATCGCCATCAATGGCTTGGTGGGCTTGAGCCTGGCGCCGGTGGGCTGGATGGCCACCTTGCCAGTGATGGGCTACGTGGTGGGTGGCGCGCTGTCCACGGGGCTGGTGGCCAAATCACAAGCCAAGTGGGGAAGGCGTGTGTCGTTTCAGTTGGGGCTGTTGGTGGGCTTGTTGTCTGCGGTCATGTGCGCTTATGCGGCCCATACCCACAACTTCGCACTGTTGACAGTTGCCACATTGGTCGCCGGTTATTACAGCGCCAACGGTCAGTTGTATCGTTTTGCCGCAGCGGAGTTGGCGGAGGCCTCTTTTCGTGAGAAAGCCGTCTCTTGGGTCATGGCGGGTGGCTTGATTGGCGCCATTGTGGGACCCAATCTGGCCGCCAAAAGCAAGGGTTGGTTTGAGACACCGTTCATGGGAGCTTACGTGGCACTCACTGTGGTGGCGGTGTTGGGCATGGTCTTGATGCACTTTGTGAAATTTCCCCCTGTGGTTGAGAAGGTCAAAGGCAGCTCAGATGGACGCCCCTTGTCTGAGATCATGAAGCAACCGGTCTTCATCGTAGCGGCGGTGTCTTCGGCCATGAGTTATGGCGTGATGAACTTGTTGATGGCCGCCACACCATTGGCCATGCAAGTGTGCGGTTACCAATTCAGTGACGCTGCGCTGGTGTTGGAGTGGCATGTGATCGGCATGTTTGCCCCGGGCTTTATCACGGGCCACTTGATCAAGAAATTTGGCACCTTGCAAATCATGGGCGTGGGTGTTCTCTTGAACTTTGTTTGCATTGCTGTGGCGCTTTCAGGTACCGATGTGACGCAGTTCTTGGTGGCGCTGTTCTTGTTAGGCGTAGGTTGGAACTTTGTGTTCACGGGCAGCACCACCTTGTCGATGACCGCATGGCGTCCTGAAGAAAAAGACCGCGGTCAAGCCGCGATCAATTTCTGTGTGTTTGCCACCATGGCCTTCACATCGTTTGCCTCCGGTGCTTTGGTGACCACGCAAGGATGGGCGTGGTTGAACTATGGCTCACTGATACCCGTTGCCTTGATCGCCTTGTCCTTGGTTTGGATGGTTTGGATTCGCAAGCAAAGCAACTGACTTAAGGCAAGGAGGCCATCACCTCGGCCACAGAGGCTGTGAGTTTTTTCGCATAGGGCACATGCAAGAACTCGTTGGGGCCGTGGGCATTGCTCTTGGGGCCCAAGACACCACACACCATCATTTGCGCTGTGGGGAAACCTTGGCTGAGCATGTTCATCAAGGGGATGGTGCCGCCTTGGCCGATGTAACCCACCGACGCACCAAAGTGCGATTGGCTGGCGGTTTGCAAGGCTTTCTCAAACCATGGTGTGCTGCTGGGTGCGTTCCAACCCGTGGCACCGCCATTGGATTCAAACGTGACGCGAGCTTGGTAGGGGGCGTTGTCTTCCAGCAAAGTTTTCATTTCTGCCACGGCAGAGGCTGCATCGACCAAGGGTGGCAAACGCAAGCTGAGTTTGAACGCGGTGTAGGGGCGCAGCACGTTGCCGGCATTTTCCAAAGAGGGGAAACCTTCCGCACCGGTCACACTCAATGTGGGTGTCCAGGTGCGATTGAGCAAAGCTTGCAGCGGATCGGTGGTGGTGGGCAGTGCAAAGGTGGTGGAACCACCGCAGTCGTAGTGCGCCCATGGAAAACGTTTGTAAACCTCTTCGCCCAAGATGCTGGCCGTGGCTTTGGCTTGTGCCAATCGGTCGGCAGGTACTTCGCAATGGAAACTGGCGGGCAGCAAGCGACCTGTCTTGCTGTCTTCCAAGCGGTCCAGCACTTGGCGCATGATGCGGAAACTGGAAGGCACCAAGCCCGACGCATCGCCCGAGTGAATGCCTTCGGTCAGAATTTCAACTTTCAAGGTGCCACTGGCCATGCCGCGCAAGCTGGTGGTGAGCCACAACTGGTCGTAATTGCCGGCGCCACTGTCCAAGCAAATGACCAGACCCACATCACCCAAGCGGGGACGCAAGGCATCGATGTAGGGCAACAAATCGTAGGAGCCAGACTCTTCGCAGGTCTCAATCAAGCCCACGATTCGTGGATGGGGTGTGTTTTGATTTTTAAGCGCTTGGACTGCGGCAATGCTGGCGTAGGCGGCATAACCATCATCGGCGCCACCGCGGCCATACAACTTGCCTTCTTCGTATTTGGGTGTCCAAGGGCCAAGGTCGTTGCGCCAACCGCTGAACTCCGGCTGTTTGTCCAAGTGGCCGTACATCAAGACGGTTTGCCCAGAGCCCTCCGATTGCGCGCGTGTGGCGGGGATGTCGAAGTACAAAACAGGCGTGCGGCCTGGCAAGCGAATGATCTCCAAGGTGAGGCCCGCCACCTTTTGTGCTTCGATCCATGAAGCTGTTTGGCGCAGCACCGTGTCGAGGTGGCCATGGGCTTCCCAGTTGGCATCAAAGGATGGTGACTTGGCAGGAATCTCAATGTACTGCGTGAGTTCTTTCAAAATCTTGGAATCCCAAGCCTGTGTGACGTCGCGCAAAGCGGTTTCTGCATTGAGCAAACCAGCGGGCATTTCTTTGTGAAGAGGTGCGTTCATGAGGGACT
>JACCDK011673248.1_pt1 | contig 14973 bp, 19 predicted proteins | sample 7445871 | NCBI WGS metagenome assembly JACCDK01 (sample SAMN15323436, study PRJNA562643) | freshwater metagenome | isolation source: river surface water | place: USA:Blue River Watershed | collected 2017-08-15 | reverse complement strand
GAAAGTTCAATCTTGCGCCAAGCCCTTGGCCATTGACCACCCTTTCTCGTCCAAGGAGACCGTGCGAGTCAGATGCCCTGATCCCACTTGGCAGTTGTTTTTGCAAGTGACCTTGCCGACCCAACAAGCAGTTGTGGCCGTTTCGTCAAGTGCTTCTCCCGGACGACCTGCTTTGGTGGCCAAACGGCTGCTGCAAAGAGGGACCATTTTGACCCCCGACATGTTGGAGGAGGTTCAAGTTTCGACGGCCCAAGTCGATACTCAATTGCTGAGCACAATGAAAGATGTGGAACAGGCAGAACTGACGCGCGATGTCATGGCTGGCCAAGCTTTGAGGTCTTCTGACGTGAAACGCGCGGTGTTGGTGAAACAGGGGCAGACCGTGACGATGGCTGTAGGTGAAAAGTCTACATTTCAAATCTTGGTCAGAATGGAAGCCCTTCAAGAGGGGCGTTTCGGAGAACAAGTCAAATTGAGAAATCCGGAGTCTGGCCGACAGGTTTCCGGCGTTGTAACCGGTTTGAACACCGTCAAAGGCTTGTAAAAGCCAAAAAATGGGTAAAAACCCACTTCAAACTGTGAATTGGAAGAAAAAAAGATTCAAGTTCTAGAATGAACTGCCGATACTGAGCATGAACAACCTTCTTCCAAGAGGTGTTGAGAAGATAAGATACAAGAAAGAGAGCCTGTGATGACCGATGCAATTTCAAACTATGGACAACGTGCCCAGTCTGACGCGTCGTTGCGCAGTGCCTTGGACAAGGCCAACCGCAAAAATGGCGCGAACAGCAATTTGTCAGCAGATCAGCCAACGTCTTCAGCGCCCAGCGTTCGCAGCGCAGGGGCCGATCAGTTGCAATTGACCAATGTGGCAGCCAAGGCCATGGCGGAGCCAGATTTTGACCGCGTTAAAGTGGAGTCCATCAAGCAAGCCATTCAAGATGGTCAATATCCACTGAACCCTCGGAAAATTGCCGAAAGCTTCCACGCCATTGAGAAATTAATACGTGAGTGAAAGAGCACTGTCTGTTGCAAACCAGCTGGCCCAGCTGTTGGCGTTAGAGTTTGAGGCTCTTAAGCGTCAAGATCTGGACCAGTTTGAGTCCATGCAGGCTCAAAAAAATGACGTGCTGGCCGAACTGGCCCAGCTTTGTCCCAACGCGGAAGATCTCCAAAGCATGCCTCAGTGGGATGCGCTGCGAGAAACATTGATTCAGTGTCGCGATCTTCATCGGCGCAATGCCGTCTTCATTGAACGCAAATTGGACACCATCAGAGGTACCTTGCACAGCTTGAGAACGGGCGATTCTGCCAGCACTGTGGAGGTGTACGACCGATTGGGCCAAGTGGCGCGCTTTGCCAAAGGCAGGGGTTATCAAGAGGTTTGATCGGCTTTTTCGTCGCCAGGCCGCATGCCCTTTAACCAATAAACCCAAGACAATACCACTGCAACCGCTGTGTAGAGTTCTTGTGGGATTTCTTGATCGACTTCCAAGCGACTCAGCAAAGCCAGCAACTGTGGATCCTCAGAGATGAAGACGCCTTGCTTTTGGGCCTCTTCAAGCATGCGCCAAGCCAGATCTGCATCACCTTTGGCTGTGACAACAGGAATGGGGTTCTTGCCGTAAGCCAGTGCAACGGCTTTTCGCATGTATTGGCTCATGCTGACACATCCACAACGAGGCCTCGGCCAGAAGGCGTCCAATCATTTGACGCAGGCGGGCGGCTTCCATGAATCACTTGAAAGGATCGCATGGACAAACCTGCTTGCGCCAGCTCATCGCGTAACAAATAGGAACGGGATTTGGCTTGCTGAACGACTTGCGCACTTTCGGCCCACATCATCATTTCTATTTGCTGCGCATTCATCAATTGTGTTTGCAGCCAAACAGGACCTAAGTCTTCACTTTTGGAGTGCACATTGACGGTGAGCAATGCTGGCTCACCCTCATGGCGGGGACCTCTTCGAATGGTCAAAGACACAGGGTTGGCGTCGGCAAATGGCAAAGTCATGCTGAACAAAACTTCCTGCTGCGCTTGTGCTTGCACCGCTTGTACTTGGCTGGCCTCGATGTCATCGACAGCACGCATCAATTTTTGGACAGGACCTGTGTCTTGATCCTCACTGTCGTTGGACACTGTAATTTCTGCAATCAATTTGCGCAACAATGCCTTGGGGTCTGAATTCAAAGTGGGCAGACCTCGGGCTAACCTGACCTCATTGCCAATGGCGCCTTGCATGGCTTGCTGAAGTGCTTGAGGTGTGAGTTGCGCCATCGACAACTGTAAGCTTCGCCACTGAGCCTGCAAATCAGGTCGTGGCACCGTGTTGAGCAACTGGTCTAAAACACCTGGCTTGTAAATTTGAACAAGCTCGTCATTGACGTTGGGTTTGTAGAGGAGGCTTGCAATTCGAGAGACCAAGGGCGTTGATGCTGCTAACATGATCGCCTGTTGCCCCATCCAGGGCGACGCAAGACCGGGTGTCGAAACTGCGGGTGTGTTGGTTTGTGCAGGCAGCGGTTGCAATGCCCATGACCCGTCCGATTTCTGGGAGGCTTTCAACCACAAAGAATCACCAATTTGAGAGGGAAGAAGGCCAGGTGCCTCGATCAATCGCCCTTTCAGCAGCAGCATGGGCTGATCACTGTGCAAACGTACCAAGGCCTGAACGACTTGCCCGTCTTTTAAATCAAGCTCAGCCGCTGTGCTGGCTTGCAAGGGCAGAAGTTTGCCCTCGAGGTAAATGGGGTGAATTCTGCCGGGCGCAACCAGCGCCTCGGCACCTGTGATCACGGGAAGCGGACCCAGTGCCGGCGAACTTGGGGGTCGCTGGCCGTTGGGTCTGGCGTTTGCGCGTCAGCCACTGGCGCAGGAACATATGGCGTCAAGACATAGCTCACCACTTGACCGTGATCGGGGACAAGCAAAGGTGTTCCACCTTTGACCCGTTGCTGGGGATTGCCCGTGATGACCTTTGGATTGGCATTGACCAAGGTTTGACGCAATACGTTCATGTTCAATGGACTGTCTGGATACAGTTTTTGAATGAGCTTGTCGATCGGGATGCTTTTTTCCACGGTGTAATTGGGTGGATAGGCTTCGTTGGCATTGGCACGCATGCCCGACAATGCCAGCCCAACACTGAGCAGCGCCCAGATACAAATTTGTGGGCGCAATGAAATCAGGTTCAATGCTAAAACTGATTGATGTTTCATGGCTTGTTTTTTCTTTGGGGTTGTTGAGGCGCCAAACTCGGCTCCTTGACCAAGGTGTCGGTTGGCCATGCGCGCCAATTGGGCTGGATGGCTTGGGCAGGACCTGCCAACAAAACCAATTGAGCTTGGTAAGCAGAAACTGATTGCACCTGGGCCAAAACGGTTTGAGGTGCGCCATCTTTGCCAAGCAAGCCACTTGGGAAAACGGCTGGATTTGCAATCAACCACTCATCGCCTTGGCGAACACCCGCCAAGCCACCTGCATTGATTTCGACTTGTCTGGGAGAAACGGCTGTCACTTGGGGCGGGTTGATGTTCTGACAACTGAGCCATTGCTCAGCCTCATGGCGCCAACTTTGCAGGCTTGATTGCAGGGCTGAAACGCCATCAGCCTGCACTTTGTTTGCACCCCAGCCACTCGATTCGAGGGTCACAGGCACACTCACCGTATTTTGATAAACATGATGGGGTGCATGCGGACTGCTCAAGCGAAAAGACAAATTGACCAAAACGCCTGGGCCTTTGGCCCCCATTAAACCGGCAATGCCAGGACCATCTTGCAGCTCAGTTGAAATTTTCAATTGCGCATGCCATGGCAGAGACAATGGACGATGGCTGACCAAAGCACGTTCATAGTTGGTCATCGTTTGTGACACTGAAGGTGGCGGCTAGTTGTTAACCATGCGCCAAGCGTGCGCGGAATTGGATGCGTCAGTTTTGACCCATTGCGCTTGTACCAAGGGCAATAAAGAAGTCAATACAACACGATTTGAACTGGGGTCGATGTCCAAGTCCAGGCTCACCACATGTTTCATGTGCTCACCCGACTTGATTTGACATGAAGTTTTCCCCTCATTCAACTCAACGGGTGTCCATTGCTTGGCGAAGTCGGAAACTTTGTCCAGCGCTTTGTTGATTTTTTGCAGTGCACCCTGAATGCCTGTGACATTGGCGCGTTGGATTGCAGACTCTGTAGAAGGGTAGAGCAGTTTGGCTCTGGGATTGCCTTGATCGTCTTTGTCGTATGAAACGATGCGGACACCACGAACTTCCATGCCATTTTTGAAGCTGCTGGCCTCTCGCAAACTGCCTTGACCATCGATCCACTGCGTGGTCGTTACTTTGGTGGGCGTTTGCAAAGACGATTCGACCAAGCTCTGTCGAATGGCATCAAGACGTTCTTGAGGTGTCAATGCAGTCGATTGAGCAAAAGCAGGCGCGAACCCAGCACAAGCCCAAAAGAGTGCCGGATACAAAACATGAAGGCGTGTCATGGTGAGACCTGATTGTTGATTGCCAAATCGCTCAGCGACCTTTGGCAGCCACTTGTCCCATGTACAAGATGCGCAGATCTTGCACCACATCCCGGTCCAGAGACAATGTGGTTTCGTAGGTATCGTCACCTACGGGCGTGATGCTGACAAGCCGGGCACCATAAATGACACCCTCCACTTTGGCGCGGAAAGTATCGTTGGTGACGACCATGTCGGCCACAGTTGAACTGGCGTCTAATTGTTGACCATAAACTTGTTCGGTCAAGCTTCGATAAGCGTCCAGTTTAGAGGCGCGAATGGCCATGAGTCGCTGTTGGGCATGGTTTTTGTGATTTTGGACGCTGATCACGGCATAACCGGTTGCAGTCAATGTTTCACGTTTTTCAACCAATGGGGGCACCACTGGCGAAGTTTCTTTGCTTGACGTGGTGGGCATCGACAAGTTGATGGACTTGCAGCCGGTGAGACCCAAGACCGCTACGGACAAGGTCAGTACAGTCAAAATGCGAATGGAGGCAGTGCTTTTCATGAGTGTTTCCTTGAGAAAAGGGACCTGAAGTCCTACAAACTCTGATTCGGCTTCAACTTGAGAACCTTGAGGACACTTTGAACCAAAATCATGGATTCCTCACCCCCCTTTGTTGTGAATAGGTTGCGATAGATTGACGGTTTTCCGACATTTCAGTGGTTTTGATGAAAAATTGCAATACAGTAGTGTTTTGAAAACATCATTTCCTGCTCAAGCAAGCCATGGCCCTCAATTCAGTAACGCATGCCTTCATCGGCACCAGTCCAAGCGCTGAAGCCATTCGACATTTGGTTGCACGTGTCGCTTGCTCCAACGCCACGGTGTTAATCACGGGTGAAAGCGGTACCGGGAAAGAACTCGTGGCGCGTGCTTTGCATGATCAGTCGGATCGCAGGGGTGGTAATTTTGTGCCGATCAATTGCGCAGCGATTCCGAAAGACTTGTTGGAAAGCGAATTGTTTGGCCATCGAAAAGGTGCCTTCACAGGTGCCATGACCGATCGCATCGGCCGCTTCGAACTGGCGCATGGCGGCACCATTTTTTTGGACGAAATCGGTGACATGTCCTTAGACATGCAGGTCAAATTGTTGCGAGTTTTGCAAGAACGAACAGTGGACCCCGTTGGCGGACTGAAGTCGGTCCAAGTGGATGTTCGGGTGGTTGCTGCAACGCACCGAGATCTAGAAGTAGAAATTGACGCAGGTCGTTTTCGTGAGGACCTGTACTACCGTTTGAATGTCTTGCCATTGAATACGCCTTCGTTGAGGCAACGCCAGCAAGATGTGCCTGATCTTCTGACACATTTTGCGCAACACTTTGCAGTCAAAGGACAAACGCCCATCACGTTCACGCAAGACTTCATTGAAGCTTTGAAGGACTATGCTTGGCCAGGAAATGTGCGTGAACTGTCAAATCTGGTTGATCGATTCAGCACGCTTTTCAGTGGCCAGCTTTTGGCGTTGGATTCTGTACCCTCATCGCTGCTGCCCAAAGGCTTGCGCACTTTGCAAGCTGAGCGAGTGCAATCACCTGTCCGTGATGCGCTGGAGGTGGCAACGCCTTTGGAAATGTTCGAAAAGAACCATGCGAAAGTTGGCGTGGTCAACCCTTTTGCCAATCCATCCCCAACGCTGGCTTTGGACCCTCACAATGACGTGCAAGACATCATCATGCTGGCGCAAGGTTTACCCAGCTTACCGCCCGAAGGTCTTTCATTGAAAGACAGATTGGCCGACATTGAGCGAGATTTGATTGTTCAAGCGCTCAACCGAACCGAAGGCAATGTCTCGCAAACCGCTCGACTCCTGAACTTGCAACGCACCACACTCATTGAAAAATTGAACAAGTACGACTTGCGACAAGGCACATTGCCAGTCTCGCAAACCGAATTGGGCAAAGAGACTTAAGCAGTTGTTCAGGGCTTGGTGCTCAGCACACCGCTGGCGCCTGTGGGTGTGGTTTCTTGTTGTGAGCGTGGGTACTGAACCATGCGCTCTCGTTGCTTGGCTGCCGCCAAGCTGGCCGCATTGGCTGCATTGGCAGCTGCAGTCGCCTGCGCTGCCGCTTTGGCAGCCGCGGCATTGTCGGCCGCTTGTCGCTCGCGTTGCAAACGTGCCAAAGTTTCCATCTCTTTTTTGAAACCCCCAGTTTCGCCAACCACACCTTGCAAGCCATTGACTTGATTGGACAAGGCACTCAATGCTTTGGATTGTTGGTTGAACCGGCCTTCAAGTGATTTGATTTGGTTGGCCAATACTTGACCTTTTTCACCTACCTGCTGAGCCGTTTTTTCGGGAACACTTTCTGCATTCTTAATGGCTTCATTGAGCCTGCTTTCCAAACTGCTTTGCATTTTGGAAATGTCATCTTGCTTGGAAACCATTTCTTGAAGACCTTCATTGACTGAACCCACCATTTCCATGGAAGAGTCAAGCTCAAGCACGCGTTTGTTCAAGGCGCTGACCATGCTGTCCATTTGGTTGAGTTTGGATTTAAGACTGAAAGTCATGGTGGCAAAAATGGTTGCAGCGATGATCAGCAACCCTCCCGAGATGCCCATCAAGATGAGCACTTGCTTCTTTTGAGCCTGGATGGCCGAATCAAGGCTGTGGACGGTTTTTTTCATCTGCTCACCTGCACCCACCGCCAAATTGGCAGAGCGAGTAGCCAACTCAGCAGAGTCAAGCATGACGATTTTCAGTCCTTCTAGTTCGTCTGTGTCGGTGATCGAAGGATTGGGTTTGGGTGCGACTGAAGTGGGGGCTGCAGTGTCGTTTGTTTCTTTCGTGTCACCATTGTCAGGGTGATTGCTCATGGCAGTTTCCTTTATTCCAGATCGTCAAGTCGCGAGCGCAATTTGTCATTTTCAATTTTTAAATTGATCACGCGGGCCGGAAAATCCATCTCGGGCATCGCTCCCATTGACAAACTTTGATCCACAGCGGGGGCGGGTGAATCAACAGGTGTTGTTGAAGGTGTATCGACACGAACTGGATTCTCTTGAGGCTTGAGAATAGAGTCCAGTTTGCTGATGTCGATGGTTTTCTTGACCGGCGCAGGGATGGTTTTGTCGGTGGGACTAGAAACAAACTGATCGGGCAATTCGGCAGCGCTTTGGTAGCCCTTGTAATTGGGATCTTGAGCGACGGCGCTGTGATGTTGATCAGCCGACTTGCTAACGCCACCGTCCATGACCATGTGTTCCACAGCGTGCTCATCGGGATCGGCCAAAACTTTGCGAACCGAAGGCGTACCTTCCTCCCCTTTTTTGCCAACAGCCATGTTGGTGCCTTCAGGCAGGGTGACCTCGTGGGGGCGATCACTTTTGATGATCAGCGGTTCGTTGGGGTTCTCGTGTTCGCTCATTGTGATTCCTGACTTTATGAAGTCATCAATTGACCGTTGGCATCAAACAACATGGACGCGGGTACTTTGGGTTGTGGTTTGGGCATGGGCGGTACACCAGGGCGAACATCGGCCAAGCTGAAGACATAGGCGATCACTTGCGCCACCGCCAAATAAAGTGATTCGGGTACGGGGTGGTCGACTTCGGTGCTGAAATACAGCGCACGGGCCAAAGGCGGTGCGGCAAACATTTCTACGCCATGTTTTTGCGCCTCTTCGCGAATGCGTGCCGCCATGTGATCAGAGCCTTTGGCCAAGAGCACTGGCGCGCCATCGCCAGTGGGGTCGTAGGACAATGCCACAGCGAAGTGTTCGGGGTTGGTGATCACCACGTCTGCGTCTTTGACTTTTTGGAGCATGCGGTTGTTGGCCATTTCGCGCTGACGTTTGCGAATTTGCTGCTTCACTTCAGGACGGCCTTCCATGTCCTTCATCTCGTCTTTGACCTCTTGTTTGGTCATGCGCATGCGTTTGATGAAAGCGTATTTTTGATAGGGTGCATCGATCAGTGCAATGATCAGCAAACTTAATGAAAGCCACATAGCTGATTCACCAATCATCCAACCTGCTGCAGCCAATGCGGGTTCAATGGCCATTTGTCCCAACTGCAGCATGGCATCCATCTGCCGGCTCACCAAAGCCCATAACACCACAGCAACCAGTGAAAACTTGAGAATGGCCTTGGCCAATTCGATGGCGGCACGCGTTCCAAACATTCTTCCAAAACCTGAAATCAGGCTGAGCTTGCCAAAATTGGGCAGGATGCTTTTGAGTGAAAACAAATACCCACCTGTTGCACCGCTGGACAAGATGGCCAAGATGGCGGTTGTCAACAAAACGGGAACAATCAGTAAAAAACTTTCGCCCATTTGGTGGGCAAAACTGGTGACCATGAGGTCTGGATTTGACAAGGTTTTCTGATCAAATTTGAAGCCAGCCGCAAACAATTCTGCAACCTTTTGGATCCAAAACCCGCCCATCATGAACAATACAAAAATGGCACCGATGGTGACTGCAGCGGCAGGAAGTTCGATGGACCGTGCGACTTGACCTTCCTCTCGTGCATTGCGCAGTTTTCGGGCCGTTGGGGCTTCGGTTTGTTCAGCGCTTGAATTTTCTGCCATGCGATGAACTCCTTAACTCAAACCCACCAAGGCGCGCACATGGAAAAAACCTTGCATCCAAAGCCATTGGATGCGTTGTCCAATGCTGGGCAAGGCCATCACAAGTACTGCAAATCCTGCGAAGACCATGGCAGGAAAGCCAACAGAGAAAATGTTCAAACTGGGGGCTGCACGTGTCGCAACACCCAAACCGATGTTGATGAACAACAGCGCAACCATGACGGGCAATGCAGTGAGCAATGCACCCAAAAATAACATCGAGCTCCACGCGATGACTTGTTTCATCGACTCGGTGTTCATTAAATCACCCCCAATGGGCAAGCTGTTAAAGCTTTCGACCACCAAGCTTAATAGCAAAGCGTGTCCGCCTAAGCCGACAAAAATCAACGTGGCCAATACCAACAAAAATTGTGAAATGACCGGCACGTTGCCCATGTTGGGGTCAATCATGGTCGCCATGGACAAACCAATGGCGTTTGCGATGGATTGCCCCGCAACCACAATGGCTGCGGTCACGACTTGAAGCATCAAACCCATGAGCAATCCAATCATGATTTGGTTCAGGATTTCCAGCAGACCTTGCGCAGACAAGGGGTCTATAGAGGGCCATTCATGCATCGGAAATACCAACCAAGTGATGGCCATGGCCAGCACAATTCGAATTCGAAGATTCAAGGCACGCAAAGAGAAAATGGGGGCGGCCACCAACAAGGCAGATATACGCAACATCGGCCAGATGAGTGCATAGAATCTTGCCATGAGTTCTGTGACAGCGATGTCCATCAGGTAAAGAGCCCAGGTATGCGTTGAAAAATGCTGCGGGTGTAGTCAACCAAAGTTGTGAGTTGCCAACCACCAACAACCGCCAAAGTGATGGCCAATGCCGCTAACTTTGGAATGAAACTGAGAGTCGCCTCATTGATGGAGGTGGCAGCTTGCAAAATGCCAATGACGAGGCCCACAAAAAGTGCCACGCCCAACAAGGGGGCAGAAATTAAGACAGTCATCCAAAGGGCTTGACGTCCCAAGTCAACAACGGCGGCGGTGTCCATGCATGGTCTCCTTGTTCAAGTGGCAAAGCTGGCTGCCAATGATCCTAAGATCAAGCTCCAACCATCGACCAAAACAAACAACATCAGCTTGAATGGCATGGAAATCATCATGGGCGACAACATCATCATGCCCATCGACATGAGTACGCTTGCAACGATGAGGTCAATGACCACGAAAGGGATGTAAATTAAAAATCCAATGGTGAATGCGCTTTTCAACTCTGAAGTAATGAAGGCGGGCACCAAGGTAGAAAATGGCACTGAGTCGGCACTGGCGGGCTCGCCCTTGTTGGCCATTTGCATGAACAAACCAATGTCATCTTCCCGCGTTTGCTTCAGCATGAAGTTGCGAAGAGGTTCTTCTGCTGCGGCCAATGCTTTGTCAAATGCCATGCCTTTTTGCATGTAAGGTACCAAAGCGTTGTTGTAGACGTCGTTCAACACGGGGGACATGATGAACAATGTCAGGAACAAAGCCAATCCAACCAAGACTGTATTGGGCGGCGTTTGGCCCGTACCCAGGGCTTGACGCAAGATCGATAAAACGATGATCACCCTGACAAATGCTGTCATCATGAGCAGAAATGATGGCAGCAATGTCAGCGAAGTCATCAAAGCCAGCAACTGCAGCGACAAGCTGTATTGTTGCTGACCCTTAGGTCCGCCCGTCACGTTGATCATGGGGATGCCTTGTGCCAAAGCGGATGCTGGCAACACCCACACCATGATTGCCAACACGGAGATGGCCAAGATAAAGGGCCGCTTGAATAGATTACGCAGCATGCGACCCTCCAGTGACAGTCAAACTATCGCTGAGTTCTGTCAACTCAGCTTGTAAGGCGGTGGAGGGCAAACCAGCGCCTTCGGGCCAATGCGCCAGCGGGTTAATTTGTGTTGCCGTGATGCCCACCAAGACCTCGTGCGATCCAACCCGCAACAAGGCGATCTTTTGGCGTGTTCCAACGCTCAGAGACTCTACAATTTGCAGGCGTCTTCCTGATTGGGTCTGTGTCATGCGATGTTGAAGTTTTTTCAGGGTCCACAGCAATGCGCCCATGATGGCCAAAACCAAGACAAAACTTCCGATCATGCGAAACAGGTCTGCGCCTGCGAAACCGGGTGCCATGGGGTGCCTTTGTCAATGCGTAAAAGTTTATAAGTTTTTCATGCGCTCAGATGCTGGCGCAACACGCGTCAGACGAACGCCATAACGGTCGTTGACCAACACAATTTCACCTTGTGCCACAACCGTGTTGTTGACCAAAAGGTCTAGGGGTTCACCAGCAATGCGATCTAATTCAACCACGCTACCTTGCGTCAAACGCATCAAATCTCTGATTTTAATTTGAGCGCGACCCACTTCGATGGAAAGCGTGACACTGATGTTTTGAAGAACTTCAGGATTGATTTGACGCTGGGTTGCTTCGTTGGCAATTGCGGTGTCTGGGTTGATGTCAGTCATGATGCGATCCTGAAAATTTATTGCATACCGGGAATACAAGCACGTTCGATTTGAACGGCAGTTTGAGCGCCAATGCTGCCAACCTGTACATCAAACGCAGGCAGGCCATTGACCATCAGTCTGGCCAACTCTGGTTTTTTGAAAAAGAGCACATCGCCCTCTTTCATGGCTTCGATTTCGCCAAAAGACGAATCGATGGTGCCCATGATGACACGTGCCTCAAGGCTCGCATCGTCGACCGCATCCTCTAGATCGATGCGCCATTGTTTGTCAGATTCATCATTGCCATCGCCTGATTGAACGCGACTGCGTAGCAATTCACGAATTGGTTTCAACGAAGCATAGGGATAAACCAAATCAATGAAGCCTTGTGCATCATGGCCACCTTCAGCTTCGAAACGGTTGAGAATGACCAAATCATTTTCGTCAGCGATTTGCGCAAATTGAGGATTGATTTCGGAACTGACCAATTCAAAGTCAACGGGCAAAACGGCCGACCATGCATCTTTGAGTGAGCGGAAGAAGACTTCCAGAATCATGTTGATGATGCGTGATTCGGTGGGCGTGAACAAACGGCCAGGTGGCAAGTTGCCGACGCCTTTGCCAAAACCGCCAAAGAAACTGTCGAGAGAGCTGAACACCACCGTGGGGTCGATCACCACGATCGAGTTGCCGCGCAAGGGGTTCATGCGAACCACATTGACCGACAAAGGCGCTTTCAAGCTTTTGAGGTAGTCGCCAAAGCGAACGATTTCAACTTGGTTGGGGTTCACCTTGGGGCTGGTGCGCAGCATCTCGACCAAGCCCAAACGAAAGGTGCGAATGAAGCGCTCGTTGATCATGTCGATCGAGGTGATGTTCACCCCCAAGCTGCTGTCTTCGCTGGCCAGGTCGTGTTTCTTCACCCGTGCGGTGGTGTTGAAGCCAGTGTCGACTGGAATCGAACCGTCCATCACGCCTTCTGCCAAGGCAGAAAGTTCGTCAGGTGTTAACAAAGAAGTGGCCATGAAACTCTAAACCAATACAAGTTGATGCGAGCGATGCTGTCGCAACTTATTGCACGATGAAGTTGGTGAAGTGAACTTCTTCAATGCCACCGAAGTCTTCGTATTTTTCCAACAAGGTGTTGATGGCATCGCGAATTTTGGCGGCCAACTCTTTGCGGAACTCAGGTTTAACCAGGTCTGCATCGGTGGTCAGGCGCATCACGTCCATCACAGCTGAGCGAATGGCAAAGTCGTGCTTCTTCACGTTTTCAAACACCCGATCGTCGTAATGTGTCATGACGGCAATTTGCACCGACATCACTTTTTTGGAGCCACTGACATTGACCAAGAACTCGCGTTCAATTTGCATGTAGGTGTACTCAAAGCGTGTGAGCTCAGGTGAGTCTTTGGTTTTTTTGCTCGGTTTACCATCGGCTTTTTTGTCGCCGTGGCCCCCTGCACCACCATGACCGTCAGCACTGGCTTCGGCATGCTCTGGGTCGATCACAGGTTTGGGATTGAAATAGCCCGTGAAGTAAAGTGTGCCCAAAACAACACCCACAATCAGGACGATCAGGCCAACCACGCCCCCGATGATCAGGACGATCGGTTTCTTTTTCTTCGGCTCTACCGCGACTGCTTCTTCTTCGGCTGGGGCTGCTGTGGCCATGGGTCACCTCTATAAAAACAATGTCACTCTGTGGTTCACAGAGATCCAGTTAATTGATCATGCCAGTGTGTCCCAAGCATCGTTGGACCTTAAGTCTCGGATGCGAGATTCTGTGGTCGAAACCTCTGCCATTGATGCTCTATCAGAATTGTCAGAAGCATTGTTTTGACGAGGTGTCGAGTTTCCGCCAGAATTTTGGTGGTTTTCTCTGTTCACCCAGACATTAGCAACTGTCATGCCTGATTGTGACAAACTGTCTCTGAGTTTGGGCATACCTTGTGCAATCAATTCACGTGTGAGCAAGTTGTCGGTCTTGAAAACTGCATCCAGTGCACCTGCGCTCATGTCCAATTCAACATCAATTTTGCCAAGATGCGCAGGGTTAAGCTTCAATTGAAGTTTCCATTCCCCACGTTCAATTTGGTCTTGTAACCGCTCACCCATTGCTTTTCCTAGCTTGTCAGCCAAATCTTGAATTTGGGCTGCACGGTCTGTCATCCCTGGGGATGCCAAAGCCGCACTCGTCGCCACTGAGCCCAGGGTTCCAGAACTGGCGGTATTGCGAGCAGAGTCAAAAGGGGTGGCCATGTTGTTGTTTGTATCCAACAATCTGTCCAGTGTCGGTATCAGATTTGGATCATCGACTCCTAAATCCAAGATGACTTCTTGCGCTTCAGAGCCATTCAATTTGCTGTTCATGATGTTGGCGCTGAGTTGACCCCAGGCAGCGCTTTGGCTTGTGCCATTCAATTTGGCCAATTGCCGTGTCATGCTCTCCCAAGCAGGAACCATTCGCATCCTCATGGCATCTAAAGGACCCATTTCAGAGGACAGTTCGATCTGCTGATTGACCGGGTCCAAGGGCAGCGCAGTGCTGGGGGCAACATTTCCAAAAGTTTGCAACACGCCTGAAGCACTGGCCGTTTGCAACAGTGAGGCCACATCAGAAGCTTTCGGGGCCTGGTTGATGGCATGCGGTGCTTGTGACCATGCATTGGGCATGACCTGGTCTGAAATGACCAAAGGACTGGGGAGGTGAGATGGCCAAAGTGGATTGCTCAAAACCCCGTGAGAACTTTTGAATGCATTTTCGCTTGCTTGGACAGTGCCCAAAGCTTGGACACTTGGAAAGAGCGTCAAAGTGCTTGAATTCGTTGAGTTCACTTCACCGTTGACGCTTCCCGCATTCAGATTGGCGCCTGAAAAGGGATACAAAGAAAAATCAGTCATCAAATGCGGTGCTGCTTGGTCATTGCCAATCAGGTCTGAATTGGGTGCACCCGTGCCGAGGCCGGCTGTTTGACTGTTCAAATCGCCAAACAGGGCTTGAACAGCAGTTTCACTGAGGCCTTGGGCTCGCGCAAATTCTGCCAAGCTCTGGGTGTCAGGCAGGGGTGTTGCTGATGTGATGACAGAAAATTGCCCCCCTAAATTCAGAGTCTGGAGAGCCGCTGAAGCTGTTGCGCCACTGTCGATGGGCGCAGATCCGGCAAGCTCTTGCCGTTCACCCCGGGTCATGAGGTCTCTCATGACTTCAGCAAACTCCTGCCCATTCATGGGCTTGTTCAGTGCAGGGTCGGTTACAACTGATCCGCTAGAAGGTCCAACTGACGCGGGGTTCGAGACAGGTGCGGTCAAAAAGTTGAGGTTGGCGTCCATGGTATTTCCATCTTCCGTTTGATGTTTCAACCCCGGTTTGGAGGCCGGGTACGCCTTGTATTAGCAAAAACCGTGACAGGAGAGGCCTTGCCGCT
>JACCDK010397181.1_pt1 | contig 14981 bp, 15 predicted proteins | sample 7445871 | NCBI WGS metagenome assembly JACCDK01 (sample SAMN15323436, study PRJNA562643) | freshwater metagenome | isolation source: river surface water | place: USA:Blue River Watershed | collected 2017-08-15 | reverse complement strand
TTGGTATTGCTATAGAGGTTTCGTTTAACCGCCAAATGGATGATACCGGGTATGGTTAGGTAGGCAATTAGGAAACTGGAAATGAGTACTAAGATGGCTGTAAACATAAACAATTCTGGTGTACTGTATTTCTGTACCAATCAATTTACTAAATTGATTCAGAAGAAAGCTATTCAAATATAACTAAAAGTAATGTGCGGCTGAAAAAAATTAGGTGAATCGTGTGAATTCACGGGTTTGCGTGTAATTTGGTTTTGTTTGTTTGGTATTAGATGCTAAACAGGGGGCGAGGTTTAATTATCTACTTAGATTAGATTAAGACTTATAGTCCCTTGCCTTTGAGTATTACTTGTATTCCTCTGTATATGATGGTCAGGTCTAATGCTAATAGTTGCCATGGGGAGGCATTTAGAAATTTATCGATGTAGATGTACTCGTATTTGGGGTTGCCCATTTCGGGGGTTCCTTTCATAATGTGACCGAGGCCCAAGAGTCCTCCTTTTAGTAAAAATCGGGTTACGTTACCTTGCTCTAAGTCTCTTTGGTAATGGTGAACGGCTAAGGGGCGAGGTCCCACAATTGACATCTCTCCTATCCATACGCTGTAAAATTGGGGTATCTCATCCAGGTAGTATTTCTTTACAAATTGCCCCAGGTAGGTTCTTGATTCTGGTGTCCACTCTTTTGCGTAAGCGTGCCAATCGCCTTTGGCTTGCAATTCTTTGTCGATGTATTTCTCTTTGATGATCCGAATTTTGTATTTCCTAAAAACCTGTCCTCCACTTACTGCGTGGTAGTAAAAGAATAAGGGGCCTCGATTTTCGGGTATGATGAGGCCTTCAATTTGATTGGCTACAAAAAGTAGCACTACGATGGGAGAACAGCCTATCAGAATGATCCCTGATACGAGAATGTCGAACAAACGTTTAGGCAAAGGTGTTTTTAGGGGCTGTTCTAATTGAAAAACTGCTTTGTATTTTTCCTTGATTTCTAGATCTGGGGCTTTGTAAGGAAATGCTTCTTTTGGCTCGATTGGGGTAGACATGGTTTGGTATCTAAATATAGTATTGTTAATCTAAGGTATTCTTTATCTGTTTTGATCGAAAAAGTTCTTTTACAAGAAGTAGCAAAAACATAGAATTGGTATACATATACCTCTTGAAGAGTCTTTTTGGCTCCTGAAGCCATCTGTACATCCATTCTAAGCCAGCTTTTTGCATCCATTCTGGTGCTCGTTTTTGCAATCCAATCATAACGGGTAATGCGCCGCCCATTCCTAGCATACAGGCTTGTATTTTACCCTGCATTTTTGCCATCCACTGCTCTTGTTTGGGGCAACCCAGGCATACGATTACTAAGCCGGCTCCTGAAGTATTGATCTTTTGAATGATATCGTCTTCTTCTTTGGCCGTGAGTGGCCTAAATGGGGGGCTAAAAAAGTTCAGGTTTTTTAATTTTGGATAATTAAGTTTCAGGTATTCGGCAGTTTGTTGGAGGACTTGATCGGTACTGCCGTAAAAGTAAACTCCAATTTTAGTTTTCTCGACTTCTTTGAGCAATGTGGGCAGCATGTCCATACCTGCTATGCGTTCTTGTTGAACTCCTTTGAGCCATTTTAATGTTTTTACGAGTGGCATACCGTCGGGCAAAACTAAATCTGCTGTATTTACTTGGTCAGCAAATTCAGGATGGTTATAAGCCTCAACACACATGTGTACATTGGCAAAACAGACGTAGGATGATTTCCTAGCATTTGCCCAATCCAGTATTTGACGGATTTGGGCTTGATAGGTTCCGAGATTTAGCTTGAGGGAGATGAGCTGTGTTTTCAATGGTACGAGTTGCCAGCTTGTTGTATTCTTTATTCGCTTTTAGTTAGCTGTTTTAAAATAGTTAACAGCCTGTTTTCAAAAACTTGGAGCGTGAACTGTTCTTGATATTTGATACGGCCTTGTGCTCCCATTTGATTTCTTAATTCGGGGTTGTTGAACAAGATCTCCAATTTATCTGCCAAGGCTTCTGCATCTCTTTGTGGTACTAAAAATCCGGTTTTTCCATCTTCTACGATATCAGGTATGGCCCCTTCGTAGGTGGATACCACGGGTTTGGCGAATTGCATGGCTTCTAGATTTACCAATCCAAAGGTTTCTTTTTCGTAAAAAGTTGGGAAAGCTAAAATATCTACAGTTGCCAATACTTTCCTTTTTTCATTTCCGTAAATTTTACCCAAATATTTTACTTCTTCCGTCAAGTCGTATTCCTTTATTTTCCCGAAAAGTTCAGCGGTTTCAATATCTCCTACAGCTCCTGCCAGGTAGCATTTGAATTTGAGTTTGCGCTGTTTGAGTATTTGGCATGCTTCGAGTAAGGTATACACTCCTTTGCTTCTCAATAAATTTGATAGAAATAATACTTGAGGAATACTATTGGAAGCCACTGAACCCGAAAAATTGGAGGATTTGAGCCAGATTTCTCTTTCATCAGGAATTCCGTTTGGGCAATAGAATACTTCATTTTCTGCTACAAAGGCAGCGATGTCTGGATAGAGTATCGGGGAAAGTAAAATTGTATTGGTGTTTTTAAGTTGAAAACGATAGAGTAGTTTTTTAAATAGGGTTTTCGCATTTGTAGCCACTCCTTTGTTGTGGTAGTGAAATGTAATCGGAACTTTGAATAGTTTCAATAATCCAACCAAAATTAATTCTTTATACCAAGCGGGACCCTGAGCGTTTATAGTAAAGTACGCTAGCTGGTATCTATTAGTACATAACTTAATCACTAACTTAACTAGTAGTTTCAGAACAGTCCAAATTTTGTGCAGATTGATTTCGCCTATGTCCGAAAAATTAACTGCCGTAGAAAGATTAACATAATCAATTTCAAATGAGCTATTGATTAATGAACTTTTCTTTATAAATTCTCCCATTATGCCTGCTCCATGATCGGGTGGAGGAAGATGAAGAATTGCTAAAACTTTAATTTTCATATGGAGCAGTTATTGCCAATTTTAATTGAGTGTTGAAATAGTATGGGATCTAAAAAAAAGTTAAACGAATTGTTAGCTTAATTTGAATATTTTAACGGCTATTTCAACAATCTTATTAATCGCCCTGTTTATCAATCCCATTTTATACAAAAGTTGGGATTGTTTATCTTGATTCAGTTGAATGAATTGAGGTAATCGAAAATGAATTTTATCGGTAGTATCTAAGGGTGTAATGAATCTATTCTTCAAACCTTTGTTGTGTGTGGCAATATTATCAAACCCAGCATTATCGACTTTCGAGATCTTGGGATAAATTGTTAGGCCTTCATTCATGAATTGATGGAAAGTGAACCTGATATACCAGGAGTCTATTTTACCACTCATTTGTTTACTCAACATATTATTAACATCAGACCCCAACGCTTGAAAATCTTTTTGGGAGTTCTTGTTTTTTTTAAAAGACTGATAAGCTTTCATATCCCAATCTATGTCAATCCATCTGTCTTTCCAAGTTGCCCAGCCCCATGGCCAAGGACGATTCAATAAGTAAGCATCTTCATTGATATTTTCATTTTTGAAATTAAAAGCATAACCGGAGACTGAATAAAGATTTTTATGATTTTTGAATGTGTCTAAAGCCTGATTCATGAAAGCCAAAAAGTTATTCGTAGTGATCAGGTCGTCTTCTAATACTATGACATTATCGTAAGCTTCAAAAATCTTTGAAACACCTTCAATAATGGAACTTGCTAAGCCTTTATTGGTGGGGCTTTCTTTTATGGTTACTGATTTGAATCCCTTTATGGTTTTCAGGTAGGTCCGAACTTCTTCGATGACATACTCTTCTTCTTTTCGTTTTGGGCCGTCGGAAAAAATGATCAAATCGGTCTCTTCAGCGAGAAAGTTAGCTGCTAAGCTGTCGACCACTTTTTTTAGAGTGTCTAAGCGTTTGTAAGTAAAAAGTACTAGTGGAGCAAGGTTGCTTTCTGTCTGGCTAAGATTCACCGATTTTAATTTTGGCATTTAGTAAGCTTGGGTCTAAGTACTGTTGTTTCGCTTAATTGACTACATGAATCCACTTCATGAATCGCGTAAATAAACGATTCAAAATTGAGTTTTTAGCTATAAATTGTCGGGTAATTGATGGATTGTAAATATTCAAATCCGGGAATTTATACCTATAAGCTGACTCTAAATTCAGACTCTGTTTAAAGCGGTCGTAGCCTGTGGTGTGTGTTGCGTCTTCCGTTCCGAAACCAATGTTTTTAACCAAGCTTTTAGCTGGATACAAAGAGGTCAGTTTGTGTCGAAATAAGTAATAGTCGAGTTGAATGTCCCAGGTTTGGATTTTATGAGTTAAAAGATTTTTTAACATGTAGGAGCGATCGCTCCCCCAACGGTTAAAGTCGGCCTGCAGCTTTGTTGAATGAAAAAATTCGTGCTGTGTACTTACTTCCCAGTCTACTTGACTGATTTTTTCAGACCAGGTCGCCCAACCCCATGGATTGAAACGATTGGCAAAATAGGCATCGTATTGGTAGTTTGAGGGAATGCGCTTTACATAGGAGAATGCGGAAATGCTCAGTACCTTGGGTTTGTCTTGGTACCTATCGAGTGCTTCGTTTAAAAATCTCAAAAAATCGGGAGCCAGCTCCAGATCGTCTTCTACTATGATAAATTTCTCACAGCTGGCTGCCATTTCTGTAAGACCTGTAATAATGTTGTCTTTTACTCCTAAATTTAAACCTCGCTCAACAATTTTAATACTTTTAAACCCTTTAATTTCTTTTAAATATCGTCGGACCTCTCCTACCTTAAATTCATCTTGAGGGCTGGCCGGACCATCTGAAATAATCGTCAAGTCGGAATATTTTGCTTCTGGACAGTTTTCCAAGGAAGCGATACAACGTTTCAAGGTATCTACCCTTTTGTAGCAGAAAAGAAGAATTGGAGCGAAATTCAAGGTGTTCTAATAATATTGATTAACCACTTCATCAATTTGGTTATCCCAAGTACGTTTTTTTGCATAATTAAATGCTGCTCTACTCATTTTTTTAAGTTTCAACCGATCTGTATATAAATTCAGGACAGCTTCCTTAAGTGCGTTGATTGTATCAAGTGGTTCGATAGCAGGGCATTTAATAGCTGTATCCTCATTTAGTATAACATCCTGTCCATGTAGTTTCAATCCCACTACCGGCAAACCATAAGCCATTGCTTCCAATAGCTGAACCCCTCCTGAATCTCTTAAGGATGTAAAAATGAATAGATTGTGAGAGCGGTAGAACTCTTTAACTTTGGAATACTCAACAGCGCCAACGTAATTTATATTTGTTAAATTTTTGATTACTATTTCTTGCTCCAAATACTTGCGCATTTCTCCATCGCCAACAATTGTAAGTGATATATCATCATAGGCTTTCAAACAAGACATCAGTTCTGTAACCAAGAGTATCCCTTTTCTTGGCAATAGCCTACCAATCCAGAGGATTCTTAGATCAGTATTAAAATTATGTTCAGGCAGCTTTGTTGGATAGAAACTTTGGTCTAGCGAAACATCTAAAAGCAAAGAATAATTAGTGGCACCCAATTTAATCGCTAAATTTTTTGTTTCGTTATTTGCCAGCAAAACGGCCTTTGCAGTTCTTAACATGTTTTTGCATGCAGGGTTATATTTTACCAAAAGATTGCCTATCCATTTGCGCTTTTGTTCAATTTTCCAGTATTCTTTAAAATAGCTTTTGAAAGCCACGGGGGCATCTTGTCCTCCTCCGGCGGGTCCAAAGATTAGGGGAATACGTAATCTATACATGAAAGAACCTAACTGTAGACTACCCCAAGTAACGTGGTGAACCAAATCGAATTTAAAGACTTTATTGAGATTTTTTGCTTTTCTATATGCAAACCATTGCCACAATAGGTAGTGTAGATACATTGTAGGCCGTGATAAATAGTAAAGTGATTCTAAGGGAAACGGCAAATCAATGAATACAAAATTTAAATTTTTAGAAAACTTTGACTTTTCGATTTCTTCTTTTCCTCTTTTCCTTGTAATACAAATAACATTAAAGCCTTTATTACTCAAACCTAAAGCCCAATGATAGCCATAACTATCCTCTGAACCTTTAGATGGATCGCAAGCATAAGCAGAAACTAGAATAGTTTTCAATTTTTTAATACTGCTAAATAACTGCCATACAAATCCAAGAATGGAATTTTACTCCCAATATATCGAACAGCTTTTCCACTCCCTTCGATTTTTACAATTTCTAATCCTGCTGATTCAACTATTTCTTTAAATTTTTTAACAGTCATTATGTTTACATGTGAAGGGTCTTTGAATACATTATCACGCCCTAGACGTATTAGAAATGACTCGGGATTGGGGGTAGTAAAAATTATTAACCCGTCTTCTTTTAAGTGCTGTTTACATTTCATTAGCATTAACAGAAAATCCTCTGCAGGAATGTGTTCAATAACCTCACCGGCAATGATTCTATCAAATTTCAAATCACATGAGGTCCAATTAACTATCGATTCGTGAAAAACCTTTTCATAAATACATGAAGGGATTTGAGAAATGCGCTGCTCTATGATTTCAATTCCATATATTTTAATTGAACGGAATGTATTTTTTAAAGCAATACCCCCTCGACCAGTGTTACAGCCTATATCCAAAACATCCATATTTTCACAGATATATTTTGAGAATTGCTGATAACGTTCAATCGTAAAGGGATCAACCTCACTCCAAACTTGTGACTGATTTTCTGAGAAGTACTTAAACATTTTACAATTTATACTTATAATTCTGGTAATGATTAGGCTATATTTCAAGGAAAATTTACATTAAGAAGTCTTCATAACCTTGATGAGATATATATCATCAATATTTATATGTAGCTTCTAGTTTTTTCTTTTTATACCTGTCAACTAATGCCTTAAGTACAAATTTGAATGTTTTGAAAAAGCCAATTAATTGGATAGAGAAGTATATGGGATGATAATTTTTGTTTTGCAATCGCTGAATCTCAACATCATCGAAAGATAAAATATGTGACAAATTTATCCTTAAAAAAGGAAATCCATGATTTGATGTAAAGAATGTAATTCTTTTTAATCGTCTTTTTGCCTCTTCTGAGATACCATTAAATTGAACAATATCCATTTTTGATCTTGAGGATTGAAAATAGTAATAATATGTATCCTCATTAAGATAGCTTGAAAGATCAAAATATTTATTTAGTTCATTATTGTCAAGATTATTAAAAAGTATAGGATTTGTAACATAATTACTCTCTTCTATTGTGATATTAAGATTTAATTGAGCATTAAAGGCGTATACTCTTTGGGCCTTTAATAAACTCCCATACAATATTGCGGCAAATCCACCTGCTGAACTACCAACTGTATATATCCTGTAGCCCTTAGTCTCGTGGGTAAAAAAATCAAATAACTTATGAGGTGAATCTATTTTATGATTAATTCCACCAATGTACCATTGCTTTCGGATGTCTCTAACAAAAATGTGTTTTTTCGCTTTATCAATTCTATTTTTTTTCCACTCATATTTGTCTCTTAGTCTAACGGAATATTCAAATGAAGCAAGTGTATTTGGATAGTATAAATCATGACTAGAAAAATAAATTACACATAAATCTTGCTCACATTGATCATCATATTCAATTTGATAATTATCGGTTTTGAAGTGATCTAAAATAACGGGGGATTCAACCTGAAATATCAATTGCTTTTTTTGTTCCATAATGCAGGAAATAAAAGTCTAAGGTGTATTGAAAACATATGTTTAAGTGCAATATATAACCCTAAGTATTTAAACTCATATCTAAAAAAATAATATGGATGACTATTGCCTAAGGGAGAATAAAGAGAACGAATTCTTTCTACAAAAGGAGTACTCTTTAAACACCAGTTGGGCAATTTTTCATGGGATTCACAATAAGCAATAAATCCAGGTGCTACGTAAGATGACAAACCGTTTTTTATAGCACGATGACCATATTCTATATCCCCTATAGCATGATGAAACACTGGGTCTAAATTTCCGATTTGATTAAAAACAGATGAAGGGACTAATACAACATTTCCATTAAAAGTATATGCTAATTGCATCTCATCAGCAGGATTAATCAATTGTCCATTTTTTGTAAAACCGCCATATGTTGTAACCGAGGAGTTTGTAAACGAACAAGTTGAGCCAATAATTATTGATCTACTTTGAGAGTTTGAAGCACATTTTAATAACACGAGAATTGCATTTTCTTGGAGAAATGAATCATCGTTAAGCCATAGGTAATAATCGAATGCTTTAGCCTTTGCTGCAGTTTCCCAGGCGAGGTGCATGCCTCTGTTCCAGTATAAATTGCCGTCTCCCTGAATGATATTTACTTCGGGAAATTGTGTTCTAATTGCACCCGATGTACCATCTGTTGAACCGTCGTCTACCAAGAAAACTTCTAGATCAAACTTTGTACCTAAGCTTTCTTGTGCATACAGTGCTTGAAGACAAGCAATGGTTTTTTCTTTACGGTTGTGGCAGGTGATTAAGACGGAGATTGTTTTAATCATATAGACTGGAAAAATAGTTTTATTTCTTTGTCAGTCATCTTTCTAAAAATATTTGAAGAGACTAAACCTATCATTATCCAAAAAAAGTAAAAATTTAGATCGAATAGAGTAAACTCTTCAATAAAAGATAAAAGCCATCGAAAAGCTATTAATAAGCCTAGTAATTTGGAAATAATGTTATTAGATTTTGTAATCGCTATTCTGGAAACAATAAATATTAGGAGCGAATATATAGTCACACCAATAAATCCATTATAAAGCAAGATATTTAACAAACCCACCTCAGAACTATACCTTCCTCTTCCATCGCCTAAGTCATCGAAGAATAAGGTATCGTATTTCCCTGCTGCACCTTCACCAATTAACCAATGACCAGTTCTATTTAAGGTTGAAAAAACATCCACATACAGGAACGTCCTGGTATCACCTGCCAAATCTTCCTGCTTACCTTCTTTATCTTCTACTGTGTAGCCTGAATTTTTGTCTGAAAGCTCTGCAAAAAAATTATAATTACCCCAAATTGCTAAAGAAAGTAAAAGTATGGGAACTAAAAAGGTGAAAAGATGAAGAAGTTTAAGTATCCTTAAATTTAAAAAGCCTCTTAAGTAGTATAGTATTAAAAGTAGCATTGAAAAAGAAATCTTGATAATGTTTGTTCTAAAGCCTAATGCTACTGCTACGGAAACAAAAGCCACTAACAAGATTAATCCTTTCCACTTCCATTCAACATATGGAATGAAAAGTAAGAATAAACTTACAGGAATCATTATTCTAGAATACAATTCTTCGTTCGTAACAAAGGAAAGAGGTATAAGTAAAAATCCCAATGGCATGAAAATCTTCAAAAAGAATTTTAAGGTCGAATTGGCAAGTTGATTTTCAAGACCAACAAAAAATGCCAGGGGAATGAAAGAGAAGCTGAGTGATGAAAACAATAAAAATTTCCAATCCCAATAATCCTTAGCCAAAGTAGCTCCTCTAATGAGCTCAAGAGTATTCCATGCAAGAAACAGTAGATATATCGTGAATATTTTCTCTAAAGTTTTAATGCCAGGTTTTCCGTTTAATGCAATAACAAAAAGGGCTAAAATTGCTGAATAAGTTAAGGCTAAGGAAACATAAGTTGACCAATTTAAACTCTGATTGCCAGATATATTGATATAAAAAAGTGTATCAATGATTACAATTGAGGTGAGTGTAAACTTAATTAATCTTGATTTATTCAAATTTTAAAAGATTTTTTTTATGAAACGAGCTGGATTACCTGCCCATATCTCATTGTCAGGAACATCTTTAGTTACAACAGAGCATGCTCCTACTACTGCATTTTTACCTATAGTTACACCCTTTAAGATTGTTGAATGTGCACCAATAAAGACATTATCTTTAATGGTGACTTTAGCCCATTTAGTAAATTGCTTGTCTTTCAACTGATCCATCCTAAAATCCGGATTTAGGGAATGAAAATCTGTATCGTAAATTACTGTATTACCTCCAATAGTTACATAATTACCAATCTCAATTTCGTGATTACATACTATTGTAGTCGAACTCATGCCCACAAAATTACCAATGCTTAAAACTCCTTCTACCCATAATGTAGTTTTCTGCTGTCTTCCAATTATATTATAATTGTTGCCGCTATTTACTGTGAAATTACTACCTAAAGTCAGTTTACCCCTTCTGGTTACAATTACTCTCATAACACCCAATACCTTTAAATCTCGAGGTAGCCGAACTCCATTTAATAGCAATATTAAGGCAGTGTATGGCCAGTAAAATAAACTTCGAATATATTCATTTAACTTTCGAAGTGCTTTGAATAGTAAAACAAACATTATATTTCAGAATTAAGTTCTACTGACATATTTTGAATGTCGGAAAGCTTGTTCTCCCACCATCTGGAAAGAAGTAGTCTGTTGACTTTTTTTTCTTTAAATCTGAATTTTATAATTTTTGCTGGAATTCCGGCAACTATTGCATATGGAGGAACATCTTTTGTAACCACAGAGTTAGCGGCTATGATTGAACCATGACCAATCTTAACTCCATCCATGATAATTGATCTGGCACCTATCCATACATCATTACCGATTGTAATTTTGTCGTATTCACAAAAAGCAAGATCATTATCGACCAGTTTGATTTTTAAAGTATTGAACTTTTTGTAAAAAATAGTAGAAGTTGAAAAAAAATTTACTGGATGTTTACCTAATCCAATATATACATCGTTTGCAATCGAGCAGTATTTTCCGATGGATACATTTTGCGCTAAACAGTTTTTACCCATGTAAGAAAATGAATCAATTTGTGAGTTATTAATGATGCAATTTTCTAGTATATGTACATTTGGCTTAATAATAGATTTATTGTCTATACAACAGCCCTTATCTATTATCACTTTTTTGAATCTAAATTTATTATACAAATCTCTAGATCCGTTTTTACCAAGATGGTGCAGCCCGTTTAGAATTCCAAATGGGTATAGAAGAACTCGTTTAAGTATATTTATTAAGATCATAATTTAATATAGTATCAAAAAAGTTATTCCAAATTACATTGGGATGAAAGTGCTTAAGTGCAAATTTTCTTGCATTTAATGATTTTATTCGTAAATCTTCTTCTTTTAATGATAGTAAAAAGTTGATAATATCTATTGCTTCAGAATTATCTTTGAAGAAATATATAAAATCGTTATTAGGAAATAATTTTTCGTAACCTTCATGGTGATTACAAACAACCAACGATCCATTCGATAGTGCTATTGGAATCCGATTCGAGAAAAAAAATGGTATTTTAGGATAATGTTCGAAAGAAACAGTGATCCAATTTCTCTTAAAAATTTCATTTTGTTGATAAAAATCAATTGGCCCTTGTTTACCAATGAATCCATCCCAACCGTTTCCATAAATTTTTAGTTTTTTTGGAAAAAATTTACCTAATATTTTAATAAACTTTTCTCTTTCTTTTGCTCCTGGCATTCTTCTAATAAAACTAAAGAATTTGGGTCTCACTGCGTTTGCCATTAAAACTAGATCAAAGTTTCTCTTTGCATCGTTATGGGATTGATTATCAAATCGAGCTAAATCATTATGGTTTGGTGTATAGATAATATTTTTATTAAGTCTTCTAATCTGGTTGTAAAATCTACCTAGGCCCCTAATAGATACAATATCGACATTTCGCAATATTATTTTCATTTGTCTCGATATTGGCTTTGCCCAAGTACCATACATATCTCCTTCGTCATAAACCAGTACAGGAGTAGATTTTAGATTCTTTAATTGAGAGATAAATTCATAGTTAAATGGGAAACTACCTGTATGAAAGAAGACTATCAAATTTGGCTGGAGTTCGGATGCGATTTGAAGCATGCTATTCCTTGATTCTAATAATGAGTTTTTATTTGCAAAATCTTCAAAATAAAACCATTTAAGTTCTGTGATTTTACCCAAATTAAGGATATGTTTAAATCCATCCTCAATACCAGTTTGACAACCCTCAAAACCATTTAAAAAAAGTAGCACCTTCATGTACTTGAATGTTTTATTTCAATTATTGGTTTGCATGCAATTTCCATCTAAAACCATCTATAAATGCATTTAAAATTGGCTTGACCGCAAAGAAAGTCTGCGTATCTCCTTTTTTAAAATCATAATAAATGAAAGCCATCAATAGTTTCACGTTAATTCTTATATTTCTTATCAAAGCGAAAAAGTTATTACCAAATTTCCTATCTAATATGATCCGATTTCTTATGGAGTAGTATAATTTGAAATCAACTTTTAAACCTTTACTATTATCTGGAAAAATTTTTCTGTACAACAATGCATCTGTAACCACTCCTACTCTGTAACCAGCATTGATTGTTCGAATCGAATAATCGGTATCATCATGATTGATAAAGAAATTTTTTTCTACGTCACCTATACTTTCAATTACTACTCGTTTAAAAATTGGACCTTCGAATGAAAATGCCACTATTGGCAATATTTTTTTGTTTAAATCGTCTGAGGCAGAAATTCCTTTTCCAATACCCAAACCTCTAAATGGATTTGTAAAATTAAATTGATTACCATATCTCCAACGAAATTGCTTTTCTTTATCGTAATATCGATCAGGCAACAAGACATCATAATCGTTACCGAAATCTTTAAAGGAATTGACTAGTATTTCTAAACAATTCAATGCGGGCTCCACATCATCATCCATTACCCATATATATCCAAAACCTAATTCATATGCAGTTTTTAACCCACTATAAAATCCTCCTGCTCCACCTAAGTTCTGTTGATGTATAACCATCAGATCAGGTTGATTATCGAGCCATTGAGTTGTACCATCGGTACTGTTATTGTTTATTACAATTATTTTATCTGGCCTAAATGTTTGATTTCTTAATGAATTAAGGCATTCTTTTAAATAAGTAATTCTGTTATAAGTTACTACTACTGCAGCGATCTTTTTATTCACAATTATTTATTATTTTATTTAAATACTTAGGTAACTATTTAAACTAATTACCCATAAAAATTAAGCATGAACTTTATTCGAGTCTAAGGGTCAAATATATTCTAAGCAAATAGCATTAACAGATAGCGAAAATAAAGACAGTTTATAGACTAAACGCAAAAACATATGCACTTAATTTGAGAAATATATGCATCAAAATCTTCTTTTTATTGTTGATATAATTTGATTAAAAGGTGCAAAAAGTACTGGTGGGTAAAAGCCTCTAATTGAAAATATTTGAATACCTTTTTTGAATAAATAACATCCCATGCTGATAGTTATGATTAATTCTGTTATCAACCATGCTGTTGCAGTTCCCAAAGCACCAAAATAATAACTTAAACATACACTTATAAATAAGCTAGTTACTGCTCCAAAACCCGATATTATTAGTATAACTTTATCTAATTTTAGATTAAGCATTATTTGAATTCCATATAAATTACTTACAGAAATAATGAAAGGGATGAATGCCATAACTTGAAAGATAGATTTACTTCTCAAAAAACTATTTCCATAAAATTCACCTATGAACCATGTTCCTAATGTTAATAAGAAGATACCTAGAGTAAACATTATTACAACTATCGTTGGTGCAATTTTTTTAACTGTGTCTATCCCATTTTTAATTCCTTCGGAAAAGGCAGCACCAATAAATGGAAACAATGAATTTGTCAATGGCATGACAATCAAAGACTGTGATAGAATTATAAACTTTTGAGCAGCAGAAAAATATCCTACTTCAGTTTTACTTGAAAGACTACCTAGTATTACGATGTTTGTAGTAGTATATAAATTTATGAGAATGGATGTAAAAAAAATATTCTTGTCGTTATTCAAAACATTTATTATTACTGAGAAACTGGGGAGTTTCACGATTAATTTATATTTAAGCATAGCCCATCTTAACGAAAAATATGTTACGAAGATTTGTACTAAACTGAAAGCTAGTGGCTGCCAGAAAAAATCACTCGGTTTTCTGATGATAAAAAAAATAAATGCAGTAAGGAATAGCTTAGCCATTAAGTTAAAAAAAGCCAATCTCTGTAGATCGCCCATCCCCTGATATATCCAGTCGGGTGTGAGCACACATGCAATTGTTATCAAGTAAGTAACAATAAAAATTTTATTGTTTTCCTGAAAAACAGGAATACAAACCATACAAATTAAGAATATAACAAATGCTATAATCCATAAAATAATTTGAGAGCCTAAGACTTCATTAAAAATTTCATTTGTTCTTTTGTTATCTGTTTTATTTTGTGCAATTCTCCTACTTGCTGTTAAATTAAAGGCGTAGTTTACTAAAATAATAAAGTAACCAATGATAGCTCCAGAGTAATTTATTAAACCAAATTTTTCAGGACCTATTATACGTACCACATACGGCACACTCAACATTGGCAATAGAATGTTTGCAATCTGTACTATAAAAAGACTAGAAATATTTCTAAGTAGTTTTATCTTTTCAGTCATAAGTGGACAGCAAATTACTAATAAGAACTGAACTAAATGTGTTTGTAAATTGTATTACTTACAGAATAAACATGTACTCCAAAAGAAAAGAAGAGAAATTATCTATTCAAATAAATGCTGGGAGCATTCCGAATAAACACTCTTATCAATTGACATCCCTTATTTTAAAAAGTTTATAAAATAAAGTCGAATTCGTAAATACAGCATGATTAGTGCGGTTGGAAATACTAATCCAATGAGGATGAACAATAGCTTATTTTTTTGCGCAGGCTTAATCGGCGAATAGGGTGAATCGATGACCAAGAGCGAAGGCATGGCGCTGGCCTGCATGAATTTGACCGTCTCGAGGTTTTTGGTGGCCTCGCCATACATGATGGTGAGGAGATGCTCCTTGACGGCCAGGCTTTTGAGATCGACC
>JACCDK011251449.1_pt1 | contig 14985 bp, 14 predicted proteins | sample 7445871 | NCBI WGS metagenome assembly JACCDK01 (sample SAMN15323436, study PRJNA562643) | freshwater metagenome | isolation source: river surface water | place: USA:Blue River Watershed | collected 2017-08-15 | reverse complement strand
GTCCTGCCGTTCCACCACCTGCCAGTAGGAATTTCACTTATCTGCGCTTCCGAGCCGATTGACCAATTCGATCTTTTTCAACTGCCAAGACAATGCCGATACCAGCCAAAGTGGCGATTGTTGAAGAACCACCCGCAGATATGAGCGGCAGTGGTACACCAAGAACAGGGAACAATCCAAGCACTACACCGATATTGATAAATGCCTGCATTGAAATCCAAACCATCACACCGGCTACAACATTGCGAGAAAAAACGTTGGTCTGCTGTTTGGCAATTGCAAACAGAGACATAGCAAGAGCAAAAAATAGTGCGATAACAAATATGGCTCCAAGCAATCCCAGCTCTTCCCCGATAACGGCGAAAATGAAGTCGTTCTCAACCTCTGGAATCCAGCTCCACTTCAGCTTTGATCTGCCCAGTCCTGTTCCCCAGAATCCGCCTGCCGCAAGTGCCCAGGTTCCCTTTTCGAATTGCCACATCACTCCCATTGGATCTGCACCATCAGGATTGAGCCAAGCCTCAAAGCGAATCCTTCGAGAAGCTGATGACATAATCGCAGCGACGGCCGCCATAGCAATGAGAGCAGATAGTCCCAGCCAGCGAGACAACGGCATCCCAGCAAACAAGAACATTGCCATCAAGGTGATTCCAATCACCACGCCTGTTCCAAGATCGCGACCAATGATTGCAACGAGCACCAGGGCCGCAGCAGAAACGCCCAGCACCATGAACCAAATTTGCTTGTCAGTTTCAGGGTCCTGGTTGAGCTGCGCGAGCTGAAGAGCAAGCGCAACTATCAAAGCAACCTTTAAAAACTCAGCTGGTTGAATGTTCGTGAAACCAATATCCAACCAGTTTCGGTTTCCGTTGATCTCAACGCCAAAAAATGCGGTGACAAGCTGAACAACCAGCATTACCAGCAATGCGGGAGGAGCTAGTCTTCGGTAAACACTCAACTTTAAATTCGACAATATGAATAGAAATCCAAAGCCAACTAGAACATAAGCGCCCTGACGAATAAAAGTGAAGGCAGCGTTATCCGTCTCTTTGTAGCTATCAACCGCTGAAGCACTGGCAACCATGATCAGACCAACCGCGGTAATCGCAATCGTCAGGCCAATTAGAAAAATGGCAAGGTTTGACGGAGCCTTGAATTGTGGTCGTACAGCCTCCCGCAGGGTCATTGCAGTCCCCCCACGGCAGTTATGAATTGATTTCCCCTATCGGCGTAGTCAGCAAATTGGTCCATTGAAGCGGCCGACGGAGCGAGTAATACAACATCGCCAGGCTTTGCTAGCTCGCTAGCTAAACGAACCGCGTTCTCCATAACAGATTCTCCTGTTACGACCCTAACTGGCACGTCTGGAAGTAGTTCGGAGAAAAGCCGCTTTAGCTCTGAACTGTCGCTGCCGATAAGAACAGCAGCCCGAATCTTTTGGCCGTGATTTGTAATTAGCTCTCTGGGCGATGTTCCCTTTAGAAGTCCACCAACAATCCAAACAACACTGTCGTAGGTGCGAAGGGAGCTGTCTGCTGCATGAGGATTGGTCGCTTTTGAATCATTGACATACTTCACTCCCCCTACCTCTGCCACCAACTGGTTGCGATGCGGAGAAAGCCGGAAAGTTGAAATTGCACGCCTTATAGCAGCTGGTGATATGTCGGCCGCTCTAGCAAGTGCCGCCGAGGCCGCAACGTTTGCTAAAAGATGAGGTGACACCACAGCTATCTGCTGAATTTCCTCCAGCGTTGCTAGCTCGGTGGCTTCCTTTGCTCGGTTATCCAAAAATGCCCGATCAACTAAGACATCCTCAACGTAACCAACCGCAGATTTTTGGGGCGAAAACAATGAAAATGCAATGCCCCGGCAGCCTTCCTCAACCTCAGCTGACTTAGCAGCCTCAAGAGTTTGCGGGTCTTGTTCATTAAAAATAATTGCCGACTTGGTTCCGTTATAGATTTTTGATTTTGCAGCAAAATAATTCTCCGCACCGTCATGCCAGTCGTAGTGATCTTCTGCAAGATTCAAGAAGGCACTGGCCAGGGGGTGAATATCTTTGATGTAGTGAAGCTGAAAACTGGACAATTCAATTACTAAGAAATCAAAGCCCTGGGGATCTCTAATTGCATCGAGAATGGGCACCCCGATGTTCCCGCAAGCTAGCGTCCTAAAGCCATCAGCTGCAATCATTGCGGCTGTCATTTCACAGACCGTCGTCTTACCGTTAGTTCCGGTAACCGCAATCCACTCAGCAACCTTTTGGTTTTTATCCCTGAGGTGCCAAGCCAAATCAATGTCAGTAATCAACGGGATTCCACGTTCGAGCAGCGCTACAACCAGCGGATGGCGTGGATTAAATCCTGGCGATACCACCGCAAAGTCAATATTTCCAACTTCAGTAAGAACACCTGGTGTTTCATCGGCAATAAATCGTGAGCCAATTACTTCGACCAGCTCGATTAGTTTTGGGTCCGCCTCACGACCGACGACTGTGGCTTTAACTTTTAGTTCAACCAGAGTGTCAACAACGCTGAAACCGCTTTTACCCAGTCCCAGCACTAGTGCTGAATGATTTGACCAATCAGCGTGCCAGGAAGATGGGATGGTCATAGCCCGTAAATCCATTCAACATAGAACAGACCGACTCCAGCTGCTACGCACAGCGCAGCAATTATCCAAAATCTCACCACAATCGTGATTTCTGCCCATCCCTTTAGTTCAAAGTGATGATGCAACGGTGACATTCTGAATATCCGCTTGCCAGTGCCTGTTCGCCACTTGGTGAATTTGAAGTAGCCGCGCTGGAGGACAACAGAGCCGGTAACAATGACAAAAATTCCACCGATAAGAATCAGCAAAAGTTCGGTTCGGCTGAGTATCGCAAGTGCCGCTAAAGCTCCGCCCAAAGCTTGTGAACCAGTGTCTCCCATGATCAGCTGTGCTGGCGATGTGTTCCACCACAAAAATCCAAGACAAGCTCCGACAATCGCTGCCGCGACGGTAGCCAAATCAAGCGGGTCGCGTACCTCGTAGCAAGCCGAAAGATTTTCAACCGCAGTTCTACAGGATTGGTTGAACTGCCAAAAACCAATAACTACATATGCACCTATCGCCAACACGGCCGAGCCAGAGGCTAATCCATCCAGGCCGTCTGCGATGTTCACGCCGTTTGATGAGCTGGCAACCAGCAGGAATATCCAACCGACGAAAAGAACAATGCCGATCGTGCTACCCCAGAAGAACAGATCAAAGGGCAAGTCTCTAAACAAGGAAATGTGTGTAGATGCAGGTGTCAGACCCTGCGAATCCGGAAACTGCAGAGCCAAGATCGCAAACGTAACTGCCACCGCACCCTGACCAACAATCTTGGCCCAACCGCCCAGACCCAAGCTTCGCTGGTTGCTCACTTTCATGAAGTCATCAATGAAACCAACAGCCCCGAGCCCGAACATCATAAAAAGAACGAGCAAGGCAGATGGGCTAGGAATCTCCTCATTCACCAGTTTGGCGACGAAGTAGGCAACGGCTGTCGCGCCAAGAATAACGAGACCTCCCATGGTCGGAGTGCCGCGCTTAATTTGATGTGACTGCGGACCATCATCACGAATGAACTGACCCCAGTTGAGTTTTCTTGCAAGCCTTATAAATAGAGGTGTCGCAAAAAGCGCTATGAAGAGGGAGATTCCTCCGGCGGCAAGTAGAGCTCTCAATTCACACCCGCCAAATCGTCTCCAAGGAACCTCAACCCCGCGATATTACTTGCCTTCACCAGGACTATATCCTCTGGTCTTAGCCTGTCGCGAATAATCTCATAGGCACCAGCGATGCTCTCAATAAAGACACTCTCGCCATCCCAACTGCCTTCCTGGCTGGCTGCCATGTGAATCAGCTTGGCTTCCTGCCCAACTACAAACAGCTGATCAATATTCAGCCTCACAACTAAGCGACCAATGGCATCGTGTTCTTCTGCAGAAAATTCACCTAGCTCAGCCATCATCCCCAGGACTGCAATCGTGCGGTGACCAGCTTTACCCAAAACAGCCAATGTTTGCAGAGCCGCGCGCATTGAATCTGGAGATGCGTTATACGCATCGTTGATTACCCAATAACCATTGGGAGAGTGAAGAAGTTGCATTCGCCAGCGCTCAGCCATTTCAATCTCTCGGGCTATATCTAAGCTCTGCTCGATTGGAACACCTAGCTCAGTCGCTACAGCAATTGCCGCCATTAGATTCATGGCCTGATGCTCTCCGAGGATCTTTAGAGTGATGTCATGAGCCCTTCCAGCGTGCTCAAACTTCACCTGAGTACCCTCCAGTGAGAGTTCCGTTGAAAGAATTCGAAAGTCCGCATCTTCTGCAAACCCAAACCCAATTCGCTTTCCGGCAAATTCAAATCGGCGCACCCTTGGATCATCGAAGTTCAATACCGTTGCCTGTTGAATGTGTGGCATCATTTCCGCCTTGATGCGTTCCGTTACTTCAATTCCACCAAATTCTCCGGCATGGGCCATGCCCACCTTCAACTGGACACCAATGTCAGGTTTTGTCCAATTAGCCAATCGGTCAATGCTTCCTATCCCAGCTGCTCCAAGTTCAAGGACCAGATACTCTGTGGCATCGGTAATCCTAAGAACTGTCAATGGCAACCCAACCTCATTATTGAAAGAAGCAATCGGCGAAACCGTTTCTGATTTGCTAGAAAGAATTCGCTCAAGCATGTTTTTAGTGGATGTCTTGCCGTTCGAACCTGTAATCCCGACTACCTTTAGTTTTCCTTTGGCCCTGACTCGCTTCAAGACATCCTCAGCTAATTTGCTGAGTGCTAAGACGGTGTCAGAAACGACAATCTGATCAATTGCTACACCTGGCAGGGGTCTGGAAACAACGGCTAAGACTGCACCGCTTGCATGGGCATCAGCAACATATTCGTGGCCATCTTCAAACGCGCCAAGCTTCGCAAAAAAGATTCCGCCTGCTGTAATTTGCCTGGAATCGGTCTCCACTTTGCCGGAGACCTCTTTATTTGGATCCCCTCGATAAATCTCACCTGAAATCGCTTTTGCGATCTCTGCCAAGGACAGGCTAAGCATTCTCCACCGCTTCCCTAGCAACCGCGATGGCATCAAAAGGAACTTTTTCACCCTTGATCTCTCGATACTTAAGTTGCCCTGGTCCACACCACAAAACTGCCCCATCGCCCGCTAGTGAGATAGCAGTCGCAATTGCCTTGGCTGGGTTGGCCTCTTCAACTACTTCAACCTTGAGCGTTTTTGCTGACTTGAGCAGAGTGCTTCTTATTTCGGCAGGATCCTCGTCGCGAGGGTGTTGGTCCGTGATGACAATAGCCTGAGCTCCTGCGCAGGCCACTGCCATCTCCTCTCTTTTTCCCTTATCCCTATTTCCCGAAGCGCCTAGGACTACTACTAGATGTTTGTATTGGGATTTGAGTTCAGTAACTGCCGCTGCAACGCCGGCTGGCGTGTGGGCGTAATCAACATATACAGCCGGAGTTTTGTCGCTTACGCGTTCAAGTCGGCCGGGAATCTGAAGATCGATTTCGGTTGCTGCTTTCTTTAACAGTCCCTTATCTATTCCAAATTCGAGCAGCATCACCAGCGCTAGCGCGAAATTCTTCGACATCAGAAATCCTTTGGAGAAAGGAAAAGAGAGGTCAGCTTTTCCAGAGATCCTCAGTGTGCCATCTTCGTAACTCGCCTGATAATCCAATCCTTCGCCTATGCCAATCTTCGGAATGGAAAGTGAGTTATATAGCTGTAGCCCATACTCATCTTCAACATTGATTACAGCCTTATCTGAGAATGAGGAATCAAACAATTTAGCTTTAGCTGCTAGATAATTTTTCATTGTTCCGAAATCATCCAAATGATCTCTCGACAAATTTGAAAACCCAGCCACCTCAAACCGCAGACCGTCTACCCTGTTTCGCACCAGCGCCTGGGCAGAAATTTCTAAGGCCGCATGGCTCTGTCCGTCCTGCCGCATCTGACTCAAGAGATGATGCACTCTTGGAGCTTCGGGAGTTGTGAGTTCGCTGGCGGAAACTTTATCTCCAATGATTTGCGCTGCACTCGAAATCAGGCCCGCAGACTTTGAGCAGGCATTTAGTAGGCGATGCAAATAAGAAGCAGTCGAGGTCTTGCCGTTGGTTCCTGTTACTGCCAACAGGCCAGTTGATGGGGTTTTGTAAATCTGCTTGGAAACCAGCCCCGCAATAGCTCTTGGATTGGGGTGCACCAGTGTTGGCAAATCATAATCACCAGCGCGATCTGTCAGTAGGGCAATCGCTCCACGATTTTTAGCATCGACCAAGAAATCTAGTCCGTGCTTCTTTTCGCCTTGCACTGCAATGAATAAACTGCCCGGTTCGCAGAAACTCGAAGACATTGCTGCCGATTTGGGAGTTACATCATCACCTAAATGCTGACACCCAAACTCTTTTGCGAGGCTGGCCAGACTACTCACCGGTTTGACCAAATCTGTTGGAGGGGATGTCGTCTCTTGGCGCAGAGGTCGATGGCGGCACACGATAGTGCTTCAATGCTTGCTGCATGATTGCTTTGAAAGGACCCGTGGCCTTGACTGAGTTCGTTTCTCCCACTGGCTTGTAAATGGTGACACCAACTATGAACCTAGGGTCTTCTACTGGCGCCACACCAAAGAAGGAAATCGCAAATCTTTCACCGTAGCCAGCGCCCTCACGAATTTCGGCGGTACCGGTCTTACCGGCTACTCGATAGCCCGGAATTCCAGCGAGTTTTCCAACTCCACCGTATTGAACAACTTTCTCCATCAATTGAAGATTCATGTTCGCAGCTTCTTTGCTAATAACTCGAGTGCTGGTTCGCTCTGGAGCATAAATCGTTTCTCCAGTTGGGCTTACGCAGCTGTCCACCAAACTTGGACTCAGCCGCACGCCCTCGTTAGCGATTGCCTGGTAGGCAAAAGCCATCTGAAGCGGAGTGACAGCAACACCTTGTCCAAACAGGTGGGTGTAGCGATCGGCATACTGCCATTCATCATATGGTCTGAGAATTCCCGAGCTCTCACCCTCGAAGTTCAAATCAGTCGTTTTTCCAAACCCGAATTTTTGCAGGTAATTGAATCGGGTTTTCTCGTCCACCTTCATACCAAATGAGTAGATTCCGGTATTTGATGAATACCGCAGCACTCCTGCGAGCGTTAGTTGGTAAGGCTCATGACTAAAACTGTCCTTGATTGATTCACCATATTTCAGCTTTAGTCGGTCGGGTGCGTTCACAGTTTCGTAAATGGTTGCCGACTTGCTGTCGAGGATCATGGCTGTTGATACAGCCTTCATCACCGAACCCGGCTCAAAAGCAAACTGCATGATTCTGCTGCCACGATCAACCGGGTCTGAAAGTCCTGGATCATTTGGGTCAACCGACGGCGCTTCAGCAGCAGCGAGAATGCGACCGGTTTTCGCTTCGACAACAATCGCACTCGCCCATTCGGCGCTTAGATCTGAAACCGATTTGGCGAGAACTTGCTGAGCAAAAAACTGAAGGTTCGCATCAATACTTAGATTAAGCGCTCCTCCATCTTGCGTTGGCTGAGTCACGACATTAGAAGTTGGTATTCGAACGCCTTCTGCAGAGCGCTCGTATGTTTCCTGTCCGTCCACGCCAGCTAGGCAGCTGTTGTACTGGCGCTCAAGTCCTGCCAGTGCCGTCCCATCGCTGCTGAGAAAGCCGAGGACGTTGCCAGCAACCGCTCCATTTGGATAGAGCCGATAGGCAAATCTGTCCCAATAGATCCAAGGGATATCCAGATCTCGGATTTGGTTGTAGACAGTCGCATCAACCTTCTTGGCAAGATTCGAATAGGCGGAATCCCCAGAGATTTTCTCCAGCACTTCGGCAGAGTTCAGGCCGAGAATTCTGGAAAGTTCATCGGCAGCGGCTTCCACTGAAATTGCAGTGCGATTGCCGTCGACATAACGAATTACCGGTCCAACATTCTTGGGTGCAGCGTTTATGTCATAGCGGAAGACGGTTCTGGCCAGCACCTCGCCGTTTGAGTCAAGGATGTCTCCGCGCAAGGCAGTGAGCGTTCTCGTCTCTTTTCGGCTCTCGAGCGACTCTGTGCGAATTTCATCAGCCCGAACAATCTGAAAATCAACCAGTCGAATGCTTAGGGCAACAACTAACAGGACTAGAAGAAGGGCGAATAGGGATAGGCGACGAGTCACGCTTGCGTGATTGCCCATGCTGCCCTACCTGGTTGGTGATGCCGGTATTTGACCTGCCACCAAAGCTACTTGAGAGCTGGACTGGGGCTGGTCTGCCACACTGGACTCCACGCTGGCCGCTGCCACCGAGCTTGCGGTGAACTCACTCACCGTGACCAGCGCTGAGTTTGCAACCAGGTTTGCGCTGGCTGCTGCGGCCTGCGCTTGCGCAGGCTTTGGGGCTCCGTAAATCTTGTCGTTGACAATATCGATTAGCACAGCTGAAGGATTAGCTACCATGCCTAGGCGGTTGGCAGCGTCGGCAAGGTTCTGTGGTGAGGCGAGCGAGTCAACCTGCTCCTGAATAATCTGCACCTCAGTTGCAAGCTGTCTTTTTTCGCTTGATAACTTGCTGAGGTAGTAGGCATCTTGTGTTAGCGCCATGTTCAACCCCAGCTGCACCAACTGGACCAGAAGGAGTCCGAGCACCAGTACCAGACCGGTGAACAGCCCAGGTTTTAGTCGCTTCGCTTCGTTAGCGCTAAGCATCATTAGTCTCATCAGGCTGCCTCCAGTTTTTCTGCAGCGCGCAACCGAGCCGAGGCTGCGCGAGGATTGGTTGATAGTTCTAGTTCGCTGGCACGCTCAACACCCTTGGTGATAACGCGCAGTCGTGGTCCCGATCCGGGAAGTTCAATGGGAAGCTCAATCGGTGTACTTGAGCTGGCAGCGGTTTGGAAGGCTTGCTTGACAATCGCATCTTCCAAGGAGTGGTAGCTCATCACAACGATGCGACCACCTGGAGCGAGTGCTGAAATTGCCTGCGGAATTGCCTCGCTCAAAATTGCCAGTTCGTCATTAACTGCAATTCGCAGAGCCTGGTAGATCCGCTTGGCCGGGTGCCCGGTTTGCTTGCCAAAAGTTTTTGGGACAACCCCCTCAACCAACTGGTTTAGTTGGCTGGATCGAGCTATTGGTTGAGTAGTTCGCTGCTTCACAATTGCTTTAGCAATTGGGGAAGCGAACTTCTCCTCGCCATAGGTTCTGAAGATTTTTGTGAGCTCTTCTTCGCTGCTTTCCGCTAATAGTTCAGCTGCAGACTGGCCGCGGGATTGGTCCATTCGCATATCAAGCGGGGCGTCCTGGGCGTAAGCAAACCCGCGCTCGCTCTGGTCAAGTTGCATTGACGAGACGCCAAGGTCAAATAGAACTCCCTGCACCTGCGAAATACCAAGCTCACTCAGAGCACTGGTTAGCTGGTCATAGGTTGCCAAAACGCCATGAAAGCGATCGGCAAATCTACTTAGTCGCTCACTGGCAAGTTCAAGTGCTACCGGGTCTCGATCAAATCCAATGACGGTGAGATTCGCATAAGTGCTAAGTAGCGCTTCGGTGTGGCCGCCAAGCCCCAACGTGGCATCAACCACAACTGGATTGTTTCCGACGATTCCAGGTGCCAGGAGCTCTAAGCAGCGCTCAAGCATTACGGGCTGGTGGAGGTGAGAGATTTGATTCATCTTCTTCGGAAATCTGTCCCTGCATCCAGATCCTTGTCCGAGCTGAGGCTTGGTTTCTCAGTGTCCGACTTAGGGGAAGAAAGCCGGTTCGGCCAAGGACTTGAAAGCAGGGTCAGAACAGACCCGGAATCACCTCCTCGGCTTGAGTGGCGAATTTCTCTTCGTTGCTTGCTAGGTACTTCTGCCAACTAGTGGCATCCCAAATTTCTGCTCTTGCACCAACGCCGATGATGGTTAGTTCTTTGTTGAGCCCGGCGTATTCGCGCAAGATTTGCGGTAGCAGCACTCGGCCCTGTTTGTCCGGAATCTCATCGGTTGCACCAGAGAGGAAGACTCGCAAATACTTGCGAGCCTCCTCTGAGGTGACTGGAGCTTGCCGGATTTTTTCATGGACACCAGCAAATTCACGCTTTGAAAAGACATAGAGGCATCGCTCTTGGCCGCGGGTAATGACTACCCCTTCGGCTAGATCATCGCGAAATTTAGCGGGGAGGATCAGACGACCCTTGTCGTCTAAACGGGGGCTGTGTGTGCCTAGCAGCATTGCGGCCCTCCCCTTCCCTAATTCCCTCCACTTTACTCCACTTCGCCCCACTTTGCTACATATTCAGGCATATTTTGGTCACATTTTCATATAGAAAAAACCCCCGATTTCTCGGGGGTTTTGGTCTAAATCAGGGGCTTATTCGCCATTGAATCGCTGGTTCCAGCGGTCCTCAAAGAAGCTGCCAGATCGCTGCTGATTTGGCTTCGGTAGCTCAGGAAGCTGGAAATTAGCGCTGGCAATCACCATGCCCATCACCATGACCACAAAGGCAACCACCCCAAACAGGGCGAACTGGATCATGACCGCGAAAATCAGCAGTCCTAGGCCAATCAACATGGTCAACACTCCGGCCACCAACTTGCCGGCGCTTCGATTAGTGGAACCGAGTTGGCTGGCCTTGCCAGCTAGAGCGGCGTCTTCTTTGAGAAGATTGCGCTCCATCTCTTCGAGCAGTCTTTGCTCGTGTTCAGATAGTGCCATTTCGGTCCTCCTTCCACTGATTGTAAACAAAATTGGGTCGCTAGGCTATCCCGTATGCCTCAAGATTTCCTGCTAAAACTTGTCCAACAGAGGCTAGACGACTTTTGCGATGTAAAACGCTCGGAATTGGCCGAGATTTCTCCTGATTTGATCCCAATCATCGATTACACCCAGGCAATGCTGGCTGGGGGAAAGCGGTTCAGGGCGCTGTTTTGCTTCTGGAGCTGGGCTGGCTACCAACCAACTGAGGTTTCCGAGGCTGATTTGTCGCTGGATTCTCCAATTGTTGGAGTAGCTGCAGCGCTGGAAATGTTCCATGCGGCAGCTTTGGTACACGATGATCTGCTGGATCAATCTGATACCAGGCGCGGTCAGCCCTCAATTCACAAGCGCTTTGAGGAACTGCACGCAAAGCACGGCTATGCCGGGTCCTCGGTCAGATTTGGCGTAGCCGGATCAGTTCTAACGGGCGATCTGCTTTTGGCTTGGAGCTCTGAGCTGTTCGGTTCTGCATTGAGGACAGTAGATCCTGAGAATGAACAAAACTGCAGAAAGCAGTTTTCAAAGATGCGCTTTGAAGTCATGGCGGGTCAATACATGGATGTTCTTGAAGAGAATGCCGCCCCCACCCGCAATCCATCTGAGGCCGTTGCAATTGCCAATCGTGTGATGCTGTACAAGACCGCTAAGTATTCACTGGAAGCTCCGCTGCTGATTGGAGCTGCGCTGAGCGGTGTCAGCGAGCAAACCCTCAACACTCTGAGTCAATTCGGTATACCGCTCGGTCTGGCGTTCCAACTTCGAGATGATGTGCTCGGTGTCTTTGGTGATCCGAAAGTCACCGGAAAACCAGCCGGTGATGATTTGAGAGAAGGCAAACGAACAGTCTTGGTTGGGCTAACACTAGAGAACGTTCCAGCCAGTGTTTCCAAGATATTTAATGAGCTCTTGGTAGCCGGTGAAATAGAAGACGAGCAACTTTCGTTTATGCGCCAAACCATCACGGACTCAGGAGCTCTTGCGAAAACCGAGAGAATGATTGAAGAGCACTCGACCCGGGCGATTGAAGCTCTCGCGGGATTAGAAGTTAATAATCAGGCAAGGAAAATGCTGAGCTACCTTACCGAGAAGGTTATTAACCGGCAGTCCTAACCTAGGGCTTGAGCTGCTCTGCGAACTGGAGCTTTGTGTCCTTTGAGTAGAGCAGACATCGGTGTCTCCCCCAGCGCATCATTGAATTGATAAAGCCATTCAATTGCTTCTGGTTCCGTCAGTCCAAGATCTAACAGCTGCAGCATCGTTCCTCGAATGCTGCTAAGCGGCTCGTTATCAACGATTAGTTCTGCTGGAATCATTAGTTGCTTGTCGATTTTGACGGCAAACAACACGTGTTCTTCTAAATATCTCTTAACTTTGGAAGGGCTGACTGATAGAAGTTCGGCAGCCTGCTCGATTGTGATCCAAGCCTTGACCTGCTCAGTTATCACCTGTTCTCCTGGTTGTCTGCACTAACTGTTCCGCCACTAGAAATGCTAGTTCAAGCGACTGCATGTGGTTTAGCCTTGGGTCGCAAACTGACTCGTAGCGCTGCTCCAAAGTCGCTTCATCGATCTGCTCGGAGCCTCCCAGACACTCTGCAACGTCGTCACCGGTTAGTTCAACGTGCAATCCGCCTGGGTGAGTGCCGGTGTGTCTGTGAACCTCAAAGAACCCCATGACCTCGTCCATGACATCATCGAATCTTCTGGACTTGTAACCATTCTTAGTGGTTATGCCGTTACCGTGCATTGGGTCAGTGATCCAAAGTGGCTTAGCGCCAGCATCGCGCACAGCTTCAACCAGTGGTGGCAGTGCCTCTCGAATCTTGCCAGCACCCATTCTGCTAATCAGGGTCAGGCGACCAGGTTCTCTATTTGGATCTAGCTTGTCAATTAGCTTCAGAACATCGTCTCGACTTGTCGAAGGCCCGAGCTTCACGCCAATTGGATTTCTAACCTTCGAGAAAAAGTCAACGTGTGCACCATCAAGCTGGCGAGTTCTCTCCCCAATCCAGATGAAATGCCCGCTTGTCACGTATGGAGTGTTGGTTCTGGAGTCGATGCGAGTTAGTGGACGCTCGTAGTCAAACAGCAGGCCCTCGTGAGAAACGAAGAACTCCGTTGAGCGAAGCTCAGCTGAATCTACTCCGCAAGCTTCCATGAACCGCATCGCGCGATCAATGTCACCAGCGATTGACTCATAACGTTTGTTGGCAGGATTATCGGTGAAGCCCTTGTTCCAGGCATGCACTTCACGCAAGTCGGCAAAGCCTCCGGTTGTGAAGGCTCGTATCAGGTTTAAGGTGCTGGCTGATGTGTGATAAGCCTGCAGCAAACGCTTTGGATTATGCGCTCTAGCGGCCTCTGTAAATTCATAGCCATTCACCGCATCACCGCGATAGGCGAGAAGTGTCTGGTCTCCCCTGGTCTCGGTGTCGCTAGAGCGTGGCTTGGCAAACTGTCCCGCCATTCTTCCCATTTTGATAACCGGAAGAGATGATCCATACATCAAAACAACTGCCATCTGCAACACAGTCTTGATCCGATTGCGGATACGGTCCGCAGTTGCATCGACGAAAGTCTCCGCGCAATCGCCACCTTGCAACAGGAATGCATTACCGGCAGCGGCATCGGCAAGGCGAGAACGCAAGGTGTCCACCTCACCGGCAAATACCAGCGGTGGCAACTTAGAGAGTTCATCCGTTACTGACTTGAGCACGTCAGCATCAGGCCAGGTCGGCTGCTGCTTTGCCTCCAGCTTGCGGAAGTTATCTAGTCCAAAGTCCTGCAAAATTTCCTCTTAGTCTTCAAGTCTTGCCATGCGATTGCGAATGGTTGATGCGTATACGTCTTCATATCTTTGCCCAGAAAGCTCTTTAATGCGATAGACAATCTGGTCCGTTACAGCCCTCAGCACAGCCCGCTCGCCTTCCATTCCGGCAAACCGAGAAAAATCGAGTGCCGGACCAAACTTCACCCCGACTCGATGAATCTTTGGATACTTCGCTCCCAGCGGCTGAACCTTGTCGGTGTCAATCATGGCAACCGGAACAACTGGCACCCTCGCCTCCAAAATCATGCGAGCAATTCCGGTTCTTCCGCGGTAAAGCTTGCCGTCAGGCGAGCGTGTTCCCTCCGGGTAAATGCCAAGAAGCAATTGCCTTTCGAGAACACCCAGGCCTGTATTGAGAGAATCTTCTGACGCTTTACCACCACTTCTGTCGATCGGGAGCTGGCCAGTTGACTTAAAGAACCAGCGAATTACAGCGCCCTTGAATCCTTTCCCCGTGAAGTAATCACTCTTGGCCAAGAATGTGACGGGTCTTCTGACTTTTAGTGGAAGAAAAATTGAATCGACAAACGATAAGTGATTGGACGCGAGCACAGCTCCGCCTTTGCGAGGAACGTTCTCGCTTCCTCGAACCCAGGGCCTGAAAAGTAAATTCAGAATGGGTCCAAGAACTATGTTTTTGAGAATCAGATAAGTCAAAATTCCTCCAGGCCCTAAAGTTTAGCCGCTGATTCGCGTGCCAATTCAGCAGCCCCGATTACGCCTGCATGGTTGGAGAATTCAGCAATTAGGACCTGCGCCTCTGGCCTAAAACCGGCGGCAGGCAATTGCTTTTTCAGTCCCTCTCGCAGCGGCTTGAGAAGGTGGTCTCCAAGTTCGGATAATCCGCCCCCAATCACAAAGACCTCTGGATCCAACACTGCAACCAAGCTCGCCATTGCCGAGGCCAAATACTCCGCTGTGTTTCTAACTAGTAGCTGAGCTCCTTCATCGCCTTCTATGACAGCTTGGTAGGCCTGATGGCCTGATAGCTCTCCAGTTTGCTTTTTGATTTCTTTCAGCCGCGCTCCAAGTGGATTATCGGAATCTGCCAATTCAACCGCCGATCTAAGAAGTGCTGTGCCGGATGCATACTGTTCAAGGCATCCTTTGCGTCCGCACCCACATGGCAACCCATTTTCAACAACAGTTATATGGCCAAGCTCGGCTCCGATTCCGAAGCCACCACGCAGCAAAGCACCATTTTCAACCACCGCTCCGCCCACGCCGGTGCCTAGAGTGAGCATCGTCATGCTACGGAAATTCTTACCCGCACCAAATCTGAATTCTGCCCAGCCTGCGGCATTGGCATCGTTCTCAATAATTACCGGTCTGCCAATTTGGTCGCTAATTCTTTGC
>JACCDK010676147.1_pt1 | contig 14990 bp, 8 predicted proteins | sample 7445871 | NCBI WGS metagenome assembly JACCDK01 (sample SAMN15323436, study PRJNA562643) | freshwater metagenome | isolation source: river surface water | place: USA:Blue River Watershed | collected 2017-08-15 | reverse complement strand
GAAACAAACGGATGAATCAATGCCCATAAATGGTGGGCAATAAAGTATTTTAAGATTTAAAAAAATGGACATGAAAGTATTGTGTATAGGAGAAGCATTGATAGACATGATCTGTACGGACAGAGGATGTCGATTATCGGATGGTCAAAATTTTTTAAAAAAAGCAGGTGGTGCACCAGCGAATGTTGCAGCAGCTATAGCAGCACTTGGAGGCGAAGTAGACATGGCTGCAAAAGTAGGCAAAGACCCTTTTGGACAACATTTAATTGATTTATTAAATGAAATGGGTGTGTCTACTAAATGGATTGTTCAAGACCCAAATTCATTTACCACTTTCGCTTTTGTGTCCTTAATGGAAGATGGTGAAAGAGATTTTTATTTTAACAGGGGCGCAGACGGACAACTTTCTGTTTCAGATTTAGCGTCATTGAATTTAAACGAATACGGCATTGTACATTTTGGTTCTGCAACTGGTTTTTTACCGGGCCCACTGCAAGCAACTTATATCGACCTTTTGAATAAGGCGAAAACAGCGGGCGCTTTAATTAGTTTTGATCCCAACTATAGACATTTGTTATTCCCAAATAATACAAACGATTTTGTAACACAATCTTGGCATTTTATAGAGGTATGTGATTTTTTCAAATTAAGTGACGAAGAAGCGATGTTAATTACAGGACTTGATTCGGTTCAAGCTGCTGCAGCTGCGCTGAGAACAAAAACATCTGCAGTCTTTGCAATCACACTTGGCAAAGAAGGCACTTTGTTGTCTACAAGTCATGGCACTGAAATAATTGCAAGCATTCCCATCACCCCTGTCGATGCAACAGGTGCTGGTGACGCTTTTGTAGGCGCCGTACTTTATCAATTACTAGATACGAAGCCAGCCGACTTACCTAATTTGCCAATTGAAACCTGGCGCAATATCATTGCCAATGCAAATAAAGCGGGTGCCAGAACCTGCGAATACATGGGGGCAATGGAAGCTTTCAAACATTTAAATAATTCTATTTTCAATTCCTAAATAGCGATTGCACTGTGAACCTGACCCCATTACATCAATTTGGTACTGACTTACTTTCCAAATACAAAATTGATTCTAAGAAAAAAGATAAAGACTTTAGCACGCGTTTTTTTACACATATAGACGCGATAGAAAACTTATTTGATGAAGTGTATGCTTGGCATCCTTCCAGGAACGAAGCTTTCGAAGGATTGTTATCTACCTTAATTCAACAGTACAAAGAAAGATCAGCTGTTTTATTAAAGAAGGACGATAAAAAAGCAACGCTTGGTCATTGGTATTTGAGCAATGAAATAACTGGAATGAGTTTGTATGTAGATCGTTTTGCAGATAACCTACAAGGGCTTCAAAAAAGATTAGATTATTTCAAAGAGCTTGGGGTGAATTTTTTACACCTCATGCCCGTTTTTGAAAGCCCAGAAGGAGAAAGCGATGGAGGTTATGCTGTTTCTGATTTTAGAAAAGTAGCAAGTCGTTTTGGAACGATACAGGATTTACAAAGTTTGATTGCTGACATGAATAAATCTGACATGTATTTAATGTTAGATATCGTTTTGAACCATACTTCTTACCATCATGAATGGGCGCAGAAAGCAAAAGCAGGCGATCCTTACTACCAAGACTTTTTCTACTTCTACGATGATCGAAGTATACCTGATCAACTAGATCAAACAATGCCAGAGATATTCCCTGAATCTTCTCCAGGCAGTTTTTCCTATGTGCCAGAATGCAACAAATGGGTGATGACTGTATTTCACCATTACCAATGGGACCTTAACTATAGCAATCCAAATGTATTGGTTGCAATGATGGATACCATTTTATTTTATGCAAACCTAGGAGTGGATATCTTACGCATTGACGCGCCCGCATTTATTTGGAAAGAATTAGGCACGACTTGTCAAAATTTACCCAAAGCGCATACTTTACTTAGATTAATCAAACAATGTACTCAAGTTGCTACCCCTGGCATGGCATTATTAGGTGAAGCGATTGTTGCTCCTAAAGAAATTATCAAATATTTTGGTACGGATAACTATACTGCTAATGAATGTGATGTAGCCTACAACGCAACACAAATGGCACTACAGTGGGACGCACTAGCAACAGGAGATACCAGAATAATGCTCACTGCACAACATGATATTTTACAAAAACCATACGGTTGTACTTGGATTTCCTATACAAGATGCCATGACGATATTGGCTTAGGTTATGACGATGAAATGATTGCCCGTGTTGGCTTCAATCCATACCACCACCGCACTTATTTGAAAAACTATTTTTCAGGAAGTCATGATGGCTCAGTGTCCGCTGGTGCTTTGTTCTCGGTAAATCCAAAAACAAATGATGCAAGAATCAGTGGATCACTTGCTTCACTTTGCGGTCTAGAAAAAGCAATCGCATGGAATCACGCGGATGAAATTGAAAATGCATTAAGAAAAATTATTTTAATGCAAGCGCATGCTATGTTCAGGGGGGGTATCCCTATGTTGTATTATGGAGATGAAATGGCTTATACCAATGACTATAGTTATTTAAACGACCCCGGCAAAAGTTATGATAACCGATGGATGCACCGTCCTGTGATTGATTGGAATAAGAATGAACAAAGAAATCATAAAGGAAGTATAGAGTCTCGCATTTTTAATGAAACAAAGAAATTGATTCAAATAAGAAAAGCTTTACCTATGGTGCGTGATGTAAAAAACGTAACCTGGATGACACCACATAATATCCATGTAGCAGGACTGATTCGATCTTATGAAAACAAAAATATTTTCTGTTTATTCAACTACAAACACACAGCATCGTTTGTGACTTGGTTTGCATTTAAAGAACATGGCATAAAGCCAGCCCAATTAAAAGATCATTGGACTGGCCTTACACATCATGTTGGAAATGACAATGAATATTTCGTGTTAGGAGGATATCAGTTTGCCATTTTGGAAGTGATCGATTAAAACTTAAAGCTCATTCCAATATTAATACTGTAATCTGCAAATGCAGCATCTCCTCTTGCAAATACGCCTGTATCATTTGTTCTTAAAATATCTGCATAGCTTTGTGGTCTTTCACGTCTTAAAGCAACGGGTGTATACAAGAAGAAATTATATTTTTTATACATATAGGTAACGCCAGGTTCAGCAGATAAAATATTTCCTGGTCTTCGGAATCCTGTGCTTTTTCCAATCAAGTCATAAGTAGGAATACACTCATATCTTAAGCCTAATGAATAAGCCCAAGCTTGTTTGCTAAAATTCAAACCAGACCTTAACATATACTGATCTGCAACACTCATTACATTTGATGTATACTTAATGGCAGCTGCAGTTGGCGTTCCTCCTCTTGCAGTACTCACCCCATTGTTATCTCTTGGATTTAATAAATAAAAGGCATTTGCATACGCACTCCAATTGGTATTGATCTGTCTAAACCCACTCAATTCTAGAGAAACACCCAAGCCGCCATCGCCTGGCTGAATAGACTGATCCACAAAGCCAACGCGCTTTGCAGTTGGAGAAAATTGAAATTCATCCTGGGCTTTAAAATTACCTGTTGGCAACTTGATACCTATACCTCCCATTAAATTACCTTTTTTATTCGCATCAGGCGCGATCAACCATCTATAAGCTGTAACACGAATATCGCCTAAGCCGCGCGCGGAAGTTGCAAAGCGATATGGACTTGAATTACCTAAGTGTTCGTATTTAGAAGTACGATCATAATTTACCAATGGGATACTAACCCCTACCATCCATTTTTCATTGATATTTCTTGTTAATGCAAAATCCATGGCACTCATATAATTGATTACTTCTGACCCCTCCTCTACTCTGTGTTTTTGTTCATCCCTACCACTAAAATGTTTGTAAGATTTAAAATACCTGTAATTAATATTCAAAGTCCATTTTGAACTGTCTTCTTGGTGCATTCCTGCATGTTCCATTGTACAAAGACCTCCGACTGTTCTGATTGCCACACAACCTTGTGCAGCCAATTGATTGATAAAGCCAAGGCATATTAATGCCGATATAAAGATTGATTTTTTCATTAGTTATATTTTATATAATGCAGTAGCCTATTGCTCATAATCTAAAACATTTGTGTGGAATGCTTTAAATCACAATCAGGTACTTTTTAATTTTAGGTGCTAAATTTTGCAGCCTATTTTTTCATTTTTAATTTGGAAACAATATAGTTTCCTAAAGCCTGTCCTTTTTCGGTACTTGTGATACAAGAATTATGGAAGTGAATGCCTCCGTAAAAACGTGCCCAGTTGTTTTCTTCTGCTGCATGTCTAAACGATTTAAAGCTTCTATTTTCAATTCCAAATTCTAATTCGGTAGAATCTGTATAGGCAAAATTATCCCCGTATACACTTGTCAAAGCTTCTGCTGCTGCAGAAGAAATGGTAGAATGACCACAAGTATATTCTGGAAATGCCGGCGTTTGTAATAAAGGCCTCCAATTTGGATCAATGTATTTATTGATCACTGTTTCTGGACGAACTGTTTTGTAGGTATATTTTGCATCCCATGTGTGGATGAATGCATCAAATAAAGCAATAGCAGTTTTTGCATAAGCATACACCGCTGTATTAAAATCTTTTTTCGCTGTTTTATTCGCAATGCCTACAATACTCATCCAATGTCCTGGAGGTGAAAACTTTTTTGTACTAAACATGGCATGCCCAGTTACATTCACTTTAAACGGATTGTCATCCCAGAAATTAGCAATATGTTTTTGCTCCTCTGTCAAACTATCTCCAGCATTTTTTACCATCATTACATTTTTGTAATACTCACTGCTTTTATCTGTTACATTAAATGCTGGTGGAGGTGATGGTCTAAACTGATTGGCGCTATCAATGGCCATGGGTCTAATTTCTGCCCAATGCGGCTCAGCAGCTGAAGCATACATAGGTGGTGTGGGCACCCATCTACCTGGCGAATCTTTTACGGTATATCTTTCTGCACTTCTTGTTTGTGCGTAATTATCTTTTTTACTCCATGCAATAATTGCCGTACTTACTTCTTTTGCAAATGCTTCAGATGCCTTGATCATTTGACTAGACATGCCATTTGATTTTACTAATTTTCTTAAGCTATCTGTATAGTCCTGCATACTTCCTTCTGGGAAAGTAACCGCTTGACCAACAGTGGCATAAGCAACCAAAGCTGCATAAGGAAAATCAATATTCGCTGTATCTTTTGGTTGAGGCATTGCTGTCAAGCCTTTTAACTGTCCTGCTAGACTTTGGTATTCATTTGGAGCACCAGCTGCAACTACTTCATACCCAGCAATCGCCGCGTATGCGTAATTTCTTGAAGCTACAATTGGGCTAAAATTATTACCCATCACCACCTGATTTAATTCATGCACAGTATAGGCATATAGGTCAGGATTAGATGTGATTTTTTTATAATCATTTGAATTATTACATGCAATGATCGTTATTGCAAAAAGCAATACAGTGAATAGTTTATTCATGAGTTCAATTAAAAAAGTAAAATAGGTAAAATAAAAAGGGCGGCTGCAAATTATAAAAATAGCAAGCTGCTGTTATGCAGAAGCACAACTTTTTGCATAGTGCAATAATTAAGCAATTACTTTCGGAGGTGGGCCTTGTACCGTTAAATAATTGCTTATTAAACGCGTATCGTAACGATAACCAGTCGTTACAGTCGCCGAATTTGCTGGAGCTAAATGCCAGCTATTATTTTGTTCAATGTAGTCAAAGCTTAAAAACTTTGCCATTGATTTGCCAATTGGGCTAGACTTTTTATCTGAACCAGAATTGGAAAGGTCTTGTGCTAATTTATAAAAATCTTCTCTTGCATTTTTAATATGCAAACGGTCTTGGTTTGGAATCACTTTTAATTCCAGGCTATCATTATAAATTCTCCTTTGAACGTATTGATAAACGATGCCTTTGATAACAATTTCACCATCTACTCTTTCGAACTGAGGGTTATTTGCATAATAAGGAAGATTGATTGGCGTTTTAATCACGATCAACGAGGCTTCATCGTAGTCGTTTTCTTCAATTAAATTGACTAATTGATCGGCAGCTTTTTGATCAAAGTAATTCGATACCAATCGGTATCCAAACCCGTTGAAAAGCAAAATGCCCAAAAATAATATAGCGCCTATCTTTTTCAATACTCTAAAATAACATTTTAATTCAAATTGAACGTTCATCAAGGGTAGAATTTTAGTATTTTCGCCCATTCAAACACCCTGAATATGCGCAAAATAGTACTTTCACTGGCAGCACTTTTAATCCTGACCATAACTGCCGTGCATGTATTCATCCCTAGTCAAATTATCATTAAGGGTAAGCAAATGGTCTATCACCCCTCTACTAGTGTTATTAGGGGGATGATGCAAACCGATAAATGGTCGGAATGGATGCCAAAAGAGGTGGAAATCAAGGTTTTGGGGAGCTTAGTAGCCACCATACAGACCTCCTTAATAATGGATGGCGTTCAAATACCGGTTGAATTTTCCATTGAAAATGCAGAAAATAAAAATTCATTTATTGGCTTTGAAACCAGCATGGACAATCGTCAATGGTCGCCGATAGCAAGGATTCAATATTATATTTATGCAAAAAGGATACAAAGTAAGTTAGACCATGTTTTAGAGGCAGCTAGAAATCACTATAATTATAGCAAAGGAATATATGGATTTGAAATAGTAGAGACAAAAGTAAAAGACTCTAGTTTAATTACAATTGATCAAACATTAATGGACACACCTTCAATCGCACAAATTTATCAAATGGTGAATCAATTGGAGCAATATATTCTTTCGCAAAATGGAAAAGCAAAAGGGGCACCAATGGTGAATATCACAAGATTAGATGAAAAAGAAATTTATACACAGGTAGCCATCCCTATAGAAAGAGATATACCAGCAAATGGTGATTTTGTAATCAAAAAAATGGTATTAGGAAACTTGCTTTCTGTAGAGGTTCAAGGGGATCAAAAAAGAGTGAATGATGCCTTTGAAGCCACAAAGCAATACATAAATGACAAACAAAAGTCCTCTCCAGCAATTCCTTTCATCATTTACAATACAAATAGATTATTAGAAAAGGATGCTACTAAATGGAAGTCTACCATCAATTATCCAATTTTTTAACTTGCTTTAAGTTTTGAAAACCCTTAATTTTTAAATTGTATCAGTCTCAAGCTATCTGAATTCATGCCTAACACATAAGCCAATTGCTTATTAAATTGAATAGGTGCTATTTGTCTTACTTGACCTTTGATACTTAATCCATTCATTGGCGTGGCTCTGAATTCATTCTTTCCATTATTGAGCAATAATGTTCCATAATCTGCATCATACCTGCCCATTTGAACATTGTTATCATAAAAATTACCCATCATTAAAATATCAGGCCATTTGTCTCCATTGGCATCCACTTTTACGGCAGCTTTATAGGCAGTAATTTGGGCTTCCCATGGTAATGCTTTAGCAGTGAACTCGCCTTTGCCGTTATTCACAAACAAAGTGTTGGCAAAGTGATAGGCTTTTACAATTTTAGATGATTTTAATTTTTCTTTTGTGAAAATGTCATACAAGTTCGCCTTCGCAAAATCTTCTGCATACAAAAACGATTTTTTTATCTTTGGTATCTGTCTTTGTATCTCATCTTTATTCGCAAAAGGAATTTCTTTGCCTTGTAAATAGAAAGTGATGATTTGTTCAAACTTGCCATTGTCATCAAAATCATTGTAGTACATACTGATAGGCTCTTGCTCTGTCGCTTTTAACCTTGTATTCAATCCTAAGTTGCCGGCAATAAAATCCATGTCTCCGTCTAAATCAATATCAATAGGGGTTGTAAAATTCCACCAGCCAGGCAATTTAGTTATAGCTGATTTTGTCCATTTTTTAGCAGATGGTTTTAAGACATCAATACCACCCCATTGATGCGTCAATAAGATTTCTAATTGCCCATCTTTATCGATATCTATTTCAGTTGCACTCGTAATCAAACCAATATAGATTAAGTCGGGGGCAACTGTTTTGGTTACATCTTTAAAATGTCCATCACCTGTATTGTACATTAAATAACTACTTGTGGGTGCGCCATAGTCCATCGCAGTTACCCTGCTTGTAATTAATAAATCTATTGATCCATCTTGGTTAAAATCTCTTGCAATAATGGATGAACTTTGATTATAGATTGGAATGGCATTATTCAGCACAGTAAACTGACCATTGGTATTATTTAAATAAACCCTTGGCATCATGTGCTTGTCTTTCCCAAAATATTCGTTTCCGCCTGAGCCTACAATAATATCTTTTAAACCATCTTTGTTCACATCTGCTATTACGGCTGAAACGTCTTCGTAATTGCTATCTAATCTGAAAGCTTCTTGTTTTGACAATAAAAATTTGCCATTCGTTTGTTGATAGTACAAGGCTGCGCTATAGCCTCTTGCTCCCCCGATAAAAATATCTTCTAAACCATCTTTATTAAGATCGCCCACTGCCAATGCTGGACCTTCCGTGGAATTCATCTGAGGTATCAATTGCTCTCTATTAAATTCTTGGAAGATGTTTTCTTGATGCTTGAATTTTAAACCAGCACGCGCAGTTAAATCTATTACTTGTTTGGTTTCTTCTGGCCAGTGTCGGTTGATTAAATTATAATCAAATTTTGGCAGGCCAATTTGATACGTAAATGCGAGTTCTTTTTTCTTAAAATCTGCTGATAGAATTTTTTGAAAACTATTGTCTGGCCAAATTAAAAAAGCAGAATCTACTTTGGTATTTTTCAATCCAATAGACAATGGAATTTCCATACTTGATAAAAAACCTTTTACAGGAAACTTTTCATAAGTCCTGATTTCACCCGGTGTGAATAAAACTAGTTTGGCGCCAATCGCATTAATATTAACTGCTGCACCTTTTAAGGTTATTGATACCGCATGGGCTGATGTATCTGAATTCGTTTTGTTCTCATAAATAAATGACTTGTCATTTACATTATTAACTACCAAATCCAAGTCACCATCATTGTCAAAATCTGCATAAGCAGCGCCATTAGAATAAGAGGATGGATTATTAAGGATTGCCTTCTCTTTGTCATCAAAGGACAAGCCCTTCTTATTCAAAAAGAATTGATTAGGGATTTTTATTTCTGGAAAACGATCTATGAGTGCCATATCCTTTTCTCCCATTTTATTGTCCCTAATTTTTTCTTGAATTTCTTGATTGGATACATAGTTTACGTAATCCATATCATTCATCCTTTTTGGAATGCCATTGGCAATAAAAATGTCTTTATACCCATCATTGTCAAAGTCCATTAACAAGGTTGCCCATGACCAGTCTGTCGCAAACATGCCTGCATACATTCCTACTTCACTAAACTTTCCATTGCGACGATTCCATTGTAAATTATTGCGTGTAAACTGGTAATCGTAACCAACCGATATTTTATATTGGTAAATGTCATAATCATCCTCCCCTAAAGATCTTTTAAGAATGTAAGGATCTTTAGGCAACATATCCATTGATACAATCTCTGGGAAACCATCGTTGTTTAAATCTGCGGCATCAACACCCATGGAGTATTGACTGGTATGCATCAATCTTTCTTTTTGCTCGTCCTTAAAACTGCCATTTTTTTGATTGATATACAAATAGTCATTTTCATGAAAATCATTCCCTGCATATATATCTACCCATCCATCTAAATTAATATCACTCATCACCACGCCTAAACCATAACTAATTGCCGTACTGTTGATTTTAGAGTCCTTAGTTACATCCTCAAAATGTCCATTATTGTTTGCAAAAATACGATCCCCAGAAAGCGGATCGAAAGTGCCCATGAAACTCGTTCTTGGTGCAAATGTGCCATTTTGATGTACCGAATGATTCAATAAAAACACATCTAGGTCGCCATCCTGGTCATAATCAAAGAAACTTGCTTGCGTGCTAAAGCCAGAAAAATCTAAGCCATATGCAGCAGCAGCTTCTTTGTATTTTGGGATGCCATTTTCGATTGATTGGCAAACTAGTAACTGATTTTTAGAAACAAATTTTTCAAAGTTCCCAAGTCTACAGATATAAATATCCAACATCCCGTCATTATTGATATCAACCACAGATACGCCAGTATTCCATGCGCTATCCTGCGGTATTTGAGCCTGCTTGCCTACTTCTTCGAACTTTAAATCTCCTTTGTTTAAATACAACTGATTGTCACCTTCGTTTGAAGCAAAGAAAATATCTGCCTTGCCGTCATTGTTAAAGTCTCCTGTGGCTACTCCTGCACCATTATAATAATACATATAATGAAACATATTGAACTGCTCGTTCGGATGCAATTTATTTTCAAATTGAATACCCGTTTTATCTGCAGTTAATGCTTCAAATAAAGGTGACTCCTTTGCAGCTTGATTACAAGCAAGAAGCATTGTTCCTGTAACAAAAACAGATGCAGCTTTCTTCCAACTATTTATCGACTTATACAACATAAGTTTATTTTAATTTCATGAATACCGGCAACTGGTTATTTCTAATAAACAAGACCTTTTGTTGCTTGCCTTGTTGAAATAATACCATGTCTCGCACTTGTCCAGTAATTGCTAATCCTGACTGTTTGTCCTCTAAAACTTCAAGTTTCCTTTTCCCTTTATTGATTATGACCAAACCATAGTTGGCGTCTAAGCGACCAAACTGAGGTAAAAATCCATATTGATTACCTCCCATAACTAAATCTATTTTACCGTCCGCATTAAAGTCTGAACTCAACATTGCATTTAATGAAGAAAACTGAACTTCATTTGGCAATCTCTGAATATCAAACTGACCTCCGCCCTTACCCCAAGCAATTATAGAACTTGTATAGTTGTATAATTTCATAGTTGCTTTTTCAACCAATTCTTTTTTAAACAACTCTTGGAAAGATTTTTTTGCATAAATCTCGTAATTCAAATTTTCCTTTTTAAGTAATGGGATCTGCTCTTGCATTTCTCCTTTCAGGAAAACAGGAACGTCTTTGCCATTCACTGTTCTAGTTAAAATTTTATCAATACTTTCATTTCCATCAAAATCGTTAATCCATAATTTCACCGGAGCGGATGCACTTGGTTTTAAATACCCATTTTCTCCCATATTGCCCATAATTAAATCCTGAAAGCCATCTCCATCAATATCTGCCATATGAATCGACTGCCACCAGCCATGCATGTCTTTTAAATTTGAAACCTGTTCTACCATTTTACCTTTTTCAAAGGCATAAATGATCGGGTACATGTATTCTCCCACTACAATCAATGAAGCTTTTCCAGATTTATTGATGTCACCCCACACAGCACTTGTAACCATCCCTAATTTTGCAAAGTCTGGAGCAATTGTCGAAGTCACTTCCTTAAACTTTCCTGCGCCATTGTTTTGATACAATGCACTTGATGGCGTTACGCCGTATTTTAATGGCGTATTTCGAGCGCCAACAAAAACATCAAGGTCTCCATCCAAATCATAATCTAAGGGCACTATTACGCCAGTATTGTATTCAAACACAGGGAATGCATCTGCACTGTGTGTAAAATTAGCTTTGCCATCGTTTATAAATAATCTATGATTCAATTCGCCTCTTGTTGACAATCGATTGTTACCCCCTGAGCCCACTAATAAATCCATATCGCCATCCTTGTCTGTATCAAAGAACACAGCCGCTACATCTTCGTATGTTTCAAAAGCCTTGAATGCAGCTTGTGGCTTTGGACTAAAATCACCCTTACTAGTTTGCAGGTAAATTTGGCTTCCTTTATTGTTTGCACCGCCAATAAATAAATCTGCTAGACCATCTCCATTTATATCCGCACTGGCCGCTTTTGGCCCTTCCTGTGATAAAATTCTTGGAATAATTCTTTCTGCATAAAAATCTACATGATCATCGTCTGTATGCTTCTCGAAATTATTTTTTACTTCCTCAAACAATGGCGCAACTTTTTGTTCTAAGACCACAAATGGTTTTACAGTTTGTTTTGCTTGTTCAATAGTATAAACTGTATCCAATTTTTGAATCTTTAAAATACTTTGTGTTAAATTCGGCCATATCACTTGAACAGAATCGATTTTTTTAAACTGGCCTAATCCAAATATTTGTTTATAATCTACAGAAGATTGAAAACCTCTAGCAGGAATAATTTCTTTGCTTAAAATCTGCCCTTGTACAAAAACATTAATTTTAGCACCTACCGCATTGATATTTTGAGGGAGTCCTTTTAATTTAAATCCAAGATACCCATTCTTATTTTTTTCTCTACTCTTATTTTTAAAAACAAAGCTTGGCATATTGTTATTATTCACCACCATATCCAAATCGCCATCATTATCTAAGTCTCCGTATGCTGCGCCATTTGAAAAACTTGGTATATCCAAGCCCCAATCTTTGCCCATGTCTTTAAATGTTAAATCACCATTGTTCCGAAACATTTTATTTGGAATAGGCTGACTACTCATTTTTTCAATGATACTACTAATCTCATCTTTCTTTCCAGACAAAACCATTTTTTGAATCATGGTATTTGCAAAGAAATCAATAAAGTCCTGATTGGTTAAGTCTCTGTAAATACCGTTACTCACATAGATATCATTATAGCCATCATTATCTGCATCAAAAATCATTTCGCCCCAACTCCAATCACTTGCTTCTACACCAGAAAAGCGCGCAACTTCTTTATACTTGCCATTCTTGTTGTTTAACTGCAATGCATTATGCATAAACTGATGGTAAAACCCACTCGCTACTTTTAAGCGATAAATATCAATATTATCAAAGGAGCTTGTTGTCTTTAATCTAAAGTCATTGTCTGGTAACATTTCTGTTGTAAAAATATCAGGATAGCCGTCGTTATTTACATCGGCCATATCCGTACCCATGGAAGCAATGCTATTATGCTCTGTGTAGGTTTCTATTTCGTCTTTAAATGTGCCATTTTTTTGATTGATGTATAGATAATCTCTTTCAAAAAAATCATTCGATACATAGACGTCTGGCCATGCGTCACCGTTTACGTCCCCAATGGTTACCCCAAGACCAAAACTAATGAGCGTGCCGTGTATGCCCGCTTCCGCTGAGACTTCCTTGAACTTTCCTCCTTCGTTTTTATATAAATGATCTCCTCCACCTTTAAGGAAATTCGCTACATCTGAATTTTCTGCTCTTATATCTCTTGCATTGGCGTAGTTCAAAGTATTTACAGGAATAGGGCTATTGTTGACCATAAAACAATCTAAGTCACCATCCATATCATAATCAAAGAAGGAAGCATGTGTGGTGTATCCATTATTTGCCAAGCCATAAGCTTCTGCACTATCTGTAAAAGTTAAATCATGGTTGTTAATGAATAATTGATTCTTACGCAGGTCTTCTTGCATCATATGTCCTGCATTGGCAACATAAATATCTAACCAGCCATCATTATTAATATCCACCATGGTCACACCCGTACTCCATTGTTCTTTTTTTGAAAAACCGGCTTTCTCAGAAATGTCTTCAAATTTAAAATCACCCTTGTTTAGAAATAATTTATTTGCACCTTGATTCGCTGTAAAAAAAACATCTGCTAATCCATCATTATTGATATCACCAATACCTACTCCGCCTCCATTATAAAAATTACGGTACTTGAAAATATTATTATCTTTTTCGTCTGTCACTGTATTGGTAAATTGAATGCCGCTATTCTCCACTTGTTCAAAAAGCTGCCCATCCTTAGATTTAGTGCAAGAAGTAAAAACAAAAGAAACAATAAGGAGTAAGTATATTTTTTGCATAAAAATAGTTCGTGTAGTAAGAAGTAAAAATACAAAAAGGCCGTGGTAAACCACGGCCTAAAATCATAATAGTTGTTTTCGGGGAGGTTTATATTTTTAAAACCTTCCTGAAAACAAAAGGCCGTGGTAAACCACGGCCTAAAATCATAATAGTTGTTTTCGGGGAGGTTTATATTTTTTAAAACCTCCAGCAAACAAAAAGGCTGCCGTAAACGGCAGCCTTTTCTATAATAGGTAAACTATTTAAAGTAAATCCTAGTAACCGAAGTTTTGCTTCAAATTAGGGTTTGAAGAAACTGCTTGGTTAGGGATAGGGTAAACTACTCTAGAAGCATCAGACTTCGCTGCTCTTTCGTTTACTGGATCGTTGTACTTTCCAAAACGAATTAAATCTGGACGTCTAACACCTTCTAAATATAATTCGCGACCTCTTTCAGCTAAGATATCGTTTAAAGTCACAGCAGTCAATGCTGGTGCACCTGAACGAGCTCTAACACTGTTTACGATAGAAAGTGCAGTTTCACCGCCAGTAGCAGTACCGCCTCTTAAAATCGCTTCAGCTTTCATCAATAACGCATCAGCGTAACGGAAGAAAACATAGTCGTTTTTACCATTGAATGAATTACCAGAAGCAACATACTCCATAGGATATTTCATTGTTCTGATACCTTTTGCTTCTGTAGAGAAGAATAAAGATACATCAGGAGTAAACACTAAGTCAGAACCAGAACGGTCTTTAACTTTAGTTTTTACGCCATCAACATATTTGTATTGTTGACCAGCTAAGAAACCAGCATTGAAACCAGTTAACTCAGTGTAGCCAGCGATATCAGATTGTCTTCTTTTATCTGCTTCAGGGAAAGAATTGTAGAAATCAGCAGTAGTAGTGAAACCGTTCCAACCAGAGAAAGTTTGGTTGTAGTGTGTTCCCATACCTGTGTACCAGTTTACGTTGATTGTTCCACCTAATTGTGTTGCGCCATCACCACCTCTTGAATAAATCATCTCAGTAGATAATGTGTTATTGTTCCAAACAAAGTTATCCCAGTAGTTAGCAGATAAAGAGAATTTACCGCTAGCTGTGATCGCATCAACCAATGCAATTGCTGCGTTCATGTCAGCTGCTGCATGTGTGAAAGTTGTTGGT
>JACCDK010380817.1_pt1 | contig 15003 bp, 12 predicted proteins | sample 7445871 | NCBI WGS metagenome assembly JACCDK01 (sample SAMN15323436, study PRJNA562643) | freshwater metagenome | isolation source: river surface water | place: USA:Blue River Watershed | collected 2017-08-15 | reverse complement strand
CAGCAAGACTAGGGCATTTTATGCTCATAAAGTATTGATAATTATGGCAGAAGCAAAAATTAGTGCTGAATATAACGAAGACTCGATTAGATCCTTAGATTGGAAAGAACATATCCGTTTACGTCCGGGTATGTATATCGGAAAATTAGGAGATGGAACTGCACCCGATGATGGTATTTACGTTTTAATAAAAGAGGTAATTGATAACTGTATCGATGAACATACGATGGGTTATGGTAAACAAGTGGAAATATCAATTCAAGATAAAACAGTAACAATTCGAGATTACGGTCGTGGTATTCCTTTGGGTAAAATTGTTGATGTAGTTAGTAAAATAAATACAGGAGCAAAATACGATAGTAAAGCTTTCCAAAAATCAGTAGGTTTAAACGGGGTGGGTACCAAAGCAGTAAATGCATTGAGTGATGATTTTGAAGTAACTGCTTTTAGAGATGGGAAGCAAAAATCGGCAAGCTTTAAAAGAGGTCAATTAATTGAAGAAACAAAGGAAACGAAAACAACTGAGGCTAATGGCACTTTGGTCGTTTTTACGCCAGATGCTACTATATTCAAGAACTACCATTTTATATACGAATACATTGAAAGTCAGTTATGGAATTACTGTTATTTGAATGCTGGCTTAGTGATTCACTTTAATGATAAAAAATTTGTAAGTAAAAATGGCTTATTAGACTTATTAGAACGCAAAACCAATCCAGATGAGCTAAGGTACCCGATCGTTCATTTAAGCGGGGAGGATATTGAAGTAGCCATTTCTCATAACAACGATTACGGGGAGGATATATTTTCTTTTGTGAATGGTCAATACACGACACAAGGTGGTACACATCAACAAGCATTCAGAGAAGCTTATGTAAAAGTGATTCGTGATTTCTTTAAAAAAGATTACGAAGCCTCAGATATCCGAACAAGTATTGTTGCAGCTGTATCTGTTCGTGTTCAAGAACCAGTATTTGAAAGTCAGACAAAAACAAAATTAGGTTCACAGAATGTTGCAGACGGCGGACCTAGCATGAAGAACTTCGTCACTGAATTTTTAGCTAAAGAATTAGACAATTATTTACATAGAAATCCAAATGTGGCAGATGCGCTTAAGAAAAGAATAGAGCAAAATGAGCGTGAAAGAAAAGAATTAGCGGGGATTAAAAAATTAGCGAATGAACGCGCTAAAAAAGCCAATTTACATAATAAGAAATTAAGAGACTGTAGGGTACACTTAAATGACGAAGTGCCAAACAAGAACAAAGAAATTTTCATCTCAACTCAACAAAATAGTACACTATTTATAACCGAAGGTGATTCTGCAAGTGGTAGTATCACTAAATCCAGAAATGTGGACACGCAAGCTGTATTTAGTTTAAGAGGTAAACCATTAAATGCTTTTGGCTTAACCAAGAAAGTGGTTTATGAAAATGAAGAGTTCAACTTATTACAGCATGCCCTCAATATTGAAGATGGTTTAGAGGGCTTAAGATATAACAATATTGTGATTGCGACCGATGCCGATGTAGATGGTATGCATATCCGTTTATTAATGTTGACTTTCTTTTTACAATTCTTCCCTGATTTGGTAAAAAGAGGACACGTTTTTGTTTTGGAGACTCCTTTATTCCGTGTTAGAAATAAACAAAAAACAATTTATTGTTATGATGAAGCTGAAAAACAAAAAGCTATAGTTGAATTAGGAAGCAAACCTGAGATTACTCGATTCAAGGGATTAGGAGAGATTAGTCCAGAAGAATTTGGGAAATTTATTAACGCAGATATTAAATTAGCTCCAGTTATTTTAGAACAAGGTGATCATATCCAACATTTATTAGAATACTATATGGGTAAGAATACGCCAGAGAGACAGGAATTTATTATCAATAATTTAAAAGTAGAACTAGATAAAGCAAATGATACACATAGTATTTAACACAGCAGACATAGCTGCTCTAGAAGCTGCTATTGAATTAGATGAAACCCTTTCAGGCAAAATCATTGAAATTAAAGATGATTATGCTGTTGGGCCATTATTAGATATTTATGAAACCGAAGGATATCAAAATCGTAGAGATTGGTGGAAAAATGTATTAACACATTCTCCTTACGAAGACCAACTAGATATTGTAGATGATAAATTAACTGTTCATCAATTACAGAATGCATTGAACCACGATGAAAATGAATCTATTTGGATTTGGATGGGTCAAAATGCACATGATGTTTGTGGGTATTATTGGTTAATGAGTCAGTTTAAAGAATATCAAAGTAGAATCCATGTATTATATTTAAACAATCTCCCATTTTTAAATGAAAAAGGTCAATTATTTTATCCAACACATTTAAGTCAAATATTACCAAAAGAATTTTTAAAAGCTAAAAAATTAGCTAGACCTATTACTTTAAGTGAATTTGAACTAGATCCTGATGAATGGAAGAAAATATGTAATGAAAATGAGGGTGTTCGTTTCTTAGATGGAGGAAAGAAATTGATAAGTATGGGAATTGGTTATTACGATAAAGAAATACTTTCTCTTTTGACAAAGAATGCTCAAAAGTTACAAAGTGCTTTGGGGAATATATTAACCAAGATGAAAGTGAAGACCGGAGATGCTTTTATAGTTTTTAGGTTAAAAGCTTTAGAGGAAGAAGGAAAATTAGTTATAGTAGGTGATTGGAATAAGGGGTGGAAAGATTTGGTTATACAAATGCCAGGTGGATCTTCAACTGTCATTGAAACTGAAGCATAAAACATCGACTATGTCTGTACAAATTATAACAATAGATATGAAGGCTGCCGATGAACGTGGGGCCCTTCATTATTTTAGTACAGATAGAACGGGTGAATTTTTATTAGTATATAGAAATGCAGGTTCAGTGAGTGGTCAACATTATCATAAGGGCTTAACAAAAGGCAAAAACCCAGAAGATATGTTACTAGTTCAAGGCAAGGCACAATTACGCTGGGTGAACCTTGAAACTAAAGATGAAAATACAACAGAATTAAATGCACCGATAAGGGTAAAAATTCCAGCTAATTATTGGCATGAATTAATTGCAATTACAGACGTTGTTTTTTTAGAATTAAATAGTTTACAAGACGGAAGTGAAGATACTTATCGTCTTTAAAATAGTATAAAGTACAATTGGGTACAATAAGATAGTTATGGCAAAAGAGAAAAATTTAAGTAGGGTAACAGAAAACGAATCAGGTGTTCAGGGGCAGTATAAAAACTGGTTCTTAGATTATGCTTCCTATGTAATATTGGAAAGAGCAGTTCCTGCTATTGAAGATGGATTAAAACCAGTTCAACGTAGAATCCTACATGCCATGAAAGAAATGGATGATGGAAGATTCAATAAGGTGGCAAATATCATTGGACAAAGTATGCAGTATCATCCACATGGTGATGCTAGTATTGGAGATGCCTTAGTGAATATTGGTCAAAAGAATTTATTAGTAGAAACTCAGGGAAACTGGGGGGATGTAAGAACCGGTGATTCAGCAGCTGCATCAAGGTATATTGAGGCTCGTTTAAGTAAGTTTGCATTAGAAGTTGCTTTTAATGCTAAAACCACAGAATGGGCATTGAGTTATGATGGTCGTAAAAACGAACCCGTAACATTACCAATGAAATTCCCGCTTTTACTAGCGCAGGGTGCTGATGGTATTGCTGTAGGTTTATCTACCAAAATTTTGCCACATAATTTCAATGAATTATTGGAGGCAAGTATTAAATATTTAAGAGGACGTAAGTTTGAATTATTACCAGATTTCCAAACTGGTGGTATGATTGATGCCTCAAATTATAACGATGGTAAACGTGGTGGTAAAGTAAGAGTTAGGGCACATATAGAAGAACTTGATAAGAAAACTTTAGTTATTAAAGACGTGCCTTATGGTGTAACCACCACTCAACTGATGGAGAGTATTACCAAAGCGAATGACCAGGGTAAAATTAAAATCAAAAAAGTTACTGATGTTACTGCTGCGCAGGTCGAAATTCAAATAGATCTTGCTACTGGTATTTCTCCTGATATTACAATTGATGCTTTATATGCTTTTACAGATTGCGAAATTAGTTTATCTCCAAATGCTTGTGTTATTGTAAATCAAAGACCACAATTTTTAGGCGCAAGTGATTTATAAAAACATTCTGTTGACCATACGAAAGGTTTGTTAAAAGCAGAATTAGAAATTCATCTACAGGAATTATTAGACAAATGGCATTTCACTAGTTTAGAGAAAATATTTTTTGAAGAAAAAATATACCAAGAATTAGAGAAGAAGCACCTTAATTGGGAAAAAGTTATTGATGCGATTGACAAAGCCTTTGAACCTTTTAAAAAGAAGTTTAAAAAACCAATAGAAAGAGCCGATTTATTAAAATTAACTGATAAGCCAGTTAGAAGAATTTATAAATTAGATATTGAAGATTTAATAGCACAGATTAAATCAATTGAGGAAGAGATTAAAGAAGTAAAACATAATTTAGAAAATTTAGTAGACTACGCAGTAAGTTATTACGAGAATTTGCAAAAAAAGTATGGTAAAGGAAAAGAACGTAAAACAGAATTAAAAGAATTCGATACCATTCAAGTTAAGCAGGTTGCTATTGCGAATACTAAATTATACATCAATAGGGCTGAAGGATTTATTGGAACAAGTTTAAAGAAAGATGAATTCCTTTGTGATTGTACAGATTATGATGATATTATTGCCTTTACGAAAGGCGGGACAATGAAAGTGGTTAAAGTATCTGACAAGACATTTATTGGTAAAGATATTTTACATGCTGCAGTATTTCAGAAAAATGATGAACGAACTACTTATAACATGATCTATGTGGATGGCCCTACTGGAATTAGTTATGCAAAACGTTTCAATGTTACTGGGGTAACTAGAGATAAAGAGTATGTTTTAGCTAAAAGTTTAGAGAAATCTAAAGTCCATTATTTATCAATCAATGCAAATGGAGAAGCAGAATCTGTAAAAATAGTTTTAAGTCCAAATTGTAGTGCTAGAATAAAAGAGTTTGACTTTTTCTTTGAAACATTAGAAGTGAAGGGAAGAAGTAGTGTAGGTAATCAAGTTACAAAATATCCAATTAAAGCGGTTAAACTAAAAGAAGCTGGTAAAAGCACATTAGTTGGTCGTAAATTATGGTTTGATGATAAGTTTGGTAGATTAAATACCGAAGAAAAAGGACAATATTTAGGAACCTTTGAAGATGAGAAGTTAATTGTAATTACTAAAGAGGGTAATTATGAAGTAACTGATACTGAATTAACTCAAAGATTTGATCCAGAAAAAGTATTATTCATTGAAAAATTCAATCCAGAGAAAGTGATCACAGCTGTTTATTTGGATAAGGAAAAATTACAATTCAACATTAAACGTTTCAAAATTGAAACAACAACTTTAAAAACACCTTTTTCTTTTATAAAAGAAGGAAATGGGAATTATGTTGCTGCTGTATCTGCTCATATAGAACCAGTTTTAGTAGTTGTGTCTGGAAAAGGGACGCAACAAAGAAAAGCGAAATTCAAAGTGAGCAAAATGGTAGATGTAATGGGTTCAAAAGCTGTGGGTACCAAATTGGTTGATTTTAGTAAATCAATTGAAATGGAGTGGGAAACTAAAGTGGTCATAAAAGATCCTAACGACGAACAACCAGAATTGTTCTAATTTTATTTAAAATCTATTGAATATGTCAACCATCAATGTAGGTCAATTTAATTTAATGCGTGTAGACCGAAAGGTGGATTTTGGATTCTATATGGATGACGGAGAAGAGGGTGTGTTATTGCCTAAACGATTTGTTCCATCTGGACTTCAAGTAGGTGATACAATTAGTGTTTTTGTTTACCATGATTCAGATAATAGATTGATCGCAACAACTCAAGAACCTTTTGCTGTTGTTGGTGATATCGCAGCTTTAAAAGTTGTTGCTTTAACAAAGCAAGGTGCTTTTATGGATTGGGGTTTAATGAAGGATTTATTTGTGCCAGTATCACAACAATTGTCAAGTATGAGATTGGGTGGTAAATACTTGGTTAAATTATATTTAGACAAACAAACTGGAAGGGTTGCGGCGACAGAAAAAATTGACAACCAAATTAGTAATGATATTCTAACAGTAAAGGAAGGAGATAAAGTTAAGTTACAAGTATACCGTGAATCTGATATCGGCTATGTCGTTATTGTAAATCAAGTACACCAAGGTTTAGTCTATAAGAATGAAGTATTTACGCACTTGCATATCGGGCAATTTATTGATGAAGGTTTTGTTAAAAAAATCAGAGAAGGCAATAAATTAGATATAGGTATTGGAAAACAAGGTGTTGAGAAGTTGGATGATGATCAATTAAACTTAATCAAGCTATTAAAATTACATAAAGGTTTTTTACCTTATCATGATAAATCATCTCCAGAAGATATATACGCATTCTTTGGAATCAGCAAGAAAGCTTTCAAAATGAATGTTGGTATGCTGTATAAAGCAAAAAAAATCTCAATCGAAGAGGGAGGTATTCGTTTAATTCCTGAAAACCCTGAAGCATAAATTTTAAACTTTAAATCCGCTATTATGTCTAAAGATGTATTTATCGTTTCCGCAGTAAGAACTCCAATTGGTTCATTTGGTGGTGTATTAAAAAGTTTAACTGCAACTCAATTAGGGGCAATTGCTATCAAAGGCGCGTTGGATAAAATTCAATTGGACAATAATTTAGTTGATGAAGTTTATATGGGTTCGGTTATTCAGGCTGGTTTAGGTCAAGCTCCAGCAAGACAAGCTTCTAAAATGGCTGGTTTGCCAGACAAAGTAATTTGTACGACAGTAAATAAAGTTTGTGCAAGTGGCATGAAATCAATTGCATTAGCTGCGCAGTCAATTCTTTTAGGAGATGCGGATATTATTGTTGCAGGTGGTATGGAAAGTATGAGTAATGTTCCGTTTTATAACATGAATCAAAGATGGGGCAACAAATATGGAGACACTTTAATCTTAGATGGCTTAGCTAAAGATGGTCTTGTAGATGTGTATGACCAGGTTGCAATGGGTAATTTCGCAGATTTATGTGCAACTGAAAATAATATATCTAGAAAGGAGCAGGATGAATTTGCGATTGCTAGTTATACAAAATCTCAAGCATCAATTGAGCAAGGATTATTCAATAATGAAATTATTCCAGTTGTTATTCCTCAGAGAAAAGGCGATTCAGTTACTGTGTCAAAAGACGAAGAACCTTATAATGTCAAGTTTGATAAAATAGCAAATTTAAATCCCGCATTTACTAAAACAGGTACAGTTACAGCTGCGAATGCTAGTACAATGAATGATGGAGCAGCAGCTTTAGTTTTAATGAGTGGTGAAAAAATGAATGAACTTGGTTTAAAGCCAATTGCTAAAATTACAAGTTTTGCGGATGCAGAACAGGATCCAAAGTGGTTTACAACAGCGCCTTCTTTAGCTTTACCAAAAGCATTACGAAAAGCGAATCTTACAGCTGCTGAAATTGATTTCTTTGAATTTAATGAAGCTTTTTCAGTTGTTGGAATAGTAAATACAAATTTATTAAAACTAGATCCTTCTAAAGTTAATGTTAGGGGCGGTGCAGTATCTCTTGGACATCCACTAGGTTGTAGTGGTGCCAGAATAGTTGTTACGCTGGCGCATATTTTATGTGATCATAAAGCCAAATATGGTGCTGCTGCTATTTGTAATGGTGGTGGTGGGGCAAGTGCAATGGTTATAGAAAGGATATAAGTTCATCCATCATAATACCATAATGACTCTCGTCATAAATGCATTCTCCATTCTTTATCAAAAGCACCTGTGGCGACTCATGATGCACATGGAAAAAATCCGCAATTTTTGTAGAAATTGCTCTATAATTCAAAAGATCAAGGTAGTGAAAATCAACACCTTCAGGTGCTGTAGCGCGTTCAAATCTATCTAAAGCCATCCTGCTAATACTACAGGTTGTACTATGTTTAAAAATCACCTGAGGCACCTTAAAAGAGGCAGATTTTATGGATTCTAATTGTTCTATTTCTGTTATTGGTTGCCAATTCATTTCAATTAATTTAGGTGTAAAATTAGGTAAATCTTTTGAAGTATTTGGTTAGAATCTACTATTTAGTATCTCAGAATGATTAACTTCGAAGTATAATAATTTTTATGCGTTTACAACTGTCACAACCTATCTGTTTTATTGATCTAGAAACTACTGGAATTAATGTGAGTACTGATAAAATTGTTGAAATAGCAATTGTGAAAATTATGCCAGATGGTTCTAAAGTCGTTAAAAGAAAATTAGTGAACCCAGAAATGCCTATACCTGCCGCGACAACTGCTGTTCATGGTATATCTGATGAGATGGTTAAAGATGCGCCTAGTTTTAAGCAAATTGCGAATGAGATTAAGCAATTTATTGAAGGCTCAGATTTGGCAGGTTACAACAGTAATCGTTTTGACATACCAATGTTAAATGAAGAATTTTTAAGAGCAGGAATTTCTGTTGATATTGAGTCACGCAAATTATTAGATGTACAGAAAGTTTTCCATATGATGGAGCAGCGTACATTAACTGCTGCGTATAAATTTTATTGCAATAAAAATTTAGAAGATGCGCATACAGCAGAAGCTGATGCTACGGCAACATGGGAAGTACTTGAAGCTCAATTAGAGAAATATCCAAACCTTGGTAATACTGTAGAATCTGTTGTTAAATTCACTGGCGAAGATCAAATTATAGATTTTGCTAGACGTTTTGTGATGGAGAATGGTATTGAGGTTTTCAATTTTGGTAAACATAAAGGAAAATCTGTTGTTCAAGTCCTTAAGGAAGAGCCTCAATACTATGATTGGATGATGAAAGGGGATTTTGCCTTACATACTAAGCAGAAATTAACAGAGATTTTAAATAGATCAATATTAAATAAATAGCTTATATTTACTAAGGTTTCTTTTTTATTATTTTACCCCCCAAATAGAAAGTGAAAAAAATAGTCATCATACCAACTTACAACGAAAAAGAAAATATAGCTTCTATCATTCAATCTGTGATCGTTTTAGGTAATCAATACCATGTTTTAGTTGTAGATGATGGATCACCCGATGGAACAGCATTAATTGTAAAAGAATTAATGGACATACACCCGGGTAAAATATTCATACAAGAGAGATCGGGGAAATTAGGTTTAGGTACAGCTTATATACATGGGTTTAAATGGGCTTTAGAACATCAATATGATTATATATTTGAGATGGATGCAGATTTCTCACATAATCCACTTGATTTAGATAGGTTATTGGCAGCATGCGAAGCTGGTGCAGATTTTGCGATAGGAAGTAGGTATGTTAAAGGGGGCGCAACAGAAAATTGGCCTTTAGATAGGTTAATCTACTCAAAAGGAGGTTCTCTTTATACAAGAATAATAACTGGAATGCCTGTTAAAGATCCTACTGCAGGGTTTATGTGTTACAAAAACAAAGTTTTAGCATCAATGAATTTAGACAATATCAAATTCATTGGTTATGCTTTTCAAATAGAAATGAAATTTGCATCTTGGAAATTAGGCTTTAAATTAAAAGAAGTTCCAATCACTTTTATTGATAGAAAAATCGGTGTAAGTAAAATGTCAAAAGGCATTATAAAAGAAGCAATTTTAGGTGTTTTAAATATGCAATGGGCCTCTTTTACTGGTCGTTTTATCAAACATATTAAGCGTGAACAGTTTTAAGAAAGCCTTAGTTCAATTACATCTTTTTGTCTTTTTAGCAGGATTGACTGCGCCAATAGGTAACCTTATCCAATTGAATGGATTGGTGCTTGTTTTTTACAGAATGCTTTTAACGGTAATTGCCTTAATTCCAATATATTTATTACAAGGATCAGGAATCAAAGTTTCATTTAAAGATAAAATGAAACTGATGTTAATTGGTGTATTAATAGCTATTCACTGGGTTTGTTTTTACGGGAGTATTAAATTAGCCAATGTTTCCATTGCCTTGGTATGTATTTCTAGTGTTGGAATTTTTACTGCGATACTTGAACCTTTAATAAATAAATCTAAATTTATTTGGAATGATATTTTCATTGGGCTTTTAAGTCTTTTAGGCATTTTTTTTATCTTCCAATTTGATATACATTTTAGGAATGGCATCATTGTTGGTCTGATATCTGCTTTGTTTGCTTCAATTTTTACAATCATCAATAAAAGATTAACCACTACTTATTCGACTCAGACAATTCAAACTTTCGAAATGTCAGGTGGTTTATTCTTTCTTACATTGGTGATTTTAGTATTAAATGCTTATCAACATAGTCCATTTACCTATCCAAGTCAATCAGATTGGGTGTGGTTAATTATTTTGGCATTGGTATGTACCGTTTTAGCCAACTATTTAATGCTGAATGCACTCAAAAAAATAAGTGCATTTACCATGAATGTAACTTTAAATTTAGAGCCAGTTTATGGTATTATTATTGCCGTTATTCTATTTGATGAGCATAAACAAATGGGTAGGGGATTTTATATTGGAATTATTTTGATTGGCATCTCTGTTTTACTCCAAATGAAACGTATTATTAGCCAACAAAACCACAAATAGTTTACGCTTATTTTAAACTTTATCGTAAATTGATTATTCAATTAATCCTTTATGAAGCGTATTTTAAGCCTTTGTTTACTCCTGTTGACTTTAACTGTAAATGCACAAAAAAAACCTTTAGATCATTCAGTCTATGATCAATGGCAATCTATTAAAGATGTTGTTATATCAAATGATGGCAATTGGATGTCTTATACAATTACACCTCAAGAAGGTGATGGGCAATTAATGATTCATCATTTAAAGAATGGTCAACAAATCAAAATTGAAAGAGGTACTCAGGTTCAATTTACAGATAATAGCAATTATGTTATTGCTAAAATTAAACCCACATTCAATGAAACTAGACTAGCTAAAATAGCAAAGAAGAAGCCTGAAGAGATGCCCAAGGATAGCTTAGTGATCATTGATTTAGTAACTAATTTAATTAATAAAATTGCATCTGTGAAATCCTTTCAAATAGCAGAACACAATAGTGCAATTTTAGTTTATTTAAAAGACAAAAAAGTAGACATTAGTAAAGAAGGGTCGGATTTAATTGTTTTCAGTTTACAAAATAGATCAGAACGTATTATAAATAATGTTTTACAATATCAAATTCAGCCATACGGTCAATCACTTGCATTAATTAAAGCAAAGACTAAGTCTGCGCCAGCTCAGGTAATATTAACGCCTACTAATGATTCTGTCTACAAAACTTTGTCCACTAATTTTTATAATGCCGCTAACCTTAGTTGGGATGAGAAAGGGCAACAATTAGCTTATCTTATTGAAAAAGATAGTACAAATAAAGCTTTGCAAAAAGACTATACTTTAGCATACTATACAAATGGGTCTGATTCCGCAAAATATGTTTTTGATAGAAAACATATTTCTATGCCATCTCAATATACAATTGGTGGGGATAAAAAATTAAACTTCAGTAAATCAGGAGCTATCTTGAATTTTGGCATTCAACCAATTCTTCCAATTAAAGACACAAGTTTACCTGAATTTGACAGAGTAAGTGTAGATATTTGGAATTATAACGATGCTAATTTACAATCTACACAATTAAAAAGTTTAGAAACAAATTTGAAAAGCACCGAAGCTGTATTATTTAAGCCATCATTAAATCAGTTCTCCTATTTAGGAAAAATCAGTGACCGTCAAATCCAGTTTACTACAGAAGGTGACGGATCAATCGCAATCGCTACAATTGATTCTAATTATACAATTTCAAGTCAATGGGAGGGTTATGGCAAACGAGATCTATATGCTATTCAAACTTCAAATGGAACTAAACAATTAATTCAAAAAGGTTTAAAAGGAAATTTAGTGACCGCTTCCTATGATGCTTCTGTTATTGTCTATTATGATGAAATTTTAAAACAATACAAATCTTTTAATACAAAAACGAATCAGACTAAACAAATAGCAAAAGATATTCCTTTTCCATTATACGATGAAGACAATGACATGCCAGACGATCCTAATGCATATGGTATTGCAATGTGGATGAATGATAATAAAAGTTTTATTCTTTATGATAGATATGATCTATGGCTAGTTGATGCAATGGGTTTAAATGCCTCACAATTATTAACAAAGGGTAGAAACGCAAAAAGAATATATCGTTTTGTTAATTTGGATCAGGAAAAAAAGTTTATTGGTTTTAATGATACTATTCTTTTAAAGTCATTTAATGAGTTGGACAAAAAAGAAGGGCTTTCTTTATTAGATTTAGGTAAACGCGCGCTTTTCAATATCATTGAAAAGCCAATGCATTTTACAACGGTTATTGGATCAAAAAATAATACTGATTTTATTGTAATGCAAGAAGATGAAAAAAACACGCCAAATGTATATCCATATATTTTTGCCAATAAAATTCAAAGCCCAAATCCTTTAGCAACAATAAATACACAACAATCCAATTATAATTGGATGCAATCTCAATTGGTAAAATGGAAATCCTATACCAATAAAACTGCAGAAGGAATTTTATATTTACCTGAAGACTTTGATGCCAAAAAGAAATATCCAATGATTGTATATTTCTATGAACGTAATAATCAAACTTTACACAATTATTTACCTCCTTCTCCAACTCCATCTAGATTAAATATTCCATTTTTTGTATCTAGAGGTTATATCGTATTTGTTCCAGATATATGGTATAAAAAGGGGTATCCTGGTCAAGGTGCTTATGATTATATTGTCAGTGGTACAAGAGCAATGATACAAAAGGGTTTTATTGATAGTACTAGAATTGGTTTACAAGGACAAAGTTGGGGTGGGTACCAAATTGCTTATTTAATTACAAAGACAAATTTATATGCAGCCGCTTGGGCTGGTGCTCCTGTTGTTAATATGACAAGTGCTTATGGTGGAATTAGATGGGGTACTGGTATTAATAGACAATTCCAATATGAGAAAACGCAAAGTAGAATTGGAGCAAACTTATGGGAACGTCCAGATTTATACATTAAAAACTCTCCATTATTTGAATTAAATAAAGTAAAAACACCAATAGTAATAATGAGTAACGATGCAGATGATGCGGTGCCTTGGTACCAAGGAATAGAGATGTTTACCGCAATGCGTCGTTTAAGTAAACCAATTTGGATGTTAGTTTATAATAATGAGGCACATAATTTAGTAGAAAGAAAAAATAGAAAAGATATACAGATTAGAGAGCAACAATTTTTTGACCACTATTTAAAAGGTGCACCAATGCCAGTTTGGATGTCTAAAGGAGTACCTGCTATTATGAAAGGTAGAGATTTAGGATTGGGTTATTAAAACAGCTTTTAAATAGAGAAAATTGATATACTTATTTTTGTTCAAACAATAAAGCCTCCACTAGGAGGCTTTATTGTTATATTGAGTTCATGTAATTCTATATATTAAACATATTGAAACCATTGTCTGTTCGGATCCCAGTTCTCAAATGCTTTTGCAACTGCAGATAAGAAACTTGAACCCATTGCACCATCTACAATTCTGTGGTCATAACTCATAGACAAGTACATCATATGACGAACAAGGATAGCATCACCTGCTGGTGTTTCAATGACAACAGGGCGTTTTTTAATAGCACCTAATGCCAAAATAGCAACCTGAGGTTGTGGAATAATTGGCGTACCCATGATAGAACCAAAAGTACCCACATTAGTTACAGTAAAAGTACCTCCTTGTGTATCTTGTGGTTTTAATTGATTATTTCTAGCAGCATTTGCTAAACCATTGACAGCTTTACTTAAACCTACTATACTTAATTGATTTGCACCTTTAATCACTGGAACAATCAAGTTACCTGATGGTAATGCAGTTGCCATTCCAATATTAATATCTTTCTTAAGAATGATATTTTCACCTTGTAAACTACAATTAATATATGGGAATTGCTCTAATGTAGCTGCGATACACTCCATAAACATTGGAGTGAAAGTTAATTTAGTACCTTCTCTTTTTTCAAAGAGTTGTTTTACTTTTTCTCTCCACACCACCATGTTCGTTACATCTGCTTCCACAAAAGAAGTTACATGTGGGCTTGTCTGAACACTATCAACCATATGCTTTGCGATCAATTTTCGCATACGATCCATCTCAATAATTTCAGTATTTCCAGTTACAATTACTTCTTCTGGGCTAGCAAATTTTCCTGCATTATTCGAACTACTAAATCCATAGTCTACTGGAGGAAATTGATTCGTTTGAGTAGTTGTTTGTGGTATATTATTTGAAGAAGATTGTTGTTGTGGAACTGATACATGTATTTCAGAAACTGCAGACACTTGTTTAGCAATTGGAGCTTGTATCAAGCCAGCTTTTTTATTAGCAACATATTGTAAAATATCCTTTTTAGAAACACGGCCTTGACTTCCTGTGCCTGGAATATGTTGTAATTCATTTAAACTTACCCCTTCATTTTGTGCAATGTTTAAAACCAAAGGAGAGAAGAAACGAATATCATTTGAATCTGTATTTTGAACTATTTGTGCAGTTGGTGCAGGCGTAAATGGTACTTCTTCTATTTCGACAGTTACCTGTGTTGGAGCTGCTACTGGTGAAGGAGTAGATGTAACGATTTCAGATGTTGGAGTAATACTACCAACTGTTTGTATTCTAGCAATAACAGTTCCGATTGGAACTACTGCATTTACATCAAATAAAATTTCTGTAATTGTACCAGCTGCAGTTGATGGAATTTCACTATCAACTTTGTCAGTAGCAATATCTAATAATGTTTCATCTAATTGAATAGTATCACCTACAGCTTTATGCCATTTTAAAATGGTTGCTTCCATGATACTTTCACCCAATTTTGGCAAAATCAAGTCAACTACAGACATAGGGAATAATTTTAGCAAAAATAAGACTAAATCTTATT
>JACCDK010066357.1_pt1 | contig 15004 bp, 12 predicted proteins | sample 7445871 | NCBI WGS metagenome assembly JACCDK01 (sample SAMN15323436, study PRJNA562643) | freshwater metagenome | isolation source: river surface water | place: USA:Blue River Watershed | collected 2017-08-15 | reverse complement strand
GTGGCGGCTTATCCTCCGGCTTGATCTCTTCGATGATGTCGGTGACTAGAGGCGGCGCAACCACCTCTACGACCTTGCGAGCCAAACCGCTCACCAGGGCATACACCAACAACAAGTGAAATCCGATGATGGCAGCAAAACGGCCATTCGGCGTGAGTTGTTCTGTTCTACGTAGCGGGCCATGTTCTCTCGTGGTCGCTATTCAATGGTTGCGAAACTGCGGGTCGCAAAACTAACTGGCTTCGCGACCCCGTGCAACCGTCGACTCCCAATCGGCACCCACCACTCGGGCGCGTGCCAACCGGGAGAACCCACACTCCGTACACATCCGTTGACAGCTTCTTTGAGTGACGCCGTCTTCATCAGCAGCCGGAATGAGCCGGGGGCGTCATGGAACTTCCCTGTCCCGGTATAACCCGCTGTGAAGCAGGCATAACCCGATGCAGTGCAATCCCTTGCGTATCCCCCTAACCAAGGCCAACTGTAACCGCGGCAATCGTCACTGACAACCCACTTTCATCGAAACTTCATTTCGAGTTGTCGAATCAATCGGTCACCGCCCCTTCCGATGCGCTGCTAACCGAACGCGCGTATTTCGCGAGCACGCCTGTCGTGGTGTATGGCTTCGGCGATTTCCATGTGCGAGCGCGCGCTTTGAGTTCGCTTGCACTCACATCGAGATCGATACGACGCTTCAATGCGTCGATGCGAATTCGATCGCCGTTTCGGATCAGCGCAATGGGTCCGCCGTTCGCGGCCTCAGGCGAGATGTGACCGACCACGAAACCATGGCTGCCACCGGAGAAGCGACCATCCGTGATTAGTGCGACTTTATCACCGAGTCCTAGACCCATGATTGCGCCCGTTGGGCTCAACATTTCGCGCATGCCTGGTCCGCCTCGCGGGCCTTCGTAGCGAATCACTACGACATCGCCCGCCTTCACCTTGCCGGCGAGGATTGCAGCGGTTGCTTTTTCTTCACCGTCGAACACACGCGCACGCCCTTCGAATGCGAGGCCTTCTTTACCTGAAATTTTGGCGACTGCGCCTTCGGGCGCCACGTTGCCGTACATGACGACCAAGTGACTATCGGCCTTGATCGGAGCAGAGAACGGTTGAATGATTTTTTGATCTTTCGGGTAATCGCCAACGTGACGCAAATTTTCCGCCATCGTTTTGCCTGTGACGGTCATGCAATCACCATGTAACAAACCGCGATCCAGCAATCGCTTCATCAAAGGTTGAATGCCGCCGATGGCGATCAACTCCGACATTGCGTACTTGCCACTCGGGCGAAGATCAGCGAGCACGGGAACGCGCTTGCCGATACGCGTGAAGTCATCGAGAGTGAGCTTTACTTGAGCTGCTTTGGCAATCGCCAGCATGTGCAGCACCGCGTTGGTCGAGCCGCCGAGCGCAATGGTGACCGTGATGGCATTTTCGAAGGCTTTGCGCGTCATGATCTGTCTCGGCGTGATGCCCGCTTTCACCAACGCAACGACCGCCTCGCCCGCGCGACGGCAATCGACGAGCTTGTTCGGGCTGATGGCATCCTGCGCCGAGCTGTCGGGTAGCGACATACCCAAGGCTTCCATGGCCGAGGCCATCGTGTTGGCCGTGTACATGCCGCCACAACTACCGGGTCCCGGAATCGCCGTGCGTTCCACTTCCAGCAACTCGCGGTCGCTGACTTTACCGGCGGCATGACCGCCAACGGCCTCGAATACCGACACGATGTCGCGTCGTTTAGCGCCCGGACGGATCGTGCCGCCGTAGACGAAGACCGCTGGTCGATCGAGGCGCGCCAGCGCGATCGCGCAGCCCGGCATATTTTTGTCGCAACCGCCGATCGCGACGATGCCGTCGAAGCCCTCGGCACCAGCCACGGTTTCGATCGAGTCTGCGATCACTTCACGCGATACGAGCGAATAGCGCATGCCCGGTGAGCCCATCGAAATGCCATCCGATACCGTGATGGTGTTGAACAGCACGCCCTTGCCACCGGCGGCATTAGCACCCGCCTCGGCCTCTTTCGCCAAATCATTGATGTGCATGTTGCACGGCGTGAGATTGGCCCACGTGGAGGCGATACCAATTTGCGGCTTTTTGAAATCGGCATCTTTGAAACCAACCGCTCGCAGCATGGCACGCGAAGGTGTCTGCTTCGGCCCATCGACGACGAGCCGTGACCAACGTCGCGGGTCTGCCTTCTGCTCTGCGGAACGGGATTTCGAGGGACGCTTACGGTTCATGAGAGCCTCTAAGGTGAAGTGAATGCTTAAACGCGGGATAGGTGAAATCGCGGCGGTGTGAGCTTCAGCCGAATCGCTCGGCGAGATAACGATCCATCAGTCGCAGCACCTGCGCATCCGCGCCGACGGGTCGACCTGGGCGCTCGCGGGCGTTCCAGCCATACAGGTCGAAATGCACCCAGGGTGTACCGGCCTCGATGAAGCGGCGCAAAAACAACGCGCCGAAGATGGCACCAGAGAAGCTCGAGCTCGACACATTATTCAAATCGGCGATTCGGCTGCTGAGCTCGTCGTCATACGGATCCCACAACGGCAACGGCCACACCGGATCCGCCTCGAGCTCACCCATTTGCTGCAGTTTTTGTGTCAGTGCGAGATCGTTGCTGAAGAGCGCCGGCAACTCCGGCCCCAAAGCGACCCGCGCCGCACCGGTCAGTGTCGCGAAATCAATCACCAAGTCCGGGCGATCGCTTTGCGCCTCGGTCAGGGCATCGGCCAGCACCAGTCTGCCCTCCGCATCCGTATTACCGATTTCAACGGTGAGCCCGCGACGGGAGCGAAGGATATCGCCCGGTCGAAAGGCACTCCCCCCGACGGCGTTCTCGACGGCCGGGATGAGCACGCGAAGCCGAATCGGAGCCGAGCGATCCATCAAGGTCTTGGCAAGTCCGAGTGCGACGGCCGCCCCGCCCATATCTTTCTTCATGAGGAGCATGGCGGACGCGGGCTTGAGATCGAGTCCACCCGAGTCGAAGCAAACGCCCTTACCGACCAGAGTCACCCGAGGATGCCGTTCGTCTCCCCAGCGCAACTCGAGCATGCGGGGTGCTCGATGGCTGGCGCGACCGACCGCATGCACGAGCGGATAATTGGCCCCCAGTAGATCGTCGCCGACGACGCTGTGGAACTCGGCACCATGGCGAGTCGCCAGGTCACGCATGACCGTCTCGAGCTCGGCAGGCCCCATATCGTTGGCCGGCGTGTTAATTAAATCGCGTGTCAGGTGACAGGCCAGCGAGCGGCGCTCGGCGCGCTCACTGGCTGCGCCGCCGCGCGCATCGAGTTGGGCGCGAGCACTCGTTGGCGTCGCTCGATAACGCAGGTAGCGATAATCACCAAAGCGCCAACCGAGCTCGCATTGGTAATGCGTCTCCTCTGGCAGCTCGTCGGCGAAGTGGTAACGGCCCGCAGGCAATTTGTCGGGCAAACCCGCGATATGCCACCAGCGCAATCTCTCGAGCGACTCCAACGGGCCGACGCCGAGCACAACCGTTGCAGCCGGATCACCGGCCTCGTCCGGTAGGAGAATCACGCGATGGCGTTCGGCGCTGAAGCCATGCGCGGCGAGAAGTGCGCGTGCGGACGCATTCTGTGCAGCAACGAATGCCGTTAGAGAGGACTCGCTGACGAGTCGAATTGGGCGGGAATTAGCGTTGGAGACGGCCATAGACAGGATGTTATCCCGATTGACACCCGAACCGTGGCTGTGATGACATTAGCCCCATGATCCGCACTGGTTTCTCGAACCGCTACTCGTTCGTTGCCGTTGGCGACGCGGTCGCGCTCGGGCTATTGCCGCTGCTAAGCCTACGCAGCCGGTGCGGGTTGTCTGTCGGGGTCTGACGCCCAAGGGCCAGATCCAGCGACCGAAGAGGATCAGACAAACCCCGCACCGGCCGACCGCCGATGCGGGGTTTTTTATTGTTCGTTCACGATTCAAGTGCAAACGGGAGTGATGTGATGAAGTTGTTTTCGCAGAAGGACGTCGATAAGAAGGCGCTGAAAGGCGCACGCATTTGCGTGCTCGGCTATGGCAGTCAGGGTCGCGCGCACGCGCTCAACTTGAAGGACAGCGGCTACGACGTCGTCATCGGCGTTCGCAAAGGCGATAGCTGGAAGAAGGCGAAAAAGGATCGCTTGCCCGTCGCAGAGCCGGCCGAAGCCGTCAAAGGCGCCGATCTCATCGCGATGCTGGCTCCTGATCTTGCGCAAAAGGCGGTTTACGACTCGGTCATTGGCAACGTCAAGAAGGGTGCCACCCTGCTCTTCGCCCACGGCTTCAACATTCACTTCAAGCAGATCAAACCGCGTAAAGATCTCGATGTGGTCTTGATTGCGCCGAAGGGTCCGGGCGATCTCGTCCGTCGTCAGTACGAGCAAGGTCGCGGTGTGCCCTCGCTCATCGCCGTTTTCCAAGACGCTTCTCGCAAGGGCTTCGCCAAGGCTTTGGCCTACGCCGATGGCATTGGCGGCACGCGCGGTGGTGTGCTCAAGACCACCTTCGCCGAGGAGACCGAGACGGATCTGTTCGGTGAACAAGCCGTACTGTGTGGCGGCGCTACCGAGCTCGTCGTCAAGGGCTTCGAGACACTGGTCGAGGCTGGCTATCAACCCGAAGTGGCCTACTTCGAGTGCATGCACGAGCTGAAGCTCATCGTCGATCTGCTGCATGAAGGCGGCATCTGGAAGATGCACAAATTCATCAGCGAAACGGCCAAGTACGGCGACCTCACGCGCGGTCCGCGCGTGGTTAACGCTAAGACCAAGGCCGAGATGCGCAAGATTCTCAAAGAAATCCAACAGGGTAAGTTCGCCCGTCAATGGATTCGCGAGAACGCCACGGGCCGCAAGAAGTACGACAAGATGTTGAAGAACGACCTCAATCGCCCGATCGAGAAAGTGGGTTACGCGCTGCGTGCTCGCATGCCTTGGTTGGATCAAGGTCGCTGATAGGAGAACCTGCCATGACATCGAACGCCGACCGGGTAATGATCTTCGACACGACGCTGCGCGATGGGGAGCAAGCCCCGGGTTGCAGCATGACGCAGCCGGAAAAGCTGCGCGTGGCGAAGGCGCTAGCCGACCTCGGCGTCGATGTCATCGAGGCCGGTTTCCCGGCTGCCTCGCCCGGCGACTGGGAGTCTGTTCACTCCGTCGCCCGCGAGGTCGAGGGGCCGATTATTTGTGGTCTCGCGCGCTGCACGCGCGATGACATCGAGAAGGCGGCGCGCGCCCTGCGCCCTGCCCCCAAGCATCGTATTCACGTCTTCCTCGCAACGAGCGCGATTCATCGGCAATACAAGCTCAACATGGCGAAAGAAGAGATCATCCGTAGCGCCGTCGAGGGCGTGAAGATCGCGCGCGAATACTGCGAAGACGTGGAGTTCTCGCCAGAGGATGCCTCGCGTACGGAACTCGAATTCCTCGCCCAAGTGGTGGAAGCGGTGATCGACGCGGGCGCGACGACTGTCAACATCCCCGACACCGTGGGCTACACGGTGCCGCACGAATTTGCCGAGCTGTTCCGCTATCTGCGCAAGAACGTCAGCAATATCGATCGGGCGCGGCTGTCCGTGCATTGTCATGACGATCTCGGTATGGCGGTCGCCAACAGCTTGATGGCTGTGGTCGCAGGTGCTCGCCAGATCGAATGCACGATCAACGGTATCGGTGAGCGCGCCGGAAACTGCTCGCTCGAAGAAGTCGTGATGGCGCTGCGCACGCGTGAGACGTTCTTCAACGCAAGAACCAATATCCAGTCGCAGAAGCTCTATCCTGCCTCCCGCCTCGTCTCGAGCATTACGGGCATGCCGATACCTCGCAACAAAGCGATCGTCGGCGAGAATGCGTTTGCGCACGAATCGGGCATTCATCAGCACGGCATGCTCAAGCATGCAAGCACCTACGAAATCATGCGTCCGCAAGATGTCGGCCTCAGTCGTTCGGCGCTGGTTTTGGGTAAGCACAGTGGACGTCACGCTTTGCGCGAGCGAATCAAGGAGCTCGGCTTCGATATCGATGAGAGCGAGTTCGCGCGCGTGTTCGAGGAATTCAAGGCGCTCGCCGATAAGAAAAAAGAGTTATTCGATGGCGACATCGAGGCACTGGTGCTCAAAGCCGAAGGTCAGGATCAAGGTCCTTGGACGCTGGAGTCGCTCAATACCGCCTCGGGCCTGCAGAGCGCGACCGCGACCGTGAGTTTGCGCCACCAAGATGGCCGGCACATTGAGCGCAGCGCGAGCGGTGACGGTCCGGTCGATGCCGCCTTCAAGGCCATTGAAGACATCACCGGTGTCAAACCGACGCTGCAGAAGTTCGAATTGCGCAGTCTCTCCGAAGGTGAGGATGCGCAGGGTGAAGCCATCGTCTACGTTAATTTCCAGGACCGTAGCTATCGCGGCTCCAGCGCCACGACCGATATCGTGGAGTCGGCGACCCGCGCTTTCCTCGAAGTCATCAACCGAATCGAACTGTCGCAAAAAGCGCAGGCCGCCTGAGTCGCACGCGCTTAGTCATCATCAACCCCTTTTCTTTCCACCCTATCGCAGAAGATGTCCATGTCCGCTCCGAAAACTATGTTCGAGAAAGTCTGGGCTGCACACGAAGTGGTGCCTCAGACGGCCGATACACCGGCGGTGATATTCATCGACCTCCACCTGACGCACGAGGTGACCTCGCCTCAAGCGTTTGCGCTACTCAAGTCACGCGGTTTGAAGGTTCGTCGCCCGGATCTCACGCTCGCCACCATGGATCACGCGACCCCGACGAGAACCGAGCAGGTCTTTGGCGGCGCACCGATTTCCATTGAGTCGGCGGCTAAGCAGATCCGTCAGCTTGAAGTGAACTGCGCCGAATTCGGCGTGGAGTTGCTCGGCTTGCAGGACGCGCGCCGTGGCATCGTTCACATCATCGGCCCGGAGCTCGGGGTCACACAGCCCGGCAAAACCATCGTCTGTGGTGACAGTCACACCTCGACGCATGGTGCGTTCGGCGCCCTCGCCTTCGGCATCGGTACGACCGAAGTCGGTCACGTCATGGCGACGCAGTGTTTGCTGCAGAAAAAACCGAAGACCTTCGCAGTCGAGGTCAGCGGGCGTTTGCGTCCCGGTGTGACGCCCAAAGATTTGATCCTCGCGATCATCGGTAAGGTCGGCGTGTCGGGCGGCACGGGTTACGTTTTCGAATATCGCGGTGAAGCGATTCGTGCCATGGACATGGAGCAACGGATGACCGTGTGCAATATGTCCATCGAAGCCGGTGCGCGTGCCGGCATGATTGCGCCGGACGAAGTGACCTTCGCGTATTTGAAGGACAAGCCGCGCGCCCCGAAAGGCGCTGCCTGGGACGAAGCCGTTGCCTACTGGCGCACCTTGGCCACCGATCCGGGCGCCACGTTCGACAAGACCATCGAGATCGATGCATCGGCGCTCGAACCCATGATTACTTACGGCACCAATCCAGGCATGGTGGTGCCCATCTCCGGACAGATTCCCGATCGACGTGGCGATGCCGTCTTCGATGCGGCGATGAAATATATGGGTCTCACCCCGGGCGCTCCGATAACTGACGCACCCGTCAATGTGGTGTTCATCGGTAGCTGCACGAACGGGCGTCTGGGCGATCTGCAGGCGGCGGCGAAGGTCCTGAAGGGTCAACGCGTTGCTAAGGGCGTGCACATGCTGGTCGTGCCAGGATCGCAGGAGGTCAAGCGCGAGGCCGAGGAGCTCGGTTTGCACGAGATCTTTAAACAGGCCGGTGCAGAGTGGCGCGAGTCGGGCTGCTCGATGTGTCTTGGCATGAATGGCGATACGGTTGCCAAGGGCGAATACGCCGTGAGCACAAGCAACCGTAATTTCGAAGGTCGTCAGGGCATCGGGGCGCGCACCTTGCTCGCCAGTCCCGAGACGGCCGCTGCGTCGGCCATTCGTGGCCGTGTCACCGACCCGCGTGAGTTCATCAGCTGAGGCCCGCCATGGATCCGATCACCCTCATTCGCTCACGCACCGTCGTGATGCCCTCGACCAACATCGACACGGATCAGATCGTGCCCGCACGTTTTCTGACCACCACCACGAAGGAAGGCCTCGGCAAGCAGCTCTTTGCCGATTGGCGGTACGACGCTGCGGGTCAGCCGAAGGCCGACTTCATCCTTAATCGCCCGGAAGCCGCCGGATGTCGCATCTTGGTGGCGGGACGCAACATCGGCTGTGGCTCCTCGCGCGAGCATGCGCCCTGGGCGTTGGTCGATTTTGGTTTCCAAGCGGTTATCAGCACCGAGATCGCTGACATCTTCCGCAACAATTCTTTGAAGAACGGCTTGCTGCCGATCATCGTGGATGAGGCAACGCACGCGTGGTTGCTCGAGAACCCGGGCGCAGAGGTGGAAATCGATTTGACGAATTCCTCACTCAAGTTGCCGAACGGTCGCAGCGTCACCTTCCCCATCGATGGCTTTGCTCGTTATTGCTTGACGAACGGCGTCGATGAGCTCGGCTTCTTGCTCTCGAAGGATGGCGATATCAAGGCCTACGAGGCGCGACGCCGCGCATGAAGGCGCGTATCGCCGTGCTCGGGGGCGACGGTATCGGCCCCGAAGTGATCGCAGAGGCAGTGCGCGTCCTGCGCGCGATTGCCGCACAACATCATCACGAGTTCCTGCTTGAGGAGCTCCCCTTCGGTGGTGTCGCCATCGATCAGTTTGGTGACGGTCTGCCGGAACAGACGCTACGCGGATGTCTCGAGGCCGATGGCGTATTGCTCGGCGCGATCGGCGGCCCTAAGTGGGGTCCGAACGCCGCCGTACGTCCGGAACCGGCGCTGCTGCGTTTGCGCTCTCAGCTCGGGGTCTACGCGAACCTTCGCCCGATCAAGGTGCACCCGACGTTACGAGCGGCCTCGCCGATCAAAGCCGAGATCATCGACGGTGTGAACCTGCTCTTCGTACGTGAACTCACCGGTGGTATCTACTTCGGCAAGAAGTGGCGCGAGGGTGATCGCGCGGTCGACGAATGCGCCTACACCGTGTCCGAGATCGAGCGCGTGACCCGAATGGCGGGTCGCCTCGCCGCGCGTCGACGCTGCAAGATCACGCAAATCGACAAATCGAACGTACTCGAAACGTCGCGTCTCTGGCGTAACGTCAGTGAACGCGTGATTCGAGAAGAATTCCCGACGGTGAGTATCGATCACATGTTGGTCGATTCGGCCGCCATGCAGCTCATTCGAAATCCGCGTGACTTCGACGTCATCCTCACGGAGAACTTGTTTGGCGACGTGCTCACGGATGAGGGCGCGATGCTGGCAGGTTCTTTGGGTGTGCTGCCATCCGCTGCGCTCGGTGATGGCAAGCGGGGCCTCTACGAGCCCATCCATGGCTCTGCGCCCGATATCGCCGGCAAGGGCATTGCGAATCCCATCGGCACGATCATGAGCGCCGCGATGCTGCTGCGCCACTCGCTCGGGTTGGATGCCGAGGCTGTGGCGATCGAGAAGGCAGTGGGTCGCGCGCTCGATGCGGGCGCACGCACCGCCGATATCGCAGCCCCAGACAGCAAGCCGCTCTCGACGCGCGAGATGGGCGACGCGGTGCTGGCCGCGCTCGTCTGAAACCGACTCGTCGACGCTGATTTAGCTCTGCAGAGTCGCTAGCGCCTGCGCGAGATCCTCGCGCAGGTCTTCGACCGCCTCGATACCCACAGAAAGACGGAGCAGTCCGTCCGTCAAGCCGGCGGCCGCTCTTGCGGCGGGATCCATTGCCGCATGGGTCATCGTGGCCGGATGTGCGATCAGGCTCTCGACGCCGCCGAGCGACTCGGCCAGAGAAAACAACTGCAGCTCGCCTACGAATTTTTCGACTGCCGCCAGCCCGCCTGCTAACTCGATCGTCACAATCGCGCCAAAGCCCGTCTGCTGTGCTCGGGCGATCTCGTGACCCGGGTGATCGGTGAGCCCTGGGTAAAGCACACGGCGCACGCCAGATTGACCTTGCAGCCAGCGCGCAAGCGCATTCGCATTGTGCTCGTGAATCGTCATGCGAGCATGCAAGGTGCGCAGCCCACGCAACACCAAGAAACTGTCGAACGCAGTCCCGGTCATGCCGAGGGCATTGGCCCACCAAGCGAGCTGTGTCGCATCCTCCGCCGTCGCAGCGACGACCGCGCCAGAAATCACATCGCTATGACCATTGAGATATTTGGTCATCGAGTGAACGACGAGATCCGCCCCCAACGCCAGTGGCTGTTGCAGTACCGGTGACAGGAAGGTGTTATCAACGGCCACTTTCGCACCGGCCGCGTGCGCGACGCGCACGACCTCTCGAATATCGGTGATACGCAGTAATGGATTGCTGGGGGACTCGATCCACACCAAATCGGCCGCCGTTTTGAGAGCGGCGCGCCAAGCCGCGTCATTACCGAAGTCAACGAACTCAACTCGAAAATCGCCGCGGCGCTGCCATGCCGTGAACAACCGGAATGTGCCGCCGTAGCAATCGTGCGGAACGATGATGCGTGCGCCCTGCTTCAGGATTTGTCCCACGAGTGCGATAGCGCCCATACCTGAGCCGGTCACGACGGCGCCCGCGCCGCCCTCAAGATCAGCGATGGCTTCGGCTAGCAGATCGCGCGTCGGATTTCCGGATCGCGAATAGTCGTAGCGACCTTTCACGCCAAAGCTCGGAAACGCGAACGTGGAACTCAGATGGATCGGCGGCACGACCGCGCCTGTGGTGGGGTCGGATTCGAGCCCAGCGCGGACAGCGCGAGTTCGCGGATCACTACTGGCTTGGGTCTTGCGCTTCATGGTCATCCTAAACTTTGATCGAAAAATGGACGTAGCTGTTGCGGCTCTTTCAAGAACGCATCGTGCCCGAAAACCGAATCGATTTCCGTGAGCTTGCAGTGTGGCAGTGCCGCGGCGAGTTCGCGCATATCGCTGATGGGTACGAGCTGATCGGTCGTGACCGCCAACGCGGACACCGGCACTGAGATGCGACGCGGGTCGATATGATGCAGATCGATCGACTCCGACAACGACACAAAGCTCCCGGCCGCGTATCGCGCGGCATACTGCTCACCGCGAGCCATCAGATAGGTCTCGACGGGGAACAAGGCGCCCTCGTCGGTGATTTGCGGCTCACCCGAGAAACGCTGCAAAAATTCTTGCGGTGTTCGGTAGGTCGACATCGCAAGGCCTCTTGCTAATGCCAGGGCCGAGCGCCTGTCACCGAGCCGATCACCGAGTTTAATGATGCGACGCTGCACACTGCGCCACGCCGTCGCCATCGGATGCGCTCGATGCGCGGCGCTCAAGATGATCAAGCGCTGCACCCGCTGCGGGTAACGCTCGGCGAAGGCGAGCCCGACCATGCCGCCGTAAGATGCACCAACGAACGCGTGGATCGACTCGATGCCGAGCTGGCCTAGCAGCAGTCGCAGCACCTCCGCTTGATCCACCGTCGAAATGCTGGGGAACGCGAGTGACTCTTTGGGTCCCGTCGTACTGCCGCTACCGCCTAGGTAGTCGAACGAGAGTATTTGATAGCGATCCGATGGAATTGGCCCGCCGGCCCCAACCACGGTGCTCCACCATTCGGTCACCACACGATGAGCCGAGATTCCGCCCAAGGCCACCACAACGGGCTGGTTCGGATCGCCCTCGCAACGCCAGGCAATATCGAGAGACGGCAGTGCCGCGCCATGATGTAACTTGAATGGGCCGTCTACCGCGAGCACGCCTTCTCGAACGACGGCGTCCGTCGCGCAAGCGGCAGACGACGCGTCAGCGCCGCGGCCTGTAAGGGACTGTGTTTCTGACGGCATATTTCGAGTGGCTTTCCGGTAGCTACGCTGTCACCGATCAACCCGCTCGACGAGTGCCCGCGCTAGGCGGGGACCGACACCCATCTCCTCTCGGAGCCATGTCGGCACTCATCTGACCGCAACCGAGTCGTTGCGGCAGGAGTTGGCACCTTCACGGTGTGGTTGGCACCGTTGGTTGCCCCGGCTTCGTCGGGCCTGTCCCTCTGCCGGTCTCGATGAGGCGGCGGATGGTAAGTGGCGGCCCCGAGGGGCGTCAAGTTGTCGCTTGAGTCGGCGGCCATTTTGTTCTATTGTACTAACACGTTAATACATTCAAACGGCCTCCCATGAAACCCCACCCGACGGTCTCGCCGCGGCAAGAAGCGCGCGCCGAGAAAAACCTCTACCAAGCGATTCTGACTCTGCAGTCGGTCGAAGAGTGCCGAGCGTTCTTTCGCGACCTCTGCACGCCAGCCGAACTCGAGGCCATGTCCGATCGTTGGGCCGTCGTCGAGTGGTTGGAGCGAGGCGTGCCGTATCGCGAGATCCATAAACACACGGGCGTCAGTGTCACCACGATCGCACGAGTTGCGCGATATGTTGGTGACGGCAATGGCGGTTACGACCTCGCCCGCCAACGCTTGCAGGAGAATCGATGATGTCCGCTGCCGACCCTAACCGCCTTAAGCTCGCCGTGCAGAAGTCCGGGCGCCTGACGGAACACTCCACCGACTTGTTGGTGCGTTGTGGATTGAAGTTTTCGCGCGGGAAAGATCAACTCGTCGGCTTCGGCGAGAACATGCCACTCGACCTCCTCTTCGTTCGCGACGACGACATCCCTGACCTCGTCGAGGAGGACGTGTGTGATCTCGGTCTTGTCGGCCTCAACGTACTCGAAGAGAAGCGCCTCGAGTGGATCGCGCGAGGTCATGAACCTAAGTTCACTATTTTGCGTCCCTTGGATTTTGGCCGATGTCGGCTCGCTATCGCGATTCCCGAAGAAATGGCCTGGAGCGGTATCGCCTCGCTACAGGGTAAGCGCATTGCCACGACCTACCCCTACGTGCTCGATCGATTTTTGAAGAAGCATGGCATTCAGGCGGATATCGTCACGCTCTCCGGTGCCGTTGAGATTGCGCCTCGTTTGGGGCGAGCGGATGCGATCTGCGATCTCGTCTCGACGGGCTCCACCCTGCTCGCGAATCGCTTACGCGAGGTCGAGACCGTGCTCGAGAGTCAGGTGGTGTTGATTCGCACGCCGGTGGCCATTGATCCGATCAAAACCGAATGGGTCGAGCGTTTGTTGATGCGCATTGATGGTGTTCAACAGGTGCGCGAGAGCAAATACATCATGCTGCACGCACCTCGCAGCGCCCTGCCAGCGATTCGTCAATTACTGCCAGGCAGCGAGTCGCCAACGATCATCCCTCTAGAGGGGCACCCGGATCGAGTCGCGGTGCACGCGGTGTGTCGCGAGAACGTTTTTTGGGAAACACTTGAGAGCCTAAAAGCGGCCGGTGCTAGCGCACTACTCGTCTTGCCCGTCGAGAAGATGCTCGCATGATGTTACCGATCCTCGATTACGCGGCACTCGATGCAGCCGAGCGACGCCGCGCCCTCGCCCGTCCTGCCGTGACCGAACGCGCTGAGCTTGTTGCGCTCGTTCGCGAAACGGTGGAGCGCGTTCGTCGCGAGGGTGACTCCGCCGTGCTCGACTATGCTCGACGCTTCGATGGTGGCGCACCCGAGTCGCTACGCGTCCCATCGGCGGATCTCGAGACGGCGTTGGCATCGTTGGCGCAGGTCGAGCGGCAGGCGTTGGAACGAGCGATAGAAAACGTGCGACGTTTTCACGCCGCGCAACTACCCGCTCCGCTATCACTCGAAACCACGCCCGGCGTGCGCTGCGAGCGCATCGTGCGCCCGATTGACTCGGTTGGTTTATACGTCCCCGGTGGCTCCGCTCCGTTGCCATCGGCGTTGATCATGTCGGCCGTACCGGCCGAGCTTGCTGGATGTCGTCGTCGCGTGCTCTGCACCCCGGCCGCCCGTGGCAAGCCGATACATCGCTCCATCCTGGCGACCGCGCAACTGCTCGGTATCACCGAGGTATTCGCCGTTGGCGGTGCACAAGCCATCGCGGCGATGGCCTACGGAACCGAGACCATTCCGAAGGTCGACAAGATTGTCGGGCCCGGCTCCGCGTGGGTGACCGCTGCGAAGCAAATCGTCGCTGAGGATGCCGCCGGTGCAGCCCTCGATCTGCCCGCGGGACCATCCGAGGTACTCGTCATCGCCGACGAGTCCGCAAATCCCAGCTTCGTTGCAGCGGATCTGCTGGCGCAGGCCGAGCACGATCCGCTCTCGCAGGCCATTCTGTTGACCACGTCCAAAGATTTGGCAGAGGCCGTTCGGGCGAGCGCCTTGGGGCTGCTACCCCATTTATCGCGTCGCGACATTCTGGAGCAATCCTTACCGCGCAGTCGCTTGATCGTGGTGAACGAGCTCTCGCGGGCATTCGACATTTCCAATGACTACGCACCGGAGCATTTGATACTGCATGTTCGCGAGGCGCGCCAGCATCTCCCGTCGATCACCTCGGCTGGTTCGATTTTCTTAGGCCCATGGAGCCCCGAGCCGATGGGCGACTATTGCTCAGGTACCAACCATGTGCTGCCAACCTACGGCTATGCCCGCGCCTATAGCGGACTGTCGGTGCACGATTTTCTCAAGCGCATCACCGTGCAGGAACTGACACCGGATGGATTGCGCGATCTTGGGCCTACGGCGAGCGTGCTCGCCGGCATTGAGGGTCTCGATGCGCATGCGCTTGCTGTTGATCTGCGTCTGGCGGCGTTGACGTCATGAGTGACATCGAAGGCGTATTGGCGCTGGCACGCGAAGATATCCGCGCGCTCAAGGCCTATGAACACGCGCAGTGGCGGCCGGAGTTGGAGCGACTCCACGCTAACGAGTCACCCTGGCCCCCGCTCTCCTGTGATGATGGCGAGCCCCGTCACCACTACCCCGAGCCTCAGCCAGCGGGGCTCGTCGCGGCCATGGCGACCTATTACGGCGTCGCCGCAGATCAACTACTGGTGGGTCGCGGCAGCGATGAAGGGATCGACCTGCTGACACGGGCCTTTTGTCGTGCCGGGCACGATGCCGTGTTGG
>JACCDK012026975.1_pt1 | contig 15007 bp, 27 predicted proteins | sample 7445871 | NCBI WGS metagenome assembly JACCDK01 (sample SAMN15323436, study PRJNA562643) | freshwater metagenome | isolation source: river surface water | place: USA:Blue River Watershed | collected 2017-08-15 | reverse complement strand
GGGTCCTTTACTAGGATACTGTTGTGCCCATGTGTACATTTCAGTACTCACCCTATCAACTTTATATCGGTAGATGAAGAAGGGTTTATTGTTGCCACCTTCTGAATGAAAGTATTCCATTAACTATACCTCAATACAAAAATTACATAAAGTTCTGGATCATGCCACTTTACATTCAACATGTAATGTTTGTTTTTACTTTTTGCTATAGTAGCTTTATACAGTTTCAATTCTTCTTCTATAATACCTTCAGGATCATGTGACTTGATGAAGTTAGTAAAGTATCCCGGCTGTCCTCTACGATATTGTCTCCTAATCATGACCACCTCAATATAAACCACTCAAGGTCTTTTTGATGACTAAAATAAACTTCACCATATTGAATACTATCTTTCCAACGAATCTGTTTTGTAAGATGATTCATACCAGGCGCACCATAAGTTTTATAGCACCATTTAGTAATCTCTTTACGATTTTCTTTAGGTGTCATAAATGCGGCGACATACCAACGGCCCTGGCTACTATACAACATATCTTTTAAGAAATCGTATGTATGAATATTCATCATGACCACTTCAAGACAAACCAAGAAAACTTCTTTTCATCAATGACATTATACCCAACTATCTCGTGTTGGTGTTCTGACAAATGTATCTCTACACCGCATTTAGTTTCTAGAAAATGTAAGTAAGCATCTTCTTTCATTTTACCAGTGACAACCTTTGCTTCAGGTGGCAATACAATAGGGTTCTTCAGAAATTCATTCTGCCCTTGTCTAGCTACTATCGTTTGTACAAATTCTAAGTCTATCATGTCCACCTCAATAAAAACCATTCATAATCTTGTTTGCGTTTAAAACCAAAGTATCTACCACGACTTCTCCAGTTAGAACTTTTAAAATTACTGTAGCAGAATCTTTCAGCAGGAATTATTGGATGCCAGCTTTGAAATTCAAACTGATGAGGCCAGTATTTGTCATTAAGTTCTTCCTCAACATACCATTTTTCTGAGAAACTCTTTAAAGATAAATTAATTAATGTAGTCATCGGTTCAACTCGGCCCACATGTTAAGTTTACTTTTCATAATCTTTTCATTCTCTTGTGCTTTGTCTTTGTCTCTATAAGCCTCGTCACGACACCACTCAGCAGTTTTAATTTCTTGCTTGAGTTCACTAATCAAGTCCATGATACTTCGTGCTTGAAGTTCTTTGATTTCCTTGAGAGCATCAGATAGTTTGTCGTTGAGATATTCAATTTCATTCTCAAGGTGGTTGATATATTGTCCAGGGTGATATTGAGCGCCATTCACAACACTATCAAAATTACACCATGTGTCATCCATGCCAGCGTCAACTAAGTCATCAACTATTGAGCCGGCTACTCGTTGCATGTGAGTAGCAAGTCTAACTCGCACAGGATCATTATCATATTTTATGATATAATCAATCAATTCGTTGTCTGATAAGTGATTCAAGTTCATTAATTATACCTCAATTTATACCACACATAAAGTTTAGGATGTATCCAATATATACCTGGATACATTTCTACCCACAGTGAGTTATCGTTACTTTCAATCCAAGATTCCATTTCTGGGCCTGTCATTATCTCAGTCCAGTTTAAGTAATCTTCTGCTATTACTTCACCAATGATATCCTTCATGACCACCTCAACACAAACCAAGCATAATCTTTTTCATCACGGAAATGAATCTGTGATTCATACATGTGCTGCCAGCGTGACCATGCGCCGGGAAATTTATCTTGAGGACCAAAGTGTTCTGTGCACCATGCTTCAACTTCCCAATAATATTTTTCTTCAAAGTCTGCAATATACCATTTACTACGACTGAATTTATACTTTGGTTGATTATCTAAAACAGTCAATCTAGCCTTCATTTCGTCTATCAATCTGATTTTATCAAAATGGTTCACAGCCACCTCAAACTAAAATGAATAGCATCTTCTTCTTTGTGAAAGTAGAAATCCATGTAATCTTCTGTCGGATGAGCTGTATAATATGTGCCAGGAACGCCATAATGTTCCATAGCCCAGATGCAGGTTTCATTCCAATGGCTAATAGTATCACCCTTCTTCCAGGGTATGCGTACTCTAGTACCCCGCCAATGTGAGGGTGTCTCTGATTTTTTTGACAACATCTGGTTCCCTATGAAATTTCAATGCCCATAACTCAGGATTTATATAATCAGTTATCATTGTAACTTGATCCTGATTTAATGTCTCTAGTAAATGGACACCACTGTCGCTTTGATACAACATCCATGGGCTAATTTTCCCATTTACGATGTATTGACAGATTCGGTTTGAGTTACTATAACGAAATACATCATTGGGCTGTATCTGATCCTTTTCTGCCAATTCTGTGCAATTTTCTACACCTCGATAGATAGCATCGAACGGATCCTCTAGCCGCAAATATTCACACAAGAATCTATTATAGACTTTATCACTAGTCCAATCATCTAATTTAATCTGTTCCTTCAATAACCACTCAACGTATCTAGGAATGTTTAATGCTTTGATATCAACACAGTAACTACCAAACTTCACAAACGCAATATAGTATGGGCTATATATAAATTCTTCGTATGTTTTGTTCTTTGTTTTACTTGAGCTGTGCTTAGTAAAGAATTGAACCCAGCACTGAAAGCCTATTCGGTTACCTGCATGGTCACGATTCAGCCATCGTTGTTTCTTTTCACAGATGTGGCTAACCAATGTCCGTTCACGTTGAAAAGACTTCTTACAAAACTCACAAGTATTACTCGTTTCCGAGGTCTCTTTCGTATTCTCTAATGTCATCATCTGTAACTAATTGTGCCAATACTTCTATATCTGATATTTTCAAATCCGGAAATCTTTTTTCTAGATATACTTTCTTCTTGTGTTCTTCAACAAAAGCATCGCTGATTGCGTACAAGTTTGCCTCACTAGCTGTGGGATAAATTTTAGCAAAATAATCTTTGACTTCTTTCTGCTTTGGACTTTCTTTTAAGTTAGCTACCTTAGTAGACAAGTGTGGTATCCATTGATGAAACTTTTTACCTATTCCAGGACTACTTGCACATAACATCTGCCAAACAAGTTTAGGATGTTTCTGGACATACTCATTGAACAAGTGTTTATTGGCATAGAATTCTGTACTCATTACATAATAACCCTGAATGCCACCGTCTGCTTTCACGGCACTCATCCAGTGTGTCATCATGTATGGAACAAACTTCTTTTGTTGTTCTTCAGTAAGTTTATCAAAGTATTTGTAATCTTTCTTGTCAAGTGCATCTAATGCCTCAAACAAATCAAAGTCTTGCTTTTCAAACTTTTCATCTTTTGGAACTGCTGTTTTCTTTGTTGCCATTACCAAGCCTGCTGATAGTCTACAATTTCACAATTTCTACTAATCTCTTTTACGAAATAAACACATTTAGGTTTTTCTTCGTCATCAATCGGTACACATAAGAATTGACCGTTCTTCAATCGAGGTGCGTACCATGTAACATCATGGTATATGTCTACAATCTCAATATCAAGAAAACTGGGCCTAAATGAACTTAGTGGATTAAACTCAAATGCTTTAAATCCCCTATCATTAATACTTGTTAATGGTAGTGTTTCTAAGTCTCCCATTTCAGGTTCACCTATAAGTATTTGCCAATCTACTGGCATCTTAATAGTATGTTCCCCTACACGTAAGACAAGTGCAGGACTGTTGAATGATTCTAAGAATATCAGTGGAATATAATGATAGTCTACATTCTGTGGATTTGAATTATCTAAAATAGCGAAACGCAAATCATCTACCTCTTCCGGTAGTGTTTCTAAATTATAATAGGTATTGTCTAAAGTTAAAATTCGCATAATTATATTGTATCACTTGTAGTCGATCTTTTGTACTGAGAACGGGTAGTTTGCTTCTTTGTAGTAGGCTTTTCGTTGGGTAAGGTGTCTTTTTGCAAACTTGCAACTGCTGGTAAGGTCCCAGATTTGTACGAAGTCTTTGTCCTCTGCCTTGCGAATTCCTCGTCCAATCGACTGAATGACCCTGACAAACGATTTGCCAGGCTCAACCAATACAAGGTTAAATATACGGGGTATGTTAATACCGACTGCTGCCACTCCATATGTGGCCACGATGACTTTATTTGTTGCTGTTGCGACTTCATCATACTGTTCTTTCCTCTCTGTTAAGTTAGTTTCACCCGAAACAAAGCTGACCTCATAATCTAATCTCTGTTTCGTAAATTGTTCACTAAGTCTTGTTTGGATAGCCTTACCTGCGGCAACTCTATCAACAAGAATCAATGTGTTACCTGATTCTTTAATTGTTTCTAACAAATGACATATTGCAGTCATTCGTTTATCGTCCTCAAGCAGATATTTCAACTCACTTTGATAGTTTGTGAATTCTGCTTTGTCTTGAAATTGCACTATATTCACGTGACAATTTGCAAGTACTCCTCTTTCTTGAAGTTCACTTGCAGCCAATTTATTAATGACTGGACCTAGTGACACAAAAATAGCTTTGTAATCAAACTCTGATTTAGGAATAGTACCAGTCAACCCCCAACGAATTGGAATATTGCTCATTACTCCAGTTAACAATTCTTTCAACACATCAGCCTTTGCCATGTGAACTTCGTCAACCATTACACAAACAACACCTTCAATGAATTCACCTATTGAAACTTCAGCGTCTCCTGCTTTGGTTTTCTTTAGCATGTTCCCTAAACTCTGCCATGTACAAATTGTATGTGTCTTGCCGTATTCTTTACGATCTCCGAAGTATACACCAACATCTAAACCCACGTTGCGGTAGTCACGTTCAGTTTGTGTAACTAAATCTTTATTGGGTACGATAACAATACTACGACCATATCCTTCTACACTATAACTTAGTGCGGCTGTCATAATTGTTTTACCTGCACCAGTAGCAATCTCTTGTAATGATTGTGGATTCTTCAAAAAGTTGTTAACAATCTCAATCTGATAGTCACGCAACATGACAGGCTCACCTGCCTTAGGATGTTTATCAGGCCATACATGTGCGGCAAAACTATCTTCTTTAATTTCTTGGAAATTGAATGTTGTTCGATATTCTCTTAAATCCTCTAGTTCAATGTCATACCCTGCTTGGTCAAGTAAGGGCAGAATATCTGGTAATAGATTTACGAATGTAGAACCACCGAGGCTAAAATAACTAATCTTGCCGTTCCAGCGACCTAAACGGACACTCGGCAAATATCTTGCGCCAGGCTTTTCATACTCAAACATCTTCATCAGTGTTTTGCGGTCACCTAGTTCTAGACCTTCTATTTTGACGTTAACTTCGTCTTTGATTATTAATTTACATTGTCTCATTTAATTATAATAGGTTTACTGTTAGTCAATCCAATTGTTTTAGCAAAGAAATGACTTAATGGATTTTGAAAACTATATCCACTTATTAATACAGGCATGTTTGCTTGTATAATTTTTTCTATAGGTGCAACAGAAGCACGATCTAATATCTCTGTATGAATGTTATGTAACTGAAGCTGTGTCTTAAGGTTGATTGCTAAATCTTTAGCAAGTATATTCCATTCACGTATTAAAACGTAATCGGCCTTTATGTTATACAACATTTTACATATTTTATCAGCATCATATTCTATTGTGATTTCAGATTCGGTAGCCACTAATATTTCATCGTCAGTGATGTTAGCGGGTACATCATTCAATACACTACGGCTAATCTTTATTCCGTGATGTGACAGTTTAGCGATACTTGCCAATGAACCGTCTAACTCTATATCTTTTATTGCTTCATTTAACGAATTATTAATAGCCACAACATAGAGTGATTCATTGACTTTTACTAAAGTTGGATTCCAATATTGGGAGTCCTTATACGTTTCCATTGTATTTAGAATATTTTTGATTTCATCAGAATAATTCACAGTCTCGTAATGTTTGGACACTAGATGAATTGCAGATTTCAAAGTTTGTTCATGGGCACTGAGATACCATGTTTTGGTTTCTTTGTCCCATCTACTAGTAGGTAATAGTTTAAACTCTTTGATAAATTCTGATTTGAATGGACTACGAACTAATATAAAATCATCTTCTATTTCGACATGTGCTTGTGTATATGATGGCGAACTCTCGATTGGTGTTAAGTTCCATGGAAGTTTAACCATTTCATTGGCATCAACTTCCTCTTTCCTCAATTGCCTTTCATACCTCAATACAATTTTATCTAGTAAGTTACTTTGGTTTGAGGTAACAGGCTTCATCAATGTTAAGTACATTGTAACCAAATTGTTGATAAATTTTTTATCGTATGTACCTAAACTGATATGATTGAAAAGAAAGTAAATCAGTTGTTCTTTGGTAGTTGGCTGTGCTTTCATGCTGTAATTATAAAGTTTAATACACAGAATGTCAATAGTAGAGGCAAAAAAAGGGGATCTATGTCCCCTTATTCTAAGTAAACGACTGTACGACTGACCTTATTACAATGACAGCAATATCGTTCTCTATACTTGACTTCTTTAGCGAACGCATCATACCAAGGTGTGCGTCTTCCTCTTTCAGCATCCTTCCACCTAGTCCAGTTATGTATTCCGAAACGGCACCACAAACTGGACACTAGAAGTTCCTCATCCTTCAAAGCACGAATTGTATTTCTATGCTCATTCATTTTTTCAAAGTATCGAAAATCTCTTGGCGTTCTTCTTTGAAAATCTCAAACAATGTTTTGAACACATTGTATAAAAATGCGAATACCCACATCACTACATAACCCTGCATGATATTACCGATAGTGTTTCTATCTTCAAACATCCAGACTGCTAATCCTGCAACTACTAGGAAATAGAGTGCGCCTACGATAACAAATGCGATTATAGCAAGTGGAGTTTCTGTGCGTAACAGTGTTCTCCATCTTTCAAAAGAATCAAATGTTCCGCTAAATGCTTTTGTAAATAACCATTTAGCAAAAGCAACATACATACGCCAATTCATTATTGTTCCTTTAAAGAATTCATGTATTCTACTGCTCGAACAAATCCACGCAAGCCGTCTACATCAGTAACATCGGCAATAATCGTACCCTTGCTATTGTGAATGAAGAAGCCTGTGTGAATTGCGGACACTTTGAATCCTAAAGCATTAAGTTGTCGTTCCCATGCTTGAAAATTGTGTACTATTTTAAAGTGTTCCATGATTAACCCTTCATGCAAGTTGATTTAGCAAGACTACGCCAGTTAGTACTAATCTTAACTAAGTCAGCAATCTTCAAAGCCATACGCAAGGACACTTCACGCAAATTGTTGTGATTGTCCCACATGTAGTTGATAATTTCGTCACACTGTTCCTGTGTGAAGTCATAGTCAGCAAACAAACCACCATCAGCATCACGGTGAACTTGCTTGATACGCAACATTTTGTCACGCTCACTATTGATAGTGAGGTCAAGATAGTGACAACGAGATTGGAGAGCATCCAAGTGTGCTTTGATTTTGTTACTACGACGGTCACTAAAGTTTAAGTTAGTAATGAAGATGACACTACCATTGAAATTGAAAGTGTTGGGTACACCTTCTTCACGCAAAATGCGTGAGTCTTTGTTCCAACTGATACGGCGTGTCTTACCTGAATCCAAAGCACCTTTCAACACATTCAATGCGTCTTGGTCTTCCCACACATCACAATCATCAAACACCAACACATTCTTAGAATCACTATATTTGTAAAGTGTAGCAAACAAGCCGATGCCTGACATAGCACCTTTGACAATCTCAAAGCGAGGGCGCTTGCCTGAGATTTTATCAAACATAGAGGCTTTTTCCATTTGTAATGTCACACCGTGTGACTTACCGACACCGGGAGGGCCTGACACAATCATAGCACGAATGTCACCTGCGATACATGCCTTAGACATTTCATCCAACACACTGAAACGCTCGGCAATACGGTCCATTGCTTCCTGTTCTGTTTCAGTCTCAACAACCTCAGACACTACAGGGGTGTCACCTGAAATAAATTGAAGGCATTGTTGATTGTCAACTTGGATACGCAACTCATCACTACGACCTGGGAACTGACCCTCGTTGCGAACTGTAACGAAGCCACCTTTAGCACCAAGTTGGTAACCTTTGACAAGTGTGAAAACTTGATTGTTAACTGGTGCGTTGCGATATGTACCTGAAGTGATGCGAACTGTTGAAGTCATGTTGATCCTTTTGTATGTAAAGATGTTATTATACTGCGTTTTGGGTTTATTGTCAAGCCTGCTTTGCATCCATCATTTCAGACAGGATGAACTTGGCAATGTTCATCATTTTGCGGCTGTCATCATTGCGATCCATAACCAAGAGTTCCTGAGCATCGGAAAGGATGCTCATCACAACCATTTCAATTCCTGACAATTTTGCGGTAATACTTTTGATGTACTGCTCACGGATAGCTTGTTCTGTCATACCATAGCACTTTGATTCAAACTCGGTCATGTGAACTCCTTCAATCAATCAAACAAGACTATATTATATGCCCAAAACGATTTATTGTCAAGCCATTTTGTTGTTTATTTCACGGGCTTTTTGAATGAACTCACAGACCGCTTGATTGTACTCGGCCTCAAAATTGAATACTTCAGTATTAGTTTCAGTTTTAGTCTCAATTTGATAACGATAATTGCCGGTTCTCCAAAGTGTCACTTTAGTATTACCGATTTGTTGACTTTCAAGGTATTGAATTTGTGACATATCTTTCCTTTCAATCAAAGCCTGTATTATACGCCCAAAAATGTTTTTTGTCAATACTAGGCCAGTTTCCAATTGGTAATACTATAGTATTCAAATCCGTCACGATTGCGACGGTGATAGTGACCCTCAATTTTTAATACTTTTTCATTATTGTACAAAGTATCCCACAAGTGTTGTAGTTGGTTCTTTTCTTCTAAGTGGATAACTACACCTGCGTTGAATTCTGTATTTTTGAACCAATACTCAAAATACTTGCTTCGTTTTGTTTTTCTTTCCAAGCGTTTGATTGGGATCAGTTCCTCTGTGATTTTTAATACACCGGGTTTTCCATTTTTATCCATGTCTGCGAAATTTTGATTTAGTGACACTTCTTGTTTTACAGTATCCAATTCAACATCATACTCATAGAAGTAAGGCAACCACCATGCAATACCAATCATGTTTTCTTTGAAAGTAAGCATATCACTATGAATGAGTTTATTCATATCTTCACGGAACGGACTTAACTTACCATTACCCTTAAGTTTCCACATCATTACATTTTTACTGTAATAATCTTTTATAATGTCGGCTAGTGCTCTATCTTCGGGAGTGATTTTAGAAAACAACTCACGGTCTGTGATTTTATAGAAGGCACGGCTGTCACGCAATAATCGGCGTGCTGCCACACTCAATGCCAATATACTTTCACTAGATTCATACACCTCATATTTTTTCAATAAATCATGTGTCTTATTGAATTCAAACATAGGTGATCCTGCAATACTATGAAGATTGCCTGATGTAATTGGTTGCAATGAAATTGTATTAAGTTGTGATGTTGTTAACATGCTATTTCTTCCTGTAGTTTGCAAAAGGCCTCGGCCTTTATATTGAAAATTTGCCATACAGTATAATAACAAAACCTCGTACTGTTGTCAATACGAGGTTTACCTTAAATCGAAATATCTTCCATTCCACTTGTCCGTAATCGGACTATGTGACCCATTTGCCATTGTTTAGCATCGAGTCCTTTCATCACACCTAACCATTTGTTTCGCATCAATGCTACTTCGTTGATTAAGGTTTCGTAATCAATAACTTCTTGCTCACCGTCAACATACTTTTCGGCATCACGACTTGTCAATGCCCTATTGTATGCTTCAAGATACTTTTGGAAATGTTTCCTACGAATCTTACGCAATTGAATATTAAGATGATTAAGCACTGCTTCAATAACTTGTAGTTGATTGAAACGATATTCAGTAACACCAGGTAGTGCGGCAATGTTCTTTTCTAAATTGCCGTACACTTTTACATCATTCCTAGCTGAGGCTAACTCAGTTTCATAGTGTGATATAAAATCTGGTAATACTGTAATGTCATTACTAACTCTTGTTAACCAGTTTGACATTTAATCCCATTCTTCTTCGTCTTGGTCTTCGTCATATTCTTCGTATTCTTCTTCTTGGAAATGCTCGTCAGCATAATCTTTCAATGCCTTAGTAATGTCTTTATCTCTAAAGGCATCTTTGATATCATCAACTTCATAATTGTTTTCAATCAAATATGTTACTAAAGTATCTGCCGCTTCACGGCGATCATTCAAATCAATATGCTCACGCAATACTTCCCAAACTTCTGATACGGTATCTAAACTCATTCTACTGATTCCTCCAATGTTTCATCAGTAGTACTTATCTCAGATTTAGAATTTCTTAATGGATAATCTTTCATAACAGTATCTAGGCAACCATCAGTATTTGCTTCCCATGCTTTGCGGAACTTCTTAATGACTTCACCATCAACTGTAGTGTATACCAAACTGTTACCTTCTTTCTTTAACAATTCAGCCTTTTCAATCATATCCACTAGACCAGAATATGGACTCATACCTGTCTTATATGGAATCTTAACTTGAACACCTTCGAATGGTTTAGCATAACGAGTTTTCATAATCTTGCAACCAGCACGAATACCGTTTACTTCTGATACCTTGTTACCATCTTCATCTTCTTTGAGTTTTAGTTTCTTCATAGCAACAACAATACTTGACGCATAGATGAAGCCTTGACCACCTGAGATTTTATCATCAGGGTCAAACATATCTTGTGATGCGTATGTGTGATTAGTTGCTACTAATCCAATGTTCAAACTACCAAACATGTTTACACAGTTACGAACAAGTGCTGTAAGTGCTTTAGGTTTACGACCCATGTCACCTTTCATATCACCTGCTTCAAACTGATTAACATCAGTTGGTGTCAATAACATACCAAGTGAGTCCAATACAAATAGAACTTTTGGTCTGTCTTCTTGTGGCAGATTTTTATAATCTTTTACGAATGTTGAAATAGTTTTACCTACATCATCAATCATTGCCATATTCAATTTTAATAGTTTTGATTCATCAGTATCAACACCGAGATTATGCAACCAATCTTCGTCCAAAGCGTTTTCCGAGTCGATAAGGACAACGAATATCCCTTGTTCTTGTGCGTGTTTGACAAGGTTACCTGAACATATGTAACTCTTGCCCGCGCCACTTTCTCCAGCAAAGACAGTAACTTTACCAAGAGGAACACCCTTATTAAAGTCACCACTAATAAGATAGTTAAGTGCGTAATTTCCTGTACTGATCCAATCAGTAGGGTCATTGAATCCAATACTTAATCCTTCAATACTTTTAGTAATCTCCTTGCGGAATTTACTAACATCAAATGGTTTTCCCAATTTTATCTCCAATACTTTCTTTATCTAATAATTCAGGACATTTCTGTGCCATTTGCTCAATCTCATAGTCTTGAGGGAAATGACGCAATGCTCCTCTTGCTCGGTCACGAACTATACTCGGGACCCTAGGTGTTTTGCCAGGGTCACATAGTTCTTCCAAGAGTTTTTTACCTGCCTTAAGGGCGCGGTATCTTTCGTCTGGTAGTGTCATAATGTGCTCCTTAATGGGGCCGAAGCCCCACTCACCTATTAGGCTTTACCCTGACGAGCACGAATCATTGCTAAAATGTCTTGTGCTTTATCGCTTGATGTTGCTTTTGGTACTTCTACTGGAGAAGTTGTAGTTGCTGGTGCTTCTTCCCAAGGCTCTTGCTCTGCTACGGGTGCTGTTGCGGGTGCGCTAGTAACAACGGTACTAGGCGCTGATGTTGCTGCCGCTGTTGCTCCTGCAGGTGCATCGATACCGAATGGACGATAGTATTGACCCCAACGATCCACATCGTATGGTTGACCATCAACACTTGCCTCAAACATTTCCTTGATGATACGCAACTCTGCTTCACCAGGACGCTTTGGCAAGAAATCAACTAAGTCATAAAGACCATGTGCTTCAATCGCTTCTGCTTCTGCTTCTGTTAATGCACTTTCTTTACGGGCCCAATTGCTGGTTGAATAATCAGCATAGCCACCTTTACTTGTTTTCTTAATGTTGAAGTCAAGACCACGCATGTAGTCTGTTGGCAATTCTTCCATTTCAGGATCCATCAAACTTGATTTGATGATTGTGAAAATCTGTGGACTAATTACAAATCTACGAATTGGATTAGCTGGTTGCTTATCATCACCTAGTGGGTTTTGACGAACAAAACCTTGGAATAGATAACTACGCTTCTTCCAATACTTGTTTGCCATTTCTTTCAAACTTTCGTCTTTATACCAAGGACGAACTTCTGCCAAGATTGGACAAGTTTCTTTCGCATCATACATTTCAATACATGGAACTTGTACAATAACTTGCTTCATGTTTGAATCACCTTTTACACCATTGAATGGCAATTTGATGATTTGACGCTCTACCCAAAAGAATGTGTTGTTGCTGTTCGCATCTGGTAGGAAACGCACGGTAGCTGTTGTACCTTCGTCCATATTCCAGTGGGGATAGATTGAATTATCTGATTGCTGACGCTCTGCGCCTGTTGACTTGTTTTCTTGTGCCGCGATACGGGCACGAATTTCTGCTAATGATGCCATAATATTTTTCCTTATAAATTGAGATGGTCTCTGTTTAATATTCGCCACTCCCTATGAGTGACTAACACAAGTGATAGTTTAGCAACACTTTCTGCTTATGTCAATAGTATTTATCCCATATATGGGAGAAAAGAAAAATACTTTATTGCGCTTTCACCAAATCGATTAATCTGGATAACTGCGATTGTAATTTAGCCTCATCATCTTCAATATCATTGATTTCCTTGTTCTGTAATCGGTCAACCTTTTCATTCTTTTCCAATTCATCTTCAAGGTACTTGGCTAATGCCTGTTCAGGACTTAGTTCTGGATACTGTCTTTGAGCCTTGTAATTGATATCCATCTCTCTTGGCAAAGGTCTATCTGCTTTAGCAGTCATTGGAGTACCCAATCTTGAAGAATCTTCAAGTATACCGTTTGCCCAGGACTCAAATAAATTTATTTCTTTCATTTGTTGATACCAGATAATTTGCGGATTCGTTCTATAGCAGGATCTACAGTACCTTCACCTACTAATTTACCACGCAAACCTTTTTGTGATTGTGGCTTGTTACCTAAAATTCTTCCAGTAGTAACAGTCTCATCATCAAAGTAATCACCTGGCTTACCTGCAGGTCCTGCTTCCTTTACTGGCTCATCTTTAAGTTTGACATTGTTTAATCTCGCTGCCAAATCTTTTATATCTGTTGGTTTTTTCTTCTCTTGCTCTTTAGCCTTCTGTCCAACACGAGCAACCATAGCCTGATATTCAGGACCATAATCAGCTTCTTCATCTGCTTCTTGTACTGCAGGTTGCTGACCAAGTTTTTGTGTTAGCTTTGATAATACAGATTTGTATTCTGGATTGTTCTGCTTACTCATCCAATCAACGACTGCCGATCTTGCATCAGCATCAGGATCAAGTTTAGCTTTTCTAGCTAATTCACCATACAACTCATCACTTTGTAAAATATTAGATAATTGATTCTTAACATTAATTGCATCAGCACCAAATGGTAATTCGTCTTGACCTAAAATATCAACCAAATCATCTAGTTGTGCAGGTGTTCTTGGAGTTAATGATCCTTCAATAACTTCATTAGCCCATGATTCAAAAGCATCAACTTCATCTAACTTTGTCTCTACAATGTTTTTGTTTAACTTGCTTAAGATTGGCATAGCACTTTCAATTCTAGGATCTAACGAACTAGACATAAACATACTAGATAAATCTTCGTTAACTTCATCTTCCATTAAAGGAGGATTCCAAGATTCAAAATATGTATTGTATCCTTTTTTACCAATCATCTTGTGTAATGTTTCACGCAATTTTAAATAATGATTTACACCTTCAGTTACTAACTTTTCAGTTGCTTCATTAAATTGACCATTACGAGTAGCACGGACAAACCCTGCCATCTTTGTGTATTCTTCCACTAAGCTGTTAATGTGATTCCATCTATCATCATGTGGCTTACCACCTTCAGCAATATGTCTAGCATATAGTTTTGCTACACCTGGCTTAGTTGTAGGTGCAAGAATTCTTTCGCCATCTGCATTTTCAATAAAGATTTTTGCAACATTGCGGAATCTTTGTTCACCTTCTTGCATATCTCTAGTATGTTGAATTCTAACTTTAACTGCAGGGATACTGTCATTATAGCTAGTTTTCTTATTCAATGCGTGATAGCTTTCGTCTAATTTCTTATTATGCTCTCTTTTCGCCATATCACCCTCTAAATCATCTTGGTCGCTCAATTCAAAACTTAATTGATGTTGATGTGCAAAATTCTTCAATTTCAATAATAATTGTGTCCATGATAGGTCATCATTTGCGCTAACATTTGGGCTGTCTTCTACTGAATCACCATAGTACACTACTAACTTGTGTAAACCGTCAATAGAAACTGTTACGGTTCCGTAATCTTCCCCATCCATAACAAAGTGAAACTGAAATACTTCTGCTTCTTCAGGGATAGGTACTACTTTTCCAGAAGTGTCACGCATAGTAGGTCTATAACGCTTTAACTGTCTAGCTAGGTCTACATTTAATGAATCTTGATTTTTTGGCATATTATTGTTCTCAATAGTATATTTATCAATCTTTAGCCCACAATAGCATAGAATGGTAGTGGTAAAACTATATCCTCATGGTCACGAATTTGCTCACCCAAATCAAAGTGGAAATCACCCAATTCTTGGATCATCCGTGTAGATAACAGAGTTGCGGCTACTAAATCGTCAGTTTCCCCTATTTTTGCGGCGAAACTATCTTTACTAGCTATGTAATTCTTCAATTCT
>JACCDK011304712.1_pt1 | contig 15013 bp, 14 predicted proteins | sample 7445871 | NCBI WGS metagenome assembly JACCDK01 (sample SAMN15323436, study PRJNA562643) | freshwater metagenome | isolation source: river surface water | place: USA:Blue River Watershed | collected 2017-08-15 | reverse complement strand
TCACAATCTGCTCGAGCACCACCAGCTCTGCTCCACTTCGTGGTGGATCTAAAAGCACAATCTCTGCCTCTTTAACTTTCACAATCTCTTTCGCTACATCACCCTCATGAAAGCGAACATCCGAAAAGTCTCGGAGATTAAATTGCGCATCGCTAATGGCGGCGCTAATTGATTCGATGATCTCTACTCTTGCGCCTGCGCTAGCTAGCAACTTTGCAAATAACCCTACCCCTCCGTAAAGATCAAGCGCACGCTCACCTTTGCGAGGTGAAAGCGAGTTGAGCGCCGCTTCGCCAAGAACCTCGGCAGCGCGAACATGTCCTTGCCAGAAGCTCTCCTTACTCACTCGATACTGAAAAGAGTTGCCATGGACGTGAATCTCTTCGATTCGCATTTCATCAGGTAGCGATATTCGATCAACGTCGACATGGCGCGCAGCAAGCACCTTACCTACCCCAAGCTTTTCGGAAGCAACTAGGCAATCGGTGATCGGAAAGACTTCATGCGAGCGGTTCTTAAGAAAACCTGCCTGACCGGTGCGATCAACATGAAGTGTGAGTCTGCCGCGATATCGACTGCCGCTATCTAGCGCAAGCGCAACTTCTTGAACTGGAACTGTTAACGCCATTTTCGCCACTCGCTGAAACTGCTCAGTAATAATCTGAGATTTCAAAGCTCGTTGTCGCTCTAGCGAGATGTGCTGAAAGTCGCATCCACCACAACCGCCGGGGTGAAAATAGGAACAGGGCGAAGTCACTCGATCGGGCGAGGGCGAGAGAATCTCCAGAGCATCTGCGCGGTGGAAGCTCTTTCCTACCTCAGTAATCTGCGCAATCACTCGTTCGCCAGGGATGGCGTGCCGGATGAAGAAGACCCAGCCATCAAGGCGCGCAACGCTCTCCCCACCATGCGCAATGCCATCGATCTCAACTTCCACCCGTTCACCGAGTGAGAACTTCCGTAACGATTTGGCCACGTGGACAGGATATATAGGTAGGCGCGCGTGCGATGCGCATGAAGAGTGAATTACGGGTGTAAATTGCTCGCATGCACGTTGTTGTGATGGGGTGCGGTCGAGTGGGAACACTGATCGCCCAACGCCTCGAAGAGGCTGGCCATACCGTTGCCATCATCGACCAAAATCGCGAAGCATTCCGCCGACTCGGCCCAAACTTCCAAGGGATTACTTTGACTGGAGTGGGTTTTGATCGCGACATCTTGATTCAAGCTGGTATCGAACGAGCAGATGCATTTGCCGCCGTAAGCAATGGCGACAACTCCAATATTTTAGCGGCACGCGTTGCCCGGGAAAATTTTGGCGTCGCTAACGTTGTAGCTCGAATTTACGATCCAGGTCGCGCCGAAATTTATCAACGTCTTGGTATTCCAACAGTTGCAACAGTCATTTGGACTGCAGACCAGATTCTTCGTCGTCTAGCCCCCGAAGGTTCTTTGTCGGAGTGGCAAGATGCCAGCGGAATGATTCGCCTTGCTGAAGTACATCTCGACGCAAGTTGGTTTGGACATCCAGCAACACTTGTCGAATCAAGTACTGGCGCGCGCATCGCCATGATCACTCGACTGGGCAAAGGCATGTTGATTGATGAACATACGGTGATTCAAGAGGGTGATCTTGTCCACTTGATGATGAATGAGAAGGATTTGGCAGCTATCGAAAAAACACTTGCAGCGCCACCGGTAGGACACTAGTGCGCATTGCAATTGCTGGTGCCGGAAATGTAGGACGATCAATTGCCCGAGAGTTGCTCAGCAATGGCCACGAAGTGCTTTTAATTGACAAAGACCCCAAAGCAATGAAGATGGAATCGGTACCTGATGCTGATTGGTTACTAGCTGACGCCTGCGAAATTATCTCGTTGGATAATGCCAAACTTGAAATGTGTAATGTCTTGGTCGCTGCGACTGGTGACGACAAAGTAAATCTCGTCGTCTCTTTCTTAGCTAAAACCGAATATGGAGTTCCGCGCGTTGTTGCTCGCGTTAACCATCCTAAGAATGAATGGTTATTCGATGGCTCCTGGGGTGTGGACGTTTCGGTTTCCACTCCACGCATGCTCTCGGCTCTTGTCGAAGAGGCAGTTTCTGTCGGTGATGTCGTCAAACTCTTCTCGCTTAGCGAGGGCGATGCGAGCTTGGTGGAGATCACCTTGCCGGAAGAGAGCCCCTGCATCGGCAAACAGGTAAACGAGGTAGAACTCCCAGAGGATTGCGCGCTCGCTGCGATTCTTCGCGATGGTCGGATTATCGCGCCAACCCCTACTGATGCTTTTGCTCCTGGCGATGAGTTACTTTTTGTTGCAACAGCGGGCGCAGAAAGTTCATTGCAAAAGTGTTTTGCACCGCGTAAATAATTACTCTTCTTCTCTCTTTTCTACTTCAGTAATTGGAACAGTGCGGATAATTAACCAACTCCCCCACGCCACGGCAAGAAATAACGGATAGCCCATAGCAAGACGGGCGATACCTAAAAGATCAACATTGCCAGCGCGGTAGAGCGGATATTGGACAACAAGGCGAGATAAAAAGAGGCCAACCCATAACCAACTGGCATTTGTGTAGGCCCGCTTTCGCGCAGGATCTTTTCGCCACGCAAGATTTTCGCCAAGAATCGGCCCAAGCATCAGGCCAAGGATGGGAAATCCAGCAAGATTGGCGACTAGATAGACCGATCCATACACGACGTTGGTAATCAGGCCAGGCAGGTAAAAATCCTCTGCTTTGCCACTATTACGCGCAAACCATGCACAAATCAATACGCCAACAATTCCTGAGATTGCATGTTGCAAGGTGTCGCGACGAATCAATCGCCAAATAGTAAGAATTATCGAGAGCGCCAACGCGCTATAAATCGCATCGCGAAGTGAGTCACGAAGGTTAAAAACGACGAGAAAGATTAGTGCGGGTAATCCAGAATCAATTAAGCCACGTTTGCCACCAAAAGCTTCGAGAACTTTCTTTTTCTGCTCTGCGCTCATCGTTACATCACTTCTTTCCAGTGGAACCGAAGCCACCAGCGCCACGCTCTGTTCCAGGGAGTGCATCGACCGGAACAATCTGTACATTCTCAACTCGTTGAATCACTAATTGCGCAACGCGATCCCCACGCTTAATGGAGATTGAATTTTTGGTATCCATATTTACCAAAATGACTTGAACTTCACCTCGGTATGAAGCATCAATCGTTCCTGGAGCATTGACCATGGACAGTCCATCTCGAATAGCCAAACCAGAGCGTGGATGGATAAATGCAGCAAAGCCTGGCGGAAGGGCGATAGCAATTCCTGTTGGCATTAAGGCGCGTTCACCTGGTGCGAGGATGAGATCGATTCGAGCATAAAGATCTGCGCCCGCATCACCTGGTTTAGCAAAACGCGGTAAAGGTAACTCGGGATCTAGTTGTTGGATAAGTAAGTCGGTCATGGATTAATTTCAAAATCGGGATCGACGAAGGCAAGTAGCTCGGGATGTTCGCGAAGATGCTTTATATATTCCTGCGGCGCATTCTCAAGAAAGTGCGCCATAGGAACGATGACAAAAAGCGCTGCAGCGCGCACAGCAACAGGGCCATCAAAACCATCAAGATGACCTTCAGCGCGGGTGTATACCTTTCGATTGACCTGGCCGGCAATCTCTGCGGTGATGTAAAGCGTTGAACCCATAGGAACCGGTTTCAAGAAATCGGTTTCAAGTCGGGCAGTGACTGCAGGAGAGCGAATGAGCCACATTAATTTTCCGAGCGCTTCATCGAAGGCAAGTGAGAGTAGGCCGCCATGCGCTAACCCCGGCGCACCTTGATGGTCGTGCGTTACGTTAAAAGTCGCGGTGAGGTTCTGCCCATCTCCCGCATGCGCCACGAGATGAAGACCAGTGGGGTGGAGATCGCCACAACCAAAGCAATGGCCAAAGTGTGAGGGAATTTTCGTTCCTGGCTCTGGCGCTTTGGGATGTCGCGGTGGCACCTGGGCATCAGGCGGAGGTGTAGTGCTGGGAACCCGCGACATGGTTACGAGTTTACGCGCATTCGCGACAAACTGCGGTTGCTCCCTCGCCCTTAACCAGTTGCGAACGATGATGGACCAAGAAACATTTAGAGCAGGTGAATTCATCTACCTGGCGAGGCAAGACGCGAACTGTTAACTCTTCGCCCGAGAGATCTGCTCCCGGAAGTTCGAGATTCTCTGCAGCCTCTGCTTCATCAACATCTACCTGTCCAGATTTTTTATCGGCTTGTCGCGCCTTTAACTCTTCAAGGCTCTCTTCGTGGAGCTCTTCATCGGTTTTCCGCGGGGAGTCATAATCGGTTGCCATTGTTGCTCGCCTCCCCCTCTTACTGCTCTAGTGAACGCTCGTTCTCTGCTACCAGCTATAACGTCGCTCGCCGGCGAATTATGCCTAAAATCTAGAGAATTTCTACCCCGCTAGGGGCGTGTCTAGTAAAAGGCTCGCTGAAGGGTGAAAAAAACTCAAGAAAGTCTCAAGAACTCGATGCCGCGAGTGGTAAGTCGGTCGAAATGCGCCTCACGCTTCTCGGTAAATCGAGCCACATCGAGAGAGGTCCGCTCCACCAGCGAGGAAATCCGAGCGCGATGGCGTTCGCCCTCACCGCTTAGGCCGGTTAATTCAAAAATTCCCCATGCACGTAAAACGGGAGTGACTACCTCGTTGAGGTGGAGATCTAGGTCGTAGATTCCGGCGAGCGCAATTTGTACCGATTTCCGGGCGAAACCTGGAATGCCATAACCAGGCATTGCAAAATTCTCTAATACATCTGCAATTGCTTCCAACGTCGCTTCAGGTTCTAGCTTTAACGCTGCGCCAAGAAGGTTGCGATAGAAGAGCATGTGCAAGTTCTCATCAAGCGCAACGCGAGTAAGCATTCCCTCGCAGATAGGGTCAGCGGAAATCTTTCCAGTATTGCGATGCGATATCCGAGTAGCCAACTCTTGAAAAGTTACGTATGCAACTGTATGGAGCATGTCATCTTCATAAGGCGTTTGATAACCAACCGACATATGAGCCATTCGCAAATCTTCTAATTCATTTGGGTCCACTCCACGCGTAGCCATTAAATAATCGCGTAACACAATGCCGTGGCGAGATTCTTCGGCGGTCCATCGATTGATCCAATTTCCCCACGCGCCATCCCGTCCCATCGCAATAGCAATCTCCGTGTGATAGCTCGGCAAGTTATCCTCAGTAAGAAGATTGATGACCAATGAGTCTTGGGCAATTGCGGTCAACTTTGAATCTTTTGCCTCCCACGCATCTCCGTTGAGAGGGCCGGCAAAGGTTCGCCCCTCACTCCATGGCACATACTCGTGTGGATACCAATCTTTCTGCGTGGCAAGGTGGCGTTCCAACTCCAGCGCAACAACGGGTTCGAGATCTCGGATTAATCGCGATTGGACCTCTGGCTTGTAACTTCCCATTGAAAACCCCCTCGCGTGCTAACTTACCAAACCGTAGGTTACGGGAAGGTAAGTTGGTTAATTGCCAGCCACGCGGGCTAGTAAGGCGAGAATCTCGCGGTGGAGCGAGGGGTGGGCGGCTACGACCATATCCCTACCTGCCTTCCCACCGCTGGCGTTGGTCACCAGGGCGCCCGCTTCAGTGGCAATTAACTCTCCCGCAGCGAGATCCCACGGAGCGAGCTCCTCTTCAAAGTACCCATCGACCATCCCTGAGGCCACCAAACAGAGATCGACCGCCGCTGCCCCCATCCGCCTGATATCGCGAACCTGGGAAATCATGTGAGCAAAACGAGCCCCTTGTTTCACTCGAATCTCTGTTGAGTAGGAGAAGCCGGTAGCCAGCAAGGCGAGATGGAGCGGAACATCGCTATTGGCGTGAATCGAAATTGGCCCTTGGCTCCCGCGACGCACTCGCGCGCCACCGCCTGCATGGGCGCTCCAGAGCAAACCGCTATCGAGCAATGGAGCAAAGACAGCGCCTGCAATTGTCGCGCCCTCATATTGGGCTGCGATGGAGATATTCCATCCAGGAAGTTGATAGAGGTAATTGACTGTGCCATCAATGGGATCAACGATCCAGGTAATCCCTGTTGAACTTGGGATATCTGAGCCCTCTTCCCCGAGTAATCCATCACCTGGGCGATGGGTGGCGAGATAACGGCGAACCAACTCTTCGCTGGCCTTATCCATCTCTGTGACAACATCGACAGCGCTGGATTTTGTTGAATAGCTCAAGGTGGTTGGACGGTTGGTTAGTAGCGCGCCAGCAGCTCGGACAATATCAATCGCTACCGCTTCGAGTTGCGCGCCCAGTTCCATGTATTCATCCTAATGGCCTACTAGAGTGAGGCGTTATGGAGCGAGAACTTCGGATAGTCAGCGATGATGGCGAGTCGATTCTCCTTGCCGACTCATCTGGCAATAAGTATCGCGCCGAACGAAAGAGCGCTCCGCATCCAACGCTTATTTCAGTACCCACTGCCGCAGGTAGTTCTGAATTAACTATCAAAGAGATTCAAGCGCGGTTACGCGCTGGGCAATCGCCTCGTGAAATTTCAGAGAGTACGGGGACGGCGCTGGAAAAGATTGAACGTTTCTCTGGACCTATCCTCCATGAACGTAACCACATCATTAGCCATGCCCTTGATACCCAAGTTCGGCGCGGTCGCAGTGAGCTCACCCTTCGTGAAGTAGTCAATGAACGTTTGGGCGCACGTGGCGTTGATATCAATGCCCTCGAATGGAATGGTTTTCGCCAAGAAGATGGAACCTGGATCATTTCCGTTCACTACCCCACACGAGATGGCCAGAGCAGTGGTGAGTGGATTCTCGACACCAATAAGCGCACGTTAGCTGCGCGCGATGAAGGTGCGCGTTGGATTAGCGGCGATGATCGCTCTCCCCAAGAGAAGGTTCGTTCGCAACTTCCCACCGAGCTACTCGGCGGTGGCGCAGAGCGCGAACCACGCGAGGCGCCGCGGTTGGCGGCTGTTCGCGAAGAGGTAGATCCGAGCTCTGATGCCGCTCGCGATGGCGTTGTTGGCCGCGCAAAAGTTCCTTCGTGGGATGAAATTATGTTTGGAAAGAAAACAGAGGAATAGCTCGCTCGATCTCGGTTAATCCACCGTGATGTCCCACCATCGCCCCTTCAAGATGTTTTCGAGCTGGCTCAATGAGAACTATTTCTTCACCAGGAATCGCAATCACATCCCCCATTCGCTCTATTGCTTGTGGGCTTGCATGAGCACCAAAAAGTTCTCGCTCTAAAGCTTCGCTCTTTAAGAGCACTTCTACCGATGCACCAAGCTTCTCCTGCCATGCGCTCTGCACTTGCTGCGCACGATCGTCTACAACGTAAATATGACGGGCCCGTGGTTCGCCGCCAATAAGTAGAACATCTCGCATAAGTGCGCCATCAATCATAATTTTCTCGCGCGCATTGAGCATGCCATGATCCGCTGTCACAGTAAGGCGCGCTCCGCTAGGCAGATTCTCTTTTAACATGCCAACGAAATCATCGGCAAGGACGAGCGCATCAATCCACTCCTGCGAACCTACGCCAAATTCGTGGCCTGCGGCATCGATATCATTAATGTAGAGGTAAATAAATGTGGGCGTGCTCTTCATTGCAAAACGTAATTGTTCAATCATTCGTTGAAAGGTATTGGCGCCCAAGAATGTTGCACCACGGAGCGCTGCTTCGGTAAATCCAGTCCCGGCATAACGCTCTGATGAAATATTGAAGGCATTGATTCCATGTCGCATGCCCTGCTCGAAGAGCGTCTCATGTGATTGCCAGATGACGGGATCAACTCGCGAATCCCATTTGAGGGCGTTCAGTAATCGATTATCGCTGTAAGGAATTCGCACTGTATACCCGAGCATTCCGTGTTCTGCTGGGGTAAGACCTGTGCCCACACTTGTCAGCGAGGTTGCGGTTGTTGATGGGAATTCACTCGAAAGATTTCCCAATGAAACCATGCTGGTGATATTCGGCGCCCACTGCGCATGCTCCATCAAAGATTGCTCACCTAATCCATCTATCAGAAAGAGAATTTCAATTCCCTTTGATGGCGTTAAGGAAATCGGTGCAGTGAGCGGCAAGCCAAGTGATTGGTAAATCGCGCGGGAAACATCTCTCAGCGAAAAACTTGAAGATGTTGAATCTGTAAATTCAGGATACGCACTGGACACCACAAGAATCTACAACATGACTCACATTGGGCGTTGCCTCCCAATAATTTAGCCAACTTCAGGTGAGAATTACGCCATGGCCAAGACAAAGAGCGCACCACCCCCACCCCCATCCGTTGGACGCGTCATTGATATCGACGTAAACAATGAGATGTCAGAATCCTTCTTGGAGTACGCCTACTCGGTGATCTACTCCCGAGCCCTTCCCGATGCGCGCGATGGACTCAAGCCCGTGCACCGCAGAATTCTCTTTCAAATGTCCGAGATGGGCCTTCGCCCAGATAAAGGCCATGTAAAGAGCGCTCGAGTCGTTGGCGAAGTGATGGGAAAGCTCCATCCTCATGGTGATGGCGCAATTTATGACGCGCTCGTTCGAATGGCGCAAGCCTTCTCGATGCGGTTAACGCTCATCGATGGCCATGGAAATTTTGGTTCGCTCGATGCCGGGCCAGCGGCAATGCGCTACACCGAAGCCCGTCTTGCTCCTGCTGCCTTAACGATGGTGGAAGAGAGCGATGAAGATACTGTCGACTTTGCCTCGAATTACGACGGGCAGATGAAAGAACCTCGAGTACTTCCTGCCGCGTTGCCCAACTTATTAATCAATGGCGCAACTGGCATTGCCGTTGGCATGGCGACAAATATGGCACCGCACAATGTCGGTGAAGTTGTCGCTGCGACATGTCATTTGATTGATAATCCCAATTCCACTTTGAAGGCGCTGATGAAACATCTGCCTGGCCCAGATTTTCCTACCGGTGGAAAGATTGTTGATACTGATGGAATTATCGAAGCGTACGAAACTGGCAAGGGCGCTTTTAAAGTCCAAGCAACGGCATTCGTCGACAAAGTTTCGGCACGGAAACAAGGAATTGTCATTACCGAGCTCCCCTTTAATGTTGGACCAGAGAAAGTTGTTGAAAAAATCGCCGACTTAGTAAAGGCAAAGAAGATTCAAGGAATCTCCGACATTATTGATCTCTCAGATGGGAAAAACGGCACAAAAATTGTTGTTGAAGCAAAGACTGGTTATGACCCAGAGGAGATTCTGGCAAATCTCTACCGGCTCACCCCCATGGAAGAGTCATTTTCGATCAACGCAGTCGCACTCGTTAATGGACAACCAAAGACGCTTCCACTCAAAGAGCTACTCCAGGTCTATATCGATCACCGGATCTCCGTGGTTACCCGCCGTTCAAAGTTCCGTCGTGAGAAGGCAAAAGATCGCCTCCACATCGTTGAAGGTTTACTGAAGGCAATCATTGATATCGATAAGGTCATTAAGTTAATTCGAGCAAGTGATGATACAGAGGCTGCCCGCAAGGGATTGATGAGCACCTTCAAGCTCTCAGAGATTCAAGCAAATTACATCCTCGAGATGCCGCTCCGTCGCCTTACCAAGTTTTCAAAACTAGAACTTGATTCTGAAGAGAAGGAACTCAAAAAGACCATTGCCGAACTCACAGCCTTACTCAAAGATGAGGGGAAAATTCGAGCACAGGTCTCTCTTGAATTAAAAGAAGAGGGAAAGAAGTTCGCTACACCGCGACGAACCTTCCTCTTTAATTCGAAGTAAGTCCCAATCGCGCTGCTTTGGCTCCTAGGTAGAGCACCGGCAGCGCCATAATGGCGCAGAGCCAGCCGTAACTTAAGAAGGCGATAACAACGCCAGCAAGTGCGCCGCCAAGTGCACCACCGCCATTCATGCACAAGTCAGATAACCCTTGTCCAGAGGCTTTAATCTCAGCTGGAAGTGATTCAGCGAGAAGCGTTGAACCGGCGATAAGAGTGCAGGACCAGCCCAAGCCCAACAGGAAGAGGCCGATACCCAACTGCACGACAGCATCTGCGTAAGCCAAGCCAGAGATCACTGCGCTCGCTAGCAAAATAAGTACACCGAGCGCAATTGTTTTGATTCGCCCAATTCGATCGACAATTTTTCCCACAACCGGTGAGAGCGCATACATCCCTAATACGTGGACGCTAATAACTAAACCAATGAGGCGAAGTGAGACATCAACGTGGGCCATGTGCACAGGCGTCATCACCATGATGGTCACCATCGCAATGTGGCCAATAACAATTGCGTGCAACGCAAGCCATGCCTGAGGAATCGTTCGAATAGTGGTGAAGGCTTTTCTAAATGCGCGTTTCTCGCGCTTGTAAACCTCACCGCGTTCTTCGCGTGCTAAGAGGAATGGATCGGGTTTGAGTAAGAGGGTAATTAAGGTGGCTGCCGAGAAGAGCATGACGATCGCCACTATGTACGGGCCAACTAATTTCGGAAGGCCAAAGGCAAGCGCCATCTCCCCCGCCGGCTCCATAAGGTTTGGCCCGAGAACTGACCCCACTGTTGAAGCCCACACAACTTTAGAGAGATCGCTTGCTCGATGATCGTTATCGGCAAGATCCACTGCTGCGAAACGCGCTTGATAACCAGCTGCTGATGCGCCACCAATCATCGCTGCGCCAATCAGAATCAAAGGGAATATTTTGTTAACTCCACCCAAAAATGCGAAGGTCGCACCGAGCGCGCCAAGGAAGTAACCAAAGCCAAGCGAGCGACGCCTACCTCCTTTATCGGTCCAATTCGCAAGGGGAAGCGCAAGGAGCGCGGCTCCCACAACTGTTGATGTCTGCACTAAACCTGCGAGAGCTTCAGAGCCAGATATTTGCACTACTAAAAGCGAACCTGCAGCAAATGTTCCGGTTACACCAAGGCCAGAGAGCGTTTGCGCTCCCGCTAATTTACGGAGCGTTTTGCTCTGTTGCGGATGACGTTCCGTAGCGACCATTAGAGGTCGATTCGTTCGAGATCAATCTGATTGGTGCCGATGAAATCTCGCCGTGGTGCAACTTCATTACCCATTAAAAGTTCGAAAATTTTCTCGGCATGTGCGCCATCTTTGATGGTGATTCTGCGAAGGGTTCGCTTCTCTGGATCCATCGTGGTCTCGCGAAGCTGCTCCGCATCCATCTCACCAAGGCCTTTATAGCGCTGAATCGGTTCCCGCCATTTTTTATCTGCCTTAGTAAGCGAAGCGAGATACTTTTTCATCTCATCATCGGAGTAGGTGTAGTGGAAATCGCCTTTCTTGGCTCCCGATATTTCGATGCGATGGAGCGGTGGTACCGCTGCAAAGACTCGACCATCTTCAATCAGTGGGCGCATGTATTTGAAGAGGAGTGTGAGAATCAAGCAACGAATATGGGCGCCATCAACATCGGCATCGGACATCAGAATAATTCGGCCATAGCGCGCCTCTTCTAGATTAAATGAACGGCCAGATCCAGCGCCAATGACTTGAATGATTGAAGCGCACTCAGAGTTATCGAGCATCGCCGACAAAGATGCCTTTTGAACATTGAGGATCTTGCCACGTATCGGCAAGAGCGCTTGATATTCAGAATTTCGTGCGGATTTTGCTGTGCCAAGCGCAGAGTCACCCTCAACGATAAAGAGCTCGGTATGTTCCACATCATCTGAACGACAATCAGAGAGTTTTGCTGGTAGCGATGAGGATTCCAGCGCATTTTTCCGCCTCTGAATATCTTTATGGGCGCGAACCGAAACTCGCGTCTTTGCCGCTCCAGCAATTTTCTCGAGGACTAAACGAGATTGGGCTTTCGATCCACGTGAGTTGAAATATTTGGTGAGCTCAGTATTAACAACGTTCTGCACAATTTTAGTTGTCGCCGCAGTGCCAAGAATTTCTTTAGTCTGCCCTTCAAATTGTGGCTCAGACATCCGCACAGTGACAACCGCTGTGAGCCCTTCCAGGACATCGTCTTTTATGATGTCAGGGTCGCTTGCTTTTGTAATGCGCGATGATTTGAGTGTGTCACTGACAACTTTGGTGATGCCGCGCTCAAACCCAGTGACATGTGTTCCACCTTTTGAGGTGGAGATGATGTTGACAAATGAACGCAATGTGGAGTCATACCCTTCGCCCCAACGAAGTGCGATATCTACTTCCATATCGCGTTCTACATCAGTTGGAACCAAATGGCCTTGATTATCGAGAACTGGAACGGTCTCTTGATAATGTCCGCTGCCCTTGAGGCGAATCACATCGCAGATCGGCGTATCAGGTTGGAGGAAGGTGCAGTACTCGGATATCCCCCCGGTGAAATGGAATTTTTCGCTTGTTGCCACCAACGTTCGATTGTCATTAACGGTGATAGTAATTCCTGGTACGAGAAAGGCCGTTTGGCGAGCGCGCGCGTGAATCTCATCGATGTCGTAATCAGCCTCGCGTAAGAAGATTTGTGGATCTGACCAGTACTTGATGGTCGTACCGCTTGCCTTCTTCCCAACCTTGCCACCCTTTTTAAGATTTTTATTTCCACTTCCCTTGGTGAATTTTGAATCGGGAGTTGCTTTATCGAAGGCTCCTGGTGTGCCCCGTTGAAAAGAGATTGTGTGAAGCGCGCCATCGCGGGCGACCGCTACATCCATCCGAATCGAAAGTGCATTCACTACTGATGCGCCAACGCCATGGAGACCACCAGAGGCTGCATAAGAGCCGCCACCAAATTTTCCACCGGCATGGAGTTTGGTCATCACCAACTCCACTCCAGTTAATCCGCTCTTTGCTTCGATATCTACTGGGATGCCGCGACCATCATCTTTCACTTCGACCGACCCATCGGCCCCCAGAGTGACCTCAACGTTATGGCAATGGCCGGCGAGCGCCTCGTCGACAGAGTTATCGATGATCTCCCAGAGGCAGTGCATAAGGCCCCTGGAGTCGGTAGAGCCGATATACATACCTGGACGCTTGCGTACAGCATCGAGCCCCTCCAAGACCGCTAGGTTCTTGGCTGTGTACTCCCCGCCCTCTCCAGCTGCGCCTTTGGCGCCCTTCTTGGCGCCCTTTTTGATTGGGGCGCTCTTGTCGGTGGTTGGGCTCATGATGGTCAAGGGTACTGGGGGTGGTTGCTTTTAACGGGCATATCAACGGCTATTGGCGAGGTGGGCGAAGTAACAGTCAGAACGTTCGCGGGAAATTCGCAGAGTTTTGTTATCAAATATCGAGCGGGGAATAAGTCAGGCATGGTTATATGTTCTACTAGCAGGAGAAGAGAGGGGCAGGAAAAGGCTATGGCAGGTATCAGCACGCTAACGCAAAGCCCATTGAGCGCATCAGATCGATGCGATCGCTGCGGCGCCCAGGCTTATGTTCGAGTCAAATTGGCAACAGGCGAATTGCTCTTCTGCGGCCATCACTCGAAGGTATATGCCGTCTCACTCAAGCGAGTTGCAGTCGAGATTGAAGATCAAACCGACCGCCTCGTGGACTCCCCTGCTGAGCGTTAATCTCTAAACGCTACATTCCAGGGGCTTCAAAGCCTGCTTCACGATGAGCGCCGTCACAGAACGGTTTATTGTTGGAATGGCCACATCGGCATAATGAAAATGAAGACTCGCTCTTGATGACATTTCCCTCGCTATCAACGAAATCAACATCACCGGTTACTCGGATTGATCCATTTGGCTTAACAAATATTTTGGGTTTTTCGCTCATGGCTGCAGTCTAGTTGAGGATAAGAGTAATTAGGCGTTTGCAAGGGTGAGTTTTCTCGCAGGTGCTTTAGTGGAGAGCGTTATTTGAGCGAGAGTTTTGGCGCTCGTTGCCGTTCGAACTTGGGTGCGCACCTCAAGCGTTGATTTGGTGACCTTCAAGGTTGCCGCCGCACGAGCGATTCGAGTGGTTGCCAACTTCTTAGCGCCCTTCACCTTGGGGTCGTAATAGGTGGTCACCGTAACCACAGTCTGCGCAGTTAACCGATTAGCGATCGATTTGAGTTGGTTGGAAGTTGTGGTTGTTAAACGATTGGTTGCCGGATTAGTCGGAAGTTTTGACGAGATATTTCGTGGCGCGGTGAGTCCTGCTCGGAATTTCACTGGCTCAGAGAAATCTCCTCCTTCGCCTTGCGCAGAGATTGCGAAGAGATAGTTCTTAGCTTGCTTATCAAAGAGATAGAAGTCTGGAGTTTTTGAGTAATAGATGAGAGGTTGATCGCCTTCGCCTGTGATTTCAATCTTGTAATACTCGACGAAAGATTGGGGTTCCCACTTCACCACGAAGGCGTAATTGGTTGCTTTCGATGGTGAGAGCCCGGAGATTCTTGTAACTTTCGAAGGCGCAACCGAGCGTTGGAAAACTTGAGAAAACTTCTCATCATCATTGGTCACAGTAATTGTGTACAGGTAGCCAGGTTCTAAATTAGGTATCGAGAGTTCACCACCGTTCTCCGTTCGGGCTACTCCTTCATATCGGCTCTCGCCCTTGCGGGAAGAGAGAAGAACTGAGACTTTTGAAGAGAGTTTCCACGTAACCAGTGCGCTCGCTCCTGTTATGGAGACGTCTGAGCTAAAGGTTGGAATGGCAGTTGCGCTTATCAAATTTCCCTTAGCATCGACCTGAGGTGCCTGCTCTTCCTCTTCAGCATTGGCATCTGCAGAGGTAATTGTCAGCGAAGCGGGCTCTGATACTCGCTGCAGGAAGGTTCCCGATGAAGCCTTTGTTGCCCGTATCGTGCATGTACCGGTAGCGATAGGAGTAATTGCACCACTGCCATTTATGGAGCACTTTGCTGGGGTCGTGGTGCTGAAAGAAATCGCTCCATCGCCCGAGCCGCCACTTGCCGTTGCTGTGGCGCTCTGGTTCATCCGAATATTTGACGCCGATAGAGAGATTTGGACCGCAGTTGGTTGTGGCGCCAAAACTCCAAAATAGCTCTCCGCGTGAGCAGCAGGAAGCGGGAAGAGTGATAGCGTCAAGAACGTTACGACTAAAGTCGCGCAGTGGCGAATTAATTTA
>JACCDK010533760.1_pt1 | contig 15025 bp, 16 predicted proteins | sample 7445871 | NCBI WGS metagenome assembly JACCDK01 (sample SAMN15323436, study PRJNA562643) | freshwater metagenome | isolation source: river surface water | place: USA:Blue River Watershed | collected 2017-08-15 | reverse complement strand
GATATTCTTTCTTAAAGAATCATCCGTCAAATAAATCGTTTGAGGAACGTAACCAATTTGACTTTGCCAAGCTTTTAAATTTGATTGAATATCGATTCCATCCAAGGTGATATTCCCTTCAGTTGGAGACAGTAAACCAAGAATCAAATCTACCAAGGTACTTTTTCCAGCACCACTTTGCCCTATGATTCCAATGCTTTGTCCTTTCAGTATTTCGAAAGAAACATTTGAAAGGACTTTAGTCCCATCTGCCTTGCCATCATAGCTATAACTTAATTGATTTATATTAATTTTAGCAAAGTCATTGAAATGCCTAGAATTTGAACGGTCGTTAAGAACTTTAACTTCAGGCATTATTTCCTCAAATTCTGAATAAAGTTTTTCTACAACTGGTTTATAATAAGAAAAGGCTTGAATCGAGGATAAAACTCGATTTGCAGAAGGAATAAGTCGAAATGCTGATGCCGCAAATATGCCTAAAGTCGGCAACACTAATGCTACGGGTTTTCCTTGTATCATCATGATAAAAATTAATGATACAATTCCTACAACAGCTAATAATTCTAAATAAAGTCTTGGGAATAAACTAAGGGTATTGGATTTCACATAAATATTAAAGTAATCTTTATTATGCTGGGAGAAAGACTTGGAGAAATATTCTTCCCTACCTAATATTTTGGCATCTTTTATTCCTCCTATTCCTTGCAGTAGAGATTTTGAAATTGCTTCCGATAACGTTTGACGCAATGTTCCCCAGGTGAGTAATTTCTGTTTTGAAATAGTGTGAAAAATAATAATTGAGATCGCCAAAATCAAAATAACAGAGAATGCTCCAAGTGGCTCTACAAATATCAACATCACAACAATACCAACAACCACTGAAAATTCTGTTACTAAAACAAGAATAGATTGAGTCAAATTCATTAATCCCGCTACTTCTTGTTGAATATTATTAATTAAGTTGGCAGAATTTCTATTCAAATGAAAAATATACGGCTGGAACAAATAACCATTAAAAAGTCTTTCCGAAATCTCTTTAGACAAAAATCCTGAAAAACTAGACTGGTAAAATATGGAAAAAGTGAGATAAATTGTTTTTATAATAAATACCCCTAATAGAAATGACATTGTCATTACTATGAGTTCATTTTGAGTAGGATTGCCTAAAAAGTTTATTAAATTCCGAGAAACTTCCCATTTATTTAAAATTTGAGGGTTAATCAGCACATTAAGACAAGGCAAAAGGATTCCAATTCCAAAAATTTCAAAAAGCATACCAATAAATAAAACTAAGGCAAGTTTTAGTAGTCCCCATTTTTGGCTTTCTGAGAGTATTTTATAATACTTTAATAACATACAATTGTAGAATGAAATGAAAACAAATTACTAATCAGTATCATACTACTAAATAATTTAAGCTAAATGTAACTGATGGATAGAAAATATTTGGTTCTCTCTCGAATAAACATAACGCACCTAGAGTCCCATTCCAAACTTTTTTTCTAGTTAAACAAAGATAAAAAGACCTATAATCTATATGAATTTTTAATTGTCCCTTACTCTCTTCCAAATTACTTGATAGTTCGAATTGACCTACATGTTCACCAAATATCAAATTAAAATCACGACTCAAGATTAATTCTTTATGAAGAATAAAGGAGATATCTTGTTCTACAGTAATTTCTTTTTTGGCTAAGACAATCTTCCAATTTTTTGCCGCACTTTCAAAAAGATCTTTTATCGTATCAATTTGAATTTCAATTACGTCCTGTTCGTAATCATATAAATCATTTTTGTGATTATCAATAGATTTTAAATTATCCAAGCAGGTGGGAAGAATTTCATTCGCCACTTTAAATCCAAGAGAATTCGAAGTAATTTCCACCGATTTGCCTCCTTCTAATTGCAAAAAATTAACCCCTAAATTAGTTTGATTCAAGGAATCCAAAATTTGAGAATTGGATGGCTGAGCAATCAAAGAGTTTAAAGCGTGAAGTTTACCAGGTATAATATATGTCCCTCCTGCAGGAAAATAATAATTGGGTTTTAGGATATCCAATTTTTCGACTAGTTTTCTTAAACTATTATTAATAACTCGACTTCTTTCAGCTAAGCGATTAATATTCAAGAATGTATGTGGGTATTCACTTGCCGCACCGGCCATCAACGCTGCAATGGTTATGTCTCCATAATTACTATTAATCCAATCTTTTATGAAGACATAATCAGCAGTTGAATATGGATTATCAACTTGATTAAAAAAAGTATGGGTACCGTCGGAAATAACAAGAGATGTATCTAAATCATATTCAACATCTTCATCAAGCGTATCAGAATTTGAGGAAATTTGGGGTAATATTGACATAACTAACTCTCCAAATGGAAATTTAGTGTATGGCTCTAGTTCTTTTATATCTACAACACCTATAGATTTAAGTCGATTATATAATGTCTTAAATGTAAAATTTTTAACAATAAATTTTTTATTAATAAGACCACTTTCAATTAAAAATTGGGAATCAAAATGATCATCATGAATATGAGAAATGTAGACGAGATCCACATTTTCTAAATGACTTATCAATTCTTTTTTATTAAATTCAGGGAAAGAATGCCATCCACCGTAGTTTGCTCTTCCCACCCAAGGATCACAGCAAATTACTCTTCCTTTACTTTCAATAAGAATAAATGAGTTGGAAAAATGCGTTATTTTCATAATTAATTTTTAAACGCAAGTGCAATGATGGAAGTACTTTTACCTTTTAAAAATCTTGGAATCCATTTAACATTTCCTTTAAATGGAAATAAATAATACCCCTTCAAGAATCGGTACTTCCCCTTATAAAACCATAAATTTTTACATCGAAGTCCCGGAAAAGTATTTATGTTTGAAAATTGATACATTCTTAAAATTCTTTCTAATGATATAGGAGTATAAGGCTTACAATGGGTAGGATCATTGTAAAAATTTCTACTATCCAATTGAAAATTTGGTGTTGATAAGTAAACAAAGCCATCTTTTTTAAGAACGCGATAAATCTCACTTAAGAAAAGATTCGGATTTGATATATGCTCAATAACTGCTAAAGATACGACAATGTCAACCGAATTTGACTCAAAAGGCAACTTATCAAATTCAAAATTTAGGTCCTGTATATCTAAGCCTTTATAATTAAAATTTAATTTTTTAACTCCTTCAATTAAATGTTGGTCTCCGCAACCCAAATCAATAAGTAAAGCATCTTTCTTATTAAAATCATAGCCTAAGGCTTTAGCTAACATCACTAGGGTGCTTATCTCCCTAGTACCCATTTCAATACGGTTTTGAATTTTTTTGCTGATATTTTGTAAATCAGCGGAATACTTTTCTACTAACATATATTTAATTTATATTGAAAAAGTTAAGCGGTGTGCCTACGGCAAGGTCTACATTAAATTTTTTACCCATAATTTCATTAAAATATCTTGGGTGCAAACCATACCCAGGTCTAATTACTTTAACATTTTCATGCGTAATAATTTCTCCCTTTTGAACATTTTTTGAGACATAAATGGATCGTTTACCTGCATCGACTTTCTTCTCTGCTTCCAAAAGGCCATAATTAATATCGCCAATGGCTAAGTATGCTCTTAGTGACTCTTCAACTAACATCTTAAATTCATGTGGTTCTAATGAAAATGCAGAATCCACACCACCTTCTTCTCGATTAAGACAAAAATGCTTCTCTATAATTTTTGCACCTTTCCCAATTGCTGCTAATGGAACTCCAATTCCTAGTGTATGATCAGATAACCCCACTTCGCAATTAAATAAATCCTTCAAGTGAGGTATAGTTGAAATATTTGAATTTTCTGGAGATGCAGGGTATGTACTCGTACATTTTAACAAATACAACTCTTTAGTACCAAACTTCCTTAATGTTAATACAGCTTCTTCAATTTCTGACAAAGATGACGCGCCAGTTGACATAATAACTGGCTTACCTGTTTGTGCTATTTTTATTAATAATGGGATATGATTTATTTCAAATGAAGCAATTTTATAAATTGGATTCCCTAATTCCTCTAATAGGTCTACCGCTGTTTCGTCAAAAGGAGAAGAAAAACAAATTATTCCCTTTCTCTTAGCATATTCAAAGATAGGCTTATGCCATTCCCACGGCGTATGCGCTTCTTGATATAAATCGTGTAAATCTTTGCCATACCATAATGAAGTCGGTTCAGTAATCTTAAAAACTCCTTTTAGAGTTATTGTATCGGCCGTATAAGTTTGAATTTTTATCGCACTCGCATTTGCCAAAACTGCTTCATCTATAATCCTAAATGCACTTTCTAGTGATTGATTATGATTCCCCGACATCTCAGCTATAATAAAAGGAAATTTGATATTCACTTTAAATTAGATTTAAATTGTTGAATTCTTCTTGATTAATAATTTTCTGAGACTCCAAATGCCCAGGATAAATGGTAAAAGGATATTTAACTCTAGATGTAATTCGGCTTAAGGAATCCAAAAGTTGATTTCTATTACTTGTTGGGAGCTTAAGGACAGTTTTAACTTTTGGAATTATGGTATCCCCTGTAAAAAGCATATCCTTAATCCATAAACATATACCAGAATTTGAATGCCCATGAGTTTCCCAAATATGAAATTCAAATTCGTCCCAAGGAATAACATCCTTATCTTTTAAAATATTTAAAAATGGAGTCTGAATTTCAAAACCAATATTATCAAAAAATATGGATAGATTTTTTTTACTATTTGAAATTGAAAAAGAACAATTTTCACTTAAATATATTTCAAATTTAAAATACTTTGCCAACTTTTCTATCCCCCAAATATGATCAAAGTGTTCATGGGTTAAAAAAACAATTTCGGGATTTAAAGAATTAGAACGCAAAAAATCAAAAAGTTCTAAAGAGTCTTTTGAACCAGGATCAATAATCACACAGCCAGATTTATTTTTCTTATAAATAACATAGCAATTTGATTCTACAGGTAAATTAATGATTTTTTCAACTTGAAAATTCATTACAATGCGACCATATTATGAACTTCGAAGGCTTTTGAATTTAATGATAAATCAAATGGCTCCTTCAAATAAAAACTGGGCGATAATTCCAATAATTCAACATATGTATTATAAGCAGGTTTCTCAGAAATAATAGATAAACGTCCTGAACCAAATTTTGTAAAGCAATTAATACCTCGCTCGATCATTAGGTTTTCATATATAAATGACCCTTCTCCCGCAAACACATTATCATATCGAACAAATAATTCATAATTATCTGAATATTCATAGCCATTATTATTAATTAGTCCGGCAAAATTCCTGTAATAACGATAAGGAACATCCCTTTCTGCTTCTATGAAATGCATATGAGTAAAACACTCTCCAATTTTAGGTCCTAAAAATAAAAACTTAACGTCAAGATTTGTTTTATGTAGTAAATCAAAAGTTGAATTAATCCCAACAGACGACTTGCCGATATTTAAAATGAACTCTTTATGTTTGCCAACTAATACATTTGACATTAATGGGTCAATAGATCGAATAGAATAATTGCTTTTCCTAACAAACTCATTTAAGACCCCCATTTTAGATTTTGAATGAGTGACATCAAAGCCCTCTCCATTACAAAAACTAAATGTATAAGTTGGAAATATTAATGTAGATACTTTTAATTGAAAAAAGATATCCATAATAGATTCCAATAGAACATTTCTTGGAATTTTATTATTAGGTTGACCAAAGTTTAATGATGAGTGAATGTATAATATATCTGTCTCATTTGCTTTTAACTTAATTAAAGATTCTAATAAATCTATATTAGTTAACCACTTACCTTCAGAGAAAAATAATTCGATTTTTTCCATAAATTAAAGGGCGGACCTACCACCATCTAAAAAAATATTTTGACCAGTTATCCAACTTGAATTTTCTGAAATTAAAAAACAAACAAGATTTGCAACATCACTTGGCTTACCTTCTCCCAGAGGGTAATTAGTTAGTATTTTACTTTTGAAATCATCATCTAAAAATAAATGATTAGTCATACGAGTATTAATAGCTCCAGGTAAAATAGAATTAACCCTAATATTAGGGGCTAGCTCTACAGCAAGCGATTTAACCAATGTATCAATTGCACCTTTTGACGCGGAATACATTGAATTTCCTCTATCTCCCCTTTTACTAAATAGTGCGGATATGAAGAGTATATTATTAAGTTTTCCTTGATTAATTCTAAGCAAGCAAGTTTGAATTATCTCAACTGCAGAGAAGAAATTAACTCTAAAAATTTCACTGTAATATTCAGCCTTAAAATGCTTGAAGGGTAAAATTTTAACAATTCCTGCCGCATGAATTATTTTCTCAATCCCTATTTGGTTTTTTTCAATAAGATCTTTAAGATTCTGCTGAATAATTTCTGTCTTATTCAGATCACAAGTCCATAAAATCACCTTTTTATTAGAGTTTAATTTAGATTCCAAGGATTTTAATTTATCGTAATCTCGACCATGCAATATTAAATTATAATTGGATTTTAAGTGACTGGCAATTTCTATTCCTATATCAGAAGTAGCGCCAGTTATGAGAATATAATTATTTAGCATTTTGTAAAATATAATTACAAAGTGATCCTATGTTTTCAAAATCCTCCAAATCTTTTTTAGTTAAATTTATACCATAATCAGAATCTAACATGGCAATAATTGACAAAACGGTCAATGAGTCCCATGAGTCATAATCATCAACTCGTAAGCTTAAATCAAGTTTATCTTCCTCAAAAATTTCTGCTAATTTTTCTAATAAAATGTTCATATCAATAATCTATAGTTTGACAAAAATTTAAATTTTCAAGCTCTAAAATGGTAGCTCCCCAAGTCAAGCCAACACCAAAACCACACAAACAGACCTTAAACTTCCCGTTTAATGCCTTTTCTCCTAAATTATAACAAATTGTAGTAGGAATTGATGCTCCACTTGAATTCCCAAAGTTTTCTACTACGTTAGAAGGCATTTTTTCTCGTGGCAACCCTAATTTATCCGCTAATTTATTTAGCATAAACTTATTGGGTTGATGAAAAAAGTAATAATCAATTTCTTCTTTATTTAACCCAGCATCCTTTAAAACATTCTCAACCATAATCGGCACTTCTGTTTGGACAAAATTAAAAACTTCGTCCCCTTTCATCAAAATATGGTTTTTACTTCTAAAATTACCTGATTCATCTTCATGTAAAATTCCTGTCTCTTCTGAATACGGGAGTCGAGCGCCGCCTGCAGGTATATTTAATGCGAATGCACCTGAACCATCCATTTTTATATCAATGTGTATTGGTTCTGAATTTTTAGATGTAGATCTCTCCAAAATTGTTATTGAAGCGGCATCTCCTATAAGAGGATTACTGTTACGGTCAGACTTAGAAACCTTAGGTGATAGAACATCAGCATTTAATAAAATTACTTTTTTTATTGATGGCTGATCTAATAACATGAATGATTGCACTAATCCTATTATAAAACCCGCGCACCCTTGATTAATATCTAAACAAAAAACATCTTTCTTCAACCCCATAGCACCTTGAATTACGTTGCTAGTTGGTGGCATAATATAGTCTGGCGACTGACTTATAAACACAATTGCATCAATTTCACTTTTGTTGATAAATTTATTGTCTATAAGATATTGTAATCCATAAATACATAAGTCAGAAGAAGTTATCCCAACTGGTGCAACTCTTTTTTTATTAAACCCCATCGCCTGCTTCAATTTCAAAGACTTGGATTCGGAGAAATTATAATTATGCATTTCATCTTCAAAATAAATCTCTTTTGAAGGTAAAACAGTTAGAATGCCAGAAATTTTTTTATTTAAAAATGTGAATTTCATTTTGAAATATATTTTTCAACAAGACGCTCAATTCTTTCTAATGTTTCAAAATTTTCTGGCAAAATATCTAATCCATCTATTCTTATATTAAACTCTTCTTCCAATGAAGTAACTATGTTAATTACATCAAATGAATCTAATATACCATCTTCTAAGAAATTAATAGTTTCCAAATTGTGTGAATCTGGAAATATCTCCCTTAAAATACTTTCAATTTTATTTTTCATATTCATATTTCGTAATTTCTAATATACCATCATTTAAGATCAATAGTGGATTACTCCCTTCTGGAGTATAAAGACCAATGTTATAGGTTTGAAAAAGTTTATCATTTTGAATTATACACGCTTTCCAAATAATTAAATCATTGAATCTTGCTCCAAAATAAGGCTTTGATACTGCTCGAATCATATTATATGCTTCATTAACTGTCATACCTAAATTTAAAGTACAATCAGAAATTCTAAGTCTGCCAAAATAGGTGGAATTGGAATGTATTTGCTTCATTGCACATACAGGATTCTCAATAAATTTATTTAAAGCTTTGGGATAAATAAATTTGTATGTTTCTTTAAATCGTTCTTGTAAATCGCTAACATAATCATTTTCCTTAATTTCAATTTCTTCTTGAAGTATTATATCCCCAGTATCGGTTCCTTCATCAACCAAATGAATAGAAATGCCCGTTTTACTGTCACCATTAATTAAGGGCCAATGTTGAGGTGACATTCCCCGGTATTTTGGCAATAAAGAAGGGTGCAAATTCATAACAGCAATATTAGCAATTGAAATAATTGATTTTGGCAGGAGCTTTTGAAAATGGCAAATAGCAATTATATCGGGAGAAAGCAATTTTAGTCTTTCTGCATAATCATTTGACTTGAAGTCATGAATTCTTTCAAAATCGATATTATTAGCTACACAAACATTTTCAAGTTTTTTGTAAATTAAATTATTATAAAATGGTGTGTGTGTTGCGATTATTTGAAAATGACTTTCAATCAAAGACCTTAAAACAATTGAGGAGAAAACATCCTCACCAAAGAAAATAATTCTCAATACTGTAAATTTTTTAATTGAAGCCTATCAATTTTGCCATTCAAATTTCTAGGCAATTCGTCATAAAAATAAAATTTGGACGGAAGCATGTATTTTGGCAAGTAATTTGACAGCTCAGACTTAAATTCCGAAGTTTTAAGTTCAGATAAATTTTCGTAGAAAAGAACGATTTCCTTTTTTTCAAAATTATAGATGACACAGCAATTTTTAACAATTTTAGAAACATTTACAATTATATGCTCGATTTCAGATAATTCGATTCTGTAACCTAAATGTTTAACAAGGGTATCTTTTCTTCCCAAAAAAACTATCTCATTGTTAGTATTTTCTTTTACTATATCGCCAGTTCGATATATAATTTCAGGATAACTTTTGTTCAAAGGATTTTGAACAAATACTTCATTCGTTTTTTCAAAATTATTGTAATAACCCATTGCCAATGATGACCCCCTAACGCACAATTCCCCTTCCTCATCTATATTACATAATTGATCTTCCGAATTTAGTATCAATATATCAGTGTTATGATACCTTTTCCCAATTGGTAAAGGTTCAGAATCTTGAAATTTCTTATCAATTATATAGTAAGTACAATCTAATGTTATTTCAATTGGACCATACAAATTTGCAAAAACTGTATTAGTCAATTTATTATACCAATAATTAAATTGCTTTGTAGGAAAAACTTCTCCGGCGAACCAAACTAGCTTTAATTCAGGCAGATCAATGTATTTCAATAAATCCATATTCGCTATATTCACCATTATAGTAGGCACCCAGAAAATAAAACTTACTTTTTCTGAATTCAAAATCTCCAGAAGTTTTAGTGGAAATCCAGAAAATTTGTCTGGTAAAATAACAATTTTAGATCCTTTAGAAATTAATAAGCATAACTCAAAACTATAAATGTCAAAAATAAGCGGAGAAAGAGACCCAATAATTGAATTTTCGCCGAATGAGAAGGCTTCATTCGATTGGTTTAGAAAATCTATGAAACTACGATGATTTAATACAACACCTTTCGGTGTTCCAGTAGAACCTGAAGTATTGATTATGCAATACGGATCTGTATCAATAAGATTTTTCCAAATATTATTACTTCTTATTTTAGAAATGGAGAAATCAACCTTATCAATATCCAAAATATTCAGGTCACCACATCCTGCAATTAAATCTAAATATGAATTTGAAGTAATTACTAACTCTGGTTTAATTTGATTTATTATATTTTTTATTCTCTCACCTGGGGTTTTAACATCCAGATTCATGTAAATATTTCCGCTTTTAGAGATTGCCAAATTTGTAATTATTGCATTTATAGATTTAGGTAATAAAACTGCAATTGGACGGTTGCATTTGTTAAGGAGTTCATATATTAAACTAGATAGAATATCAGATTTATTATTTAATTCTCGAAATGAAATTTCAGACCTCGATGAATCATTATAGTCTACAATAGCGATTTCGTGACTTTTAGTTTCTACTGTTTTTTCAAAAAGCTCAAGTAAATTTCTCATTTAAACTAGTGATTAATCAATGTATATTTTAATAAATTTAAAATTTTGGGGTTTTCAATAATATCGGCCATAAACTTGTCCTTTCTTAAAAAACTATACAACAAATCATTATTAGTCTCATTAAATTCAAAACCCAAATACTTATTTATAGAATTTGCACTTCTATTTGCCTTTAACGAATATCCATATATTTCATTAATGTTAAGATTTTCAAATACATATTTTAAGCAATAGTATAGAAATTCTAATCCAAGATTTTTTTCCTTGGAATTTTCAAACAAATAAAAGCCTCCCTGAGCCTTTCCATCAGAAATTTCTACCAAATTGTATACTCCAATTGGAATTTTATTTCTAACTACTAATAAATATATTTTTGAATTTGAATCTCCTAATGATGCAATAAAATTATAGTGTTCCTTAAGTTTTACTGGCTTAGAATCAAACATCCACACTCTAACTGAATCTCTATTCCTTTCTTCATAAACCATATTAATTAATGATTCATCTAAGTCAGAAAAATTTATGAATGTATAATTACAATTAAGTTGCTGAAGCACTCGCAAAGATTTTTTTGATATTATTGTATGAACTCCCAACTTCATATTTTTGATTCCGACCAAGCCTGTTCAGGATTCCCATTGACTTTTCTTTCAATGCATTTTGTAATTTTTCTTCAAGATTAATATTTAGATTCCCTAGGTTAATCACCATATTTTTCTTTTCAAAAACGGATAAAGAAAAATTTTGATTTTCAGCAACCCAACCAGAAATTATCGGCAATCCAACACAAAATGACTCTAATAAAATTGTACTTGCAGGCAAAAATGCTAAATCAGCGCTACACATTAAGTTTATAATTTCATTAGGGTTCACCCCTGTATAACAATTAATATGATCATATTTAAGCTTGACTGATTCATAGTCGTTAATATTCCCAAATACTATATTTATTTTCTTGAAATTTAACCTTTCAAATGCATTTATTGCAGATTCTACTATGGAAAAACTTGATGTTCCTCCAAATGAAATAAATACTGTTTCCAATTTATTTCTGTCAATATATTTATTTGAAGATTTCGCTAAAAACTCTTCTCTTACTAAAATATATTTCAGCCCTAAAAAAATCTTTGTGTTTGGTTGAACCTTAAAATCCTTTTCTTTAAATCTTACGCCATGATTAATTATTATATCTGCAAAAAAATGATGATCATTTAAATCGTCTATACAGATTAATAAACATCCAGATTTTTTTATCTGTAATTCAAATTCAGATTTAAATTCATACCCATCAATAATTACTATGTCATCAGTTTTAAGTGTTTTCAAAAAAATTTGCTCACAATCAATATGTGTAAAATTAAAATTGTAGCCTTCAAGTAGTTGGATTGTAGATTGAGACTTTGAAAAAAAGTGAAAGTCGAAATCAGAATTTAAAATTTGCGTAATTGCTATAGTCCTATATAAATGGCCTAGACCTATTTTATCGTCAGAATCTACTCTAATTTTAATTACTTTTTTCATTAAGTGAATTGAACTTGAATTCGGCTAAAGCCCAATCTTTCGCATTATCTATATCTTGAGCTTCCATTTCATCAATTATTACAACCCCTTGATTTAATCCAAAGGAGAGGGACTTTAATTTTTGTATTTTTATCCAATACCATTGACCAGCATCTATATATGCGGCATCTAGATCTTGACTTCTTTTTTTCTGATTTTCTTGAAAGATTAAATTAATTCGATTTGATTCTTCCAATTTAAAGCTTCTAAAAACTAATTTAGATATTTCATAAGCGGGAAAGACAGCATCAAAAGATGATGATGTCAATAGATCCAAACCTTTAGAAAGAGCATTTATTGTAATAAGTGGCGCCGTTGGATAGATGCAACATATATTTTCTAAAGTATCAGGATCGATATTGATTTGCTCTATAACTTCTAATAAAACATCAGTTGTAGATGCAAAATCAGTTGAATTTTCCTCAGATCTCAAAAATGGCACTTCAGCTCCATAGTTTTCGGCAATTGTTGCAATTTCTAAATCATCAGTCGAAACAATTACCCTATCAAATAATTTAGATTTTAATGCGATTTCAATCGAATAAACAATGATAGGTTTTCCCAAAAAATGTTTAATATTTTTCCTGGGGATTCTCTTACTGCCTCCACGAGCAGGAATGATGGCTATATTACCCATAAAACTCATTCACCTTTGAAATAACAAATGAAAGCTCTGAATCGCTTAAGGTGGGATATACTGGCAAGCTTATACAGCCTTTATAATAATTTTCAGCTTGGGGATAATCTCCCAGTTTGAACCCTAAGTTTTTATAATAAGGCATTAAATGACAAGGAATGTAATGTATTTGAGCGTAAATGCCATTTAATTTTAGATAGTCATATAAACCTCTTCTATTTTTAACCTCAATTATATATAAGTGATATGCATGTCCTTCATTCACACCTGATTGCCCAATTACATATCCTTTATTTTTAAAAGCATCAAAATACTTTTTGGCAAGTTTTCTTCTTTTTGCCAATCCTTCATCGGCCCTTTTTAACTGACTGATTCCTAAGGCGGCTTGAAAATCGGTTAGTCTATAATTATAACCCAACTCTTGCATTTCCATATACCAATTAGGGTATTCGAAGGAATTTCGTTGATCGTTGCCATTTGCAAAGTCTATAGAATTAATAAATTTTGTTTTGTCCCTAGTTATACCATGACTTCTAAGCGCCAACAACTTTTGATATAGGTTTTCGTCATTGGTGGTAATCATTCCACCTTCACCTGTAGCTATATGTTTAACAGGGTGAAATGAAAAAATGGCAAGATCAGCAAATACCCCATTACCGCAATTTTGTTTTATACCATTTGAATCAACAAAAAAACCGCCAGGTGCATGACAAGCATCTTCAATGATCCAACAACCAAATTCATCTGCAATTTTTCTTAATTCTTCTAGATTTACCGCAAGCCCGGCAAAGTCTACCGGGATAATACCCGCATAAGTGCCTTTGGGCGAAGAACTTAGAGTTTCTCTAACTTTGTTTAAATCTATCAGATAAGAAATAGGATCGATGTCTGAAAAAACAACCTCTCCACCACAATATCTAATGCAATTTGCAGATGCAGCAAAAGTAATTGGAGTAGTTATCACTTTAGAATCTGCATTGACCCCAAGTGCTAATGCAGCTAAATGCAATGCTGCAGTCCCATTTGAAACCGCAACGGCATATTTACAACCGATATAATCAGAAAATTTTTGTTCAAATTCTAAAATTGTTGGCCCCTGAGTTAAAAAATCGCCATTTAATACATTAATAACAGCCCGAATGTCTTCTTCTGTTATATTTTGTTTGCCATAAGGAATAACTGACTTATTCATCTATTAATTTATTCAAAATCAGAATATAAATGTTCTTTAATTAATGATCTTAAACTTTCAGTAGTTTCCCACTCAGAATTTTCTCCAGAATTATAACTAAACCCAACGGGGACCTTGACTGCATTAAATTTAGAGATAAAATCACTTAACGACCACTTGTGCGTAGCAGGCAAAATCACATAATATTTGCCTAGGTCATAACAGTAAAATGAATCGCTAGCTGTAATCATCTCTTCATGAATTTTTTCACCTGGCCTTATCCCAACTACTTCATATTTACAATTTGGACCAATTGCTAAAGCAATATCAGTTATCTTGTATGAAGGGATTTTTGGCACAAACAATTCGCCTCCCCAAGCATTTTCTAAAGCATGTAAAACCATCTCTACACCACCCGAAAGCGAAATATTAAATCTGGTCATATTGGGATCCGTAATTGGCAAAACTCCTGTATTTTTCTTTGACATAAAAAAGGGGATTACAGACCCATTAGAACCCATTACATTACCATATCTAACTACAGAAAATTTAATGTCTTGATTTCCCTTGATATTATTGGCAGATATAAATAGTTTGTCAGATGTTAACTTTGTAGCACCATATAAATTAATTGGGGCACATGCTTTATCCGTAGATAAAGCAACAACTTTTGAAACACTTGAATTTAAACAAGCCTGAATTACATTTTGAGCTCCTCCAATATTTGTTTTTACACATTCATCTGGATTATATTCCGCAATATGTACATGTTTCATTGCGGCAGCATGTATAACATAATCTATACCTGAGACAGCTCTTTTTAATCGATCTAAGTCACGAACATCCCCGATAAAATATCTAATGGCTGGATAGTCTTTCTCTGAGAACTCTTGAGCCATTTGAAATTGCTTTTGTTCATCCCTAGAGAAGATGACCAATCTTTTAACTGAAGGCCACTTTTCAAATATGATTTTAGTCAATGCCTTACCAAGTGACCCTGTACCTCCTGTTATTAATATTGATTTTCCGTTTAACATATTTAATTAAATTTCGTCATAGTCTCAAAAGGAATAAGTTCAATACCACAAAAAGCTTGAACATTTACTATTCTTAAACAAAGGCAATTTGAATATTTAATTTCTCGAAACTTTTTGAAACTTAAATACGGCTTCGCCATCCTGT